>Ga0302046_10005860_pt1 | contig 10773 bp, 9 predicted proteins | sample RVTome_11_FD_200261 | JGI IMG/M metagenome (GOLD analysis project Ga0302046, IMG submission 200261) | Soil microbial communities from uranium-contaminated site in the Upper Colorado River Basin, Wyoming, United States - RVT147D111 (version 2) ... | reverse complement strand
CGTCACTGCGCTCATCCACCTGGCCGAAGGGATTCAAGCCGCATGCAAGGAGCAGAGAGTAACTTCGAGAAAGATCAGGGTTGGCCTCGGAGCGCAGCGCGTCGGCGCCGCTTGCGGCTGCCTCATCTATAGCTCGCCGGACGCAGCGAAGCCCCACCAGGGGGTCGGCTGTCGTGACTGGATTGGTCACTACTACGAGTCGCTGTAGGTACATAGGGTCAAGGGCGTCCGGAAGTACCGAGCGTGATGGGTCAAACGTGGGAATGCGCGACAGCGTAAACATGCCCAGGATCTTGTCGCCGCTCATTTGGAGCCGCACGTAACCGGCTGCTACGTGGCTCGCCGTCGACGCTTCACTCCTGGTCGGCGCACGCGTCCTCGTTGCGCGAGCGTGCTGCTGGTCGCTCTGCAGGAGAAGTTTGTGCACCAAGTCAGCATCCGCCGCGAGCTCCCATCGCACTACCATGGGCCCGCTCGTCTCAGGATCTTCATGAAGCGTCGTTTTGACGACCTCGTGCTGCGCAGGAAGGACAATCGACTCGGCTCTCGCCAGGACTACGCGACGTCCTTGTCGGATCTGCTCAATTTGTGACCTTCCGTACGACGACATCTTAATGGAGACAGGAGGTGTTGACGTGCCGGGACTTCGATTCGGCATTCACTCGGGTCAGCAATACGAGTCATTCTCGGAGTTGGCCGGGCTGTGGGTCCGGGCTGAGGAGCTCGGACTCGACTGGGTCTCGGTCTTTGACCACGTGCGGCCGCCAGTGGGTGGCCCGCTTGGACCATGTCTGGAGGGACCAACGGCCTTGGCCGCACTTGCAACTGTGACCGAGCGGGTACGGTGCGCCATACTCGTGGCCGCGGTTGGCTGGCGTCATCCCGCCCAACTCGCCCATATCTCTATGACGCTGGACCACATCAGCGGCGGAAGGTTCGAACTCGGCCTGGGAGCGGGCGGCCCGGACGATGCCCACGGCGAGTGGGGCTGGGTTGTGCCACCGCGCGTCGAGCGGATTCATCTGCTTGAAGAGACCTGCCGCATTGTCCGATCTCTGTGGACCAACGAGTCGACAACGATCGCCGGACGGCACGTCAGCCTGAACGATGCGCACATGGAGCCGAAGCCGCTCCAACCCGCCATCCCGATTGTGATCGGTGGCTCCAGTCGTCAGATTCTTCGTGTTGCAGTCCACTACGCCACGGTCTGGAATGCTCTCGGGGGTGACATTCGGCAGTATCGAGGAGCCGTAAGGACGATGGAGAACGAGTGCCACCTGATCGGCAGATCGCCTGCCGACCTTCGACAGTCGGTTACCTTTCGAGCCGTACTGGCCTCAACGACGATTGAACTCGAAAAACGGATGCGTGGGCGGTTTGAGGCGATACCAGAGTGCGATCGTCGCGAATACATCACCATCGGGACGCCTGCGTCGTGTGTCACAGCTCTTGAGAAATATGCGGAAGTGGGCGTGCGCGACTTTATCCTTGCCGTTCGGCCACCAGTTGACTGGCCGACCCTGGAGCTGTTCGCAACGGAGGTGGCGCCCGCCCTGCGGAAGCGGCTTGCGCCTCAGCTATGAGGGTTAGCACGAGCGAGGAGAAGGGCTTCGCGTCCGAGACGGGGGGGGAACGCCTGTTGACGACCTTTCGTCTCGAGGACGACCGTGGCATCGCCATCGAGGTGCTTGACTACGGAGCCACTCTCACAGGTGTGTACGTACCCGACAAGGCGGGTCGAAGAATCAATGTTGTCGTCCGACTTCCCACGAACGCCGATTACCTAAACGACGTGAACGACCACTACGTAGGCTCCACGCTAGGACGTTTTGGTCGTTGCATTTCTAATGCCGAGTTCTGGCTTGATGGATCGCTCCACAAGCTTGTCGCGAATGCCGGGCACCATCACTTCCATGGGGGGCTTGGGGGCTTCCACCGCAAGTCTTGGCATGGCGAGACCCGGGTGTCCCGGTCGAGGGCACAACTATGCCTCAAACTCGTGAGTCCGGATGGCGATCAGGGCTACCCCGGATCGCTTCTCGCCGAGACGATATTCACCTTAGACGGCTTGGGCATGCTTACGATCGAGCACCGAGCCGTCACTACATCACCCACGGTTGTTGGTCTGGTCAACCACGCATTCTGGAACCTGGCTGGCGAGGGCACAGTCGACGGGCATGCATTGGCGGTCAATGCAGATAGCGTAATTCTTACCGACGATGAACTGATTCCCTTGCCCGAACCCCCAATGGCGCTTGCCGGAACGGCTTGGGACTACCGAAAGTCCACAGATCTCGCGGGCAAGGCCATCGATTCGTTCTTCGCGCTCTCCGGCGGCGACTGGGCTGCCGTTCTCGAACATAGGCAGAGCGGGAGGTGCATGATCGTTGCTACCGATGGCCCGGGGATCGGGGTATACACCGGGGACTCCTATCTACATCCCCGGGCGGGGATCTGCCTTCAGTGCGGCCCGTTCCCCGACGCGCCGAATCGCCCCGACTTTCCAACGGCTCGGCTGGATCCCGGCAGTGTCTACGTGCAGCGGACGCGATATCGCTTTCTGACTACTTGAGACTCAGTTCGGAAGCCAGGGCCCCAAGACGTTGAGTGCCCTCGCCAAGACGGGCGGGCGAAGCCGGCGAACTAGTCAGCCGTGCTCCGCTCTCCTCGTTGCATGATCCCCGAGCGACGGTCGTCGCCCAGTTGCTTGCTCGTTATGAGCGCACATCATCCGCGCGGGAAGCTAGTTCGTCGGCGGCCAGCCGGATCTCGACACGGTAGGTGGCTGCCTCGTGGAGGGAAAGTTCAGTGATGGACCCGCCACTGGCGAGATCGTGGCGGACAGCCTCGACCAGCGCCAAGCGATCCGGCGAGCCAGACACTCCGACTCGCGCCACGGGATGACGCTGTGAAACACCCTCGACGGACTTCGCTTTGCGAACCGCACCGAGGACGTCGGAGGCAGTGCTCAGAACGGCCGGATCGCCCGCATCCCCGCCGAGTGCAAGCACCTCGACCCTCGTGGGCCAGCGTGCTTGGTGGATCGAGCCCTCCTGCCACCACGACCAAACCTCTTCGGTGACAAAGGGAAGCACCGGAGCGAGTAGCCGGAGGAAGCACGACAACGACACAGCTAATGCACGCTTAGCAGATTCAGCACCCTCGCCCTCCCCGTAGGCTCGGTCCTTGACGAGTTCGATGTAGTCGTCGCAGTAGGTCCAGAAGAAGTCTTCCACGCGCTTCAGCGCTCGGTGATACTGGTACGTGGCGAAGCTTGATGTCGCAAACTCGACCACGTCAGCCAGCTGTGCGAGGAGCGACCGGTCGAGTTGATCGGTGATCGGGCCTTCTGATGCTTCACCCGCACCGACGCGTAGGGCAAACCGGGAGGCATTCAAAACCTTCATAGCCAATCGGCGGCCGACGCGCATCTGCTGAGGGTCGGCGGCGGTGTCGGTCCCTGGTGCGGCACAGCAAGCCCAGTAGCGCACACCATCAGCACCGTACTGTTCAACGAGCCCCCCCGGAGTTGTCACATTCCCCTTCGACTTGGACATCTTCTTGCGGTCGGGATCGAGGATCCAGCCGTTGATCATCGTGGACGTCCACGGCAGCGTTCCATGCTCGAGGTGCGAGCGTAGAAGTGTCGCGAACAGCCAGGTGCGGATGATCTCCGGTCCTTGGGGCCGCAAGTCCATAGGAAATGCGAGCTCGAAGAGCTCGGGATCGTCGAACCACCCGGTGGCGATCTGGGGCGTCAGTGAAGATGTCGCCCATGTGTCCATCACATCGGATTCGCCAACGAAGCCTCCCGGTTTCCCGCGCTGCTCCCTTTGGTAGCCAGCCGGGCAGTCTGTCTCTGGATCTATCGGCAAGTCACTCACATCCGGGGTCATGGGCCTGTCCCACTGAACCTCGCCCTCTTCATCGACGGGATACCAGACGGGGAAGGGCACCCCGAAGTATCGCTGGCGGCTAATCAGCCAATTCGTGTTGAGACCGCGCACCCAATCCTCGTAGCGGTGCCGCATAAACGGTGGATGCCAGTCGAGTCGACGCCCGGCTTCGAGCAAAGCGGCACTCAGTTTGGCATCTTCATGACCGTTGCGGATCCACCACTGACGACTTGTGACGATCTCGACGGGGTTCTCTCCCTTCTCGTAGAAGGGAACCGCGTGGGAGATCTGTCTTGGCGGTTGTGCCAAGTGGCCTGCCCTGGAAAGGACCTCACCAAGGACTCTCCGGGCCTGCTTGGTGCGAAGCCCCGCGACCTGTCCCCATGCCTCGCGGGCGCTTGCGAGTGTGATCCACTCTGGGACGTCTCGCTTCAGTCGCCCATCGTTGCTCAGGATGGAGCGGATGGGCAAGGCCAGCTCCCTCCACCAGACGACGTCCGTCAAGTCACCGAACGTGCAGACCATGACGACGCCGGTACCAGCGGAGGGGTCGACGAGTTCGTGCTCAAGGACGGGGACCGGCACATCGAATACCGGCGTGACCACTTCCGTGCCGACGAGTGCCTTGTGTCGCCCGTCATCTGGATGCACCACGAGGCCGACGCACGCGGGCAGGAGTTCGGGTCGGGTCGTCTCCACCTCAAGCAGCTCGTCGGAAGGAGCCGAACGGAAGAACACGCGATATAGCGCCCCAGTCACTTCCCGATCCTCGATCTCAGCCTGCGCGACGGCAGTCTGGAAATCCACGTCCCAGATCGTCGGTGCCTCATCGGCATACGCCTCCCCCCTGGCAAGGTTCTCAAGGAATGCAGCTTGTGACACGGCCCGGCTGTTGTCGTCGATCGTGGAGTACTTCATCGCCCAGTCCACCGAAAGTCCGACGCCTCGGAAGACGGCTTCGAAATCCCGCTCGTCTGCCTCGGTTTGCATTTCACACAGTTCGATGAACCTTCTTCGCGAAACGACCTGCTCCTCGGCCGTCAACTCGAAGGATTCTTCGTAAGCCAAACTTGGGTCGCAGCGAACTCCGAAGACTTGTTGCACCCGCCGTTCTGTGGGCAGCCCATTGTCGTCCCAGCCGATGGGGTAGAAGACCTCCTTGCCCATCATCCGGTTAAAGCGCGCCATCGCGTCAGTCTGGACGTACCCAAAAACAGTTCCGAGATGCACTAGCCCGCTCACCGTCGGCGGGGGCGTGTCGATCGAATAGGCCCCCGCGTCCCGGGCGACCTGTGGCCGGAATCGGTAGACGCCGGTTGCCTCCCATACCGTGTCCCACTTGGCTTCGAGGCCAGACAACGATGGCTTATCGGGGATCTTCGACATACCCACCAACGCTAGCAGGCTGGGATTCTGACTCCAGAGCGGGCCAAACCCGATATCTCGACCTGGCGTCCGCCGGACTTGGGACCCTTCCCCGACATCGAGTTCGCGCTGTCCAACGGCGGCATCGGCTTGTCGTGGCGCGAGAATCACCAAGCTAACGAGCTTCTAGACCTCGCGTTTCGACCTCTTGCAGTGCTCAAGCCCCAGGGTTCGGCTCCGGCCGCGCCTCTTCCCTCCGGTTTCGCTGGCTGATCGTCATCAACCTGCGAGTCGTGGTCGTGCCGCTTTGGAGACCAGCCGGGTCGCGGACCATTGAGCCCCAGCCATGAACCTGGAGCGCCATTGAGCGACGCCACCGACCGATAGAACTCTTCATCCACCACGACCGGCCAGGGCACTCGGGACTATCCAATAACTAGCCCACTCGGGCTATCCAAGAACTCGGGTGGTAGCGCCATCGACGACCAGAACCTGTCCATCCCGTAGCGCGATGAACGGAATGTGGTTCTCGATGTAGTATTCGACAGTCCGTTCAATCTCCTCTGACTCCTCATGACCGGACCGATAGTGAGGGGCAATCGCAAACGGGATGACGCCGACCCCCTCCCATATCGTCCGCTCATCTGGGTACCCATCCGGCACATACTCAGGAACGTCGACATGCCCGCGCACACCCCGCAGAGTGGGCCCCAGCACGGCTGACCCCGCGCTGTAGCCTCCGTAGGCGACGGAATCGTCGGCAAGTAGATCGAGAAGAACTGCGTCCATACCGCTGTGAGCGAGGGCCCGTCGCAGTACAAAGACGTTCCCCCCGCGAACATAGACGGCGTCGCAGTCAGAGAGCTCGCCACGGAGTCGTCGCGACTCCCCGAAGTAGTCGCGAAGGTCCAACTCGTAGGGATCAAGGCCGATGGAGAGCAGTTCCTGGATTTCCCTCTCGGCTGATTCTGATCTGTCAGCCGGCGTCTTGTAATCATCAGCGTTGAGCACTAGGGCTGTCCGTCGACCGTCAGGCAACATGTTGACGAGCTCTTTGGGGCAGTGGCCAACCCGAAACGACGAGAGAAAGAGACGCATCGCCCAGCAATCCCATCGTCGTCGGGCTTCAGCATAGTCTCGCTTTGGTGACGCAGATGCGGACAATCTTTTGCACAAAAGGGACTTAGAGAGGTCACCGTGGCTGGACATCGATGTAGACGCCTGAGCAGGACGTCATTTTCGTCTACCCCCAAGTCGCCACATGGTGACACTAAAGATCAGCGCGAGACCACCTGACACGAGCAGCGCCGATCGGACAGCTCCCGCTCCACCCGCAGGCGGATGCTCCGCCCCCGAGCTTAGGTGCCGAACCGCGTCCGCGATGATCGTAACGGGGTTGTTTCGAGCAATGGCGCGCACGGTGTCCGGCATCGTCTGAGTCGGCGCGTAGGCGGAACTCATCGCAGCCAAGGACAGACTCCCCGTGAATACCGCAGCTCGAACGGCTTGTAGCGAGGGAAGGATGAGGGCGAGCGTCGTGCCGGCTAAGGTCAGCGAGATCGCAAAGAACCACGGCAACATCACTGCCAGGAGCGTCGACAATAGACCGCCGCGAAAGCGGAACCCAGTGGCACAGCAGACTGCGATCATCAAGACGTTCACGATCATGGCTCGTGACAAGTCGAAGAGAACATGCCCAAGGATCGGCGCCGTCCGGTGTATCGGGAGTGCGCGAAGTCGGTCTATCGCGCCGCTTGACAAGTCTGCGTGGAAACCAATTGCCGATAGATTCGCGTCGAAGACAAGCGTCGCAACAAGCACGCCGGGGACTGCAAAGTCGCGGTACGTGTCCCCCCCTGCTTGAATTGCCCCTCCAAAGACAAAGAGGAGGACGAGATAGAAGACAACGGGCTGGGCCAACGCGAATCCAATAGCGCCGGGCTGGCGCCAAGAGTGTTTCCAAGTCCTTGCTGCAATGATCAGGGCTTGTCGTGGAAGATCGGCAATCGGGCGAACGGCACTGGTCGGCGCGACGGAGCCCGACACCTGACCTGGTTGCTGTGCGACGGGCACTACGCGCTCGAACCTTGGCTCTCAGAGCAGCCGCCTCGTGAGGGAGCGCAGGACGCGTAGGCGTGCGTTGTCCGGACCGCCGGCCGACGGTGCCAAGCTCCAGCAGAACAGGACCAATCAATTGTGGATCGGTAGACGGCGACTGTGGTGCCCAAGGACCGCTACTCCTGAAGTTCGGTCACAGCTGAAAGCGGGGGATCACGATCTCAGCGACCTCTCTAAGCAGTCCGCCGTGGGCTTGCAGAGTCTCTCTCGCTTCGATTGCAGACAATGCCTCGTCGCGTTTGGCATAGACGGCCTCAACCGAGACTGACCTAGCCTTCTCTGATAGTCGCTCGGCGTGACCGATTCCGGCATCGCGGAGGAGAGCCTGCAGCAAGGTGGGCCGGTCGTTCACCGTGTCCAGACCGGTCGGCTTTCCCGTTTCACTTGATGAACCGAACGCATCGAGGTGATCGTCCCACAGTTGGAACGCTAAACCCAATGGCATCCCAAATGCCCGGAGGTCTGCGATCAGTTCTTGGTGTTCGCCGATATCAGCGATACCTGCTCCGAGCTGTAGCGGCCGCACGACGGAGTAGAGCGCCGACTTGTTTGCAGCCACCAACTCGGCACGGTCGACCGGAACCTCCCCTGCGTCGCTGAGATAGAGATCCAGGTACTGGCCGACGCACATCTCGTTGCTGACCGTCGAGAAGAGCGCTCGCGTGCCCGGATCAAACTGGCTTACGGTACGAAAGGCCAAGGCAAGAAGAAGGTCTCCAACCAGAACCGACAATGAAATCGACAGGCTCTCAATGGATGTCGATTCGCGATATACCGGAGCGTCATTCAACTCCGCGTTGATGTGGCGGTGAAGGCTCGGCCTTCCCCTTCGCATGTCAGAGCCATCCATCAAGTCGTCGTGGACAAGTGCGAAGGAGTGCAGAAGTTCGATCCCTGCACAGAGCTCGAAAATCTCCGGCGAACTCTCGCTCTTGCCACCGGCGCACTGGAACCCGGCGAAGCAGAGCAGGGATCGCATGTAGCTTCCGCCTATACACCGCGACACCCACGAGAAGAGTGCATCGGTCGCCGGGTCGGCATCTCGCCAGAGACCGGCCTCGCCTTCGATGATGTCGCGAACCACGACGGCAACTCGCTCACGAACGCCATTGATCGAACTCCGTTGCGCCGAAGATGATGGCATCTCTCTCGACCCCCGGGTCCGACACATAGGAGTCTTCGAACGCTACCGAAGCCCAAGCGCAGTTGCCGTGTTGGCCTCGGGAGCTGCCGCATGGGTGCGTGTTCTGTTGGCCATACCGTCGGGTGTGGTTGGGGTCATGTTCGTCGCAATGTTGATCGGCTTCCGCGGCTCACCGCGGGTCGACGTCGTCGGCGAGAGTAGGTGCGCTCGACCTAGCTTGACGATGATCCCAAATCCGCTTGCCTCTGTCGGCTATCCCCTCTCTCCTCGTCGAGGACCCTTGTTCTTCAGCAGCGCGTAGATTGATTCCCTGGTGGCGTTGTCGCAGGCGGAGCCGTCGTGTCCAAAGGGGGGCCATGCTGCCTGCCGGCGATCGCCATGCCACGGAGTTAATGGTGGACCGGTTCTTCAATCGGCTGTTGTGCGACTTGCCTGCGCATACAGCTTCGCGAGCTGACAATCCGCCGTGGCCACTTCCCGTTCCCTGTACACGTATTTCGACTCACCCAGCGGACCCGTCGCCTGCCGCCAACGACGCAGCTTCGGCGAAGGCCTTCTTATCGGCACGATCCTAATGCGATTTGGTACCTGACAGCGCCGGCGAGGCGGGTGCGGGTTGCGGCGCCGGGACTTGGGGTTGCTGCCGAGATGGCCACGAGTCCGCCCCCGATGACGATCTGGCATCGCTCGCTCCACGAGCAGCGATAGTCAGCGGTGACGAGTTCCCGAAGGTCGTCAATCCTTGGACCGACTCGGCTTCGCGAGAGCATCCAGTATGTAGGCGAACCAGGGCGTGAGTCGATGAGGCTGATGCTGGCGCATCCTATGAAGTTCTTCTGCCTCCAGCCACATGACCTCGTCGACTTCCCGCAGATTCGGGGCGATAGCCCGGCGGTCGACTCCTCTTGCCACCAAGACAGAATCAAACTCCCGTTCACACAGGCCGCTGACGGGATCTGTAGCTTCATACGAGAAGGTGGATGTCAGGCAAAGCGACTCGACAGCGTCGATTCCCAACTCATGATTCAGACAGCGCAGCGCGGCATCAGTGACACGTTCGCCAAGCCGCTGATGCGTGCAGGACGAGTTTGAGAGGAGGCCGCCGAAGTGATACTTGCCGCCGCTTCTACGTTGCACCAAGTGCCTGCCACCCGGGTCAATGACGCACACAGAGACGGCGAAGTGCCACACCCCTGGTGGGACGTGAGCATCGTTCTTCTCGACAACGCCATCGGGATTCCCGTGCTCGTCGCACGCAAGAATCAACTCTTCAGACAGCCGCACGAACCTGCCTTCCTGTGTCGCTCAGGGTGAAGGTAGGACCACAAGGGTGGTCGCGACGTGCTCAGGCGAGGAGGCCAGCCGGCCAATTACGTTCTTGCCGTCCAATGCATGTGCCACTGCCTCTGGCCCTCGGACAGAGCAATCGAATCCCAATCCCTGATCTCGAAATGAGATGGCGATTTCGCGGGGGAGCACGGGACCAACACCGAGTGAGTCGAGCGCCTTGAGTGCCGATTCCTTCGCGGAAAAGAGGAGCGCATCGCCGAACCTCCCCCGGGGATACGCGGCAGCCACCCGAGCCACATCCTCAGTCGTGCTCACGAATCGATGGAGTTCGGGTGTTGCGCGGCTCACTTCCTCGAGATCGATCCCAAGCGCGCAGACCCGTGGTCTACGGGCCACTACCGCCATGGCAACGCCACGGACGTGCGTGATGCTTCCCACCAGACCACTGGGCCACTCGGGCTGACCCCTCACGCCCGTTGGAATCTGTGACGGCGGAAAACCCAAGCTGGACATTGCCAGTTCGGCACATATTCGACCAGCTGCGTACTCTGCACGTCGGCGCTCAAAGACCGCACCTATGTCACTTTCCGGCCGCTGGCCGTCTGGGCGACTTGGCGCCGCGTGGATCGCGGCGCATGCAAGCGAGACCCCGGCTTCTCGGAGTTCGCGGGCGTGTAACACGCTCGTGGCCAAGTCCAGAATGTCATTCACGATGGTCACGCGCGGCCGCCCTCGATCTCAGGTACGCGTGATTCAAGCGCAAATCCTGACTCGCCGAGCGTGTCGCAAGAGAACGACTGGGTCACTGGCATGCGCCGCGAAGTGCCCCGCGCTGGGGCTTCCCCGGCTCATCGATTCCTACCCCCTTTCCCGCGTGGATCGCCCAGTATCGAAGGGTTGTTAGCAGTTGGCTACTAGCGACCACGTTGTCCATGCGCTTGCTCGCAGCTTCCGGGCACG
>Ga0302046_10005859_pt1 | contig 10774 bp, 6 predicted proteins | sample RVTome_11_FD_200261 | JGI IMG/M metagenome (GOLD analysis project Ga0302046, IMG submission 200261) | Soil microbial communities from uranium-contaminated site in the Upper Colorado River Basin, Wyoming, United States - RVT147D111 (version 2) ... | reverse complement strand
GATCGGTTTGCCACCGCCGCGGAGTTTGCCGCGGCGCTGGCCGACCGCGGGTACACCAGCACCACCATGGCGGTGGTGGCGGGCGGCTCTTCGGAAGGCCGCCGCTGGCGGCTGGTCGCGGCGGCGCTTGCGATGGCGCTGCTGGCGACGGCGATTGCTGCGGTCGTGGGCTGGATGCGCCAGCCCCCGCCCGGGATGGTGCGCCGGTTCGATGTGGCTCTGACCGGGACCTACCCAAACTTTGCCAGCCCGCTCTTCTCGCCCGATGGGAGCCGGCTCATCTACGCCAGCCTTGAGGGCGCGCTCCAGCTTCGGGACGCCGATGCGCTCGACGCCCGCCCGATCCCAGGGTCGGAATCGGCGTGGTCCCCGGTGTTTTCGCCGGACAGCCGGGCACTCGCGATCAACACCGGCTTTCCCGGGGCAATCAAGATCCTTCCGCTTGACGGCGGCGCCGTGCGGACGCTGGTGGCGGACTCGACCTTCGGTCAGGGACTGGACTGGAGCACGGACGACTGGATCTACTACCTGCATGGGGAGCACTATGGCCGTGACCTGATGCGCATCCGTGCCACCGGCGGCTCTCCGGAGTTCGTGGCCCGTCCCGACTCCGCTTCCGCCATCCTGATGTTCCTGTATCCCCAGGTCCTGCCCGGGGGACGCATTCTCCTGACGCTCCAGATGAAGGACGGGGATCCCAAGGCCGGCATCCTCGATCCGGGCACGGGTGCCCTGACCACCCTGGCGGACGGGGTACTCAGCCGCTATGCCCCGACCGGGCACCTGATCGTGGCGGGGGTGGACGGCACGCTGCAGGCGGCCCGGTTTGACGCCCCGGCAGGCACGCTGCGGGGTAGCTTCACACCAGTCGCTGAGGGTCTCGCCGTCTCTTTGTTCTCCGGCACCGGGGTGTTCACCCTCTCCGAGGAAGGCACCCTCGGCTACCAGAGGACCCCCACTCCCCACCAGGTGGTTCGCGTGCCGCGGGACGGCAGCCAGGAGGAGGCCCTCGACCCGGGATGGCAGGATCGGTTCGCCTCGGTGTCGCTGGCGCCGGATGGGTCCCGACTGGCGATCGCCGTGGAGCGGGCGGGGCGTACCGAACTGTGGGTCCGGTCGCTCGAGACCGGCGCCATGACGCGGCTGTCGTCGGGCGGCACCTGGAACTACCGGCCGAGCTGGTCGCCGGATGGGCGCGAGGTGGTCTTCACATCGGACCAGCGGGGTAAGATCACCACCTACCGGGTGCGCGCCGATGGCAGCGCGCGGCCCGAGCCGCTGCTGGCCGTGACCCCCTCCGTGGACGAGGCGGTCTACTCGCGCGACGGCGAATGGCTCATCTATCGCGGGGGGTCGGGTGGCGGCCGGGACATTTTCGCCCGGCGCACCGCCGGCGACACCACCGACCTTGCGCTGGTGAATTCCCGGGCGGAGGAGTTCTCCCCGACGCTATCACCCGACGGACGTTGGCTGGCGTACGCCTCCGACGAGACCGGTCGGACGGAGGTCTATGTCCGCCCGTTTCCCGACGCGGGAGCCGCCAAGTTCACCGTCTCCCGCAACGGTGGCAGTGAGCCACTCTGGAACCCCGCCGGCGGTGAGCTGTTCTACCGCGACGGGAACGACGCCCTCGTGGCGGTCGGCGTGGCCCCGGGCAACGAGTTTCGGGTCATGTCAACCCGGGTGCTGTTCTCCACCCGCGGGTACGTGGCCGACAACCGGCATCGCACCTACAGCGTCTCCGCGGATGGCCGCTCGTTCGTGTTCGTCAAGTCCCCCGACCTGCTGGACATGGACAGCCAGCTGGTGGTCACGCTCAACTGGTTCGAGGAACTGAAGCGGAAGGTGGACCAGTGACCGCACCGCTGGAGCGGCTCACTGCGGCCCTCGCCGACCGCTACCGCCTCGAGCGCGAACTTGGCCAGGGTGGCATGGCCATCGTCTACCTGGCCCACGACGTCAAGCACGACCGCAAGGTCGCCCTCAAGGTGCTGCGGCCGGAGCTCGCCGCCGTGATCGGCGCCGAGCGGTTCCTGGCCGAGATCAAGACCACCGCCAACCTCCAGCACCCGCATATCCTCCCGCTGTTCGACAGCGGCGAGGCCGACAGCTTCCTCTTCTACGTGATGCCGTACATCGAGGGGGAGACGGTACGCGACCGGCTCACCCGCGAGAAGCAGTTGCCGATCGTCGAGGCGGTACGGATTGCCATCGAGGTCGCCGCGGCGCTCGATTACGCGCACCGCCGGGGCGTCATCCATCGGGACATCAAACCCGACAACATCCTCCTGCACGACGGCAGCGCGCTGGTTGCGGACTTCGGGATCGCGCTGGCCGCGAGCCGGGCGGGCGGCAGCCGGATGACCGAGACCGGCATGAGCCTGGGCACGCCGCACTACATGAGCCCCGAGCAGGCAATGGGGGAGCGCGAGATCACCGCCCGGAGCGACGTCTACGCGTTGGGCTGCGTGCTGTACGAGATGCTGCTCGGCGAGCCGCCGTTCACCGGGCCGACGGCGCAGGCGATCGTCGCGAGGGTGATGACCGAGAAGCCCGCACCCATCGCGTCCCGCCGGGACCGGGTCCCGCCACCGGTCGAAGACGCGGTGCTCACCGCGCTGGAGAAGCTGCCGGCCGATCGCTTCGGGACCGCCGGCGAGTTCGGCGCGGCACTCGCCGCCGCCAGCGCGGCACCCCGCGCCACCGGCGTGCGCACGACTGCGGGGGCGACGGAGCGCGCCGGGCACGGACGGCGCTGGCAGATCGTCGCGGGCGTCCTCGCCGCGCTCGTCCTGGGCCTCACCGCCGCCCTGGTCGTCGTGTCGCGCCGGACGCCCGAGCCCCGCGCGATCCGCGTGGAGATGCAGCCGGGCACGAGCTCCGGCCCGTACCCCATGCGCATCGCGGGCGCACCCGACGGCCGGTCGTATGCGTACTGTACGTCGGCCGGGGCGGTCGCCATCCGGCGCTGGGAGGATCTCGCCCCCACGCCGGTGCCCGGATTGACGAGTGGCTGCGCCGCGGTCGCGTACTCGCCCGACGGCGCCTCCCTGGCGATCATCGGCATCCCGACCGCGCTGTCCATCCTCCCGCTGGAGAGCGGCGCCCTGCCGCGCCAGCTCCCCGTGGGCGGCCTGGACGATGTCGCGGTCTACGGTGGCGGCCTCGACTGGGGCAGCGACGACCACCTGTACCTGACGGGCCGCAACGGCCTGAGCCGCATCTCGCCGCTGGACGGGAGCGCGGAACGCGTGGCGGTCGCCGACACGGCGCTCGCGTTCTACGGCGTGGACGTGCTGCCCGGTGCGCGCCACGCGGTGGTGGTGACCGCTCCCGCCGACGACCCCAACCTCCAGGTCGGGATCATGGACCTCCGGGCCGGCACCATCGCGCCGATCACACCCGGCGTCGTGGGGCGGTACGTTGATCCGGGACACCTGCTGGTGGTGCGGCGTGACGGCACGATCATCGAGGTCCCGGTGGACCCGCGGACGCGGCGACCGCGCGGGCCGCCGGTCATGCTGCCGGACAGCCTGGGCATCGGCCGCGCCGATCAGTCACCCGCAACAACAGCCGTATTCTGGCAGGGATTGATCGACGTCGGGGCCGATGGCACCCTCCTCTACTGGCGATCGGTCCTGAGTGGCGAGAGCCGGCCGGTGCTGGTGGATCGGCAGGGCGTGGAGCGGCCCCTCCCCGACGCATGGACGGGGCTCAACCTGATCCCACGACTGTCCCCTGACGGCTCGCGGCTCGCGCTCGAGCTGAACGAGGTGGGGATGTCGCGCACGGTCGTGCGCAGCCTCGCCTCCGGCGCGACCCGGGTCATCGGGGCGACCGGCGCGCTCACGGGCCGGGGGGTCTGGACGCCGGACGGGCTCGGGCTCACACTCATCTCCGACCGCGATGGCACGGCGCGCCCGTACGCGTGGCGGATGGCGGACGACGTGACGGAACCGTTGCCGCGCTACGATCCCCGGCCGGTGTTCGCCGCCGAGTGGTCGCGCGATGGGCGCTGGCTGCTGCTGCGCACCGACGACCAGGCGCCCGGCAGGGCGGACATCCTGGCGGTTCGCCCGGGCGTCGATTCGGTCGCCCGGCCGGTCCTCGCGATGCCCGAGATCTCCGAGTACACGCCCATGCTCTCGCCGGATGCGCGCTGGCTTGCGTACGTGTCGAACGAGGACGGGCGGTACGAGGTGCGCGTGACGTCGTTCCCCGATGCGCGCGAACGGTGGCGGATCTCGACCGCGGGCGGCTCGGCGCCGGCCTGGTCGCACGACGGGCGGGAGTTGTTCTACGTCGCCGACGACGGCTACCTGATGGCCGCGACCGTGGAGCCGGGTGCGGAGTTCTCGGTGGCCGCCCAGCAGCGCCTCTTCTCCGTCGCCACCTACGCGCTCTACGGTTTCTTCAATCGCAACTACGACGTGGCGCGGGATGGCACCTTTCTCATGCTCCGCCAGTCCGGGAATGTCTCCTCCGGCCTGGTCGCCGTGCACCACTGGGCCGCGTCGCTGCGGGGGAGGACGGGCCGCTAGATGGAGGCACGTCGCGACCTCTCGGCCGGTGGAGGGGATCTCCCTCCGCGACCGGATGAGCCGCGAGAAGATCGAAGGGGACGGGAGTCGGGTGATCGTGTCTCGCGGAAGAAAGATGTGTTGACGGGTCATTTTATAATGACTATTATGGTCATATGATAAGGACCGCATCAGTGTCTGAACTGAAGGCCAAGCTCAGCGCCTTTCTGGACATCGTCCGACAGGGCGACGAGGTGCTGGTCACCGACCGCGGCCGGCTCATCGCCCGGCTGGGGCCGGTCACCGGGGAGCAGTCGGAAGAGGGCCGCCGCGAGCTGCTCCTTCGGACGGGCCGACTGCGACCCCCGCGCGACGCCCTGCCGGCAGACTTCTGGGACCGGCCCCGGCCGGAGGATCCGGCGGGGCGGGGGTTGGCCGCCCTGCTGGCCGAGCGGGAGTCCGGCTGGTGAGATTTTGGGATTCCTCGGCGCTGGTTCCCCTCGTCCTGCGCCAGCCCCAGACCCCAGCGGCCCGCCGGCTCATGGAGCAGGACAGTGAGATGGTGGTCTGGTGGGGTAGCGCCATCGAGTGCGCCTCCGCGATCGCCCGGTTGCGGCGCGATGGGCACCTCACCGCGCTGGCGGAGCAGGATGCCCGCGGACTGTTCGACACGGTGCGGGGGACATGGTTCGAGGTCCAGCCGGGCGACGCGGTGCGCGAGCAGGCGCTGCGCCTGCTGCGACTGCATCCGCTCCGCGCCGCCGATGCCCTGCAACTCGCGGCGGCGCTCGAGTGGGCGGGCAGCCCGCCGGAAGGCGGGTTCGTGACCTTCGATGATCGCCTGCGCGAGGCCGCCCAGCGCGAGGGGTTCAGTATCCCCGACACCCGGGGAACCCGTGACACCTGACCGACTCCGCGCCGCCCTGGCCAACTGGTTCCGGGAGCTCGAGCGGCTGGTGCCGGGAACGGGTGGATCCCGCTGAAGCGGGCCCTCGGCAACCATCGGCCCGTAATGACGGGCGTGCGCTCTGGTCGCCTGGGCGACAGAGACGCGCCGAGGGCCCGCTTCAGCGGGATCCTCGGCACACGGAGCCTCATACGATGGCATGTGCTCCTGGACCCTGACTGGACGTCCACGCGCGGAGATTGATGACGGACCTTGCCGAACGCCTGAAGGTGGCCATCGCCGACCGCTACGCGATCGACCGCGAGCTGGGCCAGGGCGGCATGGCCACCGTGTACCTCGCCCACGACATCAAGCACGACCGCAAGGTCGCCCTCAAGGTCCTGCGGCCCGAGCTCGCCGCCGTGCTCGGCGCCGAGCGCTTCGTTGTCGAGATCAAGACCACCGCCGCGCTCCAGCATCCCCACATCCTCCCCCTGTTCGACTCGGGCACCGCCGACGGCTTCCTGTACTACGTCATGCCGTTCATCGCTGGCGAGACGCTGCGGGACAAGCTCGACCGCGAGACGCAGCTGGGCGTCGAGGAGGCGGTGACGCTCACCACCGCCGTCGCCGACGCCCTCGACTACGCGCACCGCCACGGGGTGATCCACCGGGACATCAAGCCGGAGAACATCCTGCTGCACGACGGCCGGCCGATGGTGGCGGATTTCGGGATCGCCCTGGCGGTGAGTGCGGCGGCGGGCGGGCGGATGACGGAAACGGGATTGTCGCTCGGCACGCCGCACTACATGAGTCCCGAACAGGCGACCGCCGAGAAGGAGATCTCGGCCCGGTCGGACGTGTACTCGCTCGCCAGCGTGCTCTACGAGATGCTGGCGGGCCAGCCGCCCCACCTCGGGGGTTCCGCGCAGCAGATCATTATGAAGATCATCGCGGAGGACGCCCGACCGGTCACCGAGCTGCGCAAGGCGGTGGCGCCGAACGTGGCCGCCGCGGTGGCCAAGGCGCTGGAGAAGCTCCCGGCCGACCGGTTCGCGAGCGCGGCCGAGTTCGCCGCCGCCCTCGAGAATCCCGCGTTCACCACCGGGACCACAGGCCCGACCGCATGGCCCGGCGGCCCGCCCGCCCGCCGGCCCGCCATCATCACGCTCGCCGCCGTCGCCGTGCTCGCCAGCCTCCTCGCCGCCTGGGGCTGGCTGCGCCCGACCCCGCGGCCGCCCCTCGGACGCTTTAACATCGCGCTTGCCGAGACGCAGGCGATGCAGCCCGGGCGCGGACCACGCGTCGCGGTGTCCCCGGACGGCCTGCGGTTCGTGTACGTGGGGCCGGGTGACGGGGGTGCACAGCTGTGGGTTCGCGACCGCGACCAGCTCGTGGCCAGGCCGCTCGCGGGCACCAATGGAGCCATCTCCCCCTTCTTCTCCCCGGATGGACGGCGCGTCGGCTACTTCACCATCGCGCCGATGCGGCTCAAGACCGTCTCGCTCGGCGGGGAACCGCCCGTGACGGTAGCCGATTCGGGGATCGACTGGGACGGCGGTACGTGGGGGCGCGATGGGTACATCTACGCGGACAGTCCCGACGGCCTGGTCCGCGTGGCCCAGGGCGGCGGCCGTGTCGAGCGGGTCACGCGGCTGGACACCGCGCGGGCCGAGGCGGCGCACAACTACCCGGACATGCTCCCCAACCTGCGGGGGCTGCTGTTCACCATCCTGCGCGGCGGCCCCGGCGAGTACGAGATTGCGGCTGTCGATCTCGCTACGGGGGCGCACCACGTGCTCACCGCGGGCGTTTACGCCCGGTACGCCGAGCCCGGCTACCTCGTGTATGTCACCGCGGGCGGCACCCTGATGGCGGTGCCGTTCGATCAGGCACGCCTCCAGCTGCGGGGTGAGCCCACGGCACTGGCGGAAGGCATCGGCATGCGTGGGCAGGGCTACGTCGACCTCGACCTGTCGCGTACGGGCACCCTGCTGTACTCCGCCGGCGGCGCGAGTGCGGCCCTGACCGACCTGGTGTGGGTGAGCCGCGACGGCGAGGCCGAACTGATCGATTCCAACGCGTATGACTCCCCGGTGATCGCGCCGGATGGGCGTCGCATCGCGGTCGCCGTGACCACGCAGGGCGACCAGCAGATCTGGATTCGCCAGCTGCCGGACGGCCCGTCGTCCAAGCTGACGTTCGATGGCAACGACAGCGGCCGGCCGTTCTTCGCGCCCGATGGGCGCTCGGTGGCATACTACACCACGCAGACGTCCGTCCGGAGCCTGTTCGTCACCCGCACCGACGGAAGCGCGCCGCCCGAGGTGCTGCTCACCCGCCCACGGGAACTGTGGGAGGGAACGTGGTCGCGGGACGGGCGGTGGCTCGTGTACCGCGAAGGGTCCGCCCCGAGCGCGGACCTGATGGCGGTGCGCACCGACGGCGATTCGACGCCGGTGACCCTCGTGGCGACGGTCTTCAACGAACGGTCGCCCACGCTGTCGCCCGATGGGGAATGGCTGGCCTACACCTCGGACGAGTCCGGCATCAACGAGATCTACGTGCGCCCGTTCCCGGAAACGGGGCGGGCCAAGCGACAGGTGTCTTTGGACGGCGGCAGCGAGCCGCTGTGGGCCCACAGCGGGCGGGAGCTGTTCTACCGGAATCCGGCCGGGGACATGGTGGCGGTTGAGATCACGACCCAGCCGACCTTCGCGGCCGGGCGGCAGACCGTCCTGTTTGCCGGCGCCGCCTATGCCCAGGACGACACGCATCGCCAGTACGATGTGTCCCAGGATGACCGCCGGTTCCTCATGATCCGCGAACGCGGTGGGGAGCGGGGGAGCCTGGTGCTGGTGGACAACTGGTTTCAGGAACTCGTGGCCAAGGTGGGCCGGTGACCGGCGGCCGTCGGTCGCGGCGCGATCGGCCTTGCCGGTGCGGGATGTTCGCAGTATCATGAATTCATGAACAGTGGTCATGAGAAGCACCCACGGCGGCGTCGGGTCGCCGAACCGGTGCAGGTCTACCTCGACGCCCCGGATCGGGAGCGCCTGGAGCGGCTGGCCGAGGCGCTGGACGCCACGAAGTCGGACGTGCTGCGTCAGGGCCTGGCGGCACTGGAGGCGCAGACGCGGCACGCCACCCCGGAGCATGCGGCCGCCCGCCCGCTGCCGACGTTCGCGGGCCGGGGATTGCAGCCGGGCGTGGATCTCGACGACACGGCGAGTCTCCTGGACCTCATGGACGCGCGGGATGCGGCTCGTTGACGTGAACGTGCTGGTCTACGCGTTCCGCGAAGACACGCCCGGCCACCCCGCGTACAAGTCCTGGCTCGATGCGCTGGTGGGCTCCGACGAGGCCTATGCGGTGGCGGACCAGGTGTTGAGCCGGTTTCTGCGGGTCGTGACGCACCCGCGGGTCTTCCATCCGCCCACGCCCCTGGAGCCCGCGCTCGCGTTCGTGGACGCGTTCCGGCACCACCCCTCCGCCGTCCCGGTCGCCCCGCGTGGCCGCCACTGGGACATCTTCACCCGGCTGTGCCGGGACACGGAGGCGCGGGGGAACCTCGTGCCCGATGCCTGGCTCGCGGCGCTCGCCATCGAGTCCGGCTGCGAGTTCATCACCTCCGACCGCGACTACGCGCGCTTCCCCGCCTTGCGCTGGCGCCATCCCCTGCGGGGGACGGCGGACGGGTCACATGCTTGACGCGGCGTCCCGACGTTCGGTTGCCCTCGAGGGCCGCGGCGAGGCCAGCGACGGCACGGGGCCCGTCACCGTCGGGACCGGCTACTCGTTCTAGCGCCACCGGGCCGCGCGGGCACGTGGCCGAGTGCTGCCCTGGCCGACGGCAGCGGCGAGCCGCATGTTGTGCGTTGCCCACGTCCCGGAGACCCCAGCGTGACGGGTGGCGGACGACCCCGACCTGGAAACAGGCACGGGCGTGCGCCGCTCGGCCCAAGGTGGGTATGACCGAAGTCACCGAGCGTCTGAAGGTCGCGATCGCCGACCGCTACCGCATCGAGCGCGAGCTCGGCACCGGCGGCATGGCCACCGTCTACCTCGCAGAAGATCTGAAGCACCAGCGCCGGGTCGCCATCAAGGTGCTGCGGCCAGAGCTGGCCGCCGTGCTGGGTGCCGAGCGCTTCGTGCAGGAGATCACCACCACCGCGCAGCTCCAGCACCCGCACATCCTGCCGCTGTTCGACTCCGGCACCGCCGACGGCTTCCTTTACTACGTGATGCCCTCCATTCAGGGCGAGACGCTCCGCAACAAGCTCGACCGTGAGAAGCAGCTCGGGGTGGAGGAGGCGGTGCGGATCACCCGCGAGGTGGCCGACGCGCTGGACTACGCGCACCGCAACGGGGTGATCCACCGCGACATCAAGCCGGAGAACATCCTGCTGCACGACGGCCGGCCGATGGTGGCGGATTTCGGCATTGCGCTGGCGGTCTCGGCGGCGGCGGGCGGGCGGATGACGGAGACGGGGCTCTCGCTCGGCACGCCGCACTACATGAGCCCCGAGCAGGCGACGGCGGAGAAGGAGATCACGGCCCGCAGCGACGTCTACAGTCTCGCGTCGGTGCTGTACGAGATGCTGGCGGGCCAGCCGCCGCACCTGGGCGGCTCGGCGCAGCAGATCATCATGAAGATCGTCACCGACCAGGCGCGGCCGGTGACGGAACTGCGCCGGGCCGTCCCGCCGAACGTGGCGGCGGCGGTGGCCAAGGCGCTCGAGAAGCTGGCGGCCGACCGGTTCGAGAGCGCCTCCGCCTTCGCCGCGGCGCTGGCCAATCCCGGCTACACCCGCGCCACCACGGCGCTCACGACGCAGGTGCGGCCGGCGGCCCGTCGCTGGCTCACGTCCGCGGCACTGGTCGTCGCCGCCCTGGCAGCGGGCATGCTGCTCGGCCGTCGCGGTGGCGAGGTCGGCAGCGTGGGGCCCTCGGACGTGGTCCGGGTGGCACTGGCGCTCGGCGACAGTGCCCTCATCCGGCCCGTCGCCAACCTGCGCCTGGCGATCTCGCCCGACGGGAAGCGCGTTGCCTACGTGGGTGCGGACGGGACGGACCGCGCGCTATGGGTGCGTGATCTGGACGATCCCTCGGCCCGCCTGCTGCGCGATACGAAGAACGCCGTCGCGCCGTTCTTCTCTCCCGACGGCGAATCCATCGGGTTCTTCTCCGATGCCGGCGGGCACATGCAGCTGAAGGTCGTGGGCGTCGGCGGCGGCGTCGCGAACACCATCGTGGATGATTCGGTGGCGCGGTTCGGCGGTGGGGACTGGTGCGAGGACGGCCGGATCTACTTTACGACCGCGAGCCGCGGCCTGGCGCGCGTGTCGGCCCTGGGCGGCGCCGTGAC
>Ga0302046_10005858_pt1 | contig 10774 bp, 11 predicted proteins | sample RVTome_11_FD_200261 | JGI IMG/M metagenome (GOLD analysis project Ga0302046, IMG submission 200261) | Soil microbial communities from uranium-contaminated site in the Upper Colorado River Basin, Wyoming, United States - RVT147D111 (version 2) ... | reverse complement strand
GCGGAGCTGGTGCACGGTGAACGCCGAGGTGTCGATGATGCGGTCCGCCATCGCCTTCAGCTCGGCGAGCTTGGCGCGCTCGTGCCGGATGCCGGCCGCAACGTTGGTCCCCTCGGCGAGGGGGTGCGGGCGGCGGGTCTCGCTGAACCGGCGCACCAGCACGTCGTCCGCGGCGTCGAGGTAGAGGATCTCGACGCGGTGGCCGGCGGCGCGGATCTCGTCCACGACCGCGGGGAAGTCCGCCAGGAAGGCGCGCTCGCGGAGGTCGACCCCGAGCGCCACGCGCGCGATCTCCTCCTCGGAGTTCTGGCAGAGCTCGATGAACTTCGGCGTCAGCACCGCGGGCAGGTTGTCGATGCAGTAGTACCCGAGGTCCTCGAGGACGCGGATCGCCGTGCTCTTGCCCGAGCCCGAGAGCCCGGTGACGACGACGACCTGGAGCGGACCCGTCCTCACCGGCGGCGCCCTCCCGACGCGGCCGGCGCCCGGCCCACGCCGGCCACCCGCGCGCGCGCGCCGGTGTGGCGGCGGCGCGCGATCTCGCCGTCGAGACGCGCCGCGAACTCGCGGGCGGTGTGGCGCCCGAGCCGCTTCAGGACGTGGTTGCGGGCGGCGACCTCGATGATGGTCGCCACGCTCCGCCCCGGCCGGATGAGGATCCGCACCAGCGGCAGGGTCACGTCGAGGATGGCGTGGGTCGCGTCGTCGAGGCCCAGGCGGTCCTCGGACGCCCCGCGCCGCCACTCGACCATCTCGGCGACCAGCTCGATCGGCTTCTCGCTGAGCGTCGCGAGGATGCCGAACAGGTCCTGGACGTTGATGATGCCGAGCCCGCGGATCTCCATGTGGTGGCGGATCAGATCGGCCCCCGAGCCCAGCAAGCGGCCGTTGCCGAGCACGCGTACCTCGACGACGTCGTCGGCCACCAGCCGGTGCCCGCGCGAGATCAGGTCGAGGGCGGCCTCGCTCTTGCCGATGCCGCTCTTGCCGAGCAGCAGGATCCCGCAGCCGAACACCTCGACCAGGACGCCGTGGAGCCGCGTGCGCGGCGCAAGCTGCTGCTCGAGGTACGCGGTGACGTGCCGGATCAGCTCCGAGCTCTTGAGCACGGTCGTGAACAGCGGCACGCGATGGCGCGTCGCCGCCCGGGCGAAGTACGGCGGCGGCGTGCTGCCGTTGGTAACGATCACGCACGCGGGCCCGAGCGCGAGCGTGCGATCGACCGCGGTCTCGGCCGCCGCCCGCGGCAGCGTCCCGAGGTAGCCGAGCTCGCTGCTGCCCACCACCTGCACGCGCTCGGGATGCGTCTGCGGCAGATAGCCCGCGAACGCGAGGCCGGGCTTCTGGATGCGCGGCACGGTGATCGTGCGCTCGAGCCCGGTGCCGCCCGCGCGGAGCACCAGGTGCAGGGCACCTTGCTGCGCGTCGAGCAGCTCCCGCGCGGTCACCGCCGCCATGCGTGGAAGTCTAGCGGGCGGACACGCGGCCGGCAATTGGAAGACGCGCGGGGTGCTCAGTACTTGTCGTCCTCGTCCTTGATGGTGGCGAAGATGGACTCGCGGGTGTCGCTGGCGATCAGGCGATCGCGGAAGCCGGCATCTTTGAGCAGGCGCGAGACGCGGGCGAGCGCCTTCAGATGGATGCCGGCTGAGTCCTCGGGGGCCACCAGCAGGAAGAAGAGACGGGTCGGCCCGCCGTCGAGCGAGTCGAAGTCGATGCCGCGGGGGCTGCGCCCGAAGGCGGCGAGCACCTCGCCGACGCCGGCGAGCTTCCCGTGCGGGATCGCGATGCCCTCGCCGATCGCGGTGCTCCCGAGCTCCTCGCGCTCGCGCAGCACCGCCACCAGGGCGGCCCGGTCGATCTTGGGGTGAAGTCGCGCCACCACGTCGGCGAGCTCGGTCAGCGCCTCCACCTTGGACGCCGCGCGCATCTCGGGCAGGACGGCGTCCGGAGCCAGGATGTCGAGGATCTTCATCGAGACCGCGCCACCTATAGCCCACCCGGCCGACATGGGCAAAAGTGCGCCAGCCGCCGGCTATCCGGTGGCGGGCTCGGGCTCGATCAGGCCGTAGTGGCCGTCCTTGCGGCGGTAGACCACCGCCACGCCGTCGTTGGCGGCGTTCCGGAACACCAGGAAGTCGCTGCTCATGAGGTCCATCTGCATGACGGCCTCCTCGATCGACATGGGCTTCACCGGCAGCCGCTTGGTGCGAATCACCTCGGGGCCGTTGCGGCGCGTGAAGCTGTCGCCGCGCAGCACGTCGATCCTGAGTCCGCTTCCCGGACGCTCCTCCGGCGCCTCCGCCATCGCGGGCGGCGCCACCCGGGCGCGGCGCACGGTGCCCTTGTGGCTCTTCAGCTTGCCGGTGTGGCGGCGGGCCTGCTGCGCCAGCTTCTCGCTCGCGAGGTCGAGCGCCGAGTAGAGATCGCCGGTCTCCTCCTTCGCCTTCAGCGTGGTGCGGTCGGCGTTCAGGACGATCTCGGCGATGTGCCGGCGCTTCACGACGGACAGGATGACGTGCGCGTCCATGAGCTGATGCACGTACTTGGCGACGTGCCGGATCCGCTTCTCGGCATGGCGGCGCAGCGCGTCGGTCGCCTCGATGTGCCGGAAGGTCACGGTGATCTGCATGCGGTCTCCCATCGCCGCCCGGCGAGGGACGGCGCGTCAGCAGAACTGCTTGCGCTTCGACGAGGGCAGGATGCCCATCAGCTCTCTGTACTTTGCAACGGTTCGCCGCGCGATATCAATGTTGTCCTTCGCGAGGTACTCGGCGATCGACTGATCGCTGTATGGGCTGCGCGGATCCTCGCCCCCGATGATCTCGCGGATCTTCTTGCGGACGCTCTCCGCCGAGACGTCCTCGCCGTCGGTGCTGCGCAGGCTCGAGGTGAAGAAGTACTTGAGCTCGAAGATCCCCTGCGGCGTGTGGGCGTACTTGTTGGCGGTGGCGCGGCTGACGGTCGACTCGTGCATGCCGATGTCGTTCGCCACGTCCTTCAGCACCAGCGGCCGCAGGCGCGAGACGCCGTGCTCGAAGAACTCCCGCTGGAACTTGATGATCGACTGCGTGACCATGTAGAGCGTCCGCTGGCGCTGGTGGATGCTCTTGATGAGCCAGGCGGCGGCACGGACCTTGTCCTGGATGTAGCCCTTGGCCTCGGTCGCCTCCCCCCGCCCGAGCACCTGGCGGTAGAACTGGCTGATGCGGAGCCGGGGTAGGCCCTCGTCGTTGAGGGTGATGACGAACTCCTCGCCGACCTTCTGGATGTAGACGTCGGGGGTGATGTAGCGGATGTCGCCGTCCCCGTAGTCGCGGCCGGGCTTGGGCTCGAGGGTCTCGATGAGGTGCTGCGCCTCGGCGATCTCCGGCATCGACACCTTGAGCTCGCGCGAGAGCTTGTCGAAGCGCTTCCCCTCGAGGGCGCTGATGTGGTCGCGGACCAGGGTCGCGGCGAGGGTGTCGCCGAGACCGCGCTGCCGGAGCTGGATCAGCAGGCACTCCGAGAGCGAGCACGCCGCCACCCCGGGCGGGTCGAACGTCTGCAGCCGCTCCAGCACCGGCGCGACCTCCTCCACCGAGCCGGCCGCCATGAACGCCAGCTCCTCGAGCGGCAGGCGCAGGTAGCCGTCGTTGTCGAGGCTGGCGATGATCATGGCGCCGAGCTCGCGCTCGCGGTCGGTCAGGTCGGTGAGGCGGAGCTGCCACATGAGGTGGTCGGCGAGCGAGCTCGTCCGCACGAGCGCGTTCTCGATCCCCGGGCGCCTGTCGTCGTCGTGGTCCACGCCGCCCGACGGCGCGGAGTGGAAGTCGTTGCCGTAGTTCTCGATGTAGTCCTTCCAGTCGATCTCGCCGAGCTCGCCGGCCTTCGAGAGCTCCGGGGTCTGGTCCTCGGCCGGCTGCCACTCCTCGGTCGTCGTCGGGCTCTCGGGCCCGTCCACCGTCGGCACCTCGGTCTCGAGCTTGGGCTCCTCGACGGTCTCGGCGGCCTCCTCGAGCACCGGGTTCTGCGCCATCTCGTCGACGATCAACGCCTCGAGCTCGAGCCGCCCCACCTGCAGGATCTTGATGGCCATGCGCAGCTGGGGCGTCATGACCAGTTGCTGCGTCAGCTTCTGGTAGAGTTTGGTCTCGAGGGCCATGGGTCAGAGGCTGAACCGCTCGCCGAGGTAGAGCTCCCGCGCCTGGCGGCTGGCCGCGATGTGCGCGGGCACGCCCTCCTCGAGGATCGCGCCGTCGTTCAGGATGTACGCGCGGTCACAGATGCCGAGCGTCTCCCGCACGTTGTGGTCGGTGATGAGCACGCCGATGCCGCGCTCGCGGAGCTGCTGGACGATGTTCTGGATGTCGAGCACCGCCAGGGGATCGATGCCCGCGAAGGGCTCGTCGAGCAGCATGAAGGTGGGGGAGATGACCAGCGCGCGCGTGATCTCGAGCCGCCGGCGCTCCCCCCCGGAAAGGGCATATGCCTTGGTCTTTGCGAGGTGAGCGATGCTCAGCTCCTCGAGCAGCTTCCACAAGCGCACCTGACGTTCTTCGGCAGAAATGGGCAAGGTCTCCAGTATCGCCATGATGTTCTCTTCGACGGTGAGCTTGCGGAAAACCGACGGCTCCTGCGGCAGGTAGCTGATCCCGACGCGCGCGCGCTGGTACATCGGGAGGTCGGTGAGCGGATGCCCGTCGAGCGAGACCACCCCCGCGTCGGGCCGCAGGAGCCCGACGATGATGTAGAAGGTCGTGGTCTTGCCGGCGCCGTTCGGGCCGAGCAGGCCGACCACCTCGCCGCCGGCGATCTGCACCGACACGCCGCGGAGGACGGTGCGCCCGCCGAAGGACTTGGTGATGCCCTCGGCCGTGAGGAGCGGGGTCGCCATCGTCAGCGCGGCGCGCCCTCGGCGGGGGCCGCCGGCTCCTCGTCCTCGGCCTCGCCCGAGGGATAGAGCACCGCGGTCACGCGCGAGTTCGAGCCGCTCTCGACCACGCTGCGCTGCTCGTCGAGATAGACCACGATGCGCTCGCCCGCGACCTGGTTCGGGCCCTCGCGCAGCACCGCGTCTTCGCTGAGAACGATGGTCCGCTTGGTCTGATCGAAGACGGCGCGCCCCCCGGTCGCCACCCGCGCGCGCTGCGCGATGCGGACGTGGCCCTCGGCGACGATCTCGCGAATGCGCTCGCGGGCGCCGTCCCCGCGCTCGCGCTCGGCACGCGCCCGCTCCGCGGGCGTGCGCTCGGCGTCCGCGCGCAGGGCGTCGGGGTCGAACAGGATCGACAGGCGGTCGCTGGTGAGGGTGAGGTCGCCCTGCGTGACGTGGACGGTCCCCAGGTAGGTCACGCGGCTGTCCCGGTAGTCGAGCTGGAGGGTGTCCGCCTTGATGCGGATCGGACCGCGCTCGGCGTCGAGCGTGAGTCCGGCGAACGGGTCGGGCTGCACCGCCGCATGGGCCCGCTCCTCCGCGCCGGCGCGCCCGCCGACCAGGAGGAGCGCGACCAGGCAGGCCAGCAGCTCACGACGTCCCGGCATCGACCTCGTCCCCCGCGCCCCGGCCCTGGACGACGGTCTCGACGCCGCCCTGCAGCTCGACGCGCTGCGCGTCCATGTCGACCGTCATGCGGGCCCCCGAGAGCGTGAGCCCGTCGCCGGCGACCGAGACCGGGCTCGGGCTCACCACGGTGCCGTCCGCGCGGCGATAGACCGCGCGGTCGGTCCGCACCACGTAGCGCTTGAAGCGCACCTCGATGCCGCCCTCGAGCTCGGCGCGCTCCATCTCGCGGCCGTTCAGGACGAGCCGGCCGGTCGTGCCGGAGAGCGCCACGACGCCGTCGGCGTCCTCCAGGTAGAAGCTCACCTCGGGCTCGCGGACGACGATCTGGTTCTCGTCCTCCAGGTACTGCGCCTCGCGAGCCGCGACCTCCCACTGCTTGCGCCCCCCCTTCATCTTGACCCGCCGGAAGTTCTGGATGCGCTGGGCGACCGCCGGGAGCAGGTCGAGGTCCCCGCTGCTCAGGCGCTGGACGTACTGTGCCCATTGGCTACGCACGAGCTGCACCCCCACCGCCCCGACGGCGACCAGGATCACGACGGCAAGCCCGAGCCGCGCCCGGCGGCGGTTCATGGTCAGCCAGCGCGACGATTGCATGCAAGAAAAATACCATTGAGCTTCCAGGTAGTAAAGCCACGGTTTTGCTGGAGGCGCGAGCCCGCGCACGGTTTCGAACCCCGGAATCGCGAGGGCCGGTCGCGCGCGGCGGGCGCGCCGCACGGCTAGACCACCCCGGCGCGCAGCAGGTCGTGGAGGTGGATGACGCCGCGTGGGCGGCGCGTGGCGTCGACGATCACCAGCGACGTGATCGCGTGCCGCTCCATCGTCGCCACCGCCGTCGCCGCCAGCGCCTCGGCGTCGATGGTCTTCGGCTGCGTGCTCATCACCCTCTCGGCGCGCCGGGCGAGGATGTCGCCGGGCTCCGCGAGGGCGCGGCGCAGGTCGCCGTCGGTGACCACCCCGACGAGACGCCCGCCGGCGCCGGTGACGCAGGCCACCCCGAGCCGCTTCGAGGTGATCTCGAGGAGCGTGTCGCGCATCGTGGCCTCGGCCGTGACCGCCGGGAGCGCCGCGCCGGTGTGCATCAGGTCGCCGACCCGGAGCAGCTTCCGGCCGAGCGTGCCCGCCGGGTGCAGCGCCGCGAAGTCCTCGCTCCGGAAGTGGCGCTGCTCGAGCAGCGCCACCGCGAGCGCGTCGCCGAGGGCGAGCGTGACCGTGGTGCTCGCCGTCGGGGCGAGCCCCATCGGGCACGCCTCCTCGGCGACGCTGACGTCGAGCACGACGTCGGCGGCACGGCCGAGCGTGGAGTCGACGCGGCCGGTCATCGCCACCAGGGGCAGGCCGAGCCGCTTCGCCAGCGGGAGGAGGTCGAGGATCTCGCGGGTCTCGCCGCTGTTCGAGACCGCGAGCAGCAGGTCGCCGCGCGCCAGCATGCCGAGGTCGCCGTGGAGCGCCTCGGCGGCGTGCAGGAAGAACGCCGGCGTGCCCGTCGACGCCAGCGTCGCGGCCATCTTCCGGCAGACGTGGCCGGACTTGCCCATGCCGGTCACGACCACCTTGCCCCGCGACCCCGCGATGAGCTCGACCGCGCGCGCGAACGCCTCGTCGAGGCGGGCGGCCACGGCCTCGATCGCGGCGCACTCGATCGCCAGCACGCGCCGCGCGTGCGCGACGCTCGCGGGCGCGGCGCGGCCGCGGGCGCGCGGCGTACGCCCGGGTGCGCGCGCGGGGCCGGAGCGCGGCGCGCCCTTCACGCCGCGTGCTCCTTGGCGACCCGGTCGAGCGCGAGCAGGCTCGCGAGCAGGGCCGGCAGGTCCGCCAGGCGCACCGAGTTCGGCCCGTCGCTCGCCGCGCGGTCGGGATCCTCGTGCACCTCCATGAAGACGCCGGCGACGCCGACGCCGACCGCGGCGCGCGCCAGCGTCGGCACGAACTCGCGCTGCCCCCCCGAGGCGCCGCCGGCGCCACCCGGGAGCTGGACGCTGTGGGTGGCGTCGAAGATCACCGGCTGGCCGAGGCGGCCGAGGATCGTGAGCGCGCGCATGTCCACCACCAGGTTGTGGTAGCCGAAGCTGGTGCCGCGCTCGGTCACCAGGATCTGCCGGTTGCCGCCGGCGGTCGCCTTGGCGACGACGTGGCGCATCTCTTCGGGCGACAGGAACTGCCCCTTCTTCACGTTCACCGGCTTGCCGGCGGCGGCGACGGCGGTGATGAAGTCGGTCTGCCGGCAGAGGAAGGCCGGCGTCTGCAGGACGTCGACGACCGCCGCGACCGCGGGCACCTGCCCGGCCTCGTGCACGTCGGTCAGCACCGGCACGCCGATCTCGCGCCGGACCTCGGCCAGCACCGCCAGCCCGGCGTCGATGCCGAGCCCGCGAAAGCCCGCGCCGGAGGTGCGGTTGGCCTTGTCGAACGACGCCTTGAAGACGAACGGCATCCCGAGCGACCGCGTCAGGTCGCGCAGGCGCTCGGCGTGCCGGAGCGTCGACTCGCGGCTCTCGATCACGCAGGGGCCGGCGATCAGCGCGAGCGGCCGCCTGGCCCCGAACGTGACCCGCCCGACGCTGACGGTCCGTGCCTCCGTCTCCATCCCGCTCACCCGGTCCGCCGACCGCGGCGCCTAGTGCCGCGCCGCGCGCAGGTTCCCGAGGGGCAGCGTCTGATCGCGGGCGGCCTTGCGGACGATGGCGGAGCGGATGAAGCCGCGGAACAGCGGATGGCAGTCGAGCGGCCGCGACTTGAACTCGGGATGGAACTGGCACGCGACGAACCAGGGATGCTCGGGGATCTCCACGACCTCGCCGAGGGTGCCGTCGGGCGAGATGCCGGAGAGGCGCATGCCGTGCTCCTCGAGCGTCTCGCGGTAGGCGCTGTTGAACTCGTAGCGATGCCGGTGCCGCTCCGAGATCTTGCGCTTGCCGTACGTCTTGGCGGCAAGCGAGCCCTCGGCCAGGACGCACGGGTACGCGCCGAGGCGCATCGTCCCGCCCTTCTGGGTGAGCCCCTTCTGCCCGGTCATGAGGTCGATGACGGGATGGGGGGTCTCGGGGTTCACCTCGGTCGAGTTGGCGTCCTTCAGCTTGCAGACGTGGCGCGCGAACTCGACCACGGCCATCTGCATGCCGAAGCAGATCCCGAGGAAGGGCACGTGCTGCTCGCGCGCGTAGCGCACGGCCGCGATCTTGCCCTCGGTGCCCCGCGGCCCGAACCCCATCGGCACCAGGATGCCGTCGGCCCCGCGGATCGCGCCGAGGCCCTTCTCCTCGACCAGCTCGGAGTCGACGTAGTCGAGGTCGACGCCGCAGTCGTTGGCGAGGCCGCCGTGCACCAGCGCCTCGTTCAGGCTCTTGTAGGAGTCGACGACGTCCACGTACTTGCCGACGACGGCGATGCGCACCCGCTCCTTGGGATTGCGCGCCACCGCCACGACCTTCTTCCAGCGCGTCAGGCTGGGGGCGCGCGTCCAGATGTTGAGGCGCTCGACGATGCGCTCGTCGAGGCCCTCCTCGCGGAAGACCAGCGGCAGCTCGTAGATGCAGGTGACGTCGGCGGCGGTGATGACGGCGTTCTCCTCGACGTTGCAGAAGAGGGCGATCTTGGCCTTGATCTTCTGGTCGAGCTTGCGGTCGGTGCGGCAGAGCAGGACGTCGGGCTGGATGCCGAGGCCGGTGAGCTCCTTGACGCTGTGCTGCGTCGGCTTGGTCTTGAGCTCGTGCGCGGTCGGGATGTACGGCACCAGCGTCAGGTGGAGATAGAGGACGTTCTCGCGCCCGCGGTCGGCGCGGAACTGCCGGATGGCCTCGAGGAAGGGCAGGCTCTCGATGTCACCGACGGTGCCGCCGACCTCGCCGATCAGGACGTCGAAGCCGTCGGCCGCGGTCTGGATGCGCGCCTTGATCTCGTCGGTGATGTGCGGGATCACCTGCACGGTGCCGCCGAGGTAGTCGCCGCGGCGCTCGTTCTCGATGACGCTCTGGTAGACGCGGCCGGCGGTGATGTTGTTGGCGCGCGTCATCGGCGTGCTGACGAAGCGCTCGTAGTGTCCGAGGTCGAGGTCGGTCTCGGCGCCGTCGTCGGTGACGAAGACCTCGCCGTGCTGGAACGGGTTCATCGTGCCGGGATCGATGTTGATATAGGGATCCATCTTCAGCAGCGTGACCTTGAGGCCGCGGCTCTCGAGGAGCGCGCCGATCGACGCCGAGGCGAGTCCCTTGCCGAGCGAGGAGACCACCCCGCCCGTGACGAAGATGAACTTGGTCTTGGACTTTCTGGCGCTCACGTCAGATCCTTGGCCCCCTCCACCAAGCGCCGCACCCGGGCGAGATCCTCCGCTGTATCCACCTCCGGGGGCGCACTGTCAACTTCGATCATGCGGATGCGCACGCCGCGCTCGAGCGCGCGCAGCTGCTCGAGCTCCTCGGCGCGCTCGAGGAGCGTCCGCGGCGCCGCCGCCAGCTCGAGCAGCAGCGTCCGGCGGTAGGCGTAGATGCCGATGTGCCGGCGGCCGAGCACGCCGCCCGCGGTGCCGCGCCAATACGGCACGGGGCTGCGCGAGAAGTAGAGCGCGCAGCCGTCGCCGCCGACGACGACCTTGACGACGTGCGGGCTCCGCATCTCGGCCTCGTCCCGGATCGGCGTCATCGGGCTCGCCATGCCGAGCGTCGGGTCGGCGCGGAGCGGCGCGACGCAGGCGGCGATCGTCGCCGGCTCGATGAGCGGCAGGTCGCCTTGCACGTTGACGACGATGTCGGCGTCGAGCGCCGCGGCGACCTCGGCTAGCCGATCGGTGCCGGTCGCGTGGGCGCCCGTCATCGCGAGCTCGCCGCCGAAGGCGCGCACGGCCGCAGCGACGCGCTCGTCGTCGGTCGCGACCACCACGCGCTCGATGCCGGCGGCGGCGCACGCGCGCTCGTAGACGCGCTGCACCATCGGCACGCCGCCGATCGGCGCGAGCGCCTTCCCCGGGAGGCGCGTCGAGGCGTAGCGCGCCGGTATGATCGCGACGACCTTGGCCGACATGAGACCGCTGCAAAAAAAAACGTGACCGCGGCGGGTGCGGTCACGGGCCCTTCTTATAGGAGGGGGCTCGGCGCGCTGTCAAAGCTCGCGGTCTTCGCCCGGGCCGTGGGGGGGGGGGGGGGGGGGGGGGGGGGGGGGGGCCCGGGCCCGCCCCCCCCCCCCCCCCCCCCCCCCCCCCCCCCCCGGGCCGCCCGGCGCACCGCAGCGCGGGCG
>Ga0302046_10005857_pt1 | contig 10776 bp, 12 predicted proteins | sample RVTome_11_FD_200261 | JGI IMG/M metagenome (GOLD analysis project Ga0302046, IMG submission 200261) | Soil microbial communities from uranium-contaminated site in the Upper Colorado River Basin, Wyoming, United States - RVT147D111 (version 2) ... | reverse complement strand
ACCTCGGGGCCTCACCCGGCGCAGTGGCGCAGACGCGGCGGCTGCACTTCGCGAAGCAGCTCATCAGCGACACGAACCTGCCGATGCATCGGGTTGCACAGGCGTCCGGGTTCCGGAGCGTCCGGCGCTTCAACGACTCCATCCGCAGGCTCTACGGGCGAACCCCTTCGGAGCTGCGTCGGCTGCGGCCCGCCGCGTCGCGAACGCGCGCGGACGAGTACGTCTTCCGCCTTCCTTACCGACCGCCCTACGACTGGGAATCACTCCTGACGTTTCTCGCGCGGCGCGCCATTCCGGGGGTCGAGGAGACCGCCTCGGGCGCGTACCGCCGTTCGTTCGCGGTCAACGGAGGGCACGGCATCGTCGAGGTCCGACACGACGAGAGAGTCCACGCTCTGGAGGCCCGGATCCGATTCGGCGAGCCTCTCTCGCTTCTGCCGATCGTGACACGGCTCCGGGCGATGTTCGATCTCGCAGCGGATACGTCGGTGATCGCGCAACACCTCTGTCGCGATCCGCTGATCGGGCCGCTGGTTGAGAAGTATCCGGGCCTGCGGGTGCCGGGCGCATGGGACGGCTTCGAGCTCGCGGTGCGCGCGATACTCGGCCAGCAAGTATCGGTGGCCGCGGCGTCCACAGTGGCGGGTCAGCTCGCGCGGCAGTTTGGAGAGCGGCTCTCCGTCTCCGACCCGGGCGGGCTGACTCACGTTTTCCCGACGGCCGGTGCGCTCGCCGACGCCGTCCTGGCCGGATTGCCTCGGGTCCGCGCACAGGCGATCCGCGCGCTCGCCCGAGCCGTCGTCTCCGGTGGCCTCACGCTCTCCGGCGCCGAAGAGGATCCGTTGACGAGCCTCGCGCGCATCCGAGGCATCGGTCACTGGACGGCTCAGTACATCGCCATGCGCGCGTTGCGCGAGCCGGATGCCTTTCCCGTGAACGACCTGGGCTTGCTTCGAGCCGCGGGGCTGACCGCGGCGCAATTGAGAGAGCGCGCCGAGCGATGGAGGCCGTGGCGCGCGTATGCAGCCGTCTACCTGTGGCGCGTAGCGGCGCAACGGGCGCGGAATTCGGCGTCTCGCGCGCGCGGCAAACACGCCGCGAAAGCGTGATGCGCTACTGCGAGATCTCCACACCGGTCGGCCGGCTGCTCCTCGCCGGAGACGGAGAGGGATTGCGTCGGATCTCTTTTCAAAGTGAACGCCATCCCGCCGAGGTCGCCGAACGCTGGCAGCGCACGGAAGAGCCGTTCCGGGACGCGATCGCGCAGCTCGACGCCCACTTCGCGGGACGGCTGCGTCGCTTCGATCTCGCGCTGGCGCCCGAGGGCACGCCGTTCCAGAACGAGGTTTGGTCCGCGCTCCGGGCGATTCCCTACGGTGAGACGGTCTCCTACTCCGAGCTGGCGCGGCGGCTCGGCAGACCGGCCGCATCGCGCGCGGTCGGCGCGGCCAACGGCAGGAACCCGATTCCGATCGTCATTCCGTGCCACAGGGTCATCGGCGCGAACGGGTCGCTGACGGGTTTTGGAGGAGGGCTCGCGATCAAGCGCCGGCTATTGGAGCTCGAGGCCGGATTTCCCCAGGCTGACCTGATCCCTCAGCGTCCTCCGGTGCACTCGATCCGCGCGGGCGTGTTCGCGAGCCGATCGTAGATCCGGCCCTCGTTCCGAATCGGCCACCAGTCATAGAGATGTTCAAGCCGCTCGAGCCCGGCGAGCACCGCAAAACAGCCGCGTTTGGCTCCGGGAGCCGAAAGAGACGCTTCCGGTGTCGATTTTGCTGACCCTCGTTCGTCGTCACGGTAGGAGCCAGGGTTCCCATCCGGTCGAGAGCGGCCGGAGCCGGGCTCCGAACCGAAACCAAAAGGAGACCGACGAATGAGAGTCATGGTGATCGTCAAAGCGGACAAGAACTCGGAGGCGGGTGTCCTCCCGGACAAGAAGCTCCTGACCGAGATGGGGAGGTTCAACGAAGAGCTGTCGAAAGCCGGCATCATGCTCGCGGGCGAGGGACTCCAGCCGAGCTCGAAAGGCGTGCGGGTCCGGTTCTCCGGAGGGAAGAAGACCGTGATTGACGGGCCCTTCGCGGAGACGAAGGAGCTCGTCGCCGGCTTCTGGCTGTGGCAGGTGAAGTCGAAGGAAGAGGCGATCGAGTGGCTCAAGCGCGCCCCGTTCGAGGACACCGAGGTCGAGATCCGGCAGGTGTTCGAAGCGGATGACTTCGGCGCCGAGTTCACGCCCGAGCTGCGCGAGCAAGAGGAGCGCATCCGCGCGCAGATAGCGAAGAAGAAGTAGACGGGGGCGTCCAGCGCCGAAATCGAAACCACTGAGGAGGCAATCAACATGCGATTCCTGTCGATCTACAAGGCCGCGGAGACGAACGTTCCTCCGACGACGGAGGAGATGGCAAAGATGGGCAACCTCATCGAAGAGATGACGAATGCCGGCGTGTTGCTCGCGACGGAGGGGTGTATGCCGAGCGCGAAGGGCGCGCGAGTCCGGCGCTCCCGCGGGAAGCTGACCGTGACCGACGGGCCGTTCACCGAATCGAAGGAGCTGATCGCCGGCTTCGCGCTGCTCAACGCGAAATCGAAGGAGGAGGCGATCGAGTTGACCAAGCGCTTCCTCGAGGTGGCCGGCGAGGGTGAGTGCGAGATTCGCCAGGTTTTCGAGGCACAGGACTGCGGTAGCGAGTTCACGCCCGAGCTCCGCGAGCAGGAGGAGCGCGCGCGCGCCAGGATGGCCGAGAACCGGTAGTGCGACGGCGTGAACCACACTTGCAGCTGAGACGGAGGTGGAAATGGCACTGATCGATGGTCTGTTGCAGGAGCTCGAAGCGGAAGCACAGACGACGCGTCGCGTGCTCGAGCGCGTTCCCGACGACCAGCTCGGCTGGCGGCCGCACGAAAAGGCCAGGACGCTCGGCGAGCTTGCGCTTCACGTCGCGATCGTGCCCGGCGGGGTCGCCGAGCTCGTCGCTTCGCCGTCCCCGGCTCAAGCCCCCCAGTTCATCGATCCCAGCCCGAGGAGCGCATCGGAGCTGATCCCGGCGCTCGACCAGAGCATCGCGAAGGCGAAGGAGGTGCTGGGCGGAATGGACGACGCCACGCTTACGGCCACGTGGCGAATGATGAACGGCGAACGTGAGCTCTTTGCGGTGCCGCGGATGGCGATGCTCCGGTCGGTCATGCTGAATCACTGGTACCACCACCGCGGGCAGCTGACGGCGTACCTGCGAGCGCTCGGCGTGCCCGTCCCCTCGATCTACGGCCCGAGCGCGGACGAGAATCCGTTCGGATGAGAGCCGGAGAAGATGGTCTGATTGGGAGCCGTGACGGCTTCCGACGCCCATCGCGCGATCGACGCGGTCTGGAGAATCGAATCGGCCAGGGTCATCGCCGGACTCACGCGGATCGTGCGGGACGTGGGCCTTGCCGAGGACCTCGCGCAGGACGCTCTCCTCGCCGCGCTCGAGCGGTGGCCGGAGTCGGGCGTACCGGACAACCCGGGCGCCTGGCTCATGGCCACCGCGAAGAATCGAGCGATCGACCGGCTGCGCCGGAGGCAACTGTCCGAGCGTAAGCACGAGGAGCTCGGTCGCGAGCTCGAGGCCCGGCAGGAGATGACCGTGGCGGATTTCGACAGCGCGATCGACGACGACATCGGCGACGACCTTCTGCGCCTCGCGTTCATCTCCTGCCATCCCGTGCTATCGACCGAGGCGCGTGTCGCTCTCACGCTCCGACTGCTCGGAGGTCTGACGACGGAGGAGATCGCGCGTGCGTTCCTCGTCCCGGAACCGACGGTCGCGCAGAGGATCGTGCGGGCCAAGCGCACTCTCTCCGAAGCGCACGTTCCCTTCGAGGTCCCTCGTGGGGCCGACCTCGCCGCACGACTTTCCTCGGTGCTGGAGGTCGTCTACCTGATCTTCAACGAAGGGTACTCGGCGACCGCCGGTGACGACTGGATGCGGCCGGCTCTCTGCGAAGATGCTCTCCGCCTCGGACGCATCCTGGCGGGGCTCGCTCCGAAAGAACCGGAGGTCCACGGCCTCGTCGCGCTGATGGAGATTCAGGCGTCGCGCTCGCACGCGCGCGTGGGCCCGTCGGGGGAGCCCATCCTTCTACTCGATCAGGACCGCGCGCGGTGGGACCAACTCCTCATTCACCGTGGTCTCGCGGCGCTCGAGCGAGCCGAGAAGCTCGGCGGGGCGCTGGGGCCGTACGCACTCCAGGCCGCGATCGCCGCCTGTCACGCACGAGCGCATACGCCCGAGGAGACCGACTGGGCTCGCATCGCGGAGCTTTACAATGCGCTCGCCGAGCTCACGCCGTCTCCGGTCGTCGAGTTGAACCGCGCGGTCGCGATCTCGATGGCGATCGGTCCCGCAGCCGGCCTCGAGCTCGTGGATGCGCTGACCTCGGAGCCGTCGCTCGAGCGCTACCACCTTCTGCCGAGCGTGCGCGGCGACCTCCTCGCGAAACTCGGCCGATTCGAAGAGGCACGTACGGAATTCGAACGCGCGGCATCGCTCACGCGAAACGAACGCGAGCGGGCGCTGCTTCTCGAGCGTGCGTTCGCTTCCGGGGGAAAGTCAGGCGCACGATGAACGCCGTCGGCTTCGCCGGCTCCCTGCTGAACGTGACGCCCATCTCCTTCAGCCGTTCGTGCTCGTTCCGGACGTCCTCGACGTCGCGAGTGTCCGCCACGCTGCGAGGATGACCACGAGCGCCGCCGCCGCCGACACCATCCACGGAGCCGGCGCATTCATGGCCGCGAGCGTCGCGCCGGAGATCGCGCACCAGATCGCGGGCACGGCGATCAGCTCCCAGCGCGTGTGACCGGTCGCGAGCAGCAGGATGCCGAGCGTGCCGACGGCCGTCGGGTCCGGGGCCACGCCGAAAACTTCGATCTGGCGCCACTCCCGGCCGAGGAGCTGGCCGAGCACGGGCTGAACGAGCAGCGCGAAGAGATAGATCGAAAGACCCGCCCGGCCGATCGCGTCCGGGCGCCTCTCGAACGTCAACCGCCCACGGATGACGCCGGACCAGATCAGGAGCAGCGCCTCGAGTCCGAAGCCCCACGCGAAATACATGGCGACCCAGCTCAGCTTCGCATAGCGCGTCACGTGAAAGGCGATCGCGATCCACAGCCAGCTGGCCGCGAGGATTGCCGTGATGACGCGCCCGCGCCAGGGGTGGAGCCCTGACCCCCGATGTGGCAAGTGGAGACCTGACCCTATCCAGATCCCGAGAGCCAATGCGACGATCTGCGCCGGCCAGATCGCCGCGTTGTACCGCTCGAAGAGCCGGTACCAGGTCTGAAGCGAGAACGACTGGATGTCCGAGAGGGTGTAGGTCCACCACTCCGACATCAGAGGTTTTCGACGTGGGAGACGATGCGCCGCCGCATCGATTCGTCCGGCTGGCGCCCGTACGCCGCGCCGACGTTCTGACGGACGTGGTCCACGCGGCTCGTCGCGGGAATGGCGCAGGTGACGGCGGGATGCGACACGATGAACTTGAGTAAGAGCTGCGCCCAGTTCGCGCAGTCGATCTCGCGCGCCCACGCGGGCAGGGGATGCCTCTCGACCGATCGAATCAGCGGGCCCTGGCGAAACGGTCGATTCGTGATGACGGCGATCTTCCGCTCGCGCGCCAGCGGCAGGATCCGATCTTCGACTTCGCGATCGAGAACGTTGTAGGTGACCTGCACGAAGTCGATCGGCTGGCTGCCCATGACTCGCTCGATTTCGGCGTGACGACGCCCTTCCGAGGTCGTGATCCCGACGTAGCGAACGCGACCCGCAGCCTTCATGGCGAAGAGCGCCGGCAGGTGCTCCTCCCACGCCATGAGGTTGTGCACCTGGAGCAGGTCGAAGCGCGGGACGCCCCACAGCCTTCGGGACTCCTCGATCTGGCCCGGGCCGCGCGCGCCGGAGGAGATCCAGACTTTGTCGGCGGAGAAGGTCTGTTTCGGCCTTCCCAGCTTCTCGAGGCCGTACCCGATCACCTCCTGCGAGGAGCCGTACATCGGGGAGGAGTCGATGACGCGTCCGCCGTCCTGGAAGAAGGCGGCCAGGACGCGAGCGCACGAGTCGCGCGCCGCGACGTCGTCGCCGACGTTGAACGTGATCCAGCTGCCGAGCCCCACGAGCGGCAGCCGCTCACCGCTCGAGGGGATCGGGCGCGTGAGGATCGCGCGGCGCCCGGTGGACGGGGACAAAGGTCGGAGAACCGAGGCGGCGCCGGCGGCGGCGAGGGACGAAAGCAGGGTGCGACGGGTGAGCGTCGGCGTCATAGGAAGTCTTCCACGGTAGCGGCCCCGGCCTCGTGCAACGCCGAGAGGCCGACGCGGCATTCCGCCGATGCTGTTTGTGCCCGTCTACTCCGTGAGACGAACACGACCCCGGGTCATTCGATCCCGCCGCGAGAGATTCGGGGAGAGCACATCACCGATAGACCTCCTTGCGGTGGCCGACTCGGATCACCAGCACGACCAGTTCGGGGTCGCTGACCGAATAAACGATTCGGTACCGGCTGACGCGGAGTCGGTAGAGATCTCGCCGTCCCGAGAGTTTCTCGCAGCCGACAGGCCGTGGCTCGCGCGCCAGCGATCGAATTCGGGTCACGATTCGCTGGCGATCCCTTTTCTGTCCGACCGCCTCGATCTCCTTTGCGGCCGACGGCTTGATGACGACCCTATAGTTTGCCACGCCGCCTGAGAGCCCTCACGAACTGCTCGAAGTCCAGATTCGGCTCTCGCTTGCGCTCTTCTGATATCGCCAGGTCCTCCGCGTCTTCGGCCAGGGCTAACCTCACGGCGTCGTTGACCATGTCCGAGATCGACTTGTCCAGGTTTGCAGCTTTGAGTCGCAGCGCCCGGTGGATTTCGGGCTCGAAATAGATGGTCGCCCTCTTCGACATCGCCATCCCCGAATATTAGCGTTTTAGCGTCAAGACGTCACCTGACTCGGCGTTCACCAGAGAAGCGGGATCAACCGATAGCGGACCCTCTTCCCATAGTTGTCGTAGCCCTCCAGTTTCTCGGCGAGGAGCCTTCCCTCCACGAGAACCCATGCGGCGAGCACCGGGACCGACAGGAGCGACGGCAACGCGGAGGCATACGGCTCCAGCCACGACGAAATCCGACGAGAAACAGAATCGCGCCCGCGTACCGCTCACCGTTGGCCCCGACCGGCACAGCCGCGCGAAATCCGACACGTTGGCGATTTCTCGACAGTCTTCTCTCGTCCCCCGCGCCGCCCCGATCCTGTCGTTTCGATCCCAACCCGTTCGACTCAAGAGTGTTGGAGACGCCGAGGCCCCGAGGCGCGTACATCGGGGTGTGGCACGGGCTCTTGCTAAGAGTGGAGGCAGCGCGATCAACACGGTTTCAACCCGGGGGAGGAAGCCCATGGAGACGATGAAGGCGGTTCGAGTTCATCAATACGGCGGTCCGGAGGTCCTGAAATACGAGGAGGCGCCGCGGCCGAAGCCGGGTCCGGGAGAAGTGCTCGTGCGAATTCGCGCGGCCGGCGTCAACCCGATGGACTGGAAAGTCCGCGAGGGGCACATGAGAGAGGCGCTCGCATACCGGATGCCGTTCGTGCCCGGGTGGGACGTCTCGGGCGTGGTCGAAGCCACGGGTCCGAACGTGACGCTGCTGACGATCGGAGACGAGGTCTACGGCTATCCCTCTGTCGTGCGCAACGGCGCGTACGCCGAGTACGCCGTCGTCCCGGAGGCGGAGCTCGCCTTGAAACCCCGCTCCGTGGACCACGTGCAAGCCGCGTCCGTCCCGATGGCGGCGCTCACCGCATGGCAGGGCCTTTTCGACGCCGGCGATCTCCGCACGGACCAGAAGGTGCTCATCCACGGGGGAGCCGGTGGAGTCGGAAGCTTCGCGATCCAGCTCGCGAGGTGGAAAGGGGCCTTCATCACGGCTACGGCGTCCGGGCGCAACCAGGAGTTTCTCCGCAACCTCGGAGCGGACCTGACGATCGACTACGAAAAGAGCCGCTTCGACCGGCTCGTGTGCGACGTGGACCTGGTCTTCGACACGGTCGGGGGGGACACCCTCCGGCGCTCGTGGAAAGTCCTCAAGAAGGGCGGAATCCTCGTGTCCACGGTCGAAGCGCCGGATGCCGGGCTGGCCGAGGCCCATGGCCTCCGTGCGGCGCTCGTCGACACGCACGCGAATCCCGCACAACTCGCCGAGATCGCCGGGCTCGTGGATGCGGGGATGGTGCGTCCGATCGTCGAGGCCGTCTTTCCGTTGAACGAAGCGCGGCATGCCCAGGAGCTCTCTCAGACCGGCCACGCCCGCGGAAAGATCGTCCTGAAGGTGGCGTGAGGAAAAACTCGAGAGGAACCATGCGATACATCCCACTCATCGGGCGAGCAATGTTCGCCGCCATCTTCCTGAAAGCCGTGCCCGGGCACTTCCAGGAGGAGACGATCGCCTTCGTGTCGGAGCAGGGGATTCCGTGGGCCGGGCTCTTCGTTCCCCTCGCCGGATTTCTCGCGCTCGCCGGCGGGCTGTCCGTTCTGCTCGGATGGCGCGCAAAGCTCGGCGCCTGGATGCTCGTGGCGTTCCTCGTCCCTGTCACGTTCCTGATGCACCCGTTCTGGGTCGTCTCGGATCCCGTGGCGGCCGCGATGCAAGAGGCGATGTTCTTCAGGAACGTATCGATGCTCGGAGGGGCGCTGCTCATCACCTGGTTCGGCGCCGGACCGTTGTCCATGGACGCTCGAAAACCGCTGCCTTCATTCGATGAAATGCGGAAGGCAGCGTGAAGAAAGGGAAACCATGATCTGGAACAAGGAGAGAACTCTGCTCGTCACCGGGGCGTCGGGCCAGCTCGGACGCCGCGTCGTCGAAGTCCTGCTGGAAGCCGAGGAGCGTGTCGTCGCGGCGACGCGAACCCCCGAGAAGCTCTCGTCACTTGCGGCCCGGGGCATCGAAGTCCGCCGGGCCGATTTCGACGATCCCGCGTCCCTCGGACGGGCGTTCACCGGAGTCGACCGGCTTCTACTCATCTCGACCGGCGCGTTCGGCGCCCGTGTCCCGCAGCACCTCGCCGTGATCGACACCGCCGTTCGTGCGGGCGTCGAGCACGTCGTCTACACGTCTTTCTCCAACCCGGAGATGTGGAAGGAGAGGTTCGTCCGCGAGCACGCGGAGACCGAGGCGGCGCTGGTCTCGAGCGGCCTCGGCTGGACGGTGCTCCGCAACAACCTTTACGCGGACCTTCTCGTGCCGAAGCTCTCGAGCGCCATCGCGTCGGGTGAGCTCGAGGCCGCAGCCGGCGTGGGCGGAGCGGGATACGTCACCCGCAATGACTGCGCGGCAGCCGCGGCCGCCGCTCTCGCGTCCGCCGAATTCGACGGTCGGACGATCGACGTCACCGGCCCGGCGGTCGTCACGCACGAGGAGCTCGCGAAGATGGCGGGCGACCTGAGCCGCGCTCCGGTCACCTACGTCCGGAGATCGCCGGAGGAGATCCGCAAACGTCTGATCGCTGACGGGATGAGCCGGGATCGAGCCGACGTGCTCGTGTCGATCGACGAGGCTGTCGCGAACGGCTGGTTTCAGACGACGACCGGCGCCGTCCAGGAGCTCACCGGACGGGCGCCGACCGGCGTGTTCGAGTTCCTCGCCGAGCACAGCGACATTCTCTTCAGCGGTGCCGAGCCCACGCTGGCCCGCCCCACGCCGGCCATCGGCGCCCGGTCCGAGGGCGCTTTCTCGAGGTGAAGCGCCGCTTCCAGAACCAGACGCCGATCGGCCACGAAGGCTTCGGGGGCGTGATCCGATGGATCGCGAGCCGAGAGCCGGGCCCCTGGCGTTCGTCCCGCTCGGCAACAAGCGAACGCTGGACCGCGGGGGAGTAGACGGCGCGGAGGAGCTCGACTGGTGGCGGTCGGCTCGCGTTCGCGACGACGTCGAAGTCCACGCGGTCCCGGCACAGCACTTCTGCGGGCGCGGCCTGTTCGATCGCGACCGGGCGCTCTGGGCCGGGTTCGTCGTCACCGGACCTGCCGGTGCGATGTACTTCGCCGGTGACACGGGATTCGGCCCCCAATTCGGGCAGATCCGAGAGCGCTTCGGTCCTCCGCGTCTCGCGTTGCTTCCGATCGGCGCCTACCGGCCGGAGTGGTTCATGTCACGTGTGCACATGTCGCCCGACGAGGCGCTGCGGGCGCACGAGATTCTCGACGCCGGGACGAGCGTCGGCATCCACTTCGGCACGTTTCGTCTGGCCGACGACGGACAGGACGAACCGGCGGAACGGATCGAAGAGCTCCTGCGCAGAGGCGAGCAGGCGCCACCGCTCTTCTGGGTCCTCGGGTCCGGCGAGAGCCGAGACGTCCCGATGGTCGAGGTGTCGAAACAGATCGCGCGCTAGGAGGGCGGCCGCTTCTCGAGCACCACTACCCGCCGATCGAGGTCGACGTAAGAGATTCGGATCGTCGACTTCAATTCTTCGAACCCTTCCGATATCCGTACTTCCAGCCGATCCAGCCGTTCGTTCGTGGCGACGAATCCCTCCGCGACCGTCCGGATGTCGCTCCGCAGCGCTTCGGCGATGACGTCGGAATGCCCCTTGACGTCTTGAATCTCCGCGCGCAGCTCCGTCCGCAGCGTTTCGGCGATGACGTCGGAATGCCGCTTGACGTCTTGAATCTCCGCGCGCAGCTCCGTCCGCAGCGTTTCGGCGATGACGTCGGAATGCCGCTTGACGTCTTGAATCTCCGCCCGCAGCTCCGTCCGCA
>Ga0302046_10005856_pt1 | contig 10776 bp, 6 predicted proteins | sample RVTome_11_FD_200261 | JGI IMG/M metagenome (GOLD analysis project Ga0302046, IMG submission 200261) | Soil microbial communities from uranium-contaminated site in the Upper Colorado River Basin, Wyoming, United States - RVT147D111 (version 2) ... | reverse complement strand
CGGCTGGTCGGGTTTCCGGACTCGTTGAGCGGGGTCGATATCCGCGTGCGCATCGATGACGGCGCCGTGGAGGTCGAAAAGCTCTCCGCGGTGCTCGGCGGCGGCGAGGTGCGCGGGACGGGGCGCGCCACGCTCGACGGCCTGGTCCTCCGGGACTACCGGGTGGACCTGGAGGTCGCGAACGCACGGCTCCGTTATCCCGAGGGGTTTCGCGGTGCCTACGGGGGCCGGTTGCGCATCGAAGGCGGCCCGGAACAGGCCACGCTGAGTGGGGATCTCACGCTCCTGCGAGGGGTCTACGAGCGGGAGTTCGAGCTCGAGGGACTGCTTCAGGGGCGCGAGCGCGAGTACGGCTCCGGCGGGCCCGTGGAGCTTCCGGTGGTCGTGTTCCTCGACGTCGACGTGCACGCGGACGGCGACGTCTGGGTGCGAAACCGGATGCTCGACCTCGAGAGCGCGCTGGATCTGCATTTCGGGGGCGAGGCCCGCCGACCCGAGATCACGGGGCGGGTGTGGCTGCTCGAGGGCGGCGAGGTCCGCTTCCGGGGTATCGAGTACCGCATCCAGACGGGTAGCCTCGATCTCCTCGAACTGGAGCGCATCAACCCCTACATCGATGTCCGCGCCGAGACCGACGTCTCGGAATACGACGTCTTCCTCCACGTGCAGGGCACCCTGGACCGCATCGAGTACCGGCTCACCAGCGAGCCCCCGCTGTCACCCCAGGACATCGTCGCCTTGCTCACCACCGGCGAGACTCTCGAGACGCTCTCGACCACCGATGACGAGTTCACCGAGACGTTCAGCGGCGACGTCGTGGGTCGGTATTTCGCGAGCGCATTGACGCAACCGGTCGAGCGCAGGCTCGAGAGGCTGTTGCATCTCGAGCAAGTGCGCGTCGACGCCCTTCTGCTCGAAGGGGAGGCGGACCCCACGACACGGGTCACGCTCGGGAAGGAGGTCGCCGAGGACGTCCTGGTGGTCTACTCGACGGACTTCAACGAGACCGACAGCGACATCTACCGGGTTCAATGGAAAGCGTCGCGTCGGCTGCGGCTGTCCGTGGAGAGCGGCGCATCCGGCGGTGTCGGCGCGGACCTGCGCTACACCAAGGCCCTGTGGTTTCGAGCGCCTCCCCCGGACACCGGTTCCGGCGAGCCGGCCACCCCGACCGTCGTGCCGAACGAGGCCACCGAGCCCGCGTCGGAGCGGATCTTGCGCATCCGTATCGAGGGCGACTCGGCCGGCGATCCGATCGACAGCCTGTCGCTCGCGCCGGGGGACGTCTACAACCGCTCGGCCATGCTCGGAGGAGCGCAGGAGCTGCGCCGGCACTACGCCCGCGAAGGGCGGCTCGAGGCACGCATCACCCCCGAAGCGCGGCAGGTGGGGGAACCCGGCGAGGGTGTCGAGATCATCTACGTCGTCGACCCGGGGCCACCGGTCGAGATCGTCATCGAGGGAGTCGGGAGCAGGGACGGCAGGAAGCTGGGCGAGCGCCTCCAGGATCTGTGGCTCGATTCGATCTTCCAGGAAGACCTGTACGCCGACGCCACGGAACTGATCCTCGCCTACTACAACCAGCGCGGCTTCTACGCCGCCGACGTGGTGGCGAGCGATGGAATCGTGGAAGGCGTCAAGCGCGTGCGTTTCACGGTCGATACCGGGAAGCCGGTGCGCGTCTCCGAGGTCGTCATCGAGGGGGCGGAGGCGGTGCCCGAGGCTCGCATCCGGAAGCAGCTCCTCACGCGCTCCAAGAATGACCTCGTGCCGTCGGTGCTGGACGAGGACGTCGGCGCGATTCGCACCCTGTACCGCGAGCAGGGCCACCTGGAAGTCGAGATCGAGGCCCCCACCATTCGCCTGTCCACCGACGGCGCCAGCGCCGAGATCATTCTCCGGATCCGCGAGGGTCCGCGGTTCGAGGTCGGGAAGATCGCGGTTCCGGAAGATCTGGTCTTCCCCCCCGCCGATCTCGTCGCGTGGTCGGGGTTGTTTCCGGGTGACGTCTTCGGGCCATCGAAGCTGGTGAGCGCCGAGAGCGCCCTGCGGGTCGAGCTCGACCGGCGGGGCTACCCCGACGCCAGAATCGTCGCGCGCGCGGCTCTCGACGGCCGCAGGGTCGACGTCACCTTCGAGATCGCGCCCGGTCCGCTGAAGCGCGTCGGAGCGATCGAGGTCATCGGAAACCACAAGACGAAGACGGCGATCATCGAGCGCGAGATCTCGCTCGAGCCCGGGGACCTGATCTCGCGGGACACGCTGTTGCAGGCCCAGCACCGGCTCTACAAGCTCGGAGTGCTGCGCTCGGTGCGGGTCAACCTCGTCCCGATGGACGGCGACGATCCGTCACTCTACCGAGTGATCGTGCGAGTCGAGGACAGCCCGCCGGTTCGACTGATCCTCGGCGGCGGCTACGACACCGAGGACGGCGTGCGCGGCAGCTTCTCCCTGTCCCACTCCAACACCGGCGGCCGCGCGCGGCGCATGGCGATTCAGGGGGGGGCGAGTGAAGTCGATCGCCGCATCGGGTGGATCGGGGAGGAGCCGCGGTTGTTCGGACAGCGGGAACTGCAGGGCCTCGTGGACGTCTCGTGGACGGACTCGGAGGAGGTGTCGTTCGACGAGCAGAAGTTCTCGACCGCCATGCGCGTGACGCATCGGATCAACGACCGCTGGGCGCACTTCGTGCGGTACAACTATCAGAGCGTGGATCTCAGCAACGTCCTCGACGCCTCGGCCCCGATCGGCCAGCGCGTCGAGGAGCTGTCGCTCGGGAACATGGGTTACGGCCTGCTGTGGTCCACGCGCGACGATCCGTTCGCGCCCACGCGGGGGAATTACATCGCCTCCGACTTTCGCGTCTTCGCTCCCGTGTTCCTGTCCGACGCGAGCTTCACGCGCGTGTTCATCAGGGGTTCCGGGATCCGCACCTTCGAGAACGGCATGCAGTTCGCCTCGGCGGCGCGATTGGGTCTGGAATGGACGTTCGGCGACACGGCTATCGTCCCGATCAACGAGCGGTTCTTCACCGGGGGCAGCGAGTCGATGCGCGGATTCGAGCGCGACACCGTGGGACCCAAGGACCCTCTCAGCGGGGAACCGACCGGCGGTCAGGCGCTGCTCGTCCTCAACGAGGAGTTCCGCTATCCGATCTGGCGTTCGCTGCACGGCGTCGTGTTCGTCGACATCGGAAACGTGTTCCTGCTCGCGAAGGACATCGACCTCGGAGAGCTGCGCTACGACGTGGGGTTGGGGTTTCGCCTGGAGACGCCGGTCGGACCCATCAGGCTCGAGTATGGTCGCAAGATCGACCGCGAGCCGGGCGAGTCGGCGGGAGAGTTGTTCCTCTCGATCGGGAACTCGTTCTGAACGACCTGTCCGGTCTCGAAGGTCCGCCGCCGGCCCGCCGAGATCACGCGAACGAGTACCGCAGGTGCATGCGGTGGCGCCGCAGGCTCTCGCGCAGCTTGTCCTTGGCTTCACGCTCCAACTGCCGAACCCGTTCGCGGCTCAGGTTCAGCGTCTTGCCGATTTCCTCGAGGGTCTGCTCCTCGCCGCCCAGCAGGCCGAAGCGGTTACGGATGATGTGTCGCTCGCGCTCGTCCAGCTTGACGAGCGCCTCGCGCACCAGAACGCGGATCTCCTTGCCGTAGAGGTCGTCTTCCTGACTGACCGTGGCATGGTCCGCGATGAGCGCAGCCAGGCGGCATTCCTCCTCGCGGTCCACGTAATCGTCGATCGACAGCTCTCGTTGCAGCAGCGGAATGATCATCGAGAACCTTCCGTTTCACCCCTCGCTCCCCCAAACAGCAACTCCCGTGCCCAGAATTCCTGCTCCGGCTCGGCGTCGGGGGACCTGCCCCCCGCGGTAGGAGCCCGGATCCGGGATAATCCTTTGATTGCGCGGGGCTGGGTGCTGTGCAGACTCCGCGGACTCGGGCGAGAGACCCGCCATCTCCGTCTCGTCGCATTCCCGTGTGAGTGCCGCACTGACACCCGGAAAGGACGGTCGCGCCAAAATGACGCCCCTGAGAGAGACGGGAAACCGGGGTGTTACAATGCGCCGCCCCGCCTTCACGCCTCGTGGCGAGGAGCCTCCCATGGGCCGGATCCGCGTCTTGGACGACCTCACCGTGAACCGGATCGCCGCCGGGGAGGTCGTGGAGCGGCCGGCCTCGGTGGTCAAGGAGCTGGTCGAGAACAGCCTCGATGCCGGCGCGACGCGGGTCGACGTCGAGGTCCACTCGGGGGGTCGGAGCCTGATACGTGTCTCGGACGACGGCACCGGGATGGACCGCGACGATGCGCTCCTGGCCCTGGAGCGGCACGCCACGAGCAAGCTCGCGAGCGCCCGCGAGCTGCAGGCGATTCGCACTCTGGGTTTTCGCGGCGAGGCCCTTCCGAGCATTGCGGCGGTGTCGCGCTTCGACCTCCGTACCGCGGTCGAGGACGGCTCGGGCACCGAGATCGAGGTCCGGGGCGGCAAGATCCAGGCGGTTCGCGAGGTGGGCGCGCCGCGAGGGACCAGCGTCGAGGTTGCCGACCTGTTCTTCAACCTGCCGGCGCGGAGGAAGTTCCTGCGCTCCGACGCGACCGAGCTGGCGCACGTCCTGCGCTGGGTTTCGCGTTTCACGCTGGCCCGTCCCGACGTTCGCTTCCGGCTCGTTCACGGCTCCCGCACCCTGATCGACGCGCCGCCCGCGCGCGACGCGGCGGAGCGAGCGCACCACGTCTACGGGCGGCAGTCCGCGGAGCGCATGCTGCCCTTCGCGCTCGAGCGTGGCGGAGTGCGGGTTCGCGGTCTTGCCGGAAGACCGGCCGAGAGCTTGGCGCGCGGAGAAGCGCAACACCTGTTCGTCAACGGGCGCGCGGTCCAGGACCGCGTACTGACCCACGCGGTGCGACAGGCCTACGGCAACACGATGGCGCGAGACCGGTTCCCTGCGGTCCTGGTGTTCCTCGAAGTCGACCCCTCCGTGGTCGACGTGAATGTCCATCCGCAGAAGATCGAGGTCCGCTTCGCACGCTCGACCGAGGTGCACGACGCGGTGCGAGACGCGGTGACCTCGGCCCTGAGCCACGACGCCGCTGTTCCGGGTCTGACGGACCTGAGACCGGGAGGGGAAGTCTCGAGGCACCTCGACGCGGTCTCCGCCTCCGCTCTTTCCTATCTCGAGTCTCGAGCTGTCCCGACGGGTGCGGAACCGCGAGGCGTCGGCCGCCCCGGAGGCCTCTACCGTGGCGGGGACGGGGCGACCTGTCCTGCGCCCCCGGTCGCGGTCGCCGAGGGTCTCGGACGCGCGGCTCCGTGGGCCGCGCTGGCGCAGTACCGCGAGTCCTACATCGTCGCTCAGGATGCGGACGGACTGGTCCTGGTCGATCAGCACGCCGCGCACGAGCGCGTCCTGTTCGAGCGTTTTCTCCGCGAGGCCGAGGATGACCGGGTCCAGGTCCAGCGTCTGCTGTTTCCGGTCACCGTGGAGCTGGCGAACGACGAGTCGGCCGTGCTGTCCGAAGAGATCGGGGAATTCCGGAGGCTGGGGTTCGAGGTCGAGCCGTTCGGTGGTACCGCGTTCCGGATCGACGGCGTACCCGCGGTCCTGGGAGAGATCGAGCCGACATCGTGCCTCAGGGAGCTGCTGGGCGAGGCGCGCGAGGCGCGCTCGGCGACCGCGGGCGTCGGCGAGCTGCGACGCAAGCTCGTGACCTCCGCGGCCTGCCAGGCCGCGATCAAGGTCCATCATCCCCTCACCCACGCCGGGATGACCGGCCTGCTCGACGACTTGGCACGCACGTCCAGCCCCACCACCTGCCCCCACGGCCGCCCCGTCCTGTTCCGGATCCGTCTCGAAGAAATCGAGCGCGGCTTCCGGCGTCGTTGACGATCGGTGGCGAGGCCCGTATATACTGGACCGATGGGACGCACCCCGCTGATCTGTGCCGTGTTGATCGCCGCCGGACCCGGCGCCGGGGCGACGGAGATCGTCTCCTTCGACGACGGGCGCACGCTCGAGGTCTCGAGCTGGGAGGCGGACGGCGACCAGGCCGTTCTTGCCCTCGAGGGTGGAGGACAGATCGTCGTTCCCTTGAGCCTCATCCAGTCCGTGGAAAGGCGGGACGACCCCAGGCCGATTTCCGAGGATCCGCCCGCCGAGCTCCCGACCGTCGCGGAGGCGTGGCGCGCGGCGGCGGGGAAGTTCGCCGAGCTGATCGACGGAACCGCGCGCAGGCACGGAATCGAGCCGGGATTGCTCGCCGCCGTCGCCGCGGTGGAGTCGAACTTCGACCCGTTCGCGGTATCCCACAAGGGTGCGTGCGGCATCGTGCAGCTCATTCCGGCGACCGCGGAACGCTTCGGCGTATCGAATCTGTTCGATGCCGGCGAGAACCTCGATGGTGGCGCAGGCTACCTGCGCTGGCTTCTCGACCGCTTCAACGGACGCACCGACCTCGCCCTCGCCGCCTACAACGCCGGCGAGGGGGCCGTCGACCGCCACGGCGGGATCCCGCCGTATCCGGAAACCCGTGCGTACGTGCGTCGCGTCCTGGCCCTGCACTCGGACTCGACGGCCACCGCCGGCGCCTCGAACTGAGGCGGCCGACGGAGAGCGGGCGCACCGCCGATCAGCCGGGTCCGGGGTAGGGGTATTCGGCGTAGAAGTACGAGGCGCTCTTTCCCGGGAACCCGGGCGACTGGGCCGCTTTGCGATAGTAGGCGCCGGCCAAGTCGCGATCTCCCATGAGGTCCGATGCGTTTCCGGCCAGCAACCGGCACGGTCCCTGCCAGCGTCTTGGCAGCCCGGCGATGCGCGATTCGACCTGCCGCAGCAAGCGCAGGGCTTCCGGATCGGGTCTTTCGAGCAGCACCAGGGCGCGCCCCGCGAGGAGCGCGAGCACATCGTCGCCGGGGTGCGCCGCGACCAGCTCGAGCAACTCCGCCGCCGACGCGTCGAGCTCGCCCCTGGCCTCGAGGTCGAGGGCCGGTCTCGCGAGCCCGAGGCTCGCGCGGACCGCCGCGTCCGTCTCGGCCTCGGGGCTCGGCGCCCGTTGTCCGAGATCGGACCGCGCGAGCGTCCAGCGCTCGGCGAGATCCTTCATCTCGCCCACCTGTTCGGCGAGCGAGAACGGCACGGGCAGGTCTCCATCGAGAAGAGGTCGGAGGTGCTGGAGCGCGAGATCCGGCCGGAACAGCTCGAAGTCGGCGCGTGCGCTCTGCCACAGGATGCGCGCCGTGACCGAGGGATCGGTCCTGGGGGAGCTCGCCGCACGCACGCGCGCTCGATCGAAGCGCCGGGAGGCCTCGCGGGAGCGAGCGAGGGCGAGGTCCAGGACCCCGGCCGCGTACTCGGCGACGAGGGGCGATTCGGTGACGCGAAGCGCGTCGCGCGACGCCTCCATCGCCTCGAGGTAGCGTCGCTCGTCATGACTCGAGAGGATCGTCACGAGCAGGATCCGCGACTCGAGTCCGAAATAGCGGCTGCCCTCCGCGGAGGCCCGAAGCTGCGCCAGACCGAGCTCCCGGTCTCCTCCGGGCAGGGCCAGGACGAATCGCAGGCCCTTGACGAGCGCCGGAACGCGGCTCGCGTAGTAGTTGTAGGTCCCGAGCCCGAAGCTCGAATCCGCGGCGCGGCGCGTGGCGGCGGTCTGCAGCAGGGCGCGCGCGCGCTTGGCCTCGTAGCCCGCCTTGAAGTACTTCTTCTCGGCCACGTACATCTGGGCATGCAGCAGTCGCGACGAGCCGACCCACAGGGCCGTCTCCGGGTCCGCCAGCGCGCCGCTGTCGGCGGGCCCGAGCTCGATCGCGCGCTGCAGCTCCTGCTCGATCGCTGCCATCAGCGTCGGGTTTCCGGGGTCGAACAGCAGGCGCCAATAGGTCACGAAAGCCCGAAAGAAAGCCCAGCGTGGGCTTCCATCGGAGTCGGGAACCGCGGCCAGCGTGGCGGCGGCGGCGTCGAACCGTCCCTCGTGGAGCAGATCGATTGCCACGTCCGCCGCGTCCGCGGCGCCCGCCCCGGGGGCCCCGGTCGCGAGGCCCACCGCGACCATCGCCAACAGCCCCGCTGTCAATGCCTTGGGCACGTCTTTCCTTTCGCGTCCGAGTCCCTATATTGTAACCAGTGCTCTAATATAGGGCTCGGCCCCCTCGGGGCGGCGGTGCGCGATGGGGAAGCGGTGACGATGGAGCAGCACTTCAGCAGTCAGACCCTTGCCGAGATTTTCCGGGATCTGTACCTCGAGGAACGGTCCGGGGTGCTGCAACTCCGGCAGGGCGACACCGAGAAGCGCATCTACTTCGACCGCGGGATGATTCTGTTCGCCGAGTCGAGCCTCGAGGAGGAGGATCTCGGCCACAGGCTGGTCAGCGAGGGCAAGATCTCGCCCGGAGCGTTGGCCGAGGCGAGGCGCAACATCTCGGAGTCGAAGGACCTCGCTCAGGCGCTGGTCAATCGCGGCCTGATCGGCAAGGAAGCGCTGTCCCACACCGTACGCTTCATCGTCGAGCGTGTCGTGCAATCGGCGTTCAAGTGGACCGGCGGGACGGCTCGCTTCAGCGAAGGCTGGTTGCTGCAGGAGATCTTCGAGAGCGACATCCTGTCGACCTTCGAGACCATTCTCAAGGGCATCGGCACCATGGTCGGGTTCGAGCCGATTCGCGAGGCGATGCGCGGGATGGACAATCGGCTCGTGATCCGCCAGCCGACGCCGGTTCCGCTCGAGCGTCTGGCCCTGTCTCCGGCCCACGGGTTCATCCTGTCGCGCGTGGACGGGACGACATCGGTCAACGACGTTCTCTCGATCCTGCCCCAGGGAGAGGAAGATCTCGCGTGCCGCTTCCTGTTCGGGCTGCTCGTCATGGGCGTGTTCGAGTACAACCCGCCGCTCGACAACCGCGCGTTTCGGGTCGCCGCCATCCTGCGCGACCACGCCGATCAGGTCGCCCTGGAACGCCTCCAGGAGAAGATGATCGCCGAGGCTTACGAGGGTCTCCGCAAGCAAACCCCCTACGAGGTCCTGGCGGTGACCTCGGGAGCCTCCCGTGCCCAGATCGAGCGTGCCTACAGCGAAGCCAAGGAGCGCTTCAGCCGCGAGCGGCTGCTCCCGCGGGTGCGGGAGAAGATGCGGCCTGAGCTCGCCGTCATCGAGAGCCGCTTGGTGGAAGCCTATCTCACCATGAGCCAGGCTCCGTCCTCCGATTTCCACGAGCCCTCGATGCCCGAGGAGCGCGCCGAGCCGCTGACCGCAGACGGCCTCCTGGTGCGCGTCGAGATGGACAAGACCAAGACCATGCGCGCTATCGAGGAGAGCGCCCGGGTCGCCGAGGACTACTACAACAAGGCGCGCAAGTACCTGCGCGAAGGGGATTACCACAACGCCATCCAGTACGGGAAGCTCGCGATCTCCTACAACGGCGCCGACGCGCGGTTCTACTTCCTGGTGGGGGACAGCCAGGGCCGTAACCCGGAGGCCCGCTGGCAGCGCATGGCCGAGCAGAACTACCTCAAGGCCACCGAGCTCGATCCCTGGAACGCCGAATACCGTGTCACGCTGGGGCGGTTCTACAAGCGTCGCGGGCTGAAGCTGCGCGCGAAGAAGCAGTTCGAGCATGCTCTGGAGATCGTGCCGGGCCACGACGAGGCTCTGAAGGAGATCTCCGGCCTCGGCTGAGTGTCGCTCCGGACATCGGCGCGACGGGTCCGCACCGGACCCGGCCGCCGATATGGAACATCGCGGCGCCCGGTGTTATACTCTGCGGCTTCGCGGAAAGGCCATGTTCCTTGATATTAACAAGATAGACGAGCGAGGGCTGTCGTTCGATCACGAGCTGAAGCTCGGCGATCTCGATGACGACGGCGGGGGGAGCATGCCGGTCCTGCGGTCGCGAATCACCGGGAGGGCCGAGAAGGACGGCGAAGCCGTCGTGGTCGAAGCCCGGCTGGGTGCCGCCGTGCGGCGGGTGTGCGCTCGCTGTCTCGCGGATTTCGAGTTTCCGGTCGTCACGGAATTCGCCCTGCGACTCGTCAGGCGAATGCCGTCCGGTCCGGGAGCGGAGGGCGACGAGGATGCTGCGGACGAGGCCCTGTTCCTCGCCCCCGATGGCATCGCCGATCTGGACTCGATGGCGGCCGAGCAGATCTACCTCGGTCTCCCGATGAAGCCGGTGTGTCGAAAGGACTGCAAGGGTCTGTGCCCCACGTGCGGGGTCGACCGCAATGTCGAAGGGGAGTGCGGGTGTCCGGCGGAGATCGATGATCCCCGGCTCGCGCCCCTTTGGGAACTGAAGAACCGAATGTCGCAATCCTGACCGCGGAATCCGACGCGTCGCCGGCCTCCCGGGCCGGAGCGAGCGTCGTGACCGCCGGCCAGGAGATGGAGCGAACGAGAAGCCATGCCCAATCCCAAGCGACGCCATTCGAAAGCGCGGAGGGACAAGCGCCGCGCCCATGATGCTCTACCGAGCACGGGACTGTCCGTTTGTCCCAACTGCCACGAGAAGAAGCTGCCGCACCGCGTCTGCCCGCACTGCGGGCACTACAAGGGTCGCGAGGTCGTCCGGCCGCCCGAGGTTTAGGAGCCTGTCCGAGCAGTCCCTCGGGTCGCGTTCCGGGCGGCGCGGGGCCGGATGCAAGGCGCCGCGACGAAGACGATACCCGCTACCTTCGAGGAGCGCCAACGCCGCACATGGCCCCGCGCCGCCGGAACCCGGAGGGCGCATGGGGGTTGCGGCCGCATACCGCGTCGCTCGTCGTCGGAGATATCGGGTATCACCTTCCT
>Ga0302046_10005855_pt1 | contig 10776 bp, 6 predicted proteins | sample RVTome_11_FD_200261 | JGI IMG/M metagenome (GOLD analysis project Ga0302046, IMG submission 200261) | Soil microbial communities from uranium-contaminated site in the Upper Colorado River Basin, Wyoming, United States - RVT147D111 (version 2) ... | reverse complement strand
CGCCGGTGCGGCTGGTGCTCTTCCCCGGCGAGCCGCACAGCCTCGGCAAGCCCGCGCACCGGCGGCGCAAGGTCGAGGAGGAGCTGGCCTGGTTCGAGCGCTGGCTGTGGGGCGGCGGCGACGGCGGGGACGGCGGCGGCCGGCCCGAGGCGGTGCCCGCGGACTCGCCGCTCGCGGCGCTCCTCGCCCGCGCCCGGGCGGCGCGCGCGGGGGGCACGCTCGGGGTCGAGGCGGGCGGCGTGCTCACGCCCGAGACGGTGCCGTTCCGCGGCCTTCTGGTCGGCCGCTTCGAGGTCACCCGCGCCCAGTGGGCGGCGTTCGACCCGGCCGCCGCGCCCGCGCCCGGCGAGGAGGATCTGCCGGCGACCGGGATGCCGTTCGAGCGCGCCCGCGCCTACGCCGCCTGGCTCGCGGAGAAGACCGGCCGCCCGTTCCGCCTCCCGACCGCGGCCGAGGCGGCGGCGCTGGCCGCGGCGGCCGAGGACGGCGACGGCGAGGGCAACACCCTCGCCCGCTGGGCCGGCAAGGCCCCCAACCCCGAGGACCGCGCCGCGATCGCCGCCGCCTTGGCCGAGGCCGCCGGCCGCCTCGGCCGCGCCGCCCCGCTGCTGCTCCCGGTCGGGAGCCTCCCCGGAGTGGGCGAGGACCCGCTGTTCGATCTCGACGGCAACGCCGCCGAGTGGGCGGTGGGCGAGGACGGCGCCGGCGTGCCCGCCGGCCCGAGCGCCGACCGCGCCGACGACCCGCGCGGTGGCTCGCCCGGCGAGTTCGAGACGCCCGGCCCGGCCTACGTCGGGCTGCGGGTGGTGGCGGACGGATAGTTGGGTCGGCCTACTTCGCCAGCCGGTTGTAGAGCCAGGAGAAGACCAGCCCGCCGAGGAAGCCGTCGATCAGCGCCCACAGCAGGCCGATCAGGCTGCCGAGCGGGGTGATCGCGTAGCCGGGGTAGACCCGGCCGAGGAAGCCGGCCGGGCCGCCGGTTCCCTCGAGCGCGATGATCCACCAGGTGAGGCAGAAGACGCCCAGTCCCCAGACCAGGGCGCAGGCGACGGCGAAGGCCTTGACGTTGAGCTTCACGGTCCACCTCCTCCTTGCCGGGCGCGGCCGCGCCGGAGCCGGCGGAGCGCCGCCGCGGCGAGCAGCGCCGCCAGCGCCGCGAGCGCCACCGCGCCGAGGGTGGGGATCTCGAGCACCCCCGCGATAATGAACACCGTCGGGTCGAGCGGCGCCCCGGTCGTCGGGTCGTCGGTCGGCACCAGCAGGCCGAGCTGCGGGTCGCCGAACTGGCCCTGGTTGATCACCTGCTCGCCGACCATTCCGTTCACCGTGCCGGTGATCGTGAGCGTGATCACCTCGCCCGGAGCGACGTCGCCGTTCCAGGTCACGAGGTTGGGCGGGACCAAGAGCGCGATCCCGCTATCGGCCTGGACGACCGGGTTGACCACCTGGGGCGGCAGCTCGTCGCGGAACTCGTCGGCCGGGCCGTTCAGGATCGGCTGCGGGCCGCCGTTGAAGAGCAGGACCTGGTAGACGACCGTCGAGCCCGGCGCGTGGGGGCCGGTGAGCAGGCCCTTCGACGCGCACGGGGCGATGAACGGCGGGCCGTTCGCGGGCAGCGGGAAGATCAGCGTCGAGTCGGTCGCCTGGTTGTCCGAGGAGTCGGGGTCGTCGGTCCCCGCCGGCGGCGCGACGGACGCGGTGTTCTCGAGCGGGCCGCAGAAGGTCTGCGGCGTGACGCCGCTGACCGTGCAGACCACCGAGCCGCCCGCGGGGAGGTCGACCGTGACGTCGAGGTCGCCGGTGCCGAACTGGCCGCCGCAGTCCCAGCTCGCGCCGACCAGGTTCGCGGGGAACGCGTCGAGCACCCGCGCCCCGACGACGTCGTTGGGACCGGCGTTGGCGACGGTCAGGGTGTAGTCGATCTCCAGGCCGGCGAGCGCCTGGGCGACGAAGTCGCTCTTGGTGATCGAGAGGTTGGCGAGCGCGACCACGGTCACGGTCACGGTGTCGGTGTTGTCGTCGAGGTCGGGGTCGGTCACGCCCGGGGGCGGCGTCGCCTCGGCGGCGTTCTCGATCGCCCCGGCGGCCGAGCCGGCGACCTGGCAGGTGACGGCGTAGGTCACCTCGCCGCCGGGCGGGAGCGTCACCGGCTGGTCGATGTCGCCGGCGCCGGCGGGGGTGCCGCAGGCGGCGCCGCCGGTCGCCGCGCACTCCCAGGCGCAGGCGAGGACGGCGGCGAAGAAGTCGCTCACGCGCACCGGCGCCGCGGCGCTCGGACCGGCGTTGACCACCGTCACCGTGTAGGCGAGCGCGCCGCCCGGCGTCACCGTCGTGCGGTCGGCCTGCTTGGTCAGCGTGAGGTCGGCGACCCGCACCAGGGTGTCGGTGTCGGTGGCCGCGTTGTCCGAGGGATCGGGGTCGGCGACGCCCGCCGGGGGCGCGATCGTGGCGGTGTTGACCAGCTCCGAGCCGGCGAGCGCGGGATCGATCGTGCACAGGGCGGCGAAGCCCACCGAGCCGCCGGCCGGCAGATTGACGAGCTGGTCGATGTCCCCCGCCCCGGAGGCGGCGCCGCAGGCCGCCCCGGCCAGCGACGTGCAGCTCCACTGGCAGGCGAGCCCGGCCGGGAAATCGTCGACGACCCGCGCCCCGGTCACCGCCAGCGGGCCGGCGTTGGTGGCGGTGATCGCGTAGGTGGTCGTCTCGCCGGCGGTGACCTCGGCCACGCCGTCGGTCTTGGTCACCGCGAGGTCGGCCTGGTTGGGGCAGACGACGGTGTTGGTATCGGTGGCCGAGTCGTTGCCGGGGTTGACGTCGGTGCCGCCGCTCGTGACCGCGACCGTCGCGGTGTTGGCGATCGTGCCGGCGGCGCTCGGGGCGACCGCGCAGGCGGCGGTGAAGGTCGCCGCGCCGCCCACCGGCAGGCTGACCGTCTCGTCGATGTCCCCCGCGCCCGCGGCGGCGCCGCAGGCCGCGCCGCCCGACGAGGTACAGGTCCACGCGCAGGCGAGGGCCGCGGGGAAGTCGTCGCGCACCCGCGCCGCGGCGACCGGCAGCGTCCCGACGTTGCGCGCGACGATCGTGTAGGTGGTCGTGCCGCCGCAGGTGACCTCGGCCACCCCGTCGCTCTTGCTCACCGTGAGATCGATGAAGCCCGCGCCGCTCACCGTGTCGACGTCGGTCGCCGAGTTGTCGCCGAGGTCGGGATCGGTGACCCCGGCGGGCGCGGCGACCGCCGCGGTGTTGGCGATCGTGCCGGCGGCGTTGGGCGACACCGCGCAGGCGGCGGTGAACGTCACCGTCCCGCCGGCCGGCAGGGTCACCGCCTGGTCGATGTCGCCCGCGCCCGAGGCTGCGCCGCAGACGCCGCCACCCGCGCCCGCGCACGTCCACTCGCAGTCGAGCGCGCCCGGGAAGTCGTCGGTCACCCGCGCCCCGGCCGCCGCGTCCGGGCCGGCGTTGGCGGCCGTGATCGTGTAGGTGGTGGCGCCGCCGGGGGCGACCATCGTCACCCCGTCGCTCTTGGTCACCGCCAGATCCGCGCGCGCGCCGGCGCCGGCGCCCTCGAAGACGCAGAAGGTGCCGGCGTCGGTGCCGCCGTCGTCGTCGCGGTAGGCGCCGGCGAAGACCGAGCCGTCCGCGATGCCGACCGCGAAGCCCAGCTCGTCGCCGGCGCCGGGGGTGGCCGCGACCAGCCGGAAGCGGGCGACCCATTCGCCGTTCTCGAGCTCGAAGATGTAGGCGGCGCCGGCCCCGGGCAGGCCGGCGACGGCGCCGAAGCGGGCGCCGGCGACCACCGCGCCGCCGGCGAGCGCCACCGACGAGCCCAGCTCCTCGCCGGCGGCGAGCCCGGGCGGCAGGAGCTTCGCCTGCTGGCTCCAGGCGCCGCCGGCGCGCGCGAAGACGTAGGCCGCCCCGGCGTTGGCGCCGGCGCCGTCGTCGAGCCGGGCGCCGATCGCGGCGCGGTCGCCGGCCACCGCCACCGACGAGCCGAAGAGACTCTGCGGCCGGCGGTCGGCGGCGGTCAGCTTCGCGATCTGGACCCAGCCGCTCCCCTGCCGCTCGAAGACGTAGACCGCTCCGGCCTGCGCGCCTCCCTCGTCGGCGAACGGGGCGCCGACCAGGAGCGTGCCGCCGGCGAGCGCGACGGCGAAGCCGAAGCCGTCGCCGGCGGCGCCGTCGGCGGCGGTCAGCTTGTGGGTCGCCCCGCCGAGCTCGAAGACGTAGACCGCGCCCGCCGAGGAGCCGCGGTCGTCGTCGCCCGGCGCGCCGGCGGCGACCACCGCGCCCGCGACCGCGACCGAGCGCCCCAGCTCGTCGCGCGCGCCGAGCCCCTGCGGCACCAGCTTCGCGGTCTGCGCCCACGCCGCCCCGCCGCCCTCGAACAGGTAGACCGCGCCCGAGCGCGGGCCGACCTGGTTGCGGAACGGCGCGCCGGCGGCGATCCGGCCGCCCGAGATCCCGACCGCGAACCCGAGCTGGTCGCCGGCGGCGCCATCGGCGGCGAGGATCTTCGCCCGCTGCCCCCAGGCGCCGTTGCCGCCGCGGGTGAAGACGTAGACCGAGCCCGAGCCCGAGCCGAGGTCGTCGTCGAGCACCGAGCCGACCGCCGCGGCGTCGCCGTCCATCGCCAGCGCGCAGGCGAAGAGATCCCCGGCCGCGGCGTCGGCGGTCTGGACCGTGACGCACGCCTCGGGCGGCCCCGGAAGCTGCGCCCCCGCGCCGGCCGGTACAAGGAACGTAGCGACCCCCGCGGCGGCGACCCCCGCCGCCCAGCTCAAGGCCCCGTGGCGGGACGGACGAACCATAGCTAAGCCCAAATACTCCAGGGGATAGTAGCACGGCGCCTCACGGCACCGCCTCCGACCACGCCGCAGTGTCCCCAGTCTCAAACCCGTCCGCGAAGATCGGGCCGCCGGCGCCGTGCTCGTCGGCGCCGACGTCGGTCAGACCGGCGCCCGGCGGACGGGGTGCGCCGTCGAAGTCGTCGGAGGCGGCGGCGAGGCGGGTGAGCTGGTCGATCGCCGGGGCACCCGCGGCGGTCAGGTGGAGGTCGCCCGCCGGCTCGGCGACGAACCACCAGGGCTGGGCCGCCGTCAGGTTGCCCGAAACCACGGGGTTCGCGCCGTCCCGCGGGGTGACCGCGGCGTCGAGCAGGTTGTGGCGCACCTCGACGCCGGCGGCGCTCGCGAAGCGCACCTCGATCGCGCTCGCGTAGCGGCCGCGGGTGAGCGCGGTGTTGTGGAAGATCAACGCGCCGGGCGAGGTGGTGTAGATCGGGACGTCGACGGCGTACGCCGCCGCCGGATTCCAGCGCAGGAAGTTGTCGCGCATGAGACCGCCCGTGTGGTCGCCGGCGCCGAGGCCGAGCGAGATGCCGCGCGAGCAGTCGAGGAGCGTGGTGCGCTCGACCACGGTGTTCGACGAGCCGCCCCAGAGCAGGATCGCCGGCCCGGCGAGCGCCCCGTTCTGGCACCGGATGCCGCGCACCACGCTGTCGCGGATCACCCAGCCGTCGGCGTCGAGGGCGTCGATGCCGTTGGTGTAGCACGAGCCGGGCGGGCTCCCCTCGGGGTGCTCGACCGCGCCGGCGGTGAGGAAGACCTCGCTGTACTCGATGGTCACGTCGTCGGGGCCGCCCGAGCCCTTGACCACCTGCTGGCCGGCGTCGAACGCGCGCACGTGGTAGAGCCACACCCGCGCCGCCCCCTGGTCGCCCTGGATCGCGACCGCGTGGTAGTAGACGCTGCCCACCGAGAGGTCGGCGATCGTGACGTCGGTCGCGGTGAAGACCTGGAAGCCGAAGGGGACGATCGGGTCGAGCATGCCGGCGCCGAGCAGCACGACGTCCGCGGGATCGCCGGTCGCACCGCGGATCTGGAGGTTCGCGATCGGCGGTGCGCCGAAGCGCCCGACGGTCAGCCGGCCGTCGACGCCGTTCGGGAAGTTCACCGCCGCGAGGTCGTAGACCCCGGGCGCGATCACGATCGCGGTGTCGCTCGCCAGGTCCCAGCAGGCGTCGGCCAGCTCCTGGGCGGTGTCGACCTCGACGATCGTGAACTCGCCCGGGTCGGGCGGCGGCAGCGGCGGGGCGTCCGACGGCAGCCGGGCCGCGGCCGGGGCGGCGGCAAGGACGATCGCCACCGCCAGCGTTGCCCCCTCTCTCGGGATGCTCTCGCGGACGAATGGCCAACGAGGTAAGAAGGGTGGTCGTTCGGGAACGCGGGAGGAAGTCATGGCAAACGATCCACACGCCCTGACCGTCCTCCTCAGCCTACCGTGCTCTCGTCCCCCCTGCCTACTTGCAGCATCGCTGTAGGATTCGCCCGGTGCGGCGACGTCCCTGTCGTGCGCACGTCCTGCGCATCTCAGAGACTCGGCCGCTCCAGACAATTGGACATGAGGTAGAGTCAGCATATGCAATACGCACCAATACGCTCTTCTTTCTGGGGATGGCTTTTCATATTCTTTTCTCTGCTGACAGTAACGGTCGGGCTTAGGTTCTCAGATTGGCGAGGGATGCTTTACTTTTTCGCACCCCTTGCGGTGTTCTTGTTGCTGTCCGGAATGCGGCTCCGCTTACCTGATCCCATGGTAATCCTCCGGCGCGACTCGCGCCCACCGATTCTTTATCTTAGGGGCTTTCACGATGACTCATCTGGTCAGCGATCATGGGGGCTCAGGACCGATGAGACATCCCTCGTACGCCATTTGCGCAGCCTGGGCCCAGTTCTCGCGCTTGGAAAGCCGGGTGCCCGGTTGCCGGAGCGTGGAGCACATAGAGTCTATGTAACAAACGCTGATTGGCAAATAGTCGCGGGCAGACTGATGAAATTATCGCAGCTTGTGTTGATACGAGGGGCACTTTCTCCCGGAGTGGAATGGGAACTCCGCCACGTTCGTGCAAACTTGGACCCCCGGAGGGTAGTTCTTTGGATACCCTCACGGTCCCATAATCAAATCTATCGGCATTTCGGAATCATGATACAGGAGTGCTGGGGCGTCTCCTTGCCGAGAAAACTCAACGAGCGGGAGTTCGTTGCTTTCTCTGCTCAGTGGGAGCCACAGACACTACGATCTATTTGGAATAAGGATGATTCTTTCCGCATGCCTTTCAAGGCACCGAAATATTCTCTTGCAAGACTACTCCTTCTCGACCTACATTCCGAGATAGTTGATTTGCTCGAGATGCTGCGTCGCCGCCGTCAAACGGTAAGCTATGATCCCGGCTTGCTGCAGGCGATTCTCCGGGGAACTTCTCCTTCGGAGGCCCCACCGTTTCGCCTCAGCCCGCTGGTACTCGTCCTGCTCGCACTGACTTGGGCCTGTATCTGCTTCCGACCTAGTTTGCTGCTTGGTTACATGACGGGAATCTCCAGCTCTGCTCTCTCGGCTCTGCTCGAGTGTCTTGTCGTAGGGGCATTGGCTGCGAGCCTCTCTTTCTTCTGCTACCTGCGATACCCTACGCGAAGCGGGCGCGTTACCTTGGCGTTCTGCCTTGTGCTCTTGGCGGACCTCGTTACAATGCCTTGGCGCTGATCCAGGACCGTGGGGGCCTCCACGCTTCGATTTGCCGCTCACTTCGTCGTCAACACCTCGACCGCGTCCCAGTCCGGGGGCGGCGGCTCGAAGCGGTAGCGGCGGCAGCGGGCGAGGAAGACCGCGGCCGGGCCGTCGTCGGGGTGGGCGGCGGCGAGCGCCTCGAAGACCTCGGTCGCCTCGTTGAAGCGGCGGCGGCGGTAGGCCTCGAGGCCGCGGGCGAAGGCCTCGGCGCGCACCTCGTCGGCCGCCGGCGCCGGCCGCAGCGCGAGCAGCTCGTGGAGCGCGACCGCCTCGGTCTTGCCCTTGACCCGCACCAGGTCCAGCTCCCGGAACAGGAAGTCCCGGCCGGCCGCCTCGGCGGTCGCGCCGGTGACCAGGATCTCGCTGCCGTAGAGCTTGTTCAGCCCCTCGACCCGCGAGCCGAGGTTGACGTTGTCGCCGATCACCGTGTAGTCGAAGACCTGGTCCGAGCCCATGTTGCCGACCGACATCACGCCGCTGTTGAGCCCGATGCCGATCCCCAGCTCCTGGCCCGCCGCGAGGCGCCGCTCGGCGCGCCAGCCCTCGTTGAGCCGGACCAGCTCGGCGCGCATCGCGAGCGCCGCCTCGCAGGCGCGCGCGGCGTGGTCGAGCTGAGCCACCGGGGCGCCGAAGAACGCCATCATCGCGTCGCCCATGTACTTGTCGAGCGTGCCGCCCTGGGCGAGCACCAGCCGGGTCATCGGGGTGAAGAACTCGTTGAGCAGGCGGACGACGACTTCCGGCGGCAGCCCCTCGGCGAGGGTGGTGAAGCCGCGGATGTCGGAGAAGAGCACCGTCATCTCGCGCTGCTCGCCGCCGAGCGCCAGCTCGCGGTCGGGGTCGCGCAGCATCTCCTCGACCACCGCCTCGGAGACGTAGCGCTGGAACGCGCGCCGGATCCAGCGCGCCCGCGCCTCGACCGTGCCGACCTGGAAGCGCAGCGCGGCGACCAGGGCGACGCCGCCGGCGAGCACCGGGGGCACCACGTGCAGGTGCCAGCCGGCGGCGCGAAACGCGAGGTGGCAGGCGAGCGGCCAGGCGAGAACGACCGCGATCGCCGCCGCCGAGCCGATCAGGTAGCGCCGGCGGCGCTCGACCGCCGAGACCAGCAGCGCGACCAGCGGGCCGATCGCGAGCAGTACCGCCAGCGACCAGCCGTACTGCACCGCGGTGTCCTGGAGGAAGCGGCCCTTGAGCAGGTTGTCGGCGGCGTTGGCGTGGACCTCGACCCCCGGCACCTCGCTGCCGAACGGCGTCGCCGCGAGGTCGCCGACGCCGGTCTCGGTGGCGCCGATGAACACCAGCTTGCCGTCGAACGCGCCCGGCGGCGCGGTGCCCGCGAGCACCGCGAGCGCCGAGTGGGTCGGGAAGCTCCCCGCCGGGCCGCGGGAGTTGATCCACAGCCGGCCGGTCTCGTCCGCGCGCACCCGGCGCTCGCCGATCCGGATCTCCGGCAGGTCGCCCTGGTAGGGCCCGATCGAGAGGGGCGCCTCGAGGTACTGGGCGACCGCCGCCAGCGCCAGCGCCGGGTAATAGCGGCGGCCGTGCTCGATCACCAGGTCGTAGTGCCGCTGCACCCCCTCGGTGCGCTCGTTGCTGAAAAAGCCCTGCGCCGCCGCCTCACGCTCGAAGAGATCGAGATTCGGCTCGGCCTCGGGCCGGCTCCCGATCGACCGGTACGGCCCGCCGCGGACGACGGTGAACGCCCAGGCCGACAGATCCCGGTCGTCGGCGACGGCGGCCGGGGCGTAGCAGGCGGCGCCGGCGTCGGCCGGCAGCGGCGGCCCGCCGTCGGTCGCCGCGGTCTCCCCGCGCCGGAAGAAGTAGCCGAGCACCACCCCGCCGGCGCCGCCGATCGCCGCGGCGAGCGCGTCATCCTCCGCCGCGAGGTCGACCCCCGGCGGCGAGCGCGTCGGCTCGGAGAGCACGATGTCGAGCGCGATCACCCGCGCCCCGGCCGCCCCGAGCTTCTCGATCAGCGCCCCGAGACAGGACCGCGGCCACGGCCAGCGTCCGAGCGCGTCCACGCTGTCCGCGTCGATCGCGACGATCGCCACCCACGGATCCGGCGCCTCCGCCCCGCGCAACCGCATCTGCAGATCCGTGACCACCGCCTCGACCGGATCGAGCAGCCGCGACAGCTCGAGTCCGAGCACGGCCAGCGAAGCGACCAGCCCGAGGGCGAGGGCGATCCAGCGGTGGCGGCTGCGGGCGCGGGGGCGGGGCATAGCGAGCCGCAGGGGAGGAACTGCCCCGGCGGTGCCCTTATCCTAGCTTCTGGGGTCTCGGCGCAGGTTTCGTGCTACATTTCAGGGCGTCGCTTGCCGTCGAGGAGCTGGTACCGACGAGGAAGCACTGCGGAGAATCGCGCCATGATCCCTCGCTCTTCGGAGATCACCATCCCCAACGTGCGGCTCGGTCTCGAAGAGCTACTCGGCGTCATCCAGCGCCTCGACGAGCCGTCCCGTGCGCGCGTGGCTCAGGCGCTCGCCGACGTGGAGATGGACTCTCGCTTCAAAGACCTGATCGAGCAACTGGCGGCCCGGGCCCCGGCCGAAGACATCACGGACGCCGAGATCGACGACGAGGTCCAGGCAGTGCGCGCCATCGCTCGGCCGGCATGAAGCTACGGATCGTCGTCGAGAGACCCTGCTTCCGAGTTGGGAGGGAACTCGGAGGAAAAACTCCACCGCCTCACGCCGGCCCCGCGCGCGAAGGTGGCGGCTCGTCGGGCTCGACCTGATGGCTTGCGCGGGCCATGGCGAGCCGCGCGGGAGCCTAGCCCCTCGACTTCACCTCAGGAACCTGGTCCCCCGGGCGAGCTGCGCGACCTCCTCGCTGGCGACGCCGCCGATCGACTTCCGCTGCGAGCTGCAATGCGCCGAAGTAACCCGCGGAGGAGCGCACCGGGCCCACCCGTCGTGCCCCGAGGCCCTTGGCGATCTTCTCCATGTCGAGCTTCTGCCTCATCCTACTTCCTCATCAGTCCAGGGTGATCGCGTGGATCGAACCGCCGCTTGCCGTCCTTGGCCATGTTCCACGGGTCAGACAGGGCACGCGGGTGCTTTAGACGGTCACCATCGCCTGTCACCGCCAGGATCTGAGAATTCGCATGTCGCTCCCCTCGGTTGGAGCGGCGCTTGTCGTCTTTCTCAGAAGCCGCCGTGGTAATCCCGCAATGAGGCCTGTACCGGCGCGACCTACTCATTACTC
>Ga0302046_10005853_pt1 | contig 10779 bp, 9 predicted proteins | sample RVTome_11_FD_200261 | JGI IMG/M metagenome (GOLD analysis project Ga0302046, IMG submission 200261) | Soil microbial communities from uranium-contaminated site in the Upper Colorado River Basin, Wyoming, United States - RVT147D111 (version 2) ... | reverse complement strand
TGGCTCGCCGAGGTCCAGCACCGCGGGGCCGGCGAGATCGTCCTGAACTGCATGAGCTCCGACGGCGTCCGGCAAGGCTACGACATCGCTCAGCTCAAAGTCGCACGCGCCGTCTGCCGCGTGCCGCTGATCGCCTCGGGGGGCGCCGGGGCCAAAGAGCACTTCCGCGACGTCTTCGTCGGCGCCCGGGTCGACGGCGCGCTCGCGGCGTCGGTCTTTCATTCTGCCGAGCTGCCGATCCCTGAGCTCAAGGCTTTCCTGATCGAGGCCGGCATCGCGATCCGGCCGCCCGAACCTGCAAGGAGCGCACGACGCCATGGCTGAGCTTGCCTTCCTCGAACGCCTCGAGGCCCTGATCCGGGAGCGGCTGCGCGAAACGCCCGACGGCAGCTACACGGCGAAGCTCGCCGAGCGCGGCATCGTGGGCGCCGCGCAGAAGCTCGGCGAGGAAGGCGTCGAGCTCGCGCTCGCAGCGGTGGCTGAGGGCGATGCCGAGGTCGTCGGCGAGTCGGCCGATCTCGTCTACCACCTGCTCGTCGTGCTCGCGCTCCGCGGCATCGCGTTCGCGAGCGTCGTCGAGACGCTCGAAGCGAGGCACCGCGAGCGAACGGCTCGCGCCGATTCCTGACGGAATCCGCGTTACGCCGATTCCTGACGGAATCCGCGTTAAATCAGGATCTCGGACACCCGCTCGCGCAGGTTGTAGCGCGAGCTCATGACCTGCCCGTAGGCGCCCGTGTTGGCGATCAGGATCACGTCGCCCTCCTTCGCGGGCGGCAGGAGGCGGTCGGAGCCGAGCCGGTCGCCCGTCTCGCAGATCGGGCCGACCACGGTCATGATCTCGGTCGCCGCCTTGCCGAGCCGCGACAGGTTGACGATCTCGTGGTAGGCGCCGTAGAGCGCCGGCCGGATCAGCGAGTTCATGCCCGTCCGGACGCCGAGATACTGGACGTCGCCCTTGCCCTTGGTTTGCGTCGCCTGCGCGAGCAGAACGCCGGCCCGGGCGACGATGAAGCGGCCAGGCTCGAGCCAGAGCTTGCGGCCGCCGGCCGCGGTCCTGAGCTCGGCCAGATCGGCGTCGAGCGCCTTGAGGTCGAGCGGCGCCTGCCCGGGCCGTTCCGGCACGCCGAGGCCCCCGCCGACGTCGAGGAATCGCACGGCCGGGAACTCTTCCGTCAGCTCGAGCAGCACCTCGCCCGTGGGCCGCCAGCTGTCGGCCGTCAGCACGCCGCTGCCGACGTGCGCGTGCAGGCCGACGACCTCGACCTCGTAGCGGCGGACGAGCGCCGCGAGCTCCTCGATCTCGACGAGCGGCACGCCGAACTTCGAGGTCGTGCCGGCCGTCTTGACGTGCTCGTGATGGCCGCGCCCCCGGCCCGTGTCGATGCGCAGGAATACCTCGCGGCCGCGGAAGAGCTCGCCCCACTCGCGCAGGATGTAGAGATTGTCGAGCGTGAGCCAGACGCCCTCCTTAAGCCCCCACTCGTACTCCTCGCGCGGCGCGAAGTTCGGCGTGAACAGGATGCGGCCGCGGTCGATGTCCGGGAAGAGCTCGAGCAGGCGCCGGATCTCGCCCGGCGAGACGCACTCGAAGTTCGCGCCGCGCGCGTGCACGGTCTTCAGAACCTCGGGATTGTTGTTGGCCTTCATCGAGTAGAAGACCGCGTCGACTGACTTGAGCGCGTTGAGCGCATCGAGCGCCGCCTCGATCGTCTCGCGGTCGTAGACATAGGCCGCGCCGTGCTCGCGGCCGAGCGCGATGAGCTCCTTCGCCTTCTTGCGCCACCAGGGTGCCTTGAGCCTCGGCCCCGGCGCGCGCGCCTCGACGCCTGCGATCTGCTCGAACGTGTCGCCGAAAACACCGCCGCGGAAGCGGTGCACGAGCAGGCCGTGCAGCCGCTGCACGAGCTTGTAGGCGTGCTCGGCGTTGACGACGAAGGTCAGGTTCAGATCGGTCGCCGCCTGCGTCAGCAGATGGATCTGCTGCTCCTCGAAGGTCTCGAAGACCGAGCCGAGCTCGTGCAGGATCGCGCGGATGCGGCGCCCGATCAGCGTGATCGCGGCGCAGTCCTCGATCACGGTCACGCGGCAGATCCGCCCGAGATCCTCGGCGAGCTCGGCGATGACCTCGTCGTCGACGACGTTCTGGATCACGTCGATCGAGACCGTGACGTTGCTCTCAGACGTCGAGATCAGGTCGACCGAGAGCCCGTGCTGGCGGAACAGGGCAAACGCGTCGGCGAGGAAGCCGACCTGGTGCCACATCTCGAGCGATTCCATCGAGACGAGCGTGATGCCGAAGCGCGCCGAGATCGCCTTGAGCTGCGGCGCATCGACCTCGACCGCGCCCGAGATGATCGTGCCCCTGAGCTCGGGGCGGAGCGTCGAGCGGAGAAAGAGCGGGATGCCGGAGCGGCGCACGGGGGAGATGCTCCGCGGATGCAGGATGCCGCCGCCGGCCGAGGCGATCTCCTGGGCCTCCTGATAGTGCAGCGCGCGGATCAGGCGCGCGGACGGCACGGTGCGCGGATCGGCGCTGAAAAAGCCCGGCACGTCGGTCCAGATCTCGAGCCTTAGCGCATCGAGCTTGCTCGCGAGATAGGAAGCCGTCGTGTCCGAGCCGCCGCGGCCGAGCAGCACCGTGTCGCCGTCCTCGTTGCGCGCGATGAAGCCCTGCGTCAGCACGATGCCTTCGAGCGCCCCGAGCCTGGCCTGCAATCCGGGATCGGAAGCGAAGTCGCAGCGCGCGGACAGGACCGCCGCGCGCTCCTTGGCGTCCGGCCCGTCGAGGCTTTGCAGAAAGTCTCGTGCGTCGACCCAGCTGACGGCGAAGCCGATGCGCCTCAAATAGGCGGCGCCGAGCGCCGTCGCCGCGAGCTCGCCCGTCGCGAGCACGCGCGCGTGGATCTTCGGGCTGACCTCGCCGATGAGCCTGACGCCCGCGACGAGCTGCTCGACGACGCTGAAATAAGGCGTCGTCAATGCCGCCTCGACACCGAGCTCGGCCGCGAGCGCGTCGTGCTGGGCGACGATCGCGGCGAAGGTTTCGGCCGTCTGCGCGCCCTGCTCGGCCGCGTCGAGCAGCGCGATCAGCGCGTTCGAGACGCCGGCGAGCGCCGAGTGGCAGACGACCGGCCTGACGCCTTCCTCGAGGCGGCCTTTGAGAATCGTGGCAATGTGCGACCAGTTCTCGGCCGTCGCGACGCTCCGGCCGCCGAACTTGAGCACGACCCACCTCGAGTCGGCGAACGGCGTCTCGACCTCGCGCTCGGGCTCGAGCGCGGCATGGATCATCAGCGTCATCTCAGGTGTCCTCCCGACACCTCAGGTGTCCATCGGGCGCCTCAGGCGTCCGTCACTGCGCCCTGCGAGGCCGAGCCGACGAGGCGCGCGTACTTGGCGAGCAGGCCGCGCGTCGCCGCCGGCGCCGGCGGCGTCCAGGCCTCGAGGCGGCGCTTCAGCTCGTCCTCGGGGACGTCGAGATCGACGCGCCGGGTTTCCGCATCGATCGTAATCGGGTCGCCATCCTCGATCACGGCGATCGGTCCGCCGACAGCGGCCTCGGGCGTCACGTGGCCGACGACGAAACCGTGGCTGCCGCCCGAGAAGCGCCCGTCCGTGATCAGGGCGACCGACTTGCCGAGCCCGCGGCCGATGATCGCGCCGGTCGGGCTCAGCATCTCGCGCATGCCGGGCCCGCCCTTCGGGCCCTCGAAGCGGATGACGACGACGTCGCCGGCCTGAACCGTGCCGCCCAGGATCGCCTTGAGGCAATCCTCCTCGGAATGAAAGCAGCGCGCCCGGCCCTCGAAGCGCGTGCCCTCCTTGCCCGTGATCTTCGCAACCGCGCCCTCTGGCGCGAGATTGCCGTAGAGGATCGTCAGGTGGCTCTCGGGCTTGATCGGGTTCGAGAGCGGATAGACGACGTCCTGCCCTTCCGGATACGGCGCGACGCCGGCAAGGTTCTCGGCCAGCGTCCGGCCCGTGACGGTCAGACAATCGCCGTGCAAGAGCCCCGCAGCGAGCAGCGTCTGCATGAGCGGCTGGATGCCGCCGATCCTGATCAGCTCCGACATCATGTAGCGGCCGCTCGGCCGGAGGTCCGCAAGCACGGGCACGCGCGCGCCGATGCGCGTGAAATCGTCGAGGCTCAACGCGACCTTCGCCTCGTGCGCGATCGCGAGCAGGTGCAGCACGGCGTTGGTCGAGCCGCCGAGCGCGATGACGACCGTGATCGCGTTCTCGAAGGCTTCGGGCGTCAGGATGTCGGACGGACGGATGCCGTCGTTGATCAGGCGGACGACGGCCGAGCCCGCGCGATGGCAGTCGCTCAGCTTGGCGTCGGAGACGGCCTCCTGGGCCGAGCTTCCGGGCAGGCTCATGCCGAGCGCCTCGATCCCTGAGGCCATCGTGTTGGCCGTGTACATGCCGGCGCACGAGCCCGGGCCCGGGATCGCGGTCCGTTCGATCTCGCCGAGCTCCTCGTCCGAGACCGTGCCCGCGGCATGGCCGCCGACGGCCTCGAAGACGCTGATGATGTCGCGATGGTTCCTGCCGGGCCGGATCGTGCCGCCGTAGACGAAGAGCCCCGGCCGGTCGAGCCGCGCGAGCGCCATCAGGCAGCCCGGCATGTTCTTGTCGCAGCCGCCGATCGCAACGAAGCCGTCGAAGCCTTCGCCGGCGACGACGGTCTCGATCGAATCGGCGATCACCTCGCGCGAGACCAGCGAGTAACGCATGCCGGGCTTGCCCTGGGAGATGCCGTCCGAGACCGTGATCGTGTTGAAGACGACGCTCTTGCCGCCGGCCTCGTCGGCGCCCGCAGCCGCCTCGCGGGCGAGCCCGTCGATGTGCATATTGCAGGGGGTGACCATGCTCCAGGTCGAGGCGATGCCGACCTGGGGCTTCTCGAAGTCCTCATCGCCGAAGCCGACGGCGCGGAGCATCGCCCGGCCGGGGGCGTTGGCGACGCCGTCGACGACGACGCGCGAATACCTGCGTGGATCCACTTTCCGGTCTCTTGGCTTGGACATAACAACACTCCGTCGGCGGCGCGATTATCACGTCGCTGCTACCGCAGGGCAACAGACCTCGGCTTCTCCGCCGCAGGCTCAGGAAGTATGATGAGCGCCGCACTCGGCTTCGGACAGCGATGGACACCTCTGACTCCGGCATCTTTCGGCTGGCCAGTGTCGGCAGCTACCTCGACGCCCTGTCGTCGATCACGCACGAGATGAGCCTGCGTGATCGCAGCAACCTGATTTACCTCGACAAGTGCCTGCACACGCTCTGGGGTCTCGGCGAGAACGTCCTTTTGAACTGGTGTCCGCGCGACGACGGCATTGCGCTGCTCGTGGTGCCGCACTATGCGATCGCGGGCTACGCCTCCGGCGACATCACGCTCGGCGAAGGGCCATCGGAGTCGTTCCTGCGCTCGCTCTTGTCCGGGCGGCGCAGGCTCGAACCCGAGCGGCTCGAGAAGGTCGCGAAGCTGCTCAACATCGAAGCGGCCTACCTGCCGCTGCAGCACGCCGTGAACGGCAGCGACGCCCAGCAGAACGTCATCGAGCGAATGATCAAGCGCTACAGCATCACCTACGTCCCGTGCCGCGCCGTGGTCCTGTTCGACATCGTCGGCTTCGGCCTCCTGAGCCCCTTCGCCCAGATGACGCAGCTCAACAGCCTCGCCTACTCGATGAACTCGGCCCAGAGCAAGCTGAGCCGCAAGAAGATCGGTATCGATTTCGCCCGCTCCACGACCGGGGACGGGTTCTACGTCTGGAACACGGCCCTGACGCTCGACGCGAACGTCAACCTCTACCACTTCATGCACCTCGTCCTCGCCGACAACGCGATCGCGCGCAGCAAGGCGGCTGCGAACGTCGTGCCGCGCCTCCGGGCCGGCTTTCACGTCGGCGGCAGCTACGAGTTCCATCAGGCCGAAGGGCTGAACCCGACTCTCTATCACTACATCGTCGGCGACGTCACGATCGATCTCGCACGCATGATCGAGCAGGCGCAGCCCGACCAGATCATGATCGGCGATTTCGAGGCCGAGATGCGATTCCTGAACGGCGACGCCGCGAGCTGGGTTACCCTCGATGCGATCGATTTCGTCGACCGGGCAGCGCGGAGCGTCGAGCAACTGCGCGGCCTGACGCTCGCCGGCGAGCGCATCGACACGATCAAGTGCTACCTGACGGGCGCGAGACTCGACAGCGGCGAGTTCACCGTGCGCCGCATGCAGATCAACGACAAGCACGGCAGGACACGCTCCGTGTTCAACTCCAAGGCCAACATCTACCGCAGAAACACGGACCCGATTCTGCTCGGGGTTCAGGACCGTGAGCTCGCGCCGGAGTCGCGGCGCAAGGAGCGCAGCGAGCTCGTGCTGCGCCCGGCCCGGGCCGATCTGGCCTAGGACAGCGCCCGCGCCGGCCGTGTCATCGTCTTCGAGGCGGGGTCGGAGCCGGACTCCTCGGCCGACTGCCCCGAGAACCGGATGTGGTGCTGGCCAAGCGTGATCAGGTCGCCGTCCCGGAGCTTGTGCTCGCTGACACGACGGCCGTTGACGAAGCAGCCGTTGGTGCTGTTCAGGTCGATCAGGACCCAGCCCTCGGGCGTCTCCATGAACAGGTTCTGATAGCGGCTGACGTAGCTCGAGTCGAGGCTGATGTCGCAGTTCTTGTCGCGCCCGAGCACCATCCGCGGCCGATTGAGCGTGACCTCCGCGACCGTGCGCCCGCCGCTCGATACCGATAGCCTCGCCGCCTCGATCCTGAGCGAGTCGCGCCGCGACTGTTTGACGGCCGACGGCAGGAGCACCTCCTCGTGCTGGACCTTCCAGGCCGAGGCGTCGTAGCGCAGGCGGAGCTTGCCGGCTGCCTCCTTGAGCATGCCGACGTCGAGGCTTTGCTGGCGGATCGAGCCCGTCGAGCGCTGCGCCAGCAGCCCGAGCGCCTCGCGGCAGAGCGCGTCGATGTTGCCGACGACGCCCTGGGAGAAAGCCTGGATCTCGAGCACGAGCTCCTTCGGGATCAGCTCGTCGAACCACTCGGAGCCCGCCCCCTGGAGGGAAGAGCGCAGGTAGGCCTCGGTCTCCTCCATCGTGAAGCCATTCAGGCGCTGATGATGCGATTTGAAGTGGTGGCCAGGCTCGTTGCGGCTTCGAAATTGCGCCACGAGCTCCTCGTTGCGCGTCGTGAGCAGAAGCTGCACGGCCGAGACCCCGCGCAGACGCAGCTGCACGAGCGCCTCGATCTCCTTGACGACGTCGATCGCGTCGCGCTCGACGCCGTCGGCGATGACGAGCGAGCGCCGCCCGCGCGCGGCCTGGTGGCGCAGGAAGACATGCAGGATGTTGCGCAGCTCGACCGGCGTGCCGGGCACCAATCCGGGGCCGAGATCGGTCAGAAGCTTTTCGAGCACGCGCTTCGGCTTGTCCTCGCCGGCCTGGATGCGGCAGATCGCGAGCCCTTCCTGCGGCACGATCTCCTTGTCGATCAGGAGCGTCTTGCCGATGCCGGCCGGCCCGCTCAGAAAGAGACACTGCAGCTGACCCGAGACGAGCTGTGCGATCTTGCCTGCGGCGTACTCAAAGGACAGCGAGCGATAGACCGGCCTCAGCCTGTCCGCCGCGAACGGGTTCTCTTCAAGTCTGTAGGGCTCGAGAAACAAGTCTTCTTCGCACCTCTTCCTGGAATGGCCGGGGCGACTGGATTCGAACCAGCGACTTCTTGCGCCCCATGCAATCCCAGCCGCCCGAAACTGTACCTCAAACAATAGGGCGTGAGGAAGACAGGCCTGGCGAAGGATAGCGGGCTTTTCGCGACGGACGGGCATCGGCAGCGGTTCCCTCATCAGGCGCGAGGTTCAGGCCGGCCGAATTGTTCGGCAGCCCAGACGGAGGATCGCCCGTCCTTCCTCGGCAGCACCGTAACGTGCTCGCAGGTTTGACCTGGAACGTGTCCTTACGATAGTCTATTTGGTAAGGACGGTTTAGGTTGATCCGATGAACGCTGAAGCGACACTGACGAGCAAAGGACAGACCACGATCCCGAAGGCGATTCGGGATAGCTTGAGCATCAAGCCAGGAGACCGGATGACATTCACGTTGTTGCCGGACGGCACGGTTTTGATACGGATCAAGAACAAGAGCGCGTTGGATTTGGCGGGACGCCTTCGGAGACAGGGTCGGAAAAGGCTGCCGGTCGAGGACCTCTCGCGCTGATGATCGGCATCGACACGAACGTCCTCGTCCGATTCCTGACGCGCGATGACGAAGGGCAGTTCCGGCGCGCGCGCAACCTCATCCGGCGCGAATCCGAGAGTGGCGACCCGGTCCTGATCAGCCTCACCGTGCTGCTCGAGACGGAATGGGTGCTGCGCAGTCGCTACGGGCTCGACAAGAGCGAGATCTTCACTGGGTTCTCCGACCTACTCGCGGCGGCAGACTTGAGATTCGAAGACGAGGCGTCGATCGAGGAGGCGCTCTTCTTGTGGAGAGATTCGTCGGCTCAATTCGCAGACTGTCTCATCGGAGCCCGCCTTCGCGCTTTGGGTTGTCGGGCCACTGCCTCCTTCGACACGAACGCTCTGAAGCTGCCCATCTTCATGGCCGTCTGACGACGTTCGGATCCTTAGCTCGAAGGACTGCCGCCGAACGAGCTTGCGACGGCCATCTACTCAAGATCGATGCCGCCGGTTACGTCGGCAAGTATCGCAAGATGCACATCCCCGACGATCCGCGCCATTACGGGAAGTACTACTTCACGCCCGGCGATCTCGCCTTCCGCCGCTTCCCAGCAGACGAGCACGCCGAGCGACCCGGCCGAGCTGTCGTCAGCGCAGCTTCTTTGCCGCCTTCGCTCGCCGTTGACGTTGCGCATACGCTCGCCGCTGCGCTCCAGCGAGCTCGAGAATCTCAGGCCAGCGGTGCGTGCGGAACTTCTCGCTGGGCACCTGATCGTCGGGTACGGCGACAAGCGCGTTCAGCTTGAACCCGTAGAACACCGAATCGAGACTCTTGTCCTGCGCGATGCGCGCAACGTTCTCGATCGCCTTCAACAGCAGGCGCGTGTTGGCTTCACGCACGAGCTGCTCGAGATAGCCGCGGGTGATATCGATGGCCAGGCGCGCCTGCGCGATGCCTTGACGGTTGCGCTTGGACGGGAGCGCTGCGAGGTTCTTGAGTCGGCTCTCCAGCACATCGAGCGGGTGGAGCACCTGCAGCCGCGTCCCTTCGGCCAGATGCAAAGTCACAGCGCGACGCCTTATGCGTTCCGAGTCGAGTCCGACGATGTTGCCGAGAAAATCGACCTGCTTGATGCCTTGGCCTTCGACGCGCTTGCTGAGCTTTGCGGTTTGCGCCGTTGCATCGTCCATCGTCGCCCGCCAGTAGCGCCAGCCTTTGGGCTTGAGCACTTCGGCCAGCTCTCGCGCAATCTCGGCGCTCCCGAGAAAATCCGCATCGCTCGTGACGTTCACGCCGAGAACGCCAAGGGGGGTGATGCCGTAGTACTGAGCCCAGAACGCAAGCGCCTGTCCCCCGACGAGCAGCGCGCGGCCGTTGCAGCTACGGAGAATCTCATCGATTTCGTCTTCTGTGAGCGCGAGCCCGGGGGGCCACTCCACCCGCGCACCCTTCAACCGCGCAGGGCGCAGCATCAACATCGATTCCGGCGGCACTTGGCCACTGGCGCTCAGCGCGCGATCTCGCGCTTGAGCGGCGCGTTTCATCGCCCGGAGCTGCTTGCCCGGAACGACCCGCACGCCCGCATCGCGTACGGCAAACGGCAGCCCCCCGCAACGAACCACCTGCCGAAGAAAGATGCGGATGGCGTCGCTCATTTCGAGAGCGTCGGCCTCGAGTAGGGCGCGCGCCTGCTCCTTGAGATCAGCATCTACTCTGGCGCGGACAACAGCGTCTTTCATAACGCAGTATTGTAGCTACAATTCGGACGATGTTCCATCGCTCAGTCCTGGGCCGTGCTGTCGGGCGCGGCGGTTGGACCTGGTACACGGGCTCGGCCGCTTGGATGTATCACGCCGGCGTCGAGGGGATTCTGGGGCGTGCCGATTGCATGGCAGGCAGGCGGCGTCCGCGCTGCCCTCGACGGAGGGACGCACTTTTGATTTCCGGCGCAGGCGCCCCCTGATCCGCAACCGGTGATGTGTACGCTTCCGCACAGATTGTTCCGCATCATGCTGGCATAGATACGTCCCACAGATAAATCTCGGAGCGCAACACTCATGAAACTCAGCAACATCATCGCAGCCGCCCTGCTATGGAGTACCGTGATGATCACGCTGGCTGCCTGCGTGAAGAAAGGTCCTTTCGAGGAGGCGGGTGATGCCATCGAGGACACATTCGAGGACGCGGGTGATGCCATCGAGGACACATTCGAGGACGCGAATGATGCCATCGAGGACGCCGTCAACTGATTCGCTGCCGCGTTACGGCGCGTCAGCCGAGAGCATAACGACGCCGCGCTGACGCAAGGCGGTTGCGGGCGCCGTTCCGAAGAATCCACTTTCTCCGAACTCACGGCTGCGTGCGATGGCGTACAGATTCGTGGTGCCACGATCAGTGATGATTCCATCAATTCAAACGGGAGAGTCACATGATCGTCAACGAAGCTCGCCAGTGGGCCATCGGGATTGCCTTTGCGACACTGCTGGCAGTGTCGACAGGGACTGCCCTGGCCCAAACCCAGTTCAAGCAGGGGTTCAATCTTTTTTCTGTCGAGCAGGATCTCGAGATCGGCCGGCAGTCCTCGA
>Ga0302046_10005852_pt1 | contig 10781 bp, 6 predicted proteins | sample RVTome_11_FD_200261 | JGI IMG/M metagenome (GOLD analysis project Ga0302046, IMG submission 200261) | Soil microbial communities from uranium-contaminated site in the Upper Colorado River Basin, Wyoming, United States - RVT147D111 (version 2) ... | reverse complement strand
GATCTCGGTCTGGAGCTGCGCCTCGGCTTCCTCCTTGACGCGGGCCACCTCGGCCTCGGCGCGGGCCGAGGCCTCCTCCGCGGCGCGCAGCGCCTCCTGGGCGGCAGCCTCCCGCAGCCGCTCCACTTCGGCCTGGGTCTGTTCCTGGGAGAGCCGTGCCTCGGTGGCTTCCTGCCGCAGCCGTTCCAGCTCGGCAATCAAGCTGGCGTCGGCATCGGCCTTGACGCGGGCCACCTCGTCCTCGAGCGCCCGGGCCGCGGTCTCCTCGGCTTCTCGCTGGGCCTGGGCGTCGAGCGGGACGTTGAGCTCCTCGCGCGCCCGTTCGCTTTGGCGCCGGGCCGCCTCGGCTTCGCTGCGGACGCGCGCCAGTTCGGTGTTCAGCTTCTGGTCGGCCTCGGCCCGGACGCGGGCCACCTCGGCCTCGAGCTCCCGTGCCGCGTCCTCCTGGGCCGACATCCGCGCTTCCTGGGCGGCCAGCTCTCGCAGCGTCTCGGTCTCGAGCTGCGTCTGCGCCTGCGCGAGCCGGGCCTCGGCCGCCTCCTGGCGCAACCGTTCGAGGTCCTCCCGCAGGCTGCTCTCGGCTTCCTCGCGGACGCGGGCGACCTCGCCTTCGAGCGCGCGCCGTGCCGACTCGTGCGCGGCCTTGCGTGCGGCCTGTGCGGCTACCTCCCGCTGCTGCTCGGCGGCGCGGTTCGCGGCCTCCTGCTGGCGGCGGACGTCCTCGGCTTCCTGCTTGAGCCGCTCGAGCTCGGTGCCCAGCTTCTGGTCGGCGTCGGCCCGGACGCGCGCCACCTCCTCTTCGACGCGCCGTGCGGCCTCCTCCTCGGCCTTGCGCTGCGCCTCGCGCGTGGCTTCCTCGCGCAGGGCCTCGGTTTCGAGCTCGGTCTGCGCCTGCGCTACGGCGGCCTCGTCGCGCAGCCGCTGCAGCTCGCCCTTGAGCTTCTCCTCGTTCTCGGCACGCACGCGCTCGACCTCGGCCTCGAGGGCTTCGGCCGCGGCGCGCTCGGCCGCCTGCCGAGCCTCCTCGGCCTCGGCGACCCGGCGGGCCTCCGCCTCGTGTTGCTCGATCTCGACGGCGAGCCGTTCCTGCTGCGCCTGTTCGCGCGCGGCCTGCAGTTCGGCCTTGAGCTTCGCTTCGGCGTCGAGCTGCAGCCGCGCGACTTCGGATTCGAGCGCCCGGGTGGCGGCCTGCTCGGCGGCCCGACGGGCTTCTTCCACCTCGGCGGCCCTGGCCCGTTCGGCCTCGCGGTGCGCCTGTTCCTGCGCTGCTCGTGCGGCGGCCGCCTCCCGTCGCAGTCGCTCCACTTCTTCCTGGAGCTTGGCTTCGGCCTCGGCGCGTGCGCGCGCGACCTCGTCGGACAGGGCGTGCGCGGCGGCCTGTTCGGCCTCGATCTTGGCCGCGCGGGCGACCTCCTCCGCGTGCCCACGGTGCGTTCGCTCGGCCTCCTCGCGGATCCGGTCGGTCTCGGCCTGGAGGTGAGCGTCGGTCTCTTCCCGCACGCGGGCCAGTTCGGCTTCGAGCCTCGCGTCGGCCTCGGCCTTCACACGCGCCACTTCCTCGGCGAGCGCGCGCGCCGCGGATTCCTCGGCGGCGGCCTTGGCCTCCTGGACCTCGTTCTCGCGCATCGCCTGGGCTTCGGCCTGCACGCGCTCGACCTGCTCCTGCTTGGCGCGCTCGGCGTCGGCCTGCGTCCGATCGAGCCGCTCGGTGAGCGACTGTTCGGCGGCGGCGCGCACGCGAGCGAGCTCCTCGGCCAGCCGGCTCTCGGAGTCTGCCCGGACCCGCTTGAGCTCGTCGCTCAGCGCCTCGCGGACCTCGGACTCGGCCGCCGCACGCGCTTCGGCCACCGCCGCCTCGCGCTGCGCGGCCGCCTCGGCCTGAATGCGGGCGAGCTCGGCGCTGCGCTGCTCGGCCGCTTCGGCCCGCACGCGCTCGAGCTCGGCAGCCAGCCTGGCCTCGGCCTGCTGCTTGAGGAGCGCGATCTCGGCCGCGTGCGTTTCGGCATCGACGGTGTCGGCAGGAGGCGGCTCCGGAGCCGCGCTCGGGGCGCGCAGGTCCAGGTCGTCGAGCGAGATCTCGAGCTCGAGCTCCTCGTCCTCCTCCGGGTCGGCCGCATCGACGGGAGGTCCGTCCGACACCTGGATGGCCGAGGCGTCCACGTCGATGTCGCCGACGAGCGCCTCGACGTCGGAGGCCGACACGTCGGTCTGCACCTCGTCGGGTACGACCTCGAGACGGGGGCCGTCGTCTTCGTCGGTGTGGTCCTCGAGGGCGGATGCCTGGGAGAGCAGCTCCTGCTCCACTGGATCGATGGACGCCCGTACCCGCGCGTCAAGGTCGGGTACGCGGACGTCGGTGCGCACGGCGGGGGCCTCGCGTGGCCTGTCGCCCTTGGCCAGGGTGAGCGAGACGCCGATCTGCTGGGCGAAGAGCTTCTGGTCTCCGTTGCGGAGCGAGGGAATGGCGAGGGTCTGCGTGGCGCCAGCCCCGCCATTGGTCCGGAGATGGTCGAGGACGCGCTCGCGATGGCGATCGGAGATCGAATCGCTGAAGAGGATGAGATCGGGGACCTGTCGGTTGATCGCCACGACCGCCGCGTAGGCGGACGTCACCAGGGTGAAGTCCGCACCAATCTCGCGCCGGACGAGCTGGCGCAGAGCGTCCGCCTTGGCCTTTTCAGGCTCGATCGCGAGGACCTGACCTAGGTGGCCCATATCTGTGGATACACGTTGGACGACAAAGAACCTCCAGATTCGCAATTGATGTGCCACGACTGTCGTGGGCGCCCGGCACCGGTTCGCCGTGGCGGATTGTGTCCTGGCACGCGAAGATGGGAAGTACTGGCGGCATCGGGCGGCGCCGGGCCTGACGATTCTGGTGGTCCGATCACGCTTTGGAGCGACGCCGGGGACGGGGCGACGGACCTCCGATGTCGCCGTTCGGACCGGTACACGCGGTCGGACGCCGTCCCCGGCCTTCCAACGGGGCTGCTAGAATCAAAGGTCCCCGATGACGCCAGCCGTCAAGACCGTCGACATTCTGCGGGTTGGGCCGGACGCCCGGGCGCCCGGCCGGGATGTGGCTGCCGCCGAGGAGCCGCTCGAAATCCGGCTCGGCGCGATGCCCTTCGTGGTCATCATGCGCACGCCGGGCGCCGACCGCGAGCTGGCGGCCGGGTTCCTGCTGTCCGAGCGCATCGTCCGAGACCCGTCGGAGGTCGCGAGCATCCGCTACTGCGGAGACCCGTCGGACGGAGCGGCCGACCAGGTCCCGCCGGACCAGGCCGACGTCGAGGGTGGCGACCCCGCTTCGGGCAACGTCCTGGGCGTCTGGCTGCGCGGGGCGGCCGCCGAGCGCGCTGCGGCCCGTGTGGCCGAGCGACGCCATGTCACGGCCAACTCTTCCTGCGGCGTGTGCGGCCGGCGGTCGATCGACGACCTCATGGAGGGAGTGGTCGCAGTAGCCTCATCGGCCGTGGTGCCGCGGTCGACCATCGCCGCCCTGCCCGACCGGCTCCGCGCGGTCCAGGAGGTCTTCGATCTGACCGGTGGCCTTCACGCGGCCGGGCTCTTCGGGCTGGATGCAGAGCTGGAGGGGGTGGCCGAGGACGTCGGGCGGCACAACGCCGTAGACAAGGTCCTCGGGGCCGAGCTGCTGCGCGGACACCTGCCGCTGGCCGACCGTGTCCTCTTCGTGAGCGGCCGCACCTCGTTCGAGATCGTGCAGAAGGCGGTCGTGGCCGGCGTGCCCGTCGTTGCCTCGGTCTCCGCGCCGTCGAGCCTGGCCATCGCGCTGGCCCGGGAGGCGGGCGTCACCCTCCTCGGCTTCGTGCGCGATGGATCGTTCAACGTGTACACAGGCGCCGAGCGCATCGCTCTCTGAGGTTTCGTGTCCAGCATGCAGATTCTCGACCGCACGACGCACGAGACGGTGATCGGCATCGTCGATCGCCTCAAGGGCAAGGAAGGCGCGCTGCTTCCCGTGCTGCACGCCGTGCAGGAGGCGCTCGGCTACATCCCGCCGGAGGCCGTGCCGGTGGTGGCCGAGCGCATGAACCTGTCGCGTGCCGAGGTCCATGGCGTTATCAGCTTCTATCACTACTTCCGGAGCACGCCCCCGGGCCGGCACACGGTTCACCTGTGCCGCGCCGAGGCGTGCCAGTCGATGAACGCGAAGGCGCTCGAGGCCCACGCCACGATCCGCCTGGGGGTGGCATTCCACGAGACGACGGCCAACGGCGCGTTCAGCCTCGAGCCGGTCTACTGTCTCGGGAACTGCGCGCTCTCGCCGGCGATGATGATCGACGGGCGGCTCTACGGCCGCGTGACGCCCGAGCGCTTCGACGCGGTGATCGCCGAGTGGGAGAAGCGGTCGTGAGCGGCCAGACGGTCGTCTACGTGCCGCGCGACTCGAGCGCCCTGTCGATGGGCGCCGAGGAGGTTGCCGTCGCGCTCGGGGCCGAGGCGGCGCGGGCAGGACTCGATCTGCGCCTCGTGCGCAACGGCTCGCGTGGACTCTACTGGCTCGAGCCGCTCGTCGAGGTGGCCACGCCCGAGGGGCGCCGGGCGTACGGTCCCGTGCAGCCGGACGATGCCGAGAGCCTGGTGGCGGCCTGGCGCACCGGCGGTGCGCACGCGCTCGACCTGGGCGTCACCGACGAGATCCCGTACCTCAGGCAGCAGGAGCGGCTGACCTTCGCGCGTGTCGGGATCACCGATCCGGTGAGCCTGGACGACTACATCGCGCACGAGGGCTATCGCGGGCTCAAGCGCGCGATCGCGATGAGCGGCGAGGAGATCGTCAAGGAGGTCACCGAGTCGGGGCTCCGCGGGCGCGGCGGGGCGGCGTTCCCGACCGGCATCAAGTGGAAGACGGTGCTCGACCAGCCGCCGGGCCAGAAGTACGTGACGTGCAACGCCGACGAGGGCGATTCGGGCACGTTCTCGGACCGGATGGTCATGGAAGGCGATCCGTTGGTCCTCATCGAGGGGATGACGATCGCCGGGATCGCCGTCGGCGCCACGCGCGGCTACATCTACCTGCGCGTCGAGTATCCGGACGCCAGGGCCGTCCTCGAGCAGGCCATCGGCGCGGCCGAGGCCGGCGGCTATCTGGGCGCCGACGTGCTCGGCAGTGGCAAGGCGTTCCATCTCGAGCTGCGCATCGCGGCCGGCGCCTACATCTGCGGCGAGGAGACCTCGATGCTCGAGAGCCTCGAGGGCAAGCGCGGCGAGGTCCGCGTCCGGCCGCCGCTGCCCGCGATCGAGGGGCTGTTCGGGCGGCCCACCATCGTCAACAACGTGATTTCGCTGGCGAGCGTGCCGGTGATTCTCGACAAGGGCGCCGCCTTCTACCGCGACTACGGCATGGGCCGTTCGCGCGGCACGCTGCCGTTCCAGCTCGCCGGGAACGTCCGCCACGGCGGGCTGGTGGAGAAGGCCTTCGGCCTCACACTGCGGCAGCTCCTCTACGACTACGGCGGCGGCTCGGCCTCGGGGCGTCCCATCCGCGCTGTCCAGGTCGGCGGTCCGCTCGGCGCCTACGTGCCGGAGAAGGACTTCGACACGCCGCTCGACTACGAGAAGTTCACCGAGATCGGGGCGCTGCTCGGCCATGGCGGGGTGGTGGTCTTCGACGACACCGTCGACATGGCGCAGATGGCGCGCTACGCGATGGAGTTCTGCGCCATCGAGTCGTGCGGAAAGTGCACGCCGTGTCGCATCGGGTCCACCCGGGGCGCCGAGGTCATCGACCGGATCGCGGCCGGGGATCGACGCGAGGAGCATCTGGCCCTGCTCGAGGAACTCTGCGACACTATGCTGAACGGCTCGCTGTGCGGCCTGGGCGGCCTGACACCGTACCCGGTGCAGAGCGCCCTGAAGCACTTCCGGGCGGACTTTCTGAGGGAGAGCTGATGTACTCCATCGACCATCACGACCGGGGCACGCCGGCGTCGGCAGACTCCACGCTCGTGACCGTGGAGATCGACGGCCGATCGCTGACCGTTCCGGCCGGGACGTCCATCATGCGCGCGGCCTCGCTCGTCGACCAGGACGTACCGAAGCTGTGTGCCACCGACTCGCTCGAGCATTTCGGCTCCTGCCGCCTGTGCCTGGTCGAGGTGGAGGGGCGGCGCGGATACCCGGCGTCGTGCACGACGCCGGTGGCCGACGGCATGAAGGTCCGCACGCAGAGCGACAAGCTCTCCCGGTTGCGCAAGCACGTGCTGGAGCTCTACGTTTCCGATCACCCGCTCGACTGCGTGAGCTGCCCGTCGAACGGCCACTGCGAGCTGCAGGACATGGCCGAGCTGCACGGCGTGACCGGCACGCGATACGGCTTCGACGGCGCGAACCACCAGCAGGCCGAGATCGACGCCAGCAACCCGTACTTCCGGTTCGATCCCTCCTTGTGCATCGTCTGCTCCCGCTGCGTGCGCGCGTGCGACGAGATTCAGGGCACCTTCGCGCTGACCATCGACGGGCGCGGCTTCGCCTCGGTCGTGTCGGCCAGCCAGCACGAGTCGTTCCTGGCCTCCGAGTGCGTCTCGTGCGGCCAGTGCGTGGAAGCGTGCCCGACCGCGGCGCTGACGGAGAAGTCGGTCGTCGAGGTGGGCGCGGCCGAGCAGGCCGCCACGACCACCTGCGCGTACTGCGGCGTGGGCTGCTCGTTCAAGGTCGAGACGCGCGGCGGCCAGGTGGTGCGCATGGCGCCCAACCGGGACGGTCACGCCAACCACGGTCACGCCTGCGTGAAGGGGCGTTTCGCCTTCGGGTACGCGACGCACCCGGAGCGTGTCCTGAAGCCGATGATCCGCGAGTCGATCGCCGATCCGTGGCGCGAGGTGGGCTGGGAGGAGGCGATTGCCTACGCCGCTGCCCGGTTCCGGGCGCTCCAGGATCGGTACGGCCGGGACTCGATCGGCGGCATCACCTCGTCGCGCTGCACGAACGAGGAGTCGTTTCTCGTGCAGAAGCTCGTGCGGGCGGCCTTCGGCACCAACAACGTCGACACCTGTGCCCGCGTCTGTCACTCGCCCACCGGCTACGGGTTGAAGAGCACGCTCGGCGAATCGGCCGGCACGCAGGCCTTCGACTCGGTGATGAAGTCCGATGCCATCATCGTCGTCGGGGCCAATCCGACCGAGGCGCATCCCGTGTTCGCCTCGCGCATGAAGCAGCGGCTGCGGCAGGGGGCCAGGCTCATCGTGATCGACCCGCGCGAGATCGCCCTCGTGCGCTCGCCGCACGTGGAGGCCGACGTCCACCTGCAGCTCCGGCCGGGCACCAACGTGGCGATCATCAACGCCCTCGCCCACGTCGTCGTGACCGAGGGGCTCACCCGCGATCAGTACGTGCACGACCGGTGCGAGGTGGACTCCTACGAGAAGTGGAAGGGCTTCATCGCCGACCCGAAGAACTCGCCGGAGGCGACCGAGGCGGTGACCGGCGTGCCGGCCGAGCTCGTGCGGAAGGCCGCCCGCATCTTCGCCGGCGTGCCGAACGGGGCGATCTACTACGGCCTGGGCGTGACCGAGCACAGCCAGGGCAGCACGATGGTGATGGGCATTGCCAACCTGGCGATGGCGACCGGGAACCTGGGCCGCGAGGGCGTGGGCGTCAACCCGCTGCGCGGCCAGAACAACGTGCAGGGGGCCTGCGACATGGGCTCGTTCCCGCACGAGTTCAGCGGCTACCGGCACGTGTCGGACCCGGCCGTGCGGGGCCTGTTCGAGTCCACGTGGGGCGTGCGCCTGCAGGCCGAGCCCGGCCTGCGCATCCCCAACATGTTCGACGCGGCGCTCGACGGCAGCTTCAAGGGCCTGTACGTCCAGGGCGAGGACATCGCGCAATCCGATCCGAATACCGCGCACGTCTTCGCGGCGCTCTCGGCCATGGAGTGCGTGGTCGTCCAGGACCTGTTCCTCAACGAGACGGCCAAGTTCGCGCACGTCTTCCTGCCCGGGGCCTCTTTCCTCGAGAAGGACGGCACGTTCACCAACGCCGAACGCCGGATCTCCCGCGTGCGGAAGGTGATGGAGCCGCGGGCCGGGATGGGGGACTGGGAGGTCACCGTCGCGCTCTCGAACGCGCTCGGCTATCCGATGCACTACGACCACCCGTCCGAGATCATGGACGAGATCGCGCGCCTCACGCCGACCTTCACGGGCGTGACCTTCGAGAAGATCGACCGGCTGGGCAGCATTCAGTGGCCGTGCAACGACAGGGCGCCCGAGGGGACGCCCACGATGCACGTGGACACCTTCGTGCGCGGCAAGGGCAAGTTCCTGCTGACGGAGTACCTGCCGACGAGCGAGCGGACCTCGTCGAGGTTCCCGCTGATCCTGACGACCGGCCGGATCCTGTCCCAGTACAACGTGGGAGCGCAGACACGCCGGACGGCCAACGTCGCGTGGAGCGCGGAGGATCTGCTCGAGATGCATCCGGCCGACGCGGAGGCGCGCGGCATCGCGTCGGGCGACTGGGTGGGCGTGTCGAGCCGCGCCGGCAGCACGCTGCTGCGCGCCGAGGTCACCGAGCGCGTCCAGCCTGGGATCGTCTACACCACGTTCCACTTCCCGGAGTCCGGCGCCAACGTGGTGACGACGGAGAACTCGGACTGGGCGACCAACTGTCCGGAGTACAAGGTGACGGCCGTGCAGGCGGTGCGCGTGACCGAGCCGGTCTCGTGGCGACAGCATCACCAGATGCTCGAGCACGTGCACGCCGCTCCCAATCGGTAGGCGTGGGTGCAGATCGAGCGCCTGGTGGTCATGGCGAACCAGATCGCGGACTACTTCGCCGCCGAGCCCGATCGGCAGGAGGCGATTGCGGGTGCCGCGGGCCATCTGCGACGGTTCTGGGATCCGCGCATGCGAAAGCAGATCGTCGACCACTTCCACGACTCGGGCGAGGGCCTCAACGAGATCGCCCGCGAGGCGGTGGCCCGACTCGCCCAATCCAGGTGATGAGACGAGCGGCGCACGACTGACGTGCCGCGACCGGTGCGCCGGGTGACCGACGGTCGGTCGGGTGCTCCACGCGGGCGTCTCGCGCGCGCCTGGACCGCCTGGCTGCTCGTGCTGGCCGGTGTCGGCCTTCTGTTCGTTGCGCTCGACTACCGCTCGCGCGATCCCGATTCGACCCTCTACACCGAGCTCGCGGCCAGCCTCGTCGACCGGCCGGTCCCGGAATGGATTGCCCCACGGTGGGTCAACTACGTAGGGGACGAGGATCTGTTCCGCGAGCACCCTGCCGGCCTCTTCTGGCCGCCCGCACTCCTCGCCAGGCTGGGGTATCCCCCGGACCAGTCCGCGTACCTCGTCAACGCGGTCTATCAGGTGCTCTCGATCCTGCTGTTCGGGGCGCTGGCGGCGCGATTCGTGCCCGCGGGCGAGGCGAGGGCGCTGATGTGGCTGCTGACGCTGCTGCCGGTTGCCTTCGTCTTCCGCATCCGTGCCAACCACGAGCAGGCCGTCCTGGTCTGTACGCTGGCGGCGGCCTACGCGACCGATCGCGCCCGGCTCCACTCGGCCTGGCACCTGCTGACGACGGCGTCGCTCGGGGGCCTGTTTCTCGTCAAAGGGGTCCTGGTGCTGCCCGGTCTCGCCGTGTGCGCCTGGCTCCTGGCCGTGCGCGAGCTCGAGACCGGCGGGCGACTCCTCCGGGACTGGCGGTCGTGGGGAGGCCTTCTCGGTGGCGCGGCGGCCGTGGCGGCGCTCGTCGTCGCCTACGAGGCCTGGTATCGCGCCTTCACGGGCGGAGAGTCGTTCCTGGGCTTCTATCTGCCGCGGCAGATGGGCGCGTCGTTCGACCCGGCTGCGTCGGGAGGGTTCAACCCCCTCAACGTGCCCGGTTACGCGGCGCGCGTGGTGTGGTTCGCATTTCCCTGGAGCCTGGCGGCAGGCGTTGCCGCCTGGCGTGTGCGGGGCGCGCTCCCGGCCTTCGTGCGAGGACGTTCGCGTGAGGGGGCCGGCGGCGCGGGGATCGCCGGCCTGGTCTTCGCACTCGGTGCGGCCGCCGTCTACGTCCTGGTCTTCGGCCTGTCGGATCGGATCGCGGAACGCTACATCTTCCCGGCCTACTTCTTTGCCGGTGGCGCCGGCGTCGTGGCGGCGATCCGGGGATGGCCGCGACTTCGTGCGCTCGTGGAGCGGCTCGACGTGTATCATCCGTGGGTGCCAGCCCTCGTGTGGGTCTCCACGATCGTCCTGCGCACGGCCACGCTCTGGCTTCCACGCGTGGGCGTGCACGTGGCTGGCGGATGACCGGTCTCTCGCACCCCCTCGTCTCGATCGTGGTCCCTACCTACGAGGAGCGGGCCAACATCTCGGAGCTGCTCGACGGCGTGCGGGCGGCGATGGCCGGACGGCCCTTCGAGGTCTGGGTCGTCGACGACGACTCGCCGGACGGCACCTGGCAGGTCGCCGGCGACTACGGCCGGCGGCACCCCGATGCGGGCATCCACGTCGTACGGCGCCAGCACGACCGTGGCCTGAGCTCGGCCGTGATTGAGGGCTTCGATCGGGCCGGGGGCGAGATCCTGGCCGTCATGGACGCGGACCTGTCGCATCCGCCCACCGTCGTGCCACGCCTGGCCGACGCGGTGGCCGCCGGCGCCGACCTGGCCGTGGGATCCCGCCGCGTGGCCGGAGGCGGCGCCGATCGCTGGCCCTGGTATCGGCGCCGGACGTCGGACGTGGCCACGATCCTCGCGCGCCGGTGGCTCGACGTCCCGCTGGCCGATCCCATGAGCGGCTGCTTCGCGCTGCGGCGCTCGC
>Ga0302046_10005851_pt1 | contig 10781 bp, 9 predicted proteins | sample RVTome_11_FD_200261 | JGI IMG/M metagenome (GOLD analysis project Ga0302046, IMG submission 200261) | Soil microbial communities from uranium-contaminated site in the Upper Colorado River Basin, Wyoming, United States - RVT147D111 (version 2) ... | reverse complement strand
CGTAGTGACAGAGATTATTCGCCTAATCGCAGAATTATGTTGACAGGTTGCTAAATCTCCGCCTATCCTGACATGACAGGATAGAGCGATGTTCTTGCGTACCGTCAAGGCCGCAGGCGGCAAAGGCGTCCAGCACGAGTACGTCCGCTTGGTCGAGTCCTACCGGGAGAACGGCAGGAACAAGCAGCGGGTCGTCTGTAACCTCGGCCGCAAGGACCTGCTGGCGGCCCACCTCGATTCGCTGATTCGCTTGCTGGAGGGCCAGCCCCGGGCGAGCGCTGCCGCAGGCGACGTGCGAGCCATGGGTGCGTGGGACTTTGGTCCGATGCTCGTGGCGCGGACGCTGTGGCGCGAGCTGGGACTGGAAACGATCCTCGATCGGCTGTGGAGACCGAGTCGGCAAGACGGCCTCGCGCTCTCGGATCGGGCGTTGGTGCTGGTGACGAATCGCTTGTGCGCTCCCACGAGCGAGCATGGCCTGGCGCGCTGGTTGGAGACGGACTTCGTGTGTGACCGCCGCGGGCGGCGCTGGATTCCCAACTGGCGCGAGGACGAGGAACGACGTCGTAGCCGTTTGCCGCGCGTGCGCGTGGAGTTCCGTCAGCTCAAGCAGTGGTACCGCACCCTGGACCAACTCCAGGCCCGTCAGCAGCGAGTCGAGCGGGAGTTGTACCTGCGGCTGCGCGACCTGTTTTCGCTTCAAGTGGATCTGGTGCTGTACGACCTGACCTCGACCTACTTCGAGGGCCTGGGGCCACCGCTGTTGGGTGCTCACGGGCACAGCCGCGACGGCAAGCCGCGGAACCGTCAGGTGCTGGTCGGGGTGGTAATGGTGGACGGCTGGCCGATCACGCACCACGTTTTCCGAGGCAACACGCGGGATGCCAAGACGGTCAAGCAGGTGCTCGAGGATCTGGAGCAACGCTTCGGGCTGCGCCGCGTCGTCTTCGTAGGCGATCGCGGGATGGTGACCTCGGACAACCTCGCTCTGCTGCGCTCGCGCCAACAGGGCTACGTCGTCGGTCTCAACCGCCGCCGGCGCGAGAAGGTCTACCGCTACATCGAGCGCGCGAGCGGAGCCTGGACGGAATGTCCCCTGGGGATTGCGGCGCGGGAAATGGTGAACCCGCCCAGGACGTATGTGCAAGAAGTCGCCTCCGACGAACCCGGTGTGCGCATCTTCGTCGCCAAGAGCGAGGAACGCGCTGGCTACGAAAGCAGTCAACGTCTCAAGGCCATGGAGCGAGTGCGGTTGCAGCTCGAGGCGCTCAAGCGCCGCGTCGAGCAAGGCAAGCTGAAGGCGCCTGAGAAGATCGGTGCGGCCGCGGCACGCACCCTCGGCCGCTACCACGGCTACCGCTACTACGACTGGGAGCTAAAGGACGGGCGCTTCAACTTCTTCGAGCATCCCGTGAACCTGAAGCGGGAGCAAGCCTACGAGGGCAAGTACGTGATCCAGACCGAAGAGAAGGACCTGACGGCGGTCCAGGCGGTGACCATCTACAAGGAACTCAGCGAGGTCGAGCGCGCTTTTGCCAATCTCAAGGACGTGATTGACATGCGACCCATCTACCATCAGACCGACAAACGCGTGGAGGCACACATCTTCGTCGCCAGCCTGGCCTTCCTCCTGCACCGAGCGATCGAGAAGAAACTCAAGGCCGCTGGGCAAGATCTCTCCGCAACCGAAGCGCTACAGGCTCTGCGGACCGTCCGCGTGGTGGACCTTAACCTGGGTCCTGGCAAGACCAAGCGCTGCGTCACGCGCGGGACAGCCCGCGCGGCTCAGATCCTCGAAGCCCTCGGGATCACGGAACTCGAACCCCCAACCCCAGCCGGAGGGCCCATGACCGTCTCGTAGTGACAATCGACCATGCCCGGCCTCGAAAGATCAATGAGTTACAGACCCAAAAGGGAAACATGGGCTAGTAAAACCGCGGTCATTATAACGAAATGCAAGGATATTTCAAACGCGAGGGGAAGAGACAAATCTACGAGTCGGGACGGCTTGCATCTCCGCGATGGTGTTTCGGATGGCGCCATCCCGAGCGCGAGGACGACCTCTGAACCCGGAACGGCTGATGAGACACCCAAAAACGGCGCGGAGACTAGTGGAGCGCGTATTTGTCCAGGCGGGAGTAAAGCTGGGAGCGGGTCAGACCGAGCAGCCGCGCGGCCTTGGACTTGTTTCCCTTGGTCTGCAGCAAAGCCTTCTCGACGAAAGTGCGGTCCACCGCCTCGAGGTCCAGGCCGCTAGGCGGAAGGGGCGCCTCGAGATCCAGAGAGCCGTTGGTTCCTCGGGACCGAGGCGCTTCGACTGTGGGTACTGGGAGATGGTCTCGCGTGATGAGACCTCCGTCGCACAAGAGGATGGCTCGCTCGATCGCGTTGCGCAGCTCGCGGACGTTTCCGGGCCAAGGGTAGTCGAGCAGCCGCGACCGCGCGTCTCGCGAGATCCCCGCCGCCGGACGCCCCATGGTGCGACCGAGCTCTATGACGAAAGACTCCGCCAGCGGCAGGATGTCCTCGGAACGCTCGCGCAGAGGCGGGATATGGATCTGGAACACATTGAGTCGGTAGTACAAATCCTCGCGGAACTCGCCACGCGCAATCGCCACCGCGAGATCGCGGTTCGTTGCGGCGATCACGCGAACGTCGGCGTTGAGAGTGCGGCTGCCGCCGAGCCGTTGAAACTCCCGCTCCTCTAAGACCCGCAGGAACTTCGCCTGCACCAGCGGGCTCATCTCCGCGATCTCGTCGAGGAAAAGTGTGCCGCCGGCCGCTTGCTCGAGACGGCCGATCTTCGTTGCGATGGCGCCAGTGAAAGCGCCCTTCTCGTGCCCGAACAACTCCGACTCGAGTAGCTGCTCGGGGAGCGCCGCGCAATTGATGGCGACGAACGGCTTCCCCTCGCGCGGAGAACCTTCGTGCAAGAGCCGCGAGACGACTTCCTTCCCCGTTCCCGACTCACCCGTAATGAGGACGGTCGTCTCCGAGGACGCGACGCGCCCGACGTGGCGCAGCACGTCTTTCCAGGAACGGGAGACGCCGACCACGCGCGGACGACCATGGGCGTCCAGCTCCCGCGCCAGAGTCTCGACAGTCGCCTCGAGCCGTTCGGCCCGCTCGCAAGCCTCGGCGGCAATTCGCGCTTCCTCTGCCAGTTGGTGATGAGAGAGCGCCAACGCGATGCGGTCTGCGATGCAGCGGGCCACTTCCACGTCGGCGAGATCGTACTGAGACGGTTCTCGGTGAAGGAAGACGATCGATCCACGCACCTCCCCGGAGAGTCGGACGGGAACGCGCAGCCAGGATCGCATCCCCGTTGCCAGCAAGACGCGGTTGCGCTCCGTCGAGGGCGCTAGCTCGCTACGGATGTCGCTGTAGATCTCGTGATCCACGCGGCGATCCAGCTCTTGCGCCGTGAGCGGAATCGGTTCGGTGGGTGCCGGGGTATCGGACTCACCCGCAACCGCAACCACTCGTATGGTCGCGGCGCGATCATCCAGCTCGCTGAGGGCGAGCAGGTGATGCGGGAGAACATTCCGAACGGCGTCGCCGATGCGCTCGAACACCTCCCGTACGTCGAGCGCCTCCGAAACGGTCTGGAGTGCCACTTCCATTTGGTTGAGCCGCTCCCGCCGGCGCCGCTCGGCGTCCCAGATCTTCCAGTGCTCGACCGCGGAGCCGAGCAATGCCGCTATCGACTGCAGGAATTCCTGATGCTCGTCGTTGAATGCATAAGGTCGCGAGGCGCTCAGCCACACGCCTCCGGTGAACGGTCCGTTGCTGCGGAAGGACTCCCAAAGGGTCGATCTCACGCCGGCCTTGAGGAGCTCCGCATCCCCCGGGAAGGCGGGGTCGAGCTCGACCTCGGCATCGTCGACCCGCTGGATCGGCCCCGGCCGGGGCCGGAGGCGCGGGGACCAGGAAGTCAGGTGGCAAGGCTCCGAGCATTTCCCCGCGGTGTCCTCGCAGTCGATCGTCGTGGCGTGCTTGACGGCCCACTCGCCATCGAGAATCCGAACCACACCCATGTGCTCGAAGGGAATGAGGCGCCGTACGGCCGCGGCCACCCGGTTGAATACCTCTTGCAGCTCAAGCGTTTCGGAGGCGGTTTCGGCGATTTCCGTCAGGACGCCCACCGCCGATCTGGGATCCATGCCGGCCAGTCTAGACAGCGCCAGGGAGAGTCGCAAGGCGATGCCTCCTGGCTCCGGTATGCCCGATCCGCGCCCCTCTAGGAACGACCGGCGCGTTGAGTAGGCGCTCGACATTGCTGGCGGGTCGAGAACGACTGCGCTAGAGTGATGGCCGATGCTTCGAGCGAGTCGGTATGCCGCTTTGGTCCTGTGCCTGGCGGCCGTAGGGTGTGCGGAGTCAAGCACCAGCGGTCCGTCCTCCTCCGTTCGAGTCACCGAAGCCGGTTGGTCCTTCGGGTTCTGCATCGGACCTGCCGAGGCCAGCTCAATTTGGCAGGAGATCAGCTCACTTATGAAGTCTCGAGTCGAACGGGAGATCAGGTCTTTGCGAGCAATCGTGGGCAGCTTACCTCTTCGGGAGCAGCACGACTCGAGTCTCTCGCCTCCGGCCTTCCCGAGGAGCTACAGGAGACTTACGGGTGCCCCGATTGTGCCGACGGAGGGGCTTCCTTTCTCACCGTCGTCCGAGACAGCGAATCGCTCCGAACCGAGTACGAGTACGGGAATCCTCCGGCAGAACTCTCTGCCATCGACGGCTTTCTCAAGGGGGTGATGGATGCTTTGGGCGAGTGTCGCGCCACTGCCGACCTGACGCCGGAAGGAAGCTGTACACCCCTGCCCGATTGAGAACGGCTCCCGCAGAGAAGACGGAAACCTCTACTGTTTCTTCGGGAACAGAGGCAACACCCGCTCGACGAGGATCCGAGTTAGGTGGCGATAATGCGCTGGCGAGGAGGCACTCGGCCAACGCGACGTCATCAGCACGACTAACTCACGCTGCGGCGACACCAGCAGAATCTGACCGCCATGGCCGAGCGCAGCGTAAGCTGCTTCACCGTTCACTTCGAGCAGCCACCATAGGCACCCGTAACCGCGCACCGGCAGGGTGTCGTGATTGACCATTTCGATTCTCGGCATGATCTGCACCGCGGTTGACGCACGCACGAATTCCTCCGGCAGTATTTCGCGGCCTTCGAAGCTACCGCCCAACCGGTAGAGCTCACCGAGCTTTATCAAATCGCGCGGCCGCACATAGGCATCGTTGCCCCCCAGCTCGATGGCCCGTGAATCAACGCGCCAATAAACCAGCTCGCCATCGAGGTGGGCAAACAGCTCGCGTTGCGCCAGCGCACTCACCGACATTCCACTGACCTTGCTCAGGACGGCGGTGAGCAACTGGAGCACCGGGGTGTCGTATACGAAGGTGTCCGTTGGGTGTTCGTTCAAAGGCTGTGCGAGCAGCGTTTCAACCCAGTCGGAGCTTTGCTGAATACTCTCATAATCTACCGGTGGCAGGCCGGACGACATGGTGAGAAGCTGGCGGATGGTGATGGCAGCCTTCTGCGGATGTGCTTCCAGTCGCTCCGGCACATAACGCCCGACGGGATCATCCACGCTTTCAATCCAGCCTTTGCGAAGCGCGACACCAACCAGAGCTGAAGTGAGGGACTTCGTGACCGATTTGAGGTTCGCGGCTGTCTCCGGACCGGCACCATTGAAGTAGGCTTCGGCAACCAGTTCGCCCTCGTGCATGACCAGCAGGGAACGCATGCGTTCCGATTCTCCCGCCTCGGGAAGTATCGCCTCGAGCCCCTTTGGCGCCTTGGGTGAAATGTGGTAACTCGATACGGAGCTGGCGGAAACGTCTTCTCTATCGGAATCAAGTGCCTCCGAGAAACGTTCTTCAATGGCAGCGGCCTCGATGTCATCCCATTGCACGTCTTCGGTGCTCAAGGGCTGCATGCGATAGAGCCAGGATAGGCCTTTGGGGCCAACGTAGTCATCCGGGCGCGAATAAACAGGATCGGCCAGCGCTTCCTCCAAAGTGATGAATTCCAAGCCTCTTGCGGCAAGCTCGAGGAGGAGGGCATCGAGCTTGTCTTCGACTAGCGTGTTGGCATGGAGCAGTAGCACCTGCGGCACGGAACGACCGACCTTGCGCCGCGCGACGCTGTCGGCGTGCTCCACGGCAGCAACGATGTGACGAATGAATTCGCGGCCGATGGCGTTTCGCAAAGCGGCGTCCTTGTTGGCCAGCGCGGCGGCATGCGCTCGGGCGAGGATCCATTCGGAGTTGTCGATGGTGACGTGCGCGGTTCGTAACCCAAGGTCTTGCAGTGCGGATTGCACCCGAGCACGTTTGTCCGTCGTGTCACCCTGGTGCAGCATCGGAAAGCGGAAGAACGGGACGTTCGCACTCCCGAATTTGCCGAGAAAGTCGTTACCGCGTCCCACATCGGCCAGCCATTCCTCCACCGGCGTGTGGTTGAGGTCGAGGTGGCTCGCGGAATGGTTCCCGATGGTAAGGCCCCAACTCACCCAGGTCTGTATAGGTTGCTCGTGCTGAACGGCCCGATCGCCAATAACGAAACCGGTTGCCGGCGCGTCGTGCACGCGCAGCACGGCCGCAATTCTTTCCAGAGCCTCATTGGCTGAATCGCCGTCAGGCAACGGACCCACCCACGGCAAATCATCGATCGTAATGGCGACTTGGGTGGCCGCGCTCTTGGCGGGCGTTCCGGTCGCCGTCGTGATCCCCGCCGCGAGTCCAGCGACGCCAATGAAGGAGTAAACACCGTGCTTGAGCAGATTGCGGCGGGCGTTGGCGAGGTAGCTTTCAAACATCATTTGGAGCCAGTTTTGCTGATGAATCGGGAGTCGTGTGGAGGCTTTGAGTCGAGCTCATTAGCCGACGCGTAAGTATAGTGCAAAGCGAACCGGACCTAGAAGACGAGCGACCCCGCACTTGCAGAAAGGAATTCGCGCGCATTGGCCATGGCTCAACTTTTCACTGGTGGCGAGTCGAATTGGACCCGGCTCATTCGTCTACTAGGAGGATGGCAGAAGAAAAAGAAATGATCTGCGCGAGCCCGACAGTTTCCGGCGAATCTCCAGGAGCGAATGCAGATGACCGGCGTGGGAGGCCTCGGGTGCTCATCGTCGATGACGAGGAGCTCGTCCTGGCATCGCTTCAGAACCTGTTTCGTTTCGAGACCGATTTCGAGCTCTGTGTCGAGACGAGTCCCTCGCGGGCATTCACCTCCTCTCGACCAAGCGCTTCGATGTCGTGATCTCGGACTTTCTGATGCCCGGCACGGATGGGATCCAGCTTCTCGAAACCGCAGCGAAGCTCCAGCCGGAGGCCACTCGCATCCTCCTCACGGGCTACGGGGACTCGCGACGCATCAGGCGAGCGGTTCGAGGGCTCGGTCTCCACTATCTAGAGAAACCCTGGAACAACTCCGAGCTCCTGACCATCATCCAGAGCACACTGCCCAAACCGGTCGGCGACGAAGCCCGATAGCCGATATCCCGAGGCACACGCTAAGCTGCTGCCGGACGGCTCGCCACTTTTTTCGTGATCTGCAGGGCCAGAGAGGCCGCACCCCACAACAGGAACGGAGGGATGACGATGCCGATGGTCAGGTGAGCCAGTGCGTGGACCCATTGGCTCTGGGCACCGAAACTGTATTCGGGAGCCGCGTAGATGTTGGGGAGGCCGGCGATAGCTAGCAGGATCCCGAGAACCGCAATCGCCTGTGCGAGCACTGTCTGGAAGAAAGCGAGCGGCAGGATCTGCTTGTAGCTCCCGAAGCCGCTCGTGTATACCGCCACGCCGTAATACAGGGCAGCGGACCAGCCCACGACGTTCACCGACAACCATGCGACGGTCGCGTTCGGTAGGCCTGCAAGGGACAGACCGAGCCGTGCTAGTCCGACGGCCGCGATGAGTCCGAGGATCACCTTCTGGAAGTCGAGGTACTGCGATACCCTTATCGAACATCCGCTATCTCCTTTCATCCGTCTATGAGTTGAAATCCCGTGAGCTAGCCTTGGCCGACCGCACTTGGTTCCATGTTCCTGCCGCCCGGCGGCGGCACCCGGGAACCTGCCGGCGATCGCGGTAGCGAACCGATGACCGTGCCTAGCGTGGCGATCGCCGAGCCGCGGAATCGAGCTTCATGCTGGATTCTTCCTTTGGCGAGTCGTCTTCGTGCTTGCGTTGGGCATGGATTCGAGGTGTTGCTCGAGCGCCTCGAGGCGTTCGGTCCACTGCTCCGAAATGAGATCCAAATAGCGTCGCGCCACCTCGAGCTGGTCAGGCTCCACCGCCCACCGGCTTTCCCTGCCCTGTCGCACGCCTCGGACCAGCCCGGCGTCAGCGAGCACGAGCAGATGCTTGGTGACAGCCTGCCGAGTAATCTTTGTTCCGGCCGTGAGACGGGCGATGGACTGTGGCCCGCCCTCGCAAAGGCGGGCCACGAGCCGCAGGCGTGTCTCGTCTCCGAGCGCCGCGAAGAGGGGCGCCGAGCTCCTGAGCGCGCCGCTCTTTGCCGCCATGTTACGAAGACCTACCGAGATACTCCTCGATCGCCTTCATCTGTCCCGCCCAGCCCTCGTCGTTCTCACCGAGTGCCTTGGCGCGGCGTGCGATCGGGATCTGGTCGAATCCGGTTTCCACGACCGTCAGCAACGTACCGCCCGGGGCCTCTTGAAGCTCGAACACCACGAGCGTCCTGGGCTCGTCCGAGAAATCCTCGCCGGGCTCGGCGGCGCCCGGGTGCCAGCGCCACGAGAATAGGCGCTCGGGCTCCATGCGCTCGATCGTGATGTCCATCGTCATGTGCTCGTAGCCCTTGTGGGTGACCCTTCCCCGCAGTCGGGCGCCGGCCTCGAACGGCTCGGTGAAAACCGCCCCGAACCACTTGCTGAACTCCTGGGCGTCGGTGAGGGCTCGCCACACCTTGGACGGCGAGTGGCGAAGCTGGATCTTCTTCTCGATGCGATCGGTGGTGCTCGTGCTCATATGGCCTCCTCTGTACGTCGCTAATATGCAACCAACTGATTGCATATTAGTCTAGGTCCGCCAAATATGCAACCCAAAAGTTGCCCATGGGTATTCCGGTCGTAATCCTCGAGCCCGGAGGACGTAGATGACGGATAGCGCGGAGGCCACGATCGCCAGGTGGGCCCGCTCGCCGCTGCACCGAGCTCGAGTTATGTTTTGGGGTGCTTGTCGATTCCGGGCTTCTCTCATCGACTATCTGGTGCAGAGAGCGGTTCAACGACGTTCAAGGAGGAAGGTTATGAGGTACCTGTGCCTGATCTACGACGAGGAAAAGAAGCTGGGCGCCATGTCCAAGAGCGAGTCGGACGCCTTTATGGGTGAGTATTTTGCTTTCACCGAGGGAATCCGCAAGAGCGGTCACTACCTTGCCGGGGAGGCCCTACAACCCATTCAGACGGCTACGACCGTGCGAGTCCGGAACGGCAAGGTTTCCGCTACGGACGGCCCGTTCGCGGAGACCAAGGAGCAGCTGGGCGGGTTCTACCTGATCGAGGCTCGGGACCTGAACGACGCCATCCAGATTGCGTCGAAGATCCCATCGGCACGCCTGGGGAGTATCGAGGTGCGGCCCATCATGGAATTCGAGCAACCATGAGCTAGGATCGACCCACCGGTGAGCGAGGACATCGCGGCTCGTGTACCCGAAACGGTGGACGCCGTCTACCGTAATGACTCCCGCCGTGTCCTCGCCACCCTCATCCGCCTGCTAGGTGACTTCGACCTAGCCGAGGAGGCAATGCACGATGCGTTCACCACGGCCTTGGAGCGTTGGCCGCGGGATGGCGTGCCCGCCAATCCGAGCGCATGGCTCGTATCCACCGGCCGCTTCAAGGCCATCGACCGCCTGCGTCGGCGCGCCCGCTTTGACGCGTCGCTGACCGAGCTGGCCGCACGGCTCGAGACAAACGTCGGTGAGGCCGCTTCCTCGGAGGAGGAATGTGTCGAGGACGATCGACTGCGGTTGATCTTCACCTGTTGCCATCCAGCACTGCCGCAGGACGCGCAGGTGGCGCTCACGCTGCGCGAGGTATGCGGCCTCACCACCGAAGAGATCGCACGTGCCTTCCTCACCGGTCCGCCTACCGTGGCCCAACGCATCGTGCGCGCCAAGAGGAAAATTCGAGACGCCCGCATTCCATACGAGGTGCCGTCGCGGGAGGATCTGCCAGACCGGTTGGATACCGTGCTGCACGTGATCTATCTCGTGTTCAACGAGGGCTACTTCGCTTCATCGGGCGCGTCGCTAACGCGGTCTGATCTCTCCGGCGAAGCGATCCGCCTCGGACGGTTGCTCGTCGAGCTGTTGCCAGATCCGGAGGCGGCCGGACTCCTGGCGCTGATGCTGCTCCACGAATCGCGCCGCGCGGCGCGCACCTCGGCAGCCGGCGAGCTCGTCCTGCTGGACGATCAGGACCGAGCGCTCTGGGATCGGGACCTGATCGCGGAGGGGTCGGCGCTGGTGGAGCGGGCACTGACGTCGCGCCGGTTCGGTCCGTACGCTCTCCAAGCGGCGATCGCGGCGGTTCACGCCGAGGCGCCCAACCCCGGCGCGACCGACTGGGCCCAGATCGTCGGACTCTACGACGTGCTGGCGCGAGTGGACCCGTCGCCCGTCGTGGAGCTGAACCGCGCCGCAGCGGTCGCGATGCGTGACGGGCCATTGGCGGGTCTTGCCCTCATCGACGCGATTCTCGAGCGAGGCGATCTGCTGGACTACGCCCTGGCACATT
>Ga0302046_10005850_pt1 | contig 10783 bp, 9 predicted proteins | sample RVTome_11_FD_200261 | JGI IMG/M metagenome (GOLD analysis project Ga0302046, IMG submission 200261) | Soil microbial communities from uranium-contaminated site in the Upper Colorado River Basin, Wyoming, United States - RVT147D111 (version 2) ... | reverse complement strand
GTCGCCAGGGTGGCGGCGCGTGCCTTGAAGAAACTCATGTGTACTCCTTCCGGCGGCGGGGCTGGCCGGGGGGCGCCCACCCTGACGCGTGAACTAATGCCTGAACGTGGCAGCTAAACCCACGATGTGTCGATTGAAATCGAACTCCTGGACGTTGGAGCTCCAGTCCGTCCAGGAGTAGGAACCCTCCACGCTCCAGCTCTTGCCGAAGCTCTTGCGCAGGCGAATCCGGGCCTGGGCGATCTGGTCGAGGCGCTGGTCGGACCGGCAGCGGGAGAAGTCCGACTGCGCGATCGAGAAGTTGCAGTTGGCCGGCTGGGGAACGACGGCCGGCAGCGCGGCGAAGCCGACGCCGCCCGTGATCTCGCGGACCACCTCGAACAGGCTCGGCCGCGCGAAATCGCGTCGCTCCCAGGAGCCGTCCAAGGTCACGTCCATGCCCCAGGGCAGGGACATCCCGATGGTCAGCAGGGGCTTGTGGCTGTGCGAGTCGAACTCGACGCCGCTGGAGGCCTCCTGCCGGAAGCGGTAGCCCACGCGCAGGTACGCGGGGCCGTCGTGCAGCAGGTTGGGCAGCGGGAAGTACTGGTCCAGCCCGTAGCGTCGCACCTGCCCGTCGCGATCGCGGATCGGGATGACAGCGAAGGCGTCGTAGTAGTCGCGGTCCTCGTACTCCCAGAAGAACTTGGTCACCCAGCCGGGCCGCGGGAAGAAGCGGACGGCGGGCTGCGCGTAGTAGGCGCCCTTGAAGTGGTCGTAGTTGCGCCAGACCTGCTCGTAGGTGAGGCGCGCGTCGAAGGCGAGCCACGGGAGCGGCTGGTACGTGGTGAGCATCCAGGGCATCACCTGCTGGATGTCGAACTCGTGGTCGCCGTAGGGGTGGTAGGAGACGTAGTTGTCGAAGCCCGCGCGCAGCGTCAGGCCCTTCCAGCTGAGCAGCCTGGCGTTCATCCCCAGCTCGAGGCTCGTCTCGTAGCCGCTCTCGGCTTCCTGCTCGATCTGGTCGTTGGCGCCGGCCAGCGTCACGTTCGAGTCCCACGCGCCGCCGAGCTTGACCCAGTACGACAAGCGCCTGGGCTCGCTCTGCTCCATCAGCTTCAGGTAGAGCTGCGAGGAGCTGGCCAGGTCGGTGCCCGGGGAGAGCTCGATGACCTCCTTGAAGTGACGCTTCGCCTCGCGGCTCTCGCCGCGCTGGAGGTGCAGGATGGCGAGCCGGTAGGCGGCCGGGCCTCGCAGCTCGGGATCGAGCCGGCCGGCCTCGTTCAGCTCCACCACCGCCTTGCTGTCCTCGCCGAGCTCCTGGTAGGCGCGGCCCAGGTACAGGCGCACGCGCGGGTCGCCGGGGTTGGCGTCCCGTGCCTCCTCCAGGTACTGGCGCGCCGTGATCCAGTCCTGCTGGCGGTAGGCGGTCACGCCGAGCAGGAAGCTCACGTCGCCGTCGCCGGGCTTCGCGCGGCGCAGCACCTTCATCACCTGCTCGGCGTCGGCGGGGCGGCCGGCCTCCAGCAGCGCACGGGCGTAGAGCGCCAGGGTGTCGGGCCGCTCGTCGTCGATCTTCAGCGCCTCCCACAGCCACTCGAGCGCCTTCTGGACGTTGCCCGCGCGCAGGGCGTGGGCGCCACGCTGGTGCATGATCTCGGCCCGCGCAGCGTCGTCGAGCGCGGCCGCGGCCGGAGACGCCGCCAGCAGGCTGGCGGCCAGAACGCCCACGATGGCGATTTGCATGCGGTTTCGAGCGCGCGGCCGTACGAATCCCATGGGCCTGTCTTGCCTCGTGTAGTTGAGTGCTTGCTCCCGGCGGATGCGTTGCGGGCAGGGTGCCGGATTCCTGCGGGAAACGCGCGGATGCTAACACGGAGTGGCACGCCGGGGGCCACCCCAGGGCCCCGCCTGCCCCCTGCCCGCCCCGTGAGGGCCGATCAACTCACGGCCCGCCTTGCCATTTCCAGGCGCCTGCCACCACTCAGCTCCGAGAGGCTTGGACCCCGGGGCGTTGGGCTCGTCCGGGGGGTCGGCACGCGCAGCCTTTGCAGCCTCGAGCGGGAGCAGGACGTCGCAGATGGGCAGCCAGGGTTCCTCGAAGGCGCTTCGAAGCATGGTCCTTGCCGCGGTCGCCGCGCTCGTGGGCGTCGCGCTGGCCGGCCCGTCGACCGCCCTCCCCGTCCAGATCGGCGAAGGCGACGACACCGAGTGCCTCCAGCGCAGCTCCGTCCCCGGCGACGGGCAGAGCATGAACGACGCCGTCGCTGGCAACTTCTGGGTCCGCCGCGACACGTTCAGCCTGGACCCGGAGGCGGACTGCAGCGGCGCCGACGTCACCGGCATCAGCGTGATCGTGAAGACCCCGCTCCAGGTGGACTCGGACCCCGACTGGGACGATCTGGACGGGGGCAACGACTCGTTCGGGGACCTGGTCGCTGCGATCCTCGCCCTTCCCGAAGCCGAGGGCTTCCACCCGTCGCTCGGCGGGGCGGCCTTCACCGAGGGTGGCAGCGGCGCGCCCACCGGCGCCTTCGCCAACACGTTCCAGTCCGTCCGGATCTGCCTGGCCGTGGGCAGCAGCATCAGCATCGCGAGCTGCCTGGCCGGCTCGCCGGCGATGCTCACCGACATCGGCGGCGGCTACATGATCTTCACCCTCGAGCTCGGCGAGGGCTTCTTCCTGAACTTCGAGGGCGACGAGTCCTTCGATCTGGTCACGATCGTCCACAGCGACGTGCTCGGCCCCGTCCCCGGCAACGACCTGCCCGAGATGCTCGTCGGCTGGCGGTTCGTGGCCTTCCACGCCGTGCCCGAGCCCTCGCTGGTGCTGTTGCTGGCTCCGGTTCTCCTGCTGGCCCTGCGCCGCCGGGTCTCCTAGCCCCCACACCCTTCCGAGCTTCCCACGCCATCGCCGCTTTTCCGGTTGCGGGCAAGAACGGCGTTCGTGAAATTCCCGCTCCCCCTGAGTCGACCGCCGGCCCCACGGCCGGCCGGTGGCGGGGGATCCCTTGAGCCAGGCCGCGCAACCTTCCGAGCTCGCGAGCCCCGAGGCCGCGGCCCCCGAGCCGCGGTGTAGCGCGACCCACCGGGTGCTGCTGCTGGGCGAGCCGCCGGCCTGGCAGTCGGCGCCCGCGCCCCTGGATGGCCGCGAGCCGCTCGTGCTGGAGATCGTCGTGGCCGATCTCGCCAGCGCCGAGCGCATGCTCGCGACGAGTCCCTTCGAGGTGGCGGTGGTGAACCTGACGCGCGAGGCCAGCGCGCGCCTCGAGGCCGTGCGCCGCCTGCGCCAGAGCCATCCCCGCACCGTCTGGCTCGCGCTCACCGGGCCCGAGCCCATGCTCTCCGAGGAGCTGATGCTGCGCGCGGGCATCCTCGAGGAGATCCCCGACGCCGAGGTCGGCCACGGCCTTTCGCGGGCCGTGCGCCGGGCGTTCGCGCGCCGCGATGCGCTGCCGCCGCCGGAGCCTCCGGCCTGGGACAGCGTACCCGTCCGGGCCACGCGGCTCGCCTCGCTCGGCCTGGTGGCGGCCGGCGTGGCCCACGAGATCAACAACCCGCTCGCCTACGTGCGCTCGAACCTCGAGTTCGTGCTCGAGGAGTTCGGCGCGCTCCAGGACCGCTTCGAGCGGCTGGTGCGCCGCTTCCCCAACGTGGCGGGCGGCGCCACGGGCTTCCCCGACCTCGGCCGCCAGCTCCGCGAGCTGCGCGAGGCCATGGACGAGGCCAACGAGGGCGTGACCCGCCTGGCCGAGGTCGTGGGCGGCCTGAAGCAGTTCTCGAGCCGGCCGCGCACCGAGATCGGCGAGGTGGACCTGCGCGAGGTGGCGCGCGGCTCCCTGCGCATCGCCGCACGCACGCTGTCCGACCGTGCGCGGCTCGAGACCCGCCTGGACGCGGTGCCGCGCGTGCGGGGCAGCGCGGCCTACCTGGGGCAGGTGGTGCTGAACCTGCTGGTGAACGCGGCCCAGGCCATCCCGGCCGGCGGCGACGCCGTCCACCGCGTGTGCATCGCCACCTTCGAGGAGGACGGCCAGGCGGTGCTCGAGGTGAGCGACACGGGGCCCGGCATGAGCCCCGAGGTGGCGCGCCGCATCTTCGAGCCGTTCTTCACCACCAAGCCGCCCGGCCAGGGGACCGGCCTCGGTCTCACCGTGTCGCGCCAGGTGGTGGAGACGTTCGGCGGCAGCCTCGGCGTCGAGACCCGCGAGGGTCAGGGCACCACGTTCCGCGTGGTGCTGCCCGCGGCGAGCGGTTGACTTCGCTCGGCTTCGCCTCGCTGCGCGGAGGCCCGCTCTTGCGAGCCGGCCTCCTTGCGGCCCGTCCGCTATTTCTTCGCTGATGTCGGACGTGGAGAGCGTGCGCAGCGTGCTCGCGCGCGGCGAGGCGGGCGGGAGCGTCACCGTCCAGGGCTGGCTGCGCAGCGCGCGCCACTCCAAGGACGTCTCCTTCCTGGCCCTCTCCGACGGCTCGTGCTTCGCGTCGGTGCAGGTGGTGGCCGACGCCGGCGTACCGGGCTTCGAGGCCGTGGTCCGCAAGCTCGGCAACGGCTGCGCCGTGCGCGTTTCGGGGGAGGTGGTGGCCTCGCCGGGCGAGGGGCAGGCGCTCGAGATCCACGCGCGCGGGCTCGAGCTGGTGGGCGCGGTGGACGACGACTATCCGCTCCAGAAGAAACGCCACTCCTTCGAGTACCTGCGCGGCATCGCGCACCTGCGTCCGCGCACGAACACCTTCGGCGCCGTGCTGCGCGTGCGCAACGCCGCCGCGCGCGCGATCCACGAGTTCTTCCAGGCGCGCGGCTTCCTGTGGCTGCACTCGCCCATCGTCACGCTCTCCGACGCCGAAGGCGCCGGCCAGTTGTTCCGCGTGACCACGCTTCCCGCTGGCGACCCGCCGCGGCGGCCCGACGGCGCCGTGGACTTCGCGCAGGACTTCTTCGGCGCCCAGGCGTACCTGACCGTGTCGGGGCAGCTCGAGGCGGAGATCGGCGCGCTCGCGCTCTCCCGGGTCTACACCTTCGGCCCCACCTTCCGGGCCGAGAACTCCAACACCAGCCGCCACCTGGCCGAGTTCTGGATGGTCGAGCCCGAGCTGGCCTTCTGCGACCTGGCCGGCGACATGGCGCTGGCCGAGGCGTTCCTGAAGCACGTGCTGGCCGCGGTGCTCGAAGCCTGCCCCGACGACATGGCGTTCTTCGAGGAGCGCATCGCGCCGGGCCTGCTGGCGCGCCTGCGCCACGTGATCGACTCGCCCTTCGAGCGGCTCGCCTACGGCGACGCCGTGCGGATCCTCGAGCGCAGCGGCAAGTCCTTCGAGTTCCCGGTGCGCCTCGGCGCGGACCTCCAGAGCGAGCACGAGCGCTTCCTCACCGAGGAGCACGTGGGGCGGCCGGTGATCGTCCACGACTGGCCGCGTGAGATCAAGGCGTTCTACATGTACGTGAACGACGACGGCCGCACCGTGGCCGCCATGGACGTGCTGGTGCCGGGCGTGGGCGAGATCGTGGGCGGCTCCCAACGCGAGCACCGCGCCGACGTGCTGCGCGCCCGCATCCGCGAGCAGGGGCTGCCCGAGGCGCCCTACGCCTGGTATCTGGACCTGCGCCGCTTCGGCAGCGTGCCCCACGCCGGCTTCGGGCTCGGCTTCGAACGCCTCGTGCAGTTCGTGACCGGCATGGCCAACATCCGAGACGTCTCCCCCTTCCCCCGCGTCCCCGGCTACGCGGAGTTCTAGACGGGGACGGTGGTTGACTTGTTGACTAGCGGACGGCGGTGGCGCTGGTCCGCTGACCGGAGTCGCCGCTAGTCAACAAGTCAACCACCGTCCCCGAGCGCGGCGCGCACCAGGGGCAGGCGGTCGTTGCCGAAGTACATGTCGTCGCCGTCGACGAACATGGTGGGCGAGCCGAAGCCGCCGCGCGCGATCAGCTCGTCGGTGTTGTCGCGCAGGCGTTGCTTGACCTCGGGCTCGGCGATGCGCGCGAGCACGGCGGCCGGGTCGAGCCCCACGCGCCGCGCCAGCGCCTCGATCTCCGCGTCCTTCGACAGGTCGCGGTCCTCGCCCCAGTAGGCCTCGAAGGCCGCCCGCGACCAGGGCACGAGCGCCCCCTGCTCCTCGGCCGCCAGCGCGCCGCGCATCGCCTTGACGCTGTTCAGCGGGAAGACGCTCGGCCAGGCGATGCGCAGGCCGTACAGGCGCGCCCAGTCCTGGAGGTCCTTGGCGTGGTAGCGGAGCTTGGCCGGCACGGGGTTCGCCCGCTGCTCGTAGACGCTGCCGTTCACGGCGTTGAACACGCCGCCCACCAGGATGGGCCGGTAGACCAGCTCGGCGCCCGCGTCGGCGGCCAGCGCCTCGATCTCGTGGAACGCCAGGTAGGTCCAGGGGCTGCCGCAGTCGTAGAAGAACTCGAGCTTCGCCACCGCGGCGGCGTCGCTCCGCTACTTCTTGGCGCGGTTGCCGTAGCGTCGGCGGAAGCGGTCGATCTTCCCGTCGGAGTCGAGCGAGCGCAGCTTGCCCGTCCAGAACGGGTGGCTCACCGACGAGATCTCGAGCCGGATCACCGGGACCTGCTCGCCGTCGATCTCGCGCTTCTCCTGGGAGCCCAGCGTGGAGCGGCTGATCCACTCCTCGCCGGTGGCGGAGTCGTGGTAGAGGACCTTGTGGTACTCGGGGTGGGCGCCTTCCTTCACGCCGGCCTCCTACCAGCTCGACTTGCGCATGCCGGGGAGCTGCCCCTTGTGGGCCAGCTCGCGCAGCTTGATCCGCGAGATGCCGTACTTGCGGTAGACCGAGCGCGAGCGTCCGGTGAGCTCGCAGCGGCGCGTGATGCGCGTGAGGCAGGAGTTGCGCGGCAGCTTGGCGAAGCCTTCCTGGGCCGCCAGCTTGTCGTCGATGGAGGCGTTCTGGTTCTTCAGGATGGCGCGCAGCTCGTCGCGCCTGGCGGCGTACTTCTTGACGAGCGCGATGCGGCGCTTGTCGCGCACGACCTGGCTGGTCTTGGCCATGGGTTCCGGGTCCCGAGACGGGCGGAAGTGCCCGCAAGGCCGCCGTTTATAGTCCAGGGGCCCCCCACCGGCAAGGCCACCCCTCTGGCGAAGCGAGCCATCCGCCGGAGGCACCCCCGCCCCGCCTCCAACCTCAGACGGTCGTGAACAGCTCCAGGAGCCTCGGGTCGATCGTGGCCGAGCGCGCCCGGTGGCGGGCCCAGTCGCGCAGCTCCTTGATCCGCTCCTCGTAGGTCTCGTAGAGGGGGACGGTCTCGGTGATGGCGTTGGCGAGGTCCGCGTCGCTGAGCTCGCGCCCCTCGGCGAAGGCCTTGTAGAGCGCCGCGCTCACCACCTGCTCGATCTCCGCGCCCGACAGGCGCTCGGCCTGGGCCGCCAGCTCGTCGATCGCGTAGTGGTTGGGATCGCGGCCGGCCTTGCGCAGATGGATGGCCAGGATCTCGAGCCGCTCCAACTCGTTGGGCAGGTCCACGAAGAAGAGCTCGTCGAAGCGGCCGCGCCGCAGGAGCTCCGGGGGCAGATGCAGCACGTCGTTGGCGGTGGCCGTCACGAACACCGGGGCCTGCTTCTCCGACAGCCAGGTGAGGAAGGCGCCGAGCACCCGGCTCGAGGCCGGGTCCTGGCCCGAGGCCGCGAAGCCCTTCTCGATCTCGTCGATCCACAGCACCACGGGCGCGAGCGACTCGGCCACCTGGGTGGCGGTCCGCACGATCACCTCCGGGCTGCGCTCGGGATCGCCGAAGGCCGCCGCCAGGTCCAGGCGCAGGAGCGGGAAGTGCCACTCGCGCGCCACGGCCTTGGCCGAGAGCGACTTGCCGCAGCCCTGGACGCCCAGCAGCAGCAGGCCGCGCGGCACGGGCAGGCCGAAGCTGCGCGCCTCCTCGCCGAAGGCGCGCCGCCGCTCGGCGAGCCAGCGCTTGAGCTCGCCCAGGCCGCCCACCTGCTCGAGCCCGCCGTCCGGCTCGTGAAAGGTGAGCGCGGGCGTGCGGCGCAGGGCCTGGCCCTTCTCCTTCACCACCAGCCGCACGGCCTCGGCGTCGAGCTGCTTGGCCTGGAGGCAGGCCATGTTGAAGATGCGAACGGCCTCGCCGGCGGTCAGGCCCAGGGCCGCGCGCACCACCGGCTCCCACAGCGACTCGTCGGTCACCGCGAGCTTGCGCTGGGCGGCGATCTTGCGGAACAGCGGGTCCAGGTCGCCCGCCGTGGGCAGCGCCAGCCGCACGTGCCCCGCCTCGCGGTCCAGCTCGAGCGGCAGGTCGATGACCGGGCCCACGAACACCAGCGCCTGGCGCCGCTTGGCGAGCGTCGGCAGCAGGTCGCGCAGGCGGCGCAGCGCCGCGGCGTCGGACAGCACGCGCTGGGCGTCGAGCACCACGAACAGCGTGGGGTCGGGGCAGGCGGCCATGGCGTGCAGGCCCGCGTCGAGCGACCCGGCGCCCTCGCCCGACCCGCCGAGGCCGGAGGCGAGAGACCAGACCGCCGTGGCGCGCTCCGAGACGCCGGCGGCGGCCTGCACCGCGCGCACCGCGCGGTCCTCCTCGAAGCTCTCGAGCACCACCAGCCGGAAGCCCGACTTCACCAGGAGCTCGAGCTCGCGGGCGCACTCCTGGCTCATCGCACTTCCACCGTCCGGCTCATTGCACGTCCGCCGTCACGCGCACCACCTCCTCGAAGGTGGTGATGCCCTCGGCGAGCTTGCGCACGGCGGCCTCGCGCAGCGTCTCCATGCCCTCGATGCGCGCGCCCTCGGTGATCTCGTTGGCGTCCTTGCCGGCGTTGATCAGCGCGCGCACGCGCCGGCCCACGTCGAGCATCTCGAACACGCCGCTGCGGCCGTACAGGCCGGTGTAGCGGCAGTCCACGCAGCCTTCACCCCACTTCACGCGCAGCCGATCACGCCGCTCCACGGGCACCTTGATGCCGAGCGCCGCCACCTGGTCGGGGTTCAGCGTGCCCTCCACGCCGCAGCGCGGGCAGACCTTGCGCACCAGGCGCTGGGCCAGGATGCCGCGCAGCACGCTCGACAGCAGGAAACGCTCCACACCCAGGTCCAGCAGGCGCGTTACGGCGCCGGCCGAGTCGCGCGTGTGCACGGTCGAGAACACCAGGTGCCCCGTCAGCGCCGACTGCACCGCCATCTGCGCGGTCTCGGCGTCGCGGATCTCGCCCACCATGATGATGTCCGGGTCCTGGCGCAGGATCGAGCGCAGGGCGCTGGCGAAGGTGACGTTGATCTGGGGGTTCACCTGCACCTGGCACAGGCGCGGGTCCACCATCTCGATCGGATCCTCGATGGTGGTGATGTTGATCTCGGGGCCCGAGAGATAGCGCAGCGTCGAGTACAGCGTGGTGGTCTTGCCGCTGCCCGTGGGGCCCGTCACCAGGATCAGGCCCGATGGCGAGGTGACCCAACGCTCGAAGCGCTCGCGGTCCGCGGTGGTGAAGCCGAGCTCCTCGAGATCGCTCATCAGGATGGACGGGTCGAAGATCCGCACCACGAGCTTTTCGCCGAAGGCGGTGGGCATGCTCGCGACGCGCAGCTCCACCTCGCGCTCGCCGCGCTGGGTCTTGATGCGGCCGTCCTGGGGGCGGCGCCGCTCGGCGATGTTCATGCGCGCCAGCACCTTGATGCGCGAGCCGATGGCGGCGTGGACCGTGTAGGGCACGGCCTCGATCTCGTGCAGCACGCCGTCGATCCGGAAGCGGATGGCCGCGTCGTGCTCGCGCGGCTCGAAGTGGATGTCCGAGGCCCGCTGGTCGAAGGCGTAGTTCAGCAGGTAGTCCACGGCCGCGATCACGTACTCGTCGTCCTTGCCGTCGAGCTCGTCGTTGCTGCGCACCTGCACGAGCTGCACCAGCGCGTCGCTGTGGCCCGGCTCGCCGAGCTCCTTGCGCGCCTTGTCCACCGAGCTGCGGAAGCCGTAGACGCGGTCGATGGTGGCGAGGATGTCGCGCTTGGAGGAGACCACGTAGTCCACGGGCGCGCCGCGCAGGGCCTGCTCGAGGCTCTCGCGCAGCGCGCTGTCCATGGGGTCCCACACGGCCAGGCGCACGCGCTCGCCCTTGCGGCCCACCGGCACCACCACGTGCCGGCGCGCGAAGGGGCGCGAGAGCGTCTTGGCGATCAGCTCGCTGTCGAGCTTCAGCGGGTCGATCTTCAGGTAGGGGAGGTCCGCGGCCGCGGCCAGGGCCTCGGCGATCACGTCCTCGTCCACCTGCCGGCCGGGGATCTTCGGGTGGGGCAGCCCGGCGGCCGTCACGATCTCCGCCGCCGAGACGTCGTAGCGCGCCGCCGCCTGGGAGCGCACCGAGCCCACGCGATCCTTCAGCACGCGGCTGCGCAGGGTGGCCGAGCGTACCTCCACGTCCTTGGCGCGCTCGGCGGAGACGACCCCGCGCGTGGTGAGGATGCCGAGCAGCTCCTGGAGGCCGAGCGGCGGGCGAAGCTCGGAGACCTGGCTCACGACCTGCTCCACGGCCGTGACCCTCGGGGTGGCGTCCTTCATGGCTCCCCGTATCGGTCGGTCCCGGGGAAAAGCGGAGGGGCCGCGCGGGAGCCGGCGTGGGAGCGCTGCCGCTCCCCTGCCGGTCGGTTGCCTCCCCCCTGCTGGCCCGGCGCCCGCATCGCCGGCCCGCACGGTGCCGCGCCGGCGGGTGGAGCGGCGGGAGCCGGTCCGTCGGGTGGGTGCCGTCCTCCGCGTCGCGCGCGCTTCTGGTGCGCCACTGTGGCCCTCCAGGCCCCTCGTGTGATCCGAGACGAGTCCGACTTCCGGGCCCTCGGCGTAGGGACATCGGGGTTC
>Ga0302046_10005849_pt1 | contig 10783 bp, 11 predicted proteins | sample RVTome_11_FD_200261 | JGI IMG/M metagenome (GOLD analysis project Ga0302046, IMG submission 200261) | Soil microbial communities from uranium-contaminated site in the Upper Colorado River Basin, Wyoming, United States - RVT147D111 (version 2) ... | reverse complement strand
TCGCAGATGATCCGGAGCGGCAGCATGGCGGCGATGTCGGTCACGAGATCGCAGCGGCCGCGGTCGACGACCGCGTCGACGATCTCGACGGCGGCGCGCTCGACGCCCGTCATGACGTTCCGGAGCTGGGTCGGCGTGAAGCCGCTCGACACGATCCGTCGGAGCCGGGCGTGGCGCGGGTCGTCCATGACGATCATCGACCCGAAGAGCTCGGCAAAGAAATCCGGCTGGTCGACCATGTTCACGCCGCCGCGCGCTGACGAGAAGAGCTGCCCGTTGCGGCTCGCCTCCAGCACGTCCGCATGGCGGGTGAGCGACCAGAAGCCCGGCCCACGACCGAGGCCCGGCACCTCGGGCTCCTGGTGAAACGAGATCGGACGCTCGCGGCGGAGCGTCGCGAACGCGCGCTCGCGATCGACGCGGCTTCGCAGCCAGAACTCGGGCTCACCGAGGCGGATGTCGTCGGGTGCGGGGGTCGCGGCTGGAATCATCACGTTCCTCCCTATTCGAGCAGGGCGCGGAGCGCCTGCATAGCGGGGCGATGGTCCTCCTCGACCAGGATGCCGCGGATGCCGAGGCGCTCGGCCGCGGCGACGTTCCCGTGGAAGTCGTCGAGGAACACGGCGGCCGCGGGCGGCATGCCCCCGAGCCGCTCGAGCGCCAGCCGGAAGATGCGCGGGTCGGGCTTTCGCATGCCGACGTGCGCCGAGTCCACGACCGCGTCGAAGAGCTCGGCGACCGGAAGCATGGACTGCCAGGCATCGCCGAACTCGCGGACGTTGTTGGTGACGACCGCCGTCTTGACGCCACGCCGGCGTGCCTCGCGTACGATCTCGACGACGTCCGGCCGGACGCGCGCGTCGCGGAGCGAGCCGAGCGCCTCGAAGAGATCGAGGCGGTGCTCGGGTGCACCGAGCTCGAAGATCGCTTCGCGCGCGTCGACGAGCGACAGCTCCCCGCGCTCGAGGCGGTGCCAGGGGTGGTCGGTGTCTCGGTCGTAGGCACCAAAGAGGATCTCGAGCGCGCGCTCGGGCTCGAGGCCCTGGCTCGCGCCATACGCGCGCACCGCCGCGAAGGGCGACGCCATGAAGACTCCGCCGAAGTCGAAGAGGACGGCTTGCACGGACGGCATCACGCATCATCTTCGCGGTTTCGCGGCGTCGGCTCAAGCTCCAGGCCGGTGAGCTGTTCTCAGCGCGCCCGTACCCAGAGCGCGTCCAGACCGCGAAACGGGCCGCGCTGGTGCCAGCAGAGGGACTCGCCGGCCGCGAGCACGAGCCCGGGCCAGCGCGACGTCGCCACCTGCAGCATGATCCGCGCCTCCGCGCGCGCGAGCGACGCGCCGAGGCAGAAGTGCGCGCCGTGGGCGAACGACAAGGGATCATGTTCGCGCCGTCCGGGGCGGAACGCGTCGGGCGCTACGAAGGCGGCGGGATCGCGGTTGGCGGCCGCGAGGTACACCAGGATCGGTTCCCACGCGCCGATCGCGACCCCACCGACCACGACCGCGGCCGTGGGTATGCGCACCACGAAGAGCGTCGGGGTGCCGAGGCGCAGGAACTCCTCGACCACGTCCGCGAGGGCGAAGCGGCCTCCCGCCACCTCGGGATAGAGGCCGGGGCTGCCGAGGAGCATCGCCACGCCGTTGGTGAAGAGGTCGCGGGTCGTGCGATGCCCCGCCGAGTACAACGTCGCAGCGAGCGAGAGCAGCTCGGGACGACTGAGACGCTCGCCGTCCTCCTCCGCGGCGAGCAGCGCCGACAGCAGATCGTCGCCGGGCGCGCGTCGCCGCTCGTCGAGTAAGGCGCCCAGATAGGCATGGAACGCCTCGGAGGCCGCGAGCGCGCGCGTGCGATCCTCGTCCGCAAGCTCGAGCGCGAGGAGCGGCGCCACCGCGTCGGCCCACGCCGTCAGCTGGTCGCGATCGCCCGCCGGCACGCCGAGAAGCTCGGAGATCACGAGCGATGGCAGCTGATGGGCGAACGCGTGCAGCAGGTCGAACGGTGCGTCCGTCGGCAGCCCGTCGGCGAGCGCCTCCGCGGTGGCCGCGATCCACGGCCACAGCCCCTCGATCCGTCGCGGGGTAAAGGCCTTCGAGACCAGGCTCCGCACCCGGGTGTGATCGGGAGGATCGAGGAAGTTGAGCCGATGGGTCATCTCGTCGCGCGCCGCCCCCGGGGGAAGCGCCGCGAGGTAGCGTCCGGCGATCGGTCCCGAGGCGCAGGCGCGCTCGCGCAATACCTCGAGGGCAGCGTCGTAGCCGGTGACGGCCCAGAAGCCGCTCGCCAGGCGCACGACCGGCCCGTGGCGGCGGAGCTCGGCGAGCTGCTCATAGGGGTCGCGCTCACGGCCGAGGCTCGACGGGTCGTACGAGATCATGCGTCGGCGTATGGCGGTCGTCGCTCTGCTGTCAAGAACTCTCGCGATCGACGCGATCCTGCACGATCTCGAGCGCAAGGGCATCGTGAGCCGTGGCACGGGCGTCCTTCCCAGGGGCTTCCTCGACCGCCCGCTGCCGAGGCCCAAGGCGAGCGTCGTCGAGGCGCTGCTCGACGAGCGCCGACGCGGCCGATGAAGTTCTGGGACAGCTCGGCCGTGGTCCCGCTGGTCACGCTCGATCGCCGCCTCGCCGGCGCGGCCCGAAGGGAGGGATTCCGCGTCCTGCCCGAAGGGTGACGTCGCGGCCCGTACCCCGTTACCGTAGCCCTGTGGCCGTTGCCGTAGCCGTCGCTTCGGGGACCTTCCTTCACTCGTCGTCGTATCCGGCGAGGAACCCGGGAACCTGCACGTACTTCTTGCGCGGCTCGATCTCGTCAGGGTGCAGGACCTCCACGGTACCGTTCGGCAGCACGCGTACACGCCACGCCATGTCGGTCATCTCGTGCAACGTGGCCGTCGTACGGTCACGATAGTCGCCGCATTCGGCCATGGGTGCCACGCGTCGATCCGAGAGCATCCGGCATCGGATCTCTCGGTCGTTTCGACCGAGCGCGCGCGTGATGATCGCGTAGCGACAGGTGTCGCACAGCGAGTTCGGCAGGTCCTTCATGTGATGCGGCATTCGTCCCTCCGTTTTCGTGTCGTCACGTCATGGGCATGTCCTCCCTTCCGGCGATGGTGGACGCCTGTGCGGGCACGCGCCGAGCATTGGAGGCAACGTACGCGCCCCCGATTCTCTACGCACGCCCTCGCGACCATCGCAGCCTTCATCGCCATCGAGCCGACGCGCGCCATGGCGGCCGGGCTCGGCGTGGCCGTCGGCAGCGCCACCAGCGGCTTCGGGTCGATCGCTGGGCCCCCCGGCTCGGCCTCAGCGGCGCCGCTTGGGGAGCAGATCGTCGACGGCGACCGACGCCTGGTCGACCGCGGCAAGCCCTACGATCGCGCCCGGACGCGCGATATGCGCGACGGCATATCGACGCCGCTTCGGCCAGGGTTTACGGAAGACCTCGACGCATCGCTCTGCGAGGTTGACGATCCAGTACTCGGGGACGCCCGCCGCGGCATAGATCGGAAGCTTCGTCAGCCGATCCTGCTGCAGGGAGCTATCCGCGACCTCGACGACGAGCAGCGCCGCGCGTGGATGAGCCGTGTCGTAGTCCTCGAGCCGGCCGGGAACGACGGCGACGTCCGGCTCCGGGAGCGAGTAGCGCCCCGCCTCGAAGGGCTGTTGGACTCGTACGATCGCCCGCTCTCCGATCGCCGCGCGCAGAGCGGTTTCGATGCGGCACGTCGCGGAGGCGTGCGGCGGGTTCGCCGGCGGCTCGGCAACGATGAGACCCTCCAGAAGCTCGACGGGATCGTCCGATCGCAGGACTCCCTCGCTCACCAGCGCGAGATAGCGGCGCACGGTGTAGCGCGGCGGCGCTGCATCGGGGCAGGTCACACGAGGGACCGTAGCATACGACCGGCCCGCGGCCGAACCGATACGAGCGGTCGACCCTCTAGTACGTAGCGTCGACCGCGCGCCGGATCGGATCCCTCCACTCGAGGTGGTGCAGCAGCGCCTCGGGTCGCTCCCGGCCCACCGGCGAGGCGGCCGCCTCGCGCCTGGTCGAGGCCACGCACCGGGCGGGGCTTGCCGTCCGCGCACGTCTCGGGCAACGCTGGCGACGGCCGCGGCCGGCGGCTTCGAAGGGAGATCCGTCGTGAAGGTACCGCTCACCATCAACGACTTTCTCGACCGCGCCGTCGCCGTCTATCCGCGCCGGGTCGCCATCGTCGACGAGCCCCAGCAGCCGGCGCCGCCGCGCCCCGACGTCACGTACGCCGAGCTCGGCGACGTGCGCCGGCAGATGGGCGTCGCGATGGACGCGCTCGGCCTCCCGATGGGCGCCCGCGTGGCGATCGTGTCGCACAACGCGGCGCGGCTCCTCATGGCGTTCTTCGGCGTCAGCGGGAACGGCCGGGTGCTCGTGCCGATCAACTTCCGGCTGGGGCGCGACGAGGTGCAGTACATCGCCGAGCACAGCGGCGCCGAGGCGCTGCTCGTCGACCCCGAGCTCGCCGACGCGCTCGCCGGCGTGCGCTGCCGCCACCTCTGGGTGCTCGGGCCGGAGTCCGACGCCGCCTGGCTCGGCCGGTCGGGCGAGCCGGCGCCGTGGACGCCCGACGAGGACGCCACGGCGTCGATCAACTACACCTCCGGCACGACGGCGCGCCCCAAGGGCGTCGAGCAGACGCATCGCGCCCGCTGGACCAACGCCGTGACGTTCGGCTGGCACGCGGGCGTGAGCGATCGCGACGTCTACCTGCACACCCTGCCGATGTTCCACTGCGACGGCTGGGGCATGCTCTACACGGTGACGGCGATGGGGGTGAAGCACGTCGTCCTGCGCAAGGTCGACGGCGCCGAGATCCTGCGCCGCGTCCGCGACCACGGCGTGACGCTGATGTGCGGCGCGCCGGCGGTGTGCGCCGCGGTGCTCGACGCCGCGCGGCAGTGGGACGGGGAGATCCCGGGGCGGGGCCGCGTGCGCATGATCGTCGCCGGCGCACCGCCGCCCACCCGCACCATCGAGCGCCTGGAGACCGAGCTCGGCTGGGAGCTCATCCAGATCTACGGCCTGACCGAGACGGCGCCGCTCCTGACGATCAACCGCGGCCGCACCGAGTGGGACGGGCTGCCGGCGGCCGAGCGCGCGCAGCGGCTCGGCCGCGCCGGGGTGCCGGCCGTCGGGATCACGATGACCACCTCCGCCTCGGACGAGCTCCTGGCGCGCGGCAACCACGTCCTCGCCGGCTACTGGCGGAACCCCGAGGCCACCGCCGAGGCGCTCGAGGGCGACTGGTTCCACACCGGCGACGCCGGCGTCCGCGACGAGGAGGGCTACTACGTCATCACCGACCGCCAGAAGGACGTCATCATCACGGGGGGCGAGAACGTGTCGTCGATCGAGGTCGAGGACGCGCTGTGCGCACACCCGGCCGTCGCCGAGGTGGCAGTGATCGGGGTGCCGGACGAGAAGTGGGGCGAGACCGTGAAGGCGCTCGTCGTGCTGGCCCCGGGCCGCTCCGCCACGGAGGAGGAGCTCATCGCGCACTGCCGCGAGCGGCTCGCGCACTACAAGTGCCCGACCTCGGTCGAGCTTCGCGACGCGCTCGAGCGCACCGCCACCGGCAAGCTGCAGAAGTACAGGCTGCGGGCACCCTATTGGGAGGGACGGTCGAGGCGCGTCAACTGACGGGCGCGAGACGGCGGAGCGTCGGCCCGGATCGCCGGCGCCCCTATGGTAGTGGCACCGCGCGGGCGCGCAGGCCGGCGAGCACGATCCGCTCGGCGCGCGCCCGGCGGCGGGTCGGCGGGTCGGGATGGAACTCGGCGGCGAGCTCGAGCTTGCGCTCGGCCGCGGGCGTGGCGATGCGGCCGAGGCCGCGGATGGCGGCCATGCGCAGCCGCGGGCTCGGGCTCGCCAGTGCCTCGGCGAGCGGCTCGACGGCCACGTCGTTCCCGGGGCTACCGAGGGCGACCGCGGCCGCGGCGGCGCGCTCGAGGTCGGCGCCCGCGAGCACCTCGAGGAGCGCACGCGTCACGGGCGGGCTCGGGTGCGCGCCGGCCGCATGGATGACGGCAAGCCCGTCGGGCGTCCCGGCGGTCCGTCGCAGCAGCGCCTGCCAACGAGGCGCGGCGTCGACGAGGCCGCGGTGCTCGAGCTCGGCGAGCAGGGCCACGCGCGCGCCGATCGTGACGCCGGCGTCGTCGACGGCGGCGAGGAGCGCGGGCAGCTCGTCCGGTCCGATGGTCACCGCCGGACCGGCGAGCACCAGGTCCGCCACCGCCCCGGTGGCGACGCGCGGCGCGCCGGCGCCCGCGTGCGCGAGCGTCAGCCGCCGAAAGCGCTCCCGGCGCGACGTCTCGCTCGGCTCCCGGGCAAGCGCGGCGTAGGCTCTCACGGCGGCGAGGACGGGATCGCGCGCCCCGCGGTCGAGCACGAGCTTGTCCGCCGTCTCCTGCTCCGAGACCCACGCCACCGCGGCGGCGAGCGGTGTGCCCGCGAGCTCGCGGCTCCGCCCGATCGCACGGAGGAAAAGCACGACGTCCTCCCCCGCGGCGTAGCGGGCGACGCCGTGCCCGTGGGGGACGAACGTGAGCGGCCCGCACGGGAGCTCGCCCTTCACGCTCTCGCGCACCAGGACGTCGACGACCGTCCGCCGCCGCGGCGGGTCGCCGAGGACGAGCACGCGCTCGGCCCCGACGACGCGCGCGCGCACCACGGCGTCGGCCTCGGCCGTCATCTGCGAGAACGTCCGGATGCCGTAGACGACGTGCGCGGGCGCCGGCGCCGCGGCCGCCAGGGCGGCCACGAGCGCGCCGACGAGCGCCACGCCCGCCGGCGCGCGCCGTCTAGTGGAGCGCGTCGATGAGGGGCAGGAGCGCATTCGTGATCGAGGGATCGACCTGCTGCCCGACGTTGTTCTCGAAGACGGTGTTGCAGTCGATCGGCTGGATCGGGCACAAGCCGGCCGCGCCGGCGATGATGTAGGGCGCGCAGGCGTGGCAGCTATCGTCCCACTTCGCGAACGGCACCTGGTAGCCGATCTCGTCGTTGGCGAGGCCGAAGAGGAACGTGTGCTCCGCGCCCGTCATCGCCGCCCGGTAGTCGGCGCCGATCTGCGGGTCGAGCTCGGTCGGAAGGAGCGCGAAGCTGCCGTCGCCGACCCGGAGCGCGCCGACCTCGGTGTGGATGTCGGTGCCGAGCGCCTGGGGGATGCCGTCGAAGGGCGGCGGGAAGGGAAAGCCGACCGAGGGGTCCGGCACCCCGCCGGTGAAGAGCGAGCGGCGGACGTCGAGCACGCCGGCCGCGACGAAGAGCCGGAAGAACGGGTTCGCGAGCGGCACCGCGACCGGGTTCGTGCTCGCGAACGCGATCCGCGGCGCGGGATGGCCGGGCTTCTTGGCGGCGTCGAGCGCCGCGATGACGCGCTCGGCGAGGTCGGTGCCGTGCACCTCGGCGAAGCGGAACGTGCGGCGCGGCGCCGCCATCCCGGCCAGCGGGTCGAGGACGTCGATGTCGAGCGGGCCCTGCAGGACGCCGAGGTCGCCGCTTACCCAGATGGCGACGCCGCCGTACTCGGCCTCGAGGCGGTCGCGCGCGAAGGCGGGAAAGTCGGAGGTGACGAGGCGGTTCGTCGACCCGAGGCTCTCCGGGTGGCTCGCGAAGTTGACGAGCGTCGCCAGCGGCGCGAAGGGCGCGCCGCGGGTGGTGAGCTGCATGATCGCCAGCGTCGGATCGACGATGCGGCCGCCGGTCGCGGGCGCGAGCGCGGCGTCGCCGGCCAGCACCTTGCCGTCGGCGACGCCGAGACCGTCGTCCTCGGCGTCGAGGCCGAGGCTCAGGCCGATGCTGTCGGTGGTCGCGAAGCGCACCCGCGCCTTCACGAGGCCGGCGGCGGCCTCGTCGATGCAGTCGGCGACGGCGGCGTTCACGAAGTCGAGGTAGCCGTAGTCGATGCCGGTGGTGAGCGCGTCGGGACCCCAGATGCCGAGCGTGTCCGGGCCCTCGTGCTGGTGCGTGCTGGTCACGACGGCGTACTCGATCCCGGAGGCCGGCGCGATCATCGCCCGGATGGTCTCGATCTCGTTCAGGAAGTAGCCGACGACGTCGAGGGTGACGATGGCGACGCGGCCGCCCTTGCCGTCGAGGACGACGCCGCGCGCCCACAGCCGGTCGTGGTAGTCGAGGGCGGTCCGGCCGTTGCCGAAGCCCGCGAGGAAAACGGGGTCGGTGTGGTTCACGACCGCGGGCACGCCGAAGCGGGCGGTGTACGCGGCGGCGAGGCTCGGCGAGACCGGGGTGATGTCGCGCGTGCAGGTCCCGACCTTCAAGTCCTTCGCGCCCACCGGGGCCGCGAGGACGGCGATCGCCGCGAGGGCCGCGAGCACGTGCCGGACGGATCGCATGGGAACCTCCTTCTGCGATTGGGTCTCGCGCAGGGGAGCGCCCGAGAGCGTGGGACGATCGAGGCCGAGGATAGGACCCCCCGCAGGCGGGGGTCAAGGACGATTTCTCCAGCCCGGACCGCGCCGGGGCGCGCGGCGCGGATCACTGGATGCAGGGCGCCCCGGCGTTCCCGTCGGCGTCGCTGGTGCCGAAGACGTTCTTCTTCCAAGTGTTGCCGTCGCACGTCCCGCCGGGGCTCCGGTCCACCAGGTCGACCTCGTTCAGCAGCGCGACGTTCTTCTGGACGGTGTTGCCCGACGCGCCGGCGTCGGCGCGCACGCCGGAGAAGTGGTTGTCGAGGCTGCGGGTCTGTTTGACGCGGTTGCCGTCGCCCTGGAGATCGATGCCCGCGTCCTCGGGAAGGTCGCCGTTCGCCACGGCGACGCTCTTCGCGATTTCGTTGCCCGGCCCGACGAGCGCCACGCCGTCGTCGCCGTTGTCCGCGAACAGGGCTGCCTTGATCTTGTTGCCGGCCCCGCCGCTCTCGACGACGAAGCCGTCGGAGCCGTTCCCCGAGGCGACCACGCTCCCGAGCTTGTTGCCGTCGCCGTCGATCCGGAAGCCGTCGTCCTGGTTGGCGATCGCCGCCACCTGGTCGAGCTTGTTGCCGGAGCTGTTGATCTCGACGCCGTCGTCGGCGTTGTCGTTGGCCGCCGCGCGCCGGAGCTTGTTCTTGTCGCTCTCGATGCGGAACCCGTCGAGCGCCGAGCTCTCGACCACGAGGTCGTCGAGCTTGTGGCTCCCGTCCCCGATCAGCACGATCCCCGCGCCGAAGGTGACGCCGTCGTCACCGCCGCAATCGACCGTGCCGCCGCCGGAGAGCTTCACGCCCTTGCCGTCGACCAGGATGCCCGCCAGGGGTGGGTCGTTCGGGTCGCAGAGCACGCGAAAGCCCGCCATGTCGACCTTGGAGGGCCCGACGATGGTGAGGGCGGCGTCGGTCGCGGACGTGCAGGTGGCGACGTCGGCGGTGAGGGCCACCTTGGCGCCGGGGCCGATGGTGTCGCCGCACGCGAACGCCTGCGCCCGGACGGGCGCGGCCGACGCGAGGACGACGCCGAAGGCGGCGGCGGCGGTCAGAAGAAGCGGGATGCGTGTCGTCGGCATGAGCGCCTCCCTCACTCGATGCAGGCCGGGTCGTCGACGCCGCCCGCCGCGCTCGTGCCGAAGCGGTTCTTCGTCCACTGGTTCGAGCCGCAGCCGGCGTTCCCGTCCTCGAGGTCGTCCTCGCCGTGGCCGAGGGCGAGGTTCTGCTTGCGCACGTTCGCGCCCGCGCCCGGCTGGACGAGGAGGCCGCGCACGTCGTTGTCGAGCAGGATGGACTTGCCGACCAGGTTGTCGTCGCCCTCGACCTCGACGCCCGCGTCGTCGTCGTCGCCGGTCCCGTTGTGGCTGAACAGGCACCGCTCCACCTTGTTGTCGTCGCCGTCGATGTTGACGCCGTCCTCGGCGTTGCCCGTGCCCGTGCAGCCCTTGACCTTGTTGCCGGAGCCGTTGAGGTCGATGCCGCCGTCGCCGTTGCCGACGCCGGCCACCCGCGTGAGCTTGTTGCCGCCGCCGTCGGCGACGATGCCGTCCTCGAAGTTGTCGACCGCCTGCGAGTCCTCGATCTTGTTGGCCGTCCCGTCGACGTCGATGCCGTCGTCGCCGTTGTGCGTGGCGGCGACGAAGCGGAGCTTGTTCTTGTCGCTCGCGACCACGACGCCGTCGGCGCTGGAGTCGGTCGCCACGAAGTCCTCCACCTTGTGCTTGCCCTCGCCGGCGACGACGAGCCCGACCGAGCAGTGCTGCGCCCCGCCGCGCGAGAGCTTGGCGCCCTTGCCCTCCATCTGGATGCCGACCGGCCGATCGCCGTCGTCGCAGACGACCTTGTGCCCGCCCATGTCCAGCTTGGCGCCGCCGCTCAGGGTGATGGCGGGGTTCCCGGCGGACGCCGCGCACGGCCCGATGTCGCCGGTGAGCGTCACCTTGGCGCCGGCGGGGACGATCGCGCCGCAGGCGAGCTGCGCCAGGACCGCGGCCGGGCGGCCGCAAAGGAGCGCCAGCGCGAGGAGGGACCCGACGCCGGCGCGCCACGGGAGGTGTCTCATGGCTGCTCTCCGTGGTCCGACATCGACGTACGGTCCATGCACGGTGGGCGGCCGGGCTGTCAGCCGAATTCTGGAATGAAACGACCGGCGGCGCCGTCAGCGTGACAATGCCGCTACGGCTAGCGGCGTACGAGGACGGCCGTGGACGGGTCACGTGCTTGCCAGCCCTGGCGCTCGAGCTCCGGGTCGATATGCTCTTCGGCTGGGTAGCCGAGACAGAGATAGGCTATCAGTCGCCAGCTCGCGGGGACG
>Ga0302046_10005848_pt1 | contig 10784 bp, 11 predicted proteins | sample RVTome_11_FD_200261 | JGI IMG/M metagenome (GOLD analysis project Ga0302046, IMG submission 200261) | Soil microbial communities from uranium-contaminated site in the Upper Colorado River Basin, Wyoming, United States - RVT147D111 (version 2) ... | reverse complement strand
TTCCGGACCGGCAGATCGTGGAGATCCCGGCTTCGGACTCCTTGCTGGACATTCTCTATACCATCGACGAGAACATTCAGATTCCGGGCATTCAATTCCTGGAGTCGGGGCGTACCTACGAGCAGGATGGCTACGTCCCGCACTGGAGAGGTATCTACGACGACGAAGATCGCCTGATGGTCGCGATCAACTGGAATATGGATCTCGGCGATGCCTGGGAGCATGCCGATGTTCCCGAGTACCCGGCAGATATGACGGCGCTGGCTTATCGGTACGCGATCAACTACATCGTTTATTCAATGACGCACTGATATCGAAGGCGGCGGCATGGAGCGGACAGGGCGTTTGACGGCCGATTGGAATCGCTAGTGCGTCATGGCGTAGATCAGATAGTCGATCGCGATCTCGTAGGCCTGGCCCGTGAACGGCTCCGGGTAGGCCGGGTTGTCCGCCTGCTCCCAGCCCTCGCCGTAGTCGATGTTGTGCGAGATCAGGACCATCCAGCGGCCCTCGTCGTCGCGGATGCCGCGCCAGTGGGGCGTGACGCCGTCCGTGCGCTCATAGGTCAGGCCCGAGCCCATGTAGCCGGGCCCCGGCACCTGGATGCGCTCGCCGATCTCGTAAGGAGCCCGGTAAACAGGGTCGTCGGCCGCGATGTCCTCGATGATCCGGTCGGGGAATATCATCCGCATGCCCTCGACGAAGTAGCGCCACTCCGTTTCCCCGTGAAAGTCATCGACCATCAGAAATCCGCCGCGCAGCAGGTACTCGCGCATGCGGCTTGCCTGTGAATCGGTGAATCCCCAGGTTCCGACCTCGACGGCATAGAGCCACGGATAGTCGAAAAGCTGATCGGAATCCGGGCTGACGACATGGCCGTCGCGGTGGACGTCGATGCGCGTCAGGCGCTCGACCGCCTCGGACAGATGATACTCGGCACGGGGGTAGTCGATGTCCCAGCCGCTGCGTCCGGCAAAAATGCCCGAGCCGTATGCGAGCCGCGCGAAGGTCCACTCCCTCGGCTCGCCGGCGAGCGGCTGGTCCGGGGCGGGCGCGGCGCTGCGAAAGCCGAACTGCGCGAGCACGGCCGACGTCAGCGCGCCGAGCGCTACGATTCCCGCGATCAGGCGAACGGCTTTCATCATGCGACACCGGCTGGAGGGATCAGGAGCGTTAACCAGCTCGGAATGGTAGCGTGAACGCGATCCCGGTGCTCGTGGACGTGGTCTCAGATTGGGCGGCGTGCCCCGCGTGATTTCAAGAACGGCGCGGCTGGTGCGGCCGTACTGGTGACAGGGCGGTCGAAAGTACTATGCTTCACGCCATGATCGAACAACGGGACAACGCCGAGGACGAGCTGATCGCCGCTGTCGCTTTTACGCTCGCGCAACGGCCGGAAGTCGGCGCGGCGTATCTTTACGGCTCGGTCGCCAAAGGGAGGGCAACGCCCCTCAGCGATATCGACGTGGCGATCGTGGCAGCCAATGGTGTGGCACCTACGGTTCGCGGCGCTCTGCTGCGCGACCTGAGCGTCGATTTGGCGCGCGCGCGGCCGGGCGCAGTCTTCGACGTCCGATTCCTCGACGAGTTGCCCGTCAGCGTGCGCGGGCGTGTAGTCACTGAAGGCCGCCGTTTGCTGGACCGGGACTCCTCCTGCCGACTGGAGGCGGAGGTGCGGGCGCGCATGGAGTATCACGACTTCCTCATTTTCGAGCGCGAAGGTGTTCGGGAAGGGATGCGGGGCCTGCGAGAGGCCGTACGGGGTGGTTGACGCCGCGCGTTTGCGTGCGGTTCTGTCGCGGCTGCGCGCACGCCGCATGGAGCTACGGAACTACGAGGAGCGCGAGTCGGCTGCCTACCTTGCCGATACGGAAGCCGTCTACGCGTCGAAGTATCTGCTTCTGACAGCCGTCGAAGACGCGCTGTCGGCCGCGAATCACGTCATTGCCTCGGAGGGCTATCGAGCTCCGGTCGACTACGCTGACGCGTTCACGTCGCTGAGCGAGGCCGGAGTGCTGGCCGCCGACCTCGCAGGCAGACTCGAAGCGATGGCGCGTTTCTGCAATCTGCTCGTTCACCAGTACGCCGAGATCGACGATCGCCGGGTCCACGAGTTCCTGCGCCAGGATCTTGTCGATCTCGACAGCTTCGTCGCGGCCGTCCTGGATGCCTTTCCGGACCTCGGCTCGGAATAAGCGGCTCGGAGCGCGTCACTCGAGCGAGTCGAGCGCTTCGCGCTGCGCCTCGAGCCGCGCCTCGCGCTCGTCCGCGAAGCGCTTGACGCCCGCAAAGACAGAATCCGGATCGAGATGCGCTTCTGCGATGACGTCGGCCTCGAGCCCGCCGCTCAGCCACTGGTTGTCCCAGTCGGCCGTGAGCGAGTAATTGTCGGCCTGCGCCCCGACGTTGCGGATCGGCCAGACGCGCCGCGTGCCCCCCGTGACGAACATCATGTCGAGCTTCGCGCCGGCCGGCAGAACGGAGCGGCGATAGGCCTCGGGCTGCCGGTCGAACAGCTCCTCGCTGACGGCAGCAATGACTTTGACGTTGACGCCGGACCCGGCGAGCTTCGGCAGGACCTCGACGAGGTTGGCCGTGGCGTACGCGCCCTGGGCGACGACGTAGCCGTGGCGCGGGCCGGGCGCGAAGTCGCGAATCACGTAGAGCCCCTTTGCGGCCGCGCGGAGATCTGTGTCCGCGAACGTGCTGCGGTCGGCGACGGTCAGATCCGGCCGCGCGACCTCGATCGCGATGATGCCGACCTTCTTCTCGCGCGCGGCGATCTCGGCGGCGGCGAAATAGCCGGGCGCGACGTCGTTGTAGTCCCAGAAGCTCAAAGTGATGATCTGGCCGCGCGGAAACAGCTTCCAGACCTGCGGCGCGAAGATGCCGAAATGCGTGCGCGCGTCGGCCGCGGTCTCGGGGCCCGAATGCGCCGCGAGGATGTTCAGGACGCCGGTTCGGAACTTGCTGTCCTGGTTCTGCTGGCTCCAGACGCGCGCCGGCAGGTACATGAGCGGCGTGAATGCGCCGTAGGTGCCGCTGAACGCCCAGACGCCGGCGAACCTGTCGGGATCGACCGAGGCGTTCTGGCTCACGAGCCCGATCGCGGTCGAGGCGTTGCCCGCCTCCTGGATCGCGGCCTTGAGACGCGTGCCGAGCGGGTTCGTCTCGGGGTCGTAGTGGCCCCAGAGGGCGCCGTGCTCGAGGTTGATCGACTCCGAGAGATCGGCCGCCGCGGTCAGCACTCGGTTGCCGGTGACGTAGTTCAGCCACTTGACGATCTCAGAGATCGCGCGCCGCGCGCCGGCGGCTTCACCGGCCTTCCTGAAGAGCGCGATCTTGACGGTCTTCGTCTCTCCCGACACGGCGTTCCTTACGTCAAGCTCCTGCGGCTCGACGGGAAGTTTCGCGACCCTGAGGCGGTCATCGAGAAACGGATCGCGCGTGACGTCGACGCGCAACGGGATCTTGTCGACGACGCGATCGCCGATCTCGACGAGACGATCGGCGAGCCAGTCGCCGAGGCCGTTCCGGTCGAGCACGGACATCGCGATGTCGATGTTGGTCTTGAACTGGAGCAGCCGCTCGCGCATGTCGGTGACCGGGCCGTCCGTCATCCCTTCGAACTTCACGCCGTAGCGCGCCTCGAAGGTTTTCGCGAGCCCGACGATGTAGTCCGTGTTCATCTTGAAGCCGTACGGATGGCTCTTGTAGCCGACGATCTGCTTCTCGACGGGCTCGGGCCAGTAGCCCTTCGTCGTCTGGCCGATGGCGATCATCGGCCGGCGGTCGGCGGGGTCCCAATCCTCCATCGTCTTCAGCACTTCGAGGATCTGCGTGTAATCGTGGCCGTCCTCGATCGTGAAGACGTTCCAGCCGTACGATGTCCACTGGTCGCGCAGCACGTAGCCGTTGGCGAACTTGCTCGGCACCACGCCGCCGATCAGCGAGTCGTCGATGCCGGCGTTGTTGTTGGAGAAGAAGATGCGCAGGCGCTTGCCGGCCTGCAGGGCCATCGCCTGCGTCTTGAGCTCCTGAGCGTGCCCGGCGCAGAGCGCGAACTCGCCCTCGAAGGCCATGATCTTCGGCGACTCGATACCGGCGCCGAGGACGTCCCAGAACGCGGCTTTGCCTGCTGCCGTGGCGAGGCCGACGCCCGACGGGCCGCCATTGACGTCGTTCGTGACGTCGGTCGACTCGATGTGGCCCGACAGCGAGCGGATGCCGCGCCCCTGCGCCTGGGCGAAGAGCGGATGATCGGCGAGACCGTGGTCCTTAAGCAGCGTCGCGAGCGCGCCCGCGCCGCGGCGGAAGCCGAGCGCGTCGACGGACAGCATCGCGAGCCCGGGATCGACGTGGTAGCGGCGATCGCCCGTGGCCTCGAGCTTCCGGGCCAGCGCTTCGCCCATGATCATCCAGAGCGCGTAGCAGGTCGGGGCGCAGTGGCCCGCGGCCAGCATGAACTTGTCGCAGTACGGATGCTTGGGCCGGCGGTAGTCGAAGTGCAGCCCGCCGCGCTCGCGGCCGGCGAGATGCGTGACGACGTTGAACGGCGTGTAGGCCAGCGGGCCGCCGAAGTGTCCGGTCTGCGCGTAATTGCCGAGCAGCACCAGCGTCATGCAGGTCATGAAGCCGATGTCTTCGAGCTGACGGAGATCGTGGAGGTCGAGCCGATCGACGGATCGAGGCGAATCGGTAATGGGTTCTACGCTCATGGTGGTCCGAATTCTACACTGCGACGGCCGCGCGTCGAGGCGAACGTTGCGCGCTCACGCGGGGCTCCGAGGGCGGCGAAGGCCGGCGATCTGTGCCAGAATGCGCGCCGAGCGCGGCCGCGTACAGACGATCCGGGTTGATGGAAAAGTGGTTCACGAATCTCGCGCGCCTCGGCGTCGTGCTCGCCGTCGTCGTCGTGACGCTGGGCGCCTGGGTGCGGCTGACGGACGCGGGCCTCGGCTGCCCCGACTGGCCGGGGTGCTACGGGCGGCTCATCGTCTCCGAGGCGATCGCGACCGATCCGGCGGCGGCCGAGCTCACGGCGGAGCGCCCGCTCGAGACGGGCAAGGCCTGGCGCGAGATGATCCACCGTTTCTTCGCGACGGGCCTGGGAATCGTCTGCCTCGCGCTCGCGGGTATCGCGCTCGCGCGGCGCAGGGAGCCGGGGCAGCCGCTAATCCTCCCGCTCGTGCTGGTCCCGCTCGTGGTCTTCCAGGGCCTGCTCGGCATGTGGACCGTGACGCTGCAACTCCTGCCGCTCGTCGTCGTGCTGCATCTCCTCGGCGGTTTCGCCGTCACGGCGTGTCTCTTCGCGCTCGCCTCGGGCAGGGTCCCGCCGCTGCCTGAAGTTCGCGGCTCGAGAGCACTCGGGCTTGCCGCCGGGGCCGCGCTGATCGTCCAGATTTTCCTGGGCGGCTGGACGAGCTCGAACTACGCTGCCGTCGCCTGCCCCGATTTCCCGACCTGCCAGACCCAATGGTGGCCCGCGGTCGCCGATTTCGGCGAGGCCTTCGACCTGGTCCACGAGATCGGCCCCGACTACGAGGGCGGTGTGCTCGACCATCCGGCGCGCGTCGCGATCCACTTCGTCCATCGGCTCGGCGCGATCGTCGCGGCCGCGCTGCTTGCGCTCTTTGCGTTCAGGCTCATGCGAAGCCCGGGCGGGCGCCCTGCCGGGGGCGCCGTGCTCGCCGCGCTCGCGGCGCAGCTCGGGCTCGGCATCGGCATCGTGCTCCTCGGTGTTCCGTTATCGATCGCCGTCGCCCACAATGGGGTCGCCCTGATCCTTCTGCTGACGGTCGTGCATGCTAACCAGAGAATTTGGCAAAGAGGCTGAGCGCGAGCCGGCGAGCTGGCGCGATTACTATGCGCTGACCAAGCCGCGGGTCGTGCAGCTGCTCGTCTTCACGGCCGTGATCGGGATGTTCCTCTCGACCCGGGACTTTGTGCCCTGGGACGTGCTCGTCTTCGGGAGCTTGGGCATCGGGCTCGCGGCTGCCTCGGGCGCCGCCGTCAACCATGTGCTCGACCGGCGCGTCGACAAGGCCATGGCGCGCACGCGGAGCCGGCCGCTGCCGACGGGCCGTATCCACGAGCGCGACGCGATGGCGTTCGCGCTCGCGCTCGGCCTGATCGGCATTGCCGTGCTGACGCTTCTGATCAACACGCTGACGGCCGTCCTGACCTTCTTCGCGCTGATCGGCTACGCCGTCATCTATACCGTGTTCCTGAAACGCGCGACGCCGCAGAACATCGTCATCGGCGGCGCTGCCGGCGCCGCGCCGCCCGTGCTCGGCTGGGCCGCCGTCCAGAACGAGGTCTCAGGCTATGCGCTGCTTCTGTTTCTGATCATCTTCACCTGGACGCCGCCGCATTTCTGGGCGCTCGCGATCGCGCGCAAGTCCGACTACGAGAAGGCCGAGATTCCGATGCTGCCCGTCACCCACGGCGTCGGGATGACGAAGACCTTCGTCCTTTATTACACGATCCTGCTCGTGCTCGTGACGCTTCTGCCGTTTCTGACCGGCATGAGCGGTCTTTTGTATCTGACGGGAGCCATTGTGCTCGGCGCCGGGTTCCTCTGGTACGCCGTCCTGCTCAAGTCGACCGACGACACCGTCATCGCGCTCAAGACCTTCCACTACTCGATCAGCTATCTCGTCGCGCTCTTCACCTTCCTGCTGCTCGACCACTATCAGCCGCTGATCTGGCCCCGCTAGGAATGATCCGCTCGAGCGGCAGCTCCGCCCAACGCCGCAGCTGCTCGCGGCGGGCGCCCTCCCAGGTCGTCAGGCTTCAGTCGATGCTGTCGACGGGATCAGTTTCCGGAATCGTCATTAAGCCTCATCCTGAGGTGCTCGACGTCGATCAGGTCCTGAGCGCGGCCCACCGCGGTCTTCATGCCGATCAGAGTGGCTATGGAAACGAACCGTACGTCGACGGACCCGGGCAAGGGTTTCGCCAACGAGCGCGCGTACTCCTCCTCGAAGGGGAACGGCTCCTCCACACCAGCGGGCTGTAGCCGATCGACGCCAGTGCCGCGAACGCCCTTACTATGTTCTCGGGAACGAGCTGAACGACCAGATCGACATCGTTCGTATAGCGCAGGTAGCCATGCGCATTGACGGCCAGGCCCCCGGCAATGAGGTAGCGAACGCCGGCGTCGTCAAGCGCCCTGGCAACGGCTGCGAAGCTGTTCAGTCTCATGAGTGATCACGCCCGAGGAACAGGGCATTATTGGACCTGCGGTGAGCGCGGGCAAGCGTCGGCGATATTCAGTCTTCACGCCGCGTTGCTTGTTCCGTACGATCTGGCCCACCATGGACGCATCGCCGCTCCGCGGCTCCACCACCGAATACGACAACAGCTGTCACGCAAGGGTGCCTCATGAAGCTGCGAATCGGCTACGAGCTGATTTATGAATTCCCGCAAGTCACGCCGCTGATTCTGGTCGTGAATGTGCACTGCTCGCGCGCGGCCGATCTCGTCGTGCGTGACGATCTGATGGCCGAGCCGCATACACCGAGCGTGGCTTACGAGGACTTTTTCGGCAACCGTTGCCGCCGCATCCTCGCGCCCGCGGGACGATTGCGCCTGACGGCCGACGCCGTGATCCGCGATAGCGGCCGGCCGGATGAGGTCGGTTGGGCCGCAGGCCAGGACACGGTGCAGGACATTCCGGAAGATAAGCTGTTATTCCTGCTGGGCAGCCGGTACTGCGAAACGGACTTACTTTCGGAAACGGCCTGGCAACTCTTCAGCGGCACGGCTCCCGGCCATCCGCGCGTGCAAGCGATCTGCGACTTCGTTCATCGGCACATCGCGTTCGACTATCAGAGTGCGCGCGCGACGCGCAGCGCCAATGAAACTTTCCACGAGCGCGTCGGCGTCTGCCGCGATTATGCCCATCTCGCGATTGCGTTCTGCCGGTGCATGAACATTCCGGCTCGTTACTGCACGGGTTATCTCAGTGACATAGGAACGCCGCTGCCGTATCCGCCGGGCGACTTCGCGGCGTGGTTCGAGGCCTGGATCGGCGGGCGCTGGTACCTGTTCGATCCGCGCAACAACGTACCGCGCATCGGTCGGGTGTTGATGGCGCGCGGCCGCGACGCAGCGGACGTCGCGATCGCGACGACATTCGGCCCGAACACGCTGCAGGGCTTTCGGGTCTGGGCCGACGAGATCGCCGAGACAGCCGGTTGATGTCCTTTCTGACGGTGAGTCACCGTACGATCTATCGCTACCGCGAACCGGTCGTCCTGGGCGAGCATCGGATGATGTTCCGCCCGCGCGAGAGCCACGATTTGCGGTTGATTCGCAGCAGTCTGCTGATTTTTCCGCAACCGGCGCAGCTGCGCTGGCTGCACGACCCATTCGATAACTCGGTCGCAATCGCTACGTTCGAAGGTGACACGACCGAGCTTAGCTTCCAAAGCGCCGTGACGCTCGAGCACTTCGACAGCACTCGGCCAGAGTACCCGCTCGAGGACTACGCACGAAGTTATCCGTTTCGCTATTCCGACGAAGACTTCCCGAATCTCACGCGCGCCCTGACGCCGTGCTACAACAACGCGCACGTATCGAGATGGGCGCTGCGTTTTCTCGATGCCTCCGACACCACCGGGACGATGGCGATCCTCACGGCCATGACGCGCGGCATTCAAGAGGAGTTCGAATATACCCGGCGAGTCGAGAAAGGAGTGCAAAGCCCGGCGGAGACCTTGCAGCTTCTCAAGGGCAGCTGCCGGGATTTCGCGGTCTTGATGATGGAAGCGGCACGTTCCCTCGGTATCGCCGCCCGTTTCGTCAGCGGCTACATCTTTACGCCCGACCAGGCCGGACTGGCCGGCGGCGGCGCGATGCACGCATGGATGCAAGCCTATCTGCCTGGCGCCGGCTGGATCGACTTCGACCCGACCAACAGCATCATCGGCAACCGCAATCTCATTCGCGTTGCGGTGGCCTGGTCGCCGGAGCACGTTCTGCCGCTATGGGGCACCTATTCCGGCCCGCCCGGCAGCTTCATTGCGATGGATGTCGAGGTGCGCGTGGCCGAGGCGACAGGACGGTTGGACGCGTGACACCCGTGCGCATCCTGCGCCCGCAGGGCCAGGGCCGATTCGTATTGCTGTGCGATCACGCGAGCAATCATGTTCCCGCCGAGCTCGGAAATCTCGGCCTGCCCGAAACGGAGCTGACGCGCCACATCGCCTGGGACATCGGTGCGGCCGGGGTTACCGAAGCCTTGTCGGAACTGCTGGACGCGCCGGCAGTGCTCTGCGGTACGTCACGCCTTGTGATCGACTGCAACCGGCAACTCGATAGTCCCGCTCTCATCCCCATCGTCAGCGACGGAACGCCGGTGCCGGGCAATGTCGCACTCGACGAGGCGTCGAGAACGGCGCGCATCGAACGCTGGTTCAAGCCATATCACGATGCGATCGAATCCGTGCTCCTCGAGCGAGCGGAGCGGGGGGCGGAGTCTGCGCTCGTCGCCATTCACTCTATGGCGCCATCCCTGGACGGTCGATCGAGGCCGTGGCAGATTGCCCTGTCGAGCCACGCGGACCGGCGTCTCACCGATCCCCTGCTCGCGGCCCTGCGGGTCCAGGGTGACATGCTTGTAGGAGACAACGAACCGTATCGCATCGACCCACTTATCGACTACAGCATTCCCTTCCATGCGCTGCGCCGCGGTCTGCCGCATCTGCAAGTGGAGTTCCGGCAGGACGAAGCGGCGGATGCCGCCGCGCAGCGGCGCTGGGCCAGGCGTTTCGCTGCGGCATTGTTGCTCGCGGCGCCAGCGCGAAAATGACCCCCGGCGATCGGCCAGGCGATCGGAGGCAGGGCTAGCGGCTAGCCCTGGCCCATCATCTGCTGGTAAGTGTCCTTGTCCGCCTGATAGCAACTGCAGGAACGCTCCTCGAGGCCGGCCCGGTCGAGCACCTTGATATGGCCCCGGCTGTAGCTGACGAGCTTGCGCTTCTGCAGTACGCCCGCGGCATTCGTGACGCCGACGCGACGCACGCCGAGCATCTCTGCAAGAAACTCGTGCGTCAAGTAAAACTCGTCGGTGTGTGCGCGATCGTGCGTCATCAACAACCAGCGGACAAGGCGCGCATCCAGGGTGTGGAAGCTGTTGCAGGCGGCCGCTTGCGCGAGATGCGCCAACGATACGTAGACGTAGCGACTCAGCATGCTCCGGAGCGCAGCGCTATGCCCGAGCTCGCGGCGCAACGATGCCGGGCTGATGCAAAGCGCCTGCCCCGAGCCCTGGACCAGCACACGCAGCGGTGAAACCGCTACGCCAAGAACGAGCGGTATGCCGAACATCCCCTCGTTGCCCACCAGCTCAATCTCCAGGCTCGCGTGACCTGTGACCGGCAGCAACAAGGATATGAATCCGCTGAGCGGAAAATACGCGTGGCGAATCCGCTCGCCCGGCTCGCAGTACACGTCGCCAAGCGTCAGCTCGACCGGGACACAGGCTGCCAGCAAGCGCCGCCGGTCGCGCTGCGGCAACGCTGCCACGAGGCGATTGACGACGGGGCTGCTTTCGATCGCCTGATCCGTGTCCATCGGCTAATTATCGACATCCCGCCGCGCCGGTCTGTACCCTGGCGTACATTGGAAAGTGGCTGCGCGCCTCAGTGCCGCGCTGGGGGCCTAATGCCGGGATTTCGCAACGACGCGATACGGATCGCCAAGCGGTATGTCCGTCAGCAGCCGATCGAATTCCTTCTTGACGACCAGATAGCACTCACACGACAGTTTCTCCAGCC
>Ga0302046_10005847_pt1 | contig 10784 bp, 13 predicted proteins | sample RVTome_11_FD_200261 | JGI IMG/M metagenome (GOLD analysis project Ga0302046, IMG submission 200261) | Soil microbial communities from uranium-contaminated site in the Upper Colorado River Basin, Wyoming, United States - RVT147D111 (version 2) ... | reverse complement strand
CGAATCCCAGAGCTGCGATGTTCTCCATGATCAGCGGCGCTGAATTCGGCAGGCCCCCGTCGATGAGCAGATGGCCCCGGGGTGAGGTGATCAGCAGGGCGCTCAATCCACGCGTACCCACGAAGTAGGTGTTGCCGAAAATCCGGAATGCGGGCTGAGGGGCGTTCCAGTCGGCGCAATCGGGACAGTCGCCGGCCGGGTATGCCGCGACCAGCTGCGCGGCCGCCGGCGCGCAGGAGCCGAGCGCCAGGAGTGGACCCGCGATGAATGCGAACGCGGTCGTGGCGCGCATGCTCACAGGCCCGGGGGACTCGGATCAGCGTAGTCCAAGCCCCCCCCTGAACATGAAGTACGCCGCGCCGCACAGACACAGGCCCGCCCACAGGTAGTCGAGCTTCACCGGCTCGCGCAGGTAGAGCGTGGCGATCGGAACGAACACGCTCAGCGTGATGATCTCCTGCAGGATCTTCAATTGGGCGATGTTCATCTGCGCGTATCCGATCCGGTTCGCCGGCACCTGCAGGAGATACTCGAACAGGGCGATCGCCCAGCTCGCCAGCGCGGCGAAAATCCACGGCCGGTGATTCAGCTCCTTAAGATGAGCGTACCAGGCGAGCGTCATGAAGACGTTGGAAGCCGCCAGGAGGAGAATCGTCTGGACTACCGGGGACACCGCTCTCACGCTCCTTCTGCATGCAAGACGTTCCGCATTTTACGCCATGACTTCATTGCGGCGTAGCCTCGCCCGGTCCCGGCGCAGCCGGGGGCGCAAGGCGGCGCCTCAGCGGCCATCTCCGCCCTTCCTCGCCGGCCGGCTCCGGCGGGCGACCTCCAGCCGGGAAGCCGTCGCCGCGACGATGTAAGGTGCCGCCGATGCGGGGTACGGGGCGACACTGCTCACATTGATCTCGCACAGAACATAGGTGTCTTCGCCGCGTGCGTTTTTGGGCCCGAGCAGGAAATCGCAGTCCCAGAGGATCGGAAGCGACCCGGACTCGATGCTCAGCAGTCGCTGCACCGCCGGCACCCAGTCCTCCTCCAGCTGGCGCTTGAGAGCCTGGAATTCGGGCTTCGTCGGTGGATGGTATAGCCGGGGGCCGGGCTCGGGCGCATCCGCCGGGCCGGCGCCCGGCGGCGCGGGAAAGAGCGCATTGATCGCCTGATGCCCGAAGCCGTTGACCGTCCCATGCGTCAGGTAGCAGCGGATCGTCCCCTCCGGCAGGCGCTCCTGATACTCCTGGTCGAGCATCAATCCGCCGGCCGCGAAGTACTCCCCGCACCGCTCGACGAACTCATCCAGCGGGACCTGCTCCTCGACGCAGCCGCGCCGGGCATGCCGCACGCGGAGCACCGTGGCGTCCGGCCGTGCTCCGGACGCGCCGCGGCTCTCCTCATCGTTGGTTGAGCTCATCGACAACTCCACTTTCCAGACCCCGATGCCGCCGTTACCCCGGTTCTGCTTGAGGACCCGTGCTCCGCCGCCGGCCAGCCGATGGGGCAGCTCATCGCGCAGCTGTTCCGGGCTGCGGTACAAATGCGTATCGCAGCCCCAGCCGACGCCGCGCGTTCGGTACAGCACCTCCTTGGTGCCCAGCTTCAGAATCATGTCGGGATGCGCGCTCACGAACACTCCCTGCGCTGTCACATCTCGCAGCATCGAGTCGAGCACCGACCTGTCCCGTCCACCCTCGAGTGGGTTCGTCCATACCAGAACACCGTCAACTCGTAGCAGCTGCTCGCGAACTTCCTCGCTGAAATCATCGTGGTATACGGCGGGCTCGACGTTCAGCCCCTGCGCGGCAAAGGCCGCAAAGAGATCCGCGAACCGTGTGCTCTCCGGTCTCGGATTCCTTCTGGCCTCGAGATCACCGGGATAGAGAATAGCCACTCGCCCGTAAGTCTCTACCGCCATGCAGTCGCCCCCTGCGATGGCCATGTCAGACCGATACGCGTCAACAGGCCGTTCGTTCTCCGGGTTCCTGGCGGGACTCTACATACAACTCAGGATGCCAGGCAAGCCGATGGGGGGGAATCCGGGGCGATTCATTACTCGCTAGGCGTTGCGTTGCGCGACCGCGTGCCACAGCACGCCTGCGCCGATCAGCATGAGGCCAGCGAACCATATCATCGGCTCGACCCAGAAAGCGAGACCGATGCAGGACACGAGGCCGCAGACGGGTACCCACCGGGGGTACAGCCTGCTGTCGGTGGGCAGCCGAAGGGCCGCGAGATTGGTGAGGGCGTAGTAGACCAGGACCGTGAAGGCGCTGAACGACCAGGTGAGCCTGACGCTTCCCGTAAGAGCGAGCGCCGCTATGACGGCTCCCACGACGACGACGGCGCGGCGCGGAGAGGCGTGCGCGCCGTCCAGCCGGGCCATCCCCCGCGGCATGTCACCGCGCCGGGACATCGCCAGCAGCACTCTCGACAGCCCGAGCAGCAGGTTCAGCAGGACGCCGAGCATCGCACTGACGGCACCGGCGGCGACGAGCCAGGCGACACCGGGGACTCCGAAGCCGCGCGCGACCACCTCCAGCGGAGCGGCGGCGGCGCTCGTGGCCTCCGCCATTCGTGGGGCTCCGACGGCGGCCACGGCGACCAGGGCCACGGCGGCATAGAGAGTCATGGTGGCGAGCAACGCGACGACGATGGCCTTCGGGATGCTGCGCCGGGGCTCGCGGATCTCCTCGCCCAGCGTCGCGATGCGACCGTAGCCGGTGTACGCCACGAACATCAGGGCGGTCGCATGGAGCAGCCCGCGGACGTCATCGCCGCCAGCCTCGAGAAAGCCCGCGAAATGTTCGGGCGCCCCGTCGAGCGCTGACGGAATGCCCGTGAGCACGAATGCGAGCAGGGCCGCCAGTGTCGCGGAAACGATCACGGCGTTGGTCCGGTTCGACCGGCGCATCCCGCCGGCGACGACTACCGTCAGCAGACCGATCGCCACGAGCGCCAGGACGATCCGAACCGTCATCCCCGATTGCCCGAAGGCGATCAGTACGTATCCCGCGAAGCCGAGCGCCGCCGTCGCCGCGGAAGCGGACTTCGCGCTGAGGAACATCCATCCGGCGGTGAAGCCGAGCATCGGGTTCAGGTAGCGGTAGCCGTACTCGTAGGTGCCGCCGCTGACGGGATGGCTGGCGGCGAGCTGCGCGCTGGACAGGCCGCTGAACGTGGCGACCACCGCCGCCCCCGCGACCGCGAGGATCACCGACGGTCCGGCGACCCCGGCAGCGATGCCGATGCTCACGAAGATTCCCGTGCCCAGAATCGAGCCGAGCCCCATCAGCACGGCCCCGGGCACGCCCACCACGCGCGCCAGTCGCCCCTGCTCCCCCGTCTCGATCACGGTCGCTTTCTCCTCTCGATCTCGCCGTCGAGCGACCAGGGCCCTGCTCCGGCGATCAGCAGGAAGATCGAGCCAAGGAGCATGGCGAAGTCGGTCCGCGCCTCGTGCGCCATGCTCCAGAATCCGTAGGAGGAAAGCTGGCGCAGGCTGAAGCCCCAGAAACCGTAGCCGAGCAGGATGGGGATCTTGGTGGAGACGATGGCGACCACCATGTTGATGATGAGGGGAACGGCGGCGAGTCGCGTCGCCAGTCCGGCGAGTATCCATGTGCCACAGACGAGCTCGACGACTCCCACGCACGGCCCGCTCACCTCCGGCCACGGGATGCCGATCTTCGCGAAGCGGCCGGCGCCCAGCGACGCGGGCTCCAGGAACTTCTGGATCCCCTCGGAGAGAAAGACGCCGCCGACCAGCAGGCGGATCAGAACCGTGGCGCGAGGTGCATCCGAGCGCATGAGACGGTCGAGAGGCTTCATCCCCCTGCTCCTCCTCGCTGCGCCTCGGGCGCGGAGCCGCGCCGGACCGGCGACAATCGGACGTCGGGCGTGGCCACGTGGATGTATGGCACGCGCTCGGCCCGGTGGCACGCGTTGCAGGTGGCGGTGAGCGTCTCGATGGCCGTCTCGAGCGCCGGGGCATCGCGTCCATCGATCGCCGCGCGCACTTGAGTGACCGCGCCCTCGAGCATGCGGGCCGAGGCCGCGCGCAGCGGACGGCGCTCTACGCCGTTCGCCACGGCACTTTCGATCTTGTCGAGCTGGTAGGCAGCGTACTCCCAGTTGTGATCGCGGCTCGCCCAGTAGAGTTCTTCATAGCGGTAGCCGACCTCGACCATGGCCATGTCGAAGCCCCGCAGATGCTTGGCAACAAGGGCGAACCGGGTATCGACGTCGCCGCGCAGCCACCCGCTCCCCTCGACGGTTCCGTTGTCACCCGGAGAGCCGCTCTCATGCGACTTCGAGCAGCCCATGAAGAACGCCACGATCGCAAGAGCGACAACGGCGAAGCCGGTTCTATGCATGATTCTGGCTCCATGCTCATCGGCTTTCTCGATCCACCCGTCCGCCCGACGCGTGGCTACGCGGCGGCAGGCGGGCGCAGAGGTCAGTCCTCCGCAAGACGGCGTCTTCGGCCGCCGATGCGACGGCTGCTGCCCCATTCCAATCACCGTGAATGTGCCGGGCTGGCCAGGTGTGCTCGCACCGCAGCGAGGACGGTCCCCGGGCGTGGATACAGGAGCCTGTGGCCCCTGTACACGTCCTGACCGTCTACCGTGACGCGGAGTTCACCGACCTTGCCACGAAGCTTCCGCACCAGCCTGTCCGGTCCCTCCAGTTGCGCCGCCACCCGGGCAGCGATACCGGCCTTGATGGGTCACACCGGACAATAGTGCACCTCGATCGTCTGCATGCCTCGCCTCCCGGGATCGCAGCGATTTGCGTAGCTCCGAGATTACTCCAAGATGCAGCGGGAATCACCTGCGACGTTCCTGCACAGGTCTGCCCGACGTCAGTTCCCTTCCTCGGATGCCGCCGAACGATCCGCACCAGCGGCACGCCGCGTGGCGCGTCCCGTGCTCTCCTCGAGCTCGGGGCGTGAGACGCGAGTGCGTCCGTTGCGCGCGGTTGGGCGGCATCGTGCTGTCACAGTTATGCGCCAGCATCCTGCGCGAATAGAGTGGTGGTGATATAGCGCTCGCCTGTATCGGCCAGCAGTACGGCGATCAGCTTTCCCGCAGCCTCGCGTCTGGCGGCCACAGCAAGCCCCGCATGGAGCGCTGCGCCGGATGAGATACCAGCCACGATTCCTTCCTCTCGCGCGAGTCGCCGGGCACATTGAAACGCGTCCTCATCGCTCACGGCGATAACTTCGTCGATGATGGAGCGGTTCAAGACCTCCGGGATGAAACCGACGCCGATGCCCGGTATCTGGTGGCTCCCCGCGCGACCGCCGGACAGGACTGCCGCCCCGGCAGGCTCGACTGCGACTATGCGCACACGGGGCTTGCGCTCCTTCAGCGCTTCGCCGACGCCCGTGATGGTGCCGCCGGTGCCAACGGCGGACACGAAGACATCGACGGCACCCCGCGTGTCCTCCCAGACTTCGATTGCCGTCGTGCGTCTATGAATCTCGGGATTCGCGGGGTTCGTAAACTGGTCGAGCATGATCGCATCGGGGATCTCCTGAACGAGCTGCCCGGCCCGAGCAACGGCGTCGCCCATGAGGATCCCGGGCGTGAGTACGACTTCCGCGCCAAGGTGTCGAAGCAGGGCAACCCTTTCCTTCGACATGGCCTGCGGCATCGTCAAGATGAGTCGGTATCCGCGGATCGCCGCGGTGAGCGCCAGCCCAATCCCCGTGTTGCCGCCTGTGGGCTCGACGAGCGTCATCCCGGGACGCAGAACACCTCGGCTTTCAGCGTCTTCGATCAATGCGATGCCAAGCCGGTCCTTCACGCTCCCACACGGGTTTCGCATTTCAAGCTTGGCGACAAGCCGGCCGGGTAGACCCCTTCCCAGGCGCGCGAGTTCGACCATCGGCGTCTTGCCCACCGTTGCCGTGAGATCACCAAAGATCACTGGCTCTGCTCCTTTCCTGTGGAACGCCCGGCGATCTGCTTGCGCAGCCGTTCCTCCCGTTCGCGCAGCTCAGGGGTGAGCTCGGCGCCGGAATCCTCCGGCTCGAACACCTGCCGGATCTCAATCTCCGAATCCCCGGGCATATGGTGACCATAGTATTTCTGGAAATTCCGGTTCGGATGCTCTGGCAATTAACACTTTCATTCCATACTTCGCGGCGAGAGACCGGACAATGCGACCATAAAGAGGATATGAGACTTTAGGCGTATGCCCGGACCCCACTTGCTCCTTCAACCCCTCAAGGTTCAGCGGCGGCTTGTCTGTGTCAAATTGACCGGCACAGGTTACAGCAAGGCCTTCAAAAAACCACGTTGGCCCCATGGCCTCTGCCGAACCATACCGTGCTATGGCAATTTCTTCATGTGCCCTGTGAGTCAGCTCATGGACTATTAACTGATGATAGCTCTGTTCGATCCAGGGCCATTCAGGATAAAGCTTCTGCCAAATCGCTTGATAGGTTCCGCGAGAAACCAGAAAGAGCCTTCTCCCTTCTACAGTGCCGGAGAAAGTTTCTGGAATGCTCTCAATGGGTGTCCCATACGCAGCAGCCAAATATTCTCGTGCCTTCGGTGAGCTTTCAAATACCGTGACCGAATCGATGATTCTCGGGTCAAGCGATTCGAATCCCGAGGACAGAAAGAAGTTGGCAACTTCACCCAGCGCTCTTATGACGTCCTTCTCGTATAAGCTGCGTTCACGCTCTACCGACGCGGGCAACTCAATTCTTGGGGATTGAACGGGTAATTCAGGGATCGCGTGGCTGCGCTGGGGTGCTTTACAAGCTGTCATAAAAATCATGGCCAGCATTAAGCTCTGGACATGAGTGATTCGGAACAGTTTCGTTAGCGGCACGTACGACCCTCTTCACCTTTCAGGCATCTAACGCCCGCGTTCAGCGACGCGCCGCTTGATTTTCCTCCGCAGGTGGCGTGCCACGCGAGTGGCCCGCTGCAACGCGTTGATAGCCCGCCTTTTAGAACTGATGTGATTCGGTTGGAGTTTACAGAAGCGCTTGGAGCTTCTCGCGGGTGAGTTCGCAATCGCGAAGGATTTTGGCCAGAAGGCCGGGACCAATGATCTCACCGACATGTACTGGTACCACGGTCACTCGACCGTCAGCGTGTCGGAGGAAATGGTGGCTACCCTTGACCCGCACCACCTCGAACCTCATCTGAACCAACGCCGCAATGACTTCCTTCCCTGTAACCCAAGGAAGCCGGACCATCAGCCGACAGTTACCTTCTGAACCCCGACAAAATCGAGCGGCTCTAGCTTGTCACCCTGGACCTCAAGGCAGAGTTCAATGGCTTCGCGAATGCGAGACATCAGCTCGTCTAAGGACTTGGCCTGCGTGTGGCAGCCCTTTAAGGAGGGGACGGAGCCGACATAATGGCCTTCCGTGTCGCGCTCGATGATGACGTTGAATTCTCGGCTCATGATGAGGCTCCTTCGCTTGCCAACATTCTACTACAGCGCGGCAAGAAAGCCTCTGTCGGGCTAACGCCCGCGTTCAGCGGCACGCCGCGTGGCGCACGCAACGCGCGCGCTGTCGGTCCCCGGTGTCATGAGTTGCGCGTTCGTGACGCCCGCCACGACTGGCGTGTGATCTACCGCGTCGACTCGGATGCGATCGCGATGCTGGATGTGTTCTCCAAGACTCGGGGGCAGGTGCCGCGGGCGGGACGGTACCCGCGCACACATTTGCACCCGGCCTGTGACGGCGTGATAGTAGATGGTGCCGGCCATCGGAGACGAACAGGCGTAGTGAATCGCACTCCGTGGAAAACATCCGGCGCGCGCACGTGGGCTGGTAATGAACCGAAGGGTGGCGCACACGTTTGCACCCCGGCCGTTTCGGGTGCTGGCGGGGACCGGTGCGGGTGCCGGGCATCGAGTGAATGCGCGATCGCGCGGGCGATTGACTGGGCGACCTGCAGGGGGACGGGCGAGTGCGCCACTCGGTAGCTCGAGAAGCGGTGAGCCCGGGAGAGGCACAGTCCTCGCGAGCGAATGATCGGTCTGATATGCGCCCGTCATCATGGTATGACCCTCACCGGAGCAATCTCGCGGAAGGGGGCGGATCTATATGAGCGGCCGGTCCGTTCTCGGGCGCGGGGACGAGAACCGGCCTTGAATAGCTGGAGTAAGATACGCGAATAATCAGCTCTTGTCAACAAGAGAATTCAAGAAAATATGGAGAGGCCGAATCGGGGCGGCCACAGGGATCGCGAGCGTTCTTTGCGCATGCTCCGTCAGCAGCTTCTCGGGAATCACAACGACCCTTAATCCGCAGGCGCCGGCGGCCCGGATCAGCGCGTCGCGGAACAGCGCCACCTCGGCCTCGTGCATGCGGAAATGCACCGCGAGGATCTCGCCGAGGGTCCAATCGGGCATCGTCCCCCCGACGAGGACCGCGCCCGCTGCGAGTTCGTGCCCCCCTCGCGCGTGCGCCGCCATGCGCTTGCCGTCTCAGCGCCCCTCGATCAGCGCCGCCCACAGCATCCGCGCGGCGGCGGAGGCGGCGGGATCCACATCGATACGCGGAGCGTCACCATTCTCCCCGGCGAGCCGAAGCCCTGCGAGGGGGAGGATCGCGCCGAGAGGCAGCGGCTCGGATCCCCGGATGTGCGCCCGGTAGAAGCTGTCCCAGTCGCGCGGCGCCGTGGCGTCGAGAGCGGCCTCGATCTCCCGCCACGCATAGGGACGGCGTCCGCCGCCGGTGCGATCCCACAGCGCGCGCAGAACATCGCCGAGGCTCCGCCTGCTCTGGGTGGCGTCCCGTATCAGCAGATCCCAGGAAAAGGCGACGAGAGCGCCGGCGCCATACAGGGGCGGCCCTTTGCGCGAGCCGCCGGCCTCGAGGGTCGTCGTCAGCCGGCGGGAGTTCCGGAGGTGATCGGAGAGCTTCCGCACGAACTCCCCGGGATCGATCATTCCGGACCTCGTCATGGCGAGGTTGGCGGCGTACTCCGTGAACCCTTCCTGGAACCACTGCGAGGCGGCGTAGTCCGCGCCGATCAGGCGACTCCCGTTCCAGTAGTGGAAAACCTCGTGCGCCAGGAGGTTGCCCCAGGCCGTGGAGTTCGCCCTCGATGGCGTGGTCCCCGCCGTCATCGCGAAGCTGTTCCGGAATGACTCCCCGCCGTCCTCTTCGATGGGGAGGAGGACGACCAGATAGTCGTCCCGTTCCTCGAACCGCATGAGGGCGACCAATTGCGGGATCACGGCCTCCATCACGCGGCGCACTTCGTCGCGCGCCGGCCGCCAGTGGCCCATCGGGAGGACGTGGAGCTGAAAGCCGCCCGCGGACACCGTTTCCGCGCCGCCGGTCGTCAGGGCGAGGAGATTGTCCACGAGCGCGTCGACTCCCTCCACCGCGAAGCCGCGCCCGGAGCCCGACCTCCTCTCCCACGGCGCGAGGATGTTCCACGCTCCCGGCAGATCGAAGGCGACAACGCTGGAGCCGGTCTGGGGAGTCGAGATGAACAGCGACCGTCCGATCAGCACCAGGTGGCTCGCATCGGTAAATACCGCCTCCCGCGGGGCCGGCCAGCCGCGCGCGGCCAGCGGGGCGTAGTCGACCTCGTAGTGGAGAGTGATCCTGCCTCGATGCGGGTGCGCCAGCTTCCAGCCGGCATCGCCGGCGCCCGCCAGCGCGAGAGGTTCGCCCGCCGCATCCACAACCCGCAGATCGACGATCAGGCCCGGCCAGCCGTGCGCATCGAGCTCCGGAATGCCGCCCGGCCGCGTGGTCGCCATCCGGAGGTCTCGTCCATCGATCGGGAGATCGGCGGTGACCGACAGCCTGGGCGGCTCGAAGCCGAGCACGTTCACACGGTAGGTCGAGGCGGGACGACCCGCGTCCCCGGGTTCGGTGGCTGTTGCCGGTTCGACACCGCCTCGAGCCGCAGCGGCGCCGGCGAGCAGGAGAGCGACGCACCCGGCGGCGACGCCCGTCATCCCGGTGCGGAGCATGGAACTGGCCATTCGGTCACCTCATCGCGGTCGCGTCCGGCGAAATGCCGGCATCGCCCCGGTCACGATTGACAGTACGCGCCGGAGCCGGGGATCGTTGGCGCATCCGGAGGTCGACGTCGCCTGGCCGGCAGCCGGGCGCTCTCTCGTCGTGGGCACCCACATGAGCCCGGAGAGGATGCCCACGGTGAACCTGCGGCTCGACCACCGGGAGCGGCGCGAGCTTCGAGGGGATCGGGATGTTCTCGCCGACCTGCAGCGCGGCGCCCTGGGGCGGCGTTACGGCGAGCGGAGCCGGAGGATCGGCGGCGCGATCGGTGCACGCGGGCAGGGCGGCCGCGAGCAGGCCCGCGACGAGAGCGTAGGCGACGGGGTTGGGCATCTGTTCGCTCTTCTCCCCGGCGCGACACGGGGGATTCTATCCCCGCTCGCGACCGGGCGCAAAAGATTGACGGATCCTATCATTCAGTTCTTGCGCCGGCGGTATTGCACCATCGGTAAACTCTCGAAGTCAGCGTCCTGCGTCCAAAGAACCGCATCGGATAGGCGCGCTGTCGCCAGGACGACGCTATCGGCGAGGGGCAATCGATGGTCCACGCTCAGCTTTGCTGCGGTGAGCGCGACCTGTGTGTCGAGATCGACCACGCGGCCCTGACGCATAACGGCTATCGCCTGCAAGGCGTCACCTTCGGTACGCTGCTGCAGGACTCGCTTGAAGACTTCAAAGATCGTCAGGCTCGGAACCACGAGGTTCGGGATGTCCTCGATGGCCTTGCTGAAGAACCTGGCGTTGGGGCCGTTCGCGAAGTATTCCAGCCAAG
>Ga0302046_10005846_pt1 | contig 10784 bp, 8 predicted proteins | sample RVTome_11_FD_200261 | JGI IMG/M metagenome (GOLD analysis project Ga0302046, IMG submission 200261) | Soil microbial communities from uranium-contaminated site in the Upper Colorado River Basin, Wyoming, United States - RVT147D111 (version 2) ... | reverse complement strand
TCCCGCCTCTGGTCGGCGGAGATGCGGGAGGAGCGGGCGCGCGCCCACGGCATCAGGCCGGATGAGCTGGAGGAGTTCTACCGCCGGCGCAACCTGCTCGGCGTGCGGGTGACCGCCGAAGATGTCGCCGAGGCGGCGGTCTGGCTCGCCTGCGACCGATCGGCGAAGACGACCGGTTGCATCATCACCACCGATGGCGGAGTGAAGGAAGCCTTCCCGCGCTGAGAACCGGACTTACTTGCCGTCAGGATAGGCGGAGAGAACCGGATAGTAGGCCGACCCGCCCCGATCGGTGTAGATCTGCAGCAGGACCGCCGACAGATGGTGGTTGGTGCCCACCTGCGGATTGAACGTCGGCAGCGACAGGCGGCGATCCAGCTCCAGCGCCCGCTGATAGCTGGCGATCATCTTGTTGTAGCTTCCCGACGCCTCGTATGCCGTGCCGAGGTTGTAGTGCACGATGGCGAAGTTCGGCGCCAGGTCGAGCGCCTTCTTGTACGCCCGCTTAGCCTTGCCGAACTCACGCTGGGCCTGACAGGCGAGACCGAGGTTGTTCCAGGCCTGCACGAAGTTGGGGCTCAGCTTGACCGCCTTCCTGTACACCGCCTCGGCCTCGACCAGCCGTCCCCGATGCAGCAGTTGGTTGCCGTATTCGTTCAGGATGTACGGGTTATCGGGGTAACGGGCCGCTTTGTCGGCGAGCGTGTCGAGGGCGAGCGGTCTCGCCTCGTTGAGCGTCGGAGCGGCCGCCGTCACCGCCGGGGCGGCCTGTGCAGCGGGAGTCCCTGCGGCCGCCGGCAGCTGTTTGCTCTCCTGGTCCGGAACCTTCGGGTCGTCCTCGGTCTGCGCCAGACCGGGCGTCGAGGCGAGCATGAGGACGGCGAACAGGGGGATCACCAGCAAGCACTGCAGGGAAACAGCCCGCCCCTTCAGCATCAACCCCTCCTCGCGCCCGCGCCGCGCTAGGACGCGGGTCGAGCCTTGATCTTCACCTTATTGCCTTCACAGTATATCCTGAAGTCGACCGCCTCACAATCCTTCTTCTGCTTGAGGACGGCCGCCTGGCGCGCGATTTCTCTCGCAAACTGGCTGAATTCAGCCTGCCGGCGGTCGCCGGCGCGGCGCCCCGCGACGAGGTAATCCTCGTACAGCCCGCGCAGGTTCGATTCGTCGTCCTGGCACGCCGCGACTCTCCAGGCCCCCGGATCGGGAGCGGCGGAAGGAGCTGGCCGCCGCGCCGGTCGTGGAGCCGCAGCGGAGGGCGGAGGGAGCCCGGGCCCCGCGGCCGACTGCTGCTCGCGCAGCGCGGCGCGCGCCGCCAGCGGGTGAATCCGCTCGCCCTCTTCCCGCCGCCGCACCTGCTTGTTCCACAGCTCGACCAGAACGTTGAACTTGTTGACCAGGTTGTTGAGGATGAACCGGGTGGCGGCGTTGCGGACCCGCACCCCCTCCATATGCCTGATCATGCGGTGCAGCTGGTCGCGCTGCATGACCGGTGGACGGGGAAGCGAGCCGACGAAGTAGAGATCGTACTGAATCTTCAGCCGGCGGATCTCGATATCGAGGATTGCCAGCTTCTCCTCGATGCTGAGCGGCTTCCCATCTTCGGTTGTTTCCCTCATCCCAGTGAATATAGAGTGCGCAGCGGCGCGATTCAAAAGGCGGAACTTTGACAGCGCTCCGGATCGTGTGGTGTGATTGTGATCGCCGCCGCCGTTGCAGCAATGTGATCGGCGGACGGCGTCCCGTCGAGGAGCATCATGAACCGCGCGAAACGATCAGCACCCCTGACCCCGGACAGAACTCCGCTCCTGCGGGCCCTCCCCCAGGTCGATGATCTGCTGAATAGCGCGCCGTTCAGGGCTCCGATCGCGGAGCACGGACGCGAACTGGTCGCCGGGACGGTGCGCCGGCAGCTCACGGCGCTGCGCGCGGAAATCCGCTCCGGCGGACTGGACCGGCGCCGGGTCGGTGAGCGGGTCGCGCGCCTGGGGGAGGAGGTGGCGGCGGAAGCGGCCCTCCTCACCGCCTCGAGCATCCGGCCGGTGATCAACGCCACCGGGGTGGTGCTGCACACCAACCTCGGGCGCGCCCCCCTGTCGGAACCCGCCGTCCGCCGGATGGGGGAGGTGGCGCGCTCCTATACGACCCTCGAGTACGACCTCGCGCGGGGACGCCGCGGCTCGCGCTCGATCCATCTCGACCGGCTTCTCGGCACGTTGTTCCCCCGCCGGGCGGCGCAGGTGGTCAACAACAATGCGGCGGCCGTGCTGCTGGCGCTCAACACCCTGGCGGAGGGGCGCGAGGTGATCGTGTCGCGCGGGGAGCTGGTGGAGATCGGCGGCTCGTTTCGCATTCCGGACATCATGCGCAAGAGCGGCGCCATCCTGCGCGAGGTCGGCACCACCAACCGAACGCGGCTCGCCGACTACGAACGGGCGATCGGTCCCCGGACCGCCCTGCTCATGAAGGTCCACCCGAGCAACTACCGCATCGTCGGCTTCACCGCCCAGGTTCAGCTGCGTGAGGTCGCTGCCCTGGGGCGACGCCGCCGGGTCCCGGTGCTGATGGACCAGGGGAGCGGCAACCTGCTCGATCTCGCCCGCTTCGGCGTGCGCAACGAACCGGTCGTCGGCGAGGCGCTGGCCGCAGGCGCCGACCTGGTCTGCTGCAGCGGCGACAAGCTGCTCGGCGGCCCTCAGGCCGGTCTGCTGATCGGTAGGCCGGGGCTGATCAGGCGGACCCGGGAGAATCCCCTCAGCCGCGCCCTGCGGGTCGACAAGATCACCTACGCCGCGCTGGAGTCGGCCCTGCTCGAGTATTTGCGCGGCACCGCGGTTGACCGGCTGCCGGTCATGCGGATGATCGCCCTGAGCCGCGAGGCGATTCAGACGCGGGCGGAGCGGCTGGCGCGGGCGGTGTCGTCGCGGGCCGCGGCCGGGGTCGACATCGCGGTGGTGCCCGGCGGATCGCTCCTCGGGGGAGGATCGGCGCCCGAGGAGGCGTTGCCGACGGCACTCCTGGGGGTGCGCTCGGCCCGGCTCTCGGCCCGGGTGATCGAGGAAAGGCTGAGGAACCGGCCGACGCCGATCATCACGCGCATCGAGGGCAGGAGGGTTCTGATCGATTTGCGCACCGTACCGGAGGAGTCGGACGGGGCGGTCGAGCAGGCGTTATTGGAGTCGATCGGCGAGCGGGGCGGACAGGCTCCTACACATTGAAGCGGAAATTGATCACGTCGCCGTCCTTGACCACGTAATCCTTCCCTTCCGAGCGCAGCAGCGCCTTCTCGCGCGCTGCCGCAAGGCTGCCGCACTCGACCAGGGCGGCGTACGCCACCGTCTCGGCCCGGATAAAGCCCCGTTCAAAATCGGAGTGAATCGTGCCGGCGGCGCCCGGCGCCTTCAACCCTTCGCGGATCGGCCAGGCGCGGCACTCGTCTTCGCCCACGGTGAAGAACTGGATCAACCCAAGCAGTCCGAAGGCCGCCTGGATGACCCGATCGCGGGCCGTTTCCCGCAGCCCGAGATCCTCCAGGAACTCCCGGACGTCGGCCGGACCGAGCCCGGCGATCTCTTCCTCGACCTTCGCCAGAATGGCGCACAAGCCGGTGTGCGGACGCGCCGCCCGTTCCTGCAGTCCAAGATCCTCGACGAAAGCGCCGATACGGGGCGCGTCGGCCTCGTCCATGTTGACGATGATGAGGAGCGGTTTGGCGGTGAGGAAGGCGAAGCCGCGGATTTTCTTCAGCTCGCCGGGCTGCAGGTCGAGGTCGCGGATCGGCCGCTCGCGCTCGAGCGCGTCGAGGCAGCGCTTCATGATCGGCAGCTCCAGCTCGTCATCTTTGTTCTTCATCTTCTTGAGGTTCAGCTCGAGCCGTTGCATCCGGCGCTGCGCCACCTCGTGATCGGCCAGCAGCAACTCGGTCTCCATCAGCTCGATGTCCCGTTTCGGGTCGATCGCCCCCTCGGAGTGAACGATCTCCGGATCGACGAAACCGCGCACCACGTGGGCGATGGCGTCGACGTTGCGCATCTCCTGCAGGGAGAGGGAGTCCTTCGCCTCGCCTTTCTGCAGCCCCTGAATATCGAGCAGGTCGAAATGGGCATAGGTCGTCTTCCTGGGATTGAACATCCCGGTCAGACGGTCGAGCCGCGGTTCCGGCACCCGGGCGACGCCGATGTTCGGCTGGAGCTTGCCCGCGGCGTACTTATCGACCGCCACGTGAGCGCCGGTCAGGAGGTTGAACAGAGTGGTTTTTCCGACCTTGGGGAAACCGAGCAGGCCGAATTTCATCTGGATGAAACCTCCCGCGAAATGGGGATTTTGTCAGGGCTTTCGGCCAAATGGGTGTATATTAGAAGCGACGCTTGTAGCGCAAAAAGCACGGGAGATGACCATGCAACGCCTCCTCCTCGTCGTTCCACTGCTGGCCCTGCTGTTCGCCATGCCCGCCGCCGCCCAATCGCAGACCCACTCCGTCGATTACGTTCTCGGCATGCTGCACGCCGGCATGGAGAACGAAGCGATCATTGCACACATCCTCGGAGAGGACATCGGGTTTCGTGTGCAGGCCGGCGATATCAGCCGCCTGCGGGCCGCCGGCGGCTCGGACGCCCTGATCGAGGCGGTCGTCCGGGAAGGGGTCATCCTGACGGGCGAGGGGGAGCCGGCAGCGGCAGGAGAGGCGTCGTCGCAGCCGCAGCGCATCGAGCCGCCGACGGAAGAGGCCGATGGAACGGTCTACACCGGTGAGGAGGTTGCCGGAGAAGCGGTGATCGTCGAGGAGGCGGAGCCTGCGGAAGAGTGCTACTACGTCGAATCGGACTGCTACCCGCACGGCCACTGGAGCGGATCGTTTTACGTCGGTGTCGGTTGGGGCTGGTGGAATCCGTGGCCGGTCTACTACGGACCCTACTGGGTCGGTTACTGGGGTTGGCCTTACTACCCCGCTTGGGGCTACCCTTCGTATCCCTACTACTATGGCGGGCGAGGCGGACATCACAGCTACTATTACGCCCGCACCGAGCCGCGTGGCAGCGGCTCGCCGGCCGGCGAGCCGCGCGGGGTCACGACCGTCGGTTATCCGACCGACCCCGGCAGTCGCACGCGTGGCGGTCCCCGGGGCGCTACCACCGTAGCCGGCAACAGCGACCTGCCCGGCGGCGGGGGAAGGGGCGCAGGTAACGGCTCCGCGGCGACCGACCCCGCCTCGCGCGGCCGGCGCGGCAGCGGTTCGATCTCCGGCACCGCCCGGTCGGGCGCCCGGAGCAGCCAGGCGCTGTCGGACGACTCGATCTCCGGCAGTCGGAGAAACAGCATGGTCTCGGGCAACGACGGCTCGAGCCGCCCGCGTCGCAGCTCGGTGTCGGGCGACACCCGGTCGAACAGCCGGAGCCGCAGCTCGGTGTCGGGCGATACCCGGTCGGGCAGCCGAAGCCGCAGCTCGGTATCGGGCAACACCCGGTCGAGCGGCCGCAGCCGTAGCTCGGTGTCGGACAACTCCCGATCGCGCGGCCGCAGCGGCAGCTCCGTCTCTGGCAGATCCAGGAGCGGCAACGGATCGCGCTCGGGCGTGTCGAGCCGCTCCAACCGATCGGGCGGCCGCAGTTCCGCCTCGATGAGCGGATCGCGCGGCGGCTCCTCCAACCGGGGTGCCAGCAGTCACGGCGGCGGGGGACGAAGCGGCGGCGGCAGCCGTGGTGGCGGCAGCCGGCGATAACTCCGGACTGAGTTCCTGCGTTTTCAACTCCAGCCAGCAGAGCACCCATCTGAGGTATCATCTGGGTTCGCGACGACCGGCCGGGTGGCCGAGGTGTCGGACGATCGGGGCGTAGCGCAGCCTGGTAGCGCATCTGCTTTGGGAGCAGAGGGTCGGTGGTTCGAATCCACTCGCCCCGACCATTCGGCGCAGCGCCGGGCGGTGGGATGGTCACGCTGTAGCACAGCGGAGGAATTCGACACGCGCGCCTGTAGCTCAGCTGGATAGAGCACCAGCCTCCGGAGCTGGGTGTCAGGGGTTCGAATCCCTTCAGGCGCGCCATACGATCCCGGAAAGGCCCCGAGGTGACGGCGGAAGCCGTTGCCCCGGGGCCTTTTCCTCTGTGGTAAGATGTGCGACTCCTTCAGGTCACCGGGGGTGGCGGATGCCGGGGCGCGATCCGGCGGATCGGTCAACGCGCCTGTAGCTCAGGGGATAGAGCAACGGCCTTCTAAGCCGTGGGTCAGGGGTTCGAATCCCTTCAGGCGCGCCACCGGCTGCGCTCGTGCGCCGGAGGATTCCGGCAATCACGGAACGCCGGGCAGTGCATCATAGAGACGTGCGGTGAGTGTAGCTCAGCGGTAGAGCACCGGGTTGTGGCCCCGGTGGTCGTGGGTTCGAACCCCATCACTCACCCCAGCATGATCTGTTTGATAACGTGGGCCGTTAGCTCAGCCGGTAGAGCAGCTGACTCTTAATCAGCGGGTCGGAGGTTCGAGTCCTCCACGGCTCACCATTCGTTTCACTCCTTCGTTTTTATCGTGAGGGGTATCCCGATGGCAGGTCACGTCCGAATCTTCGGCAAAGACACCTGACCGTACACCACATCGGCCCGTGAGGCGTATCAGAAGAAAGGCTACGAGGTGACGTACCACGACGTTCTGACCGACCGGAGCATGCTCGCCGAGATGTTGAAGTTCAGCAAAGGCGGCCGGTCGGTGCCGGTGATCGTCGAGGGCTCCCGCGTCACTATCGGCTACGGCGGCTCCTGAGGCGTCTGAGTCTCCGGCCGGCGGCCGGAACCGAACGCCTCAGCATCGCCCAGCAGGAATCATGGCCGGCTCACTCGATCGTTATCGTTTCCAGGCGCAGTTGGGGCGCCAGCTGGAAAAGATCGACGATCCCACGAAGCTGTTCAAGACCGCCCTGTCACAAATCGTCCGCCACCTGCCGGCCGACGCCGGCGGAGTGGTGCTGCTGCACCCGGTCTCAGGTGAGCTGCTCACGCTCGGATCGGGCCGCGGGGGCGCCGATTGGGACGCAAGGACGGTGCGCGCCTTCATCGCCCTCGAGCGGCCGGGCCTCCCCGAAAACGAGATCATGGCGCCGATCCTGATCGGCGGCCGCCCGATCGGGGTGATGGCGCTGCGCCGCCAGAGCGCGCCGTTCGACCCCGGCGACGGGCGCTGGCTCGGCAGGCTGTGCCGCAAGCTGGCCCACGAGGCGGAGCTGCGTGAGGAGCGTCGCATCAACCGCGTCGTCGATCAGATCAAGGACAAGACGGTGCGCGAGCTGCGGCCCAAGGATCTCTTCTATCAGATCCTGCACGGCCTGCGATCGTTGACCCGCTACGATCACAGCTCCGCCCTGCTGATTGCCGAGGAAGACGGCGCCCGCCTCGTTCTGCACGCCGAGCAAATCGCCTGGGTCAAGGCGAAGAGCCGTCGCATCGGGCGGCGGCTCAAGTTGCCGGAGACCGTGCGGCCCATGCTCCGCCGCGCGGGGAGCGTCATGCTGGTCAGCCCCGCCGCCACCCCCCACCCGGGACGGAGTGATGGGGACGGCGGCATAGCCGGCGAGCGGCTGCGCCTGGCCCGCCTGCTGCGCTGGGGCGGCAAGGGGAGCGAGCCGGCGGAGGGGTCGATCCTGATCGCGCCGCTCCACTACGAGAACCAGTTGATCGGAGTGCTGAAGATCGCCGCCCGCAGGGCGGGGGCGTTCGGAACCATCGAATCGGATGCGGTCGCGCGCGTGGTCCCTTACATCGTGTCGGTCATTCATAACGCGCGGCGGGCACTGTCGATGGAGGAACGGATCATCGCCGCCGAGAAGAAACATGCCATGGCCGATCTGGCGCGGGCGATCTCGCATGACGTGAAGAACGCCATCGGAGCGATCCTGCCGACGGCGCAACAGGCGCGCGAGGAGGTGAAGCAGGGCAAGTTCAATCCGCAGGTGCTGGCGGAGGATCTGCGGCAGATCGAGCAGTCGGCCAGGATCTGCCAGCGCATCTTCGACGGCATGCTGCAGCTGGCCCGATCCGAGGCGAGACCGGTGGAACGGGCCCCCCTCACGGTGATCTTCGACGGGGCGCTCTCGGTGCTCGGATCGCGCATGAAGAGGCTCGGCGTCGAGCTCGACCTGAAGATCCCCGCCGATCTCCCCGAGATCCGGGCGTCGCGCGGGGGGCTGGAGCAGCTGTTCCTGAACCTGATCGCCAATGCGCTGGAGGCGATGTCGGCCGGCGGCCGGCTGACCATCCGGGCCCGGGCCAGCAAGGGACAGGTCGAGGTGCAGGTGAGCGACACCGGCACCGGCATTCCCCAGGATAAGATCGAACGGATCCAGGAGCCGTTCTACACCACCAAGGACGAGGGGTTCGGGTTGGGACTTTCGATCTGCAGGTCGATCCTGTGGGAGAACCAAGGGAAGATGGAGCTGAAGAACCGGCGGGGCGGCGGCACCACGGTGACGGTGACCCTGCCGGCCGCTCCTGACGGAAAGCTGTCGCGGGCGGGGGAGGGCGTCGCGCCGCCGGCCGCGGCCACGGCGATGGAGAGGAAACGATGAAGGGATCGCGCAGCCGCATCATGGTGGTCGATGACGACCCTGCCATGCTGCGCGCCGTGGAGCGGATCCTGGCGCCGGTCCACGAGGTGCACAGCTTCGACTCCGGACAGGAGGCGCTGCAGGCCCTGCGCGGCCAGGAGTTCAACGTCGCGATCGTCGATATCCGCATGCCCGGGATGGACGGGTTCGAGCTGACGCGCGCCATCAAGTCGGAGTACCCGAAGATGGAGGTGGTGCTGGTGACCGGCTCCGTCACCGATCTCGACGACAAGCTGGTGCGCTCGGTGAAGGAGCGCGCCGGGTTCTTCATCACCAAGCCGTTCACTCGCGCCGTCCTCAGCTCGATCGTCGATCGGTCTCTCGAGATCCAGCGGCTCGAGCTCGAACGGGACGATCTGATCGAGCGCCTCACCGCCGACCTGGCGCGCGCCCGCCGATACCAGCTGGCGCTCCTCCCCAAGGACCTGCCCCGCTTCTACGGCCCGATCGAAGTCGCGGCGTCGCACGTGACCTGCGAAGCGGTGGGAGGAGACATCTACGATGTGATCCCGTTGCCGGACGGCCAGCTGCTGCTGGTGGTGGCGGACGTCGTCGGGCATGGCGTGGCCGCGGCGCTGGTCACCGGCATGATCAAGACGGCGCTCAACCGGACGCTGCAGGCTCAGCCGGAGTTGGTGCAGGCGGCGCAGGCGGTGATCGATTCGCTCGCCCCGCTCAGCCAACAGCGCGTCGTGACCCTGATTCTCGCCATGGTCGATGCGCAGGCGAAGACGATTCAGTACCTTAACGCCGGTCACCCGCCCGCGCTGATCTGGAGAGAAGGTGCGAAGATGAAGACACTCGATGCCACGACGCCGCTGCTGTCGTTCGGACTGGGCCTCGGTTCCCAACCGGTCGCATCGACTTCGTTTCAGCCGGGCGATCGGCTCGCCCTGTACACCGACGGGCTGTACGAGATGCGCGATCCGGGAGGCCGGGAGTACGGCCGCGAGCGCCTGCTGCGCGCCCTGGCGCGGCGTCGCGGCTCCATCGTGGAGGTGACCGCGAGCACCATGGAGGTGGCGCGCCGGCACGCCGGGGGACGCCCTACCGACGACGATCTGACCCTGCTGATGGCCGAGTTCCACGGCGGCTGATCGCCCTTTGCAGCGCGCCCCGTTCGTGGCATCATTACGGAACATGAGCGAGTCTCTGGCCCCCGCGCTGATCTACGCCGTTCCGCAGCTGCTCGATCCAAATTTCCACCAGTCGGTCGTACTGCTGCTGCAGCAGAACGAGCATGGCGCTTTCGGGGTCGTCATCAACCGCGAGAGCAGCCTGCTGATCGAGGATTTGTGCCGCGGTCACAACATCCCGTACGCGGGCGAACCGGGGAAGAAGGTGCGGCGTGGCGGGCCGGTGCAGCCGGAGCAGGGGCTGGTGCTGTACGGCGACGAACTGACCGATCCCGAAGGCCAGTCGGTGGTCGACGGGCTGCAGGTCAGCTTTTCCAAGGAAACGCTCGGCCGGCTCTGTCGCCGCCAGGGCGGCCGCTTCCACTGCTTCGCCGGCTACGCCGGCTGGGCGCCCGGCCAGCTGACCCACGAAATCGAGGAGGGCTCCTGGATCTTCGGTCCGGTCGATCCGACCCTCGCTCTCGATGTCCCCCCGGAGGAGATGTGGGCGCACGGCCTGCGCGCCCTCGGCATCGAGCCGGCCGCCATCGTTCCCGGCGGCACGGTCGAGGCCTGAACCGGAACCTCCGCGCGGTCTTCCGCCTGCCGGATATCTGTCACCAACAGCACGACGTCCCGCGCCCTGTTATCTATATGGCATTATATCTGTATCATGAACAGCTTCCGGGAGGGCTTGTAGTTAAATTCAGGAAAGCGCATAATTGGACCCTGACATAACTGTATATGCAGGGGGGCTCCATGCCGCGCACAGCTCGAATGGAAGCACCGGTCGGCAGGCGCATCGCCGCCCGTCGCAATCAGCAGGGCCTGTCACAGGGGACCGTGTCCCGGCGGTCGGGGCTCGATCCCTCCTACCTGTCGCGGATCGAAAACGGCAAGGTTCACCCGACCGTTCGCACCGCCATGCGCATCGCCGACGCTCTGCGCATCTCGCTGGAGGATCTGCTCGGCCCGTCACCGCCGTCCCGGCGCGATCGCCCCTGTCCGGTGAGCGCCAGCGGAAGCTGCCTCATGGACCTGATCGAATCGGGTCCCGAAGGCCCGGTGCGCAAGGAGGG
>Ga0302046_10005845_pt1 | contig 10787 bp, 8 predicted proteins | sample RVTome_11_FD_200261 | JGI IMG/M metagenome (GOLD analysis project Ga0302046, IMG submission 200261) | Soil microbial communities from uranium-contaminated site in the Upper Colorado River Basin, Wyoming, United States - RVT147D111 (version 2) ... | reverse complement strand
AGCGCGAGCGCGAGCGGCGGCGCTTCCGGATCGCGACCTACTGGGACGCCGAGGCGCGCTTCACGAAGGACGGTCAGGCCTTCACCGCCAGGCTCGTGCGGCTCGACGAGACGGCGGTCGCCACCGGTCAGGACTTCGAGGCCGACTCCGGCGAGCTCGAGGCCGGCTCGAAGGCGCGCTGGCTGCGTGAGGGACGCGAGGTCGAGGACCTGCTCTCCGCCTGGGGCACCGACTGGCGGGTGGCCTCGGTCGAGGAGAAGCCGCTCAAGCGCCGGCCGGCGCCGCCCTTCACCACCTCGTCGCTGCAGCAGGAGGCCAACCGCAAGCTGCGCTTCACCGCCAAGCACACGATGAGCGTCGCCCAGCGCCTCTACGAGGGCATCGAGGCGGGCGGCGACCGCGTCGGCCTCATCACCTACATGCGCACCGACTCGATGTCGATGGCCGAACGGGCGCTGGCCGAGGCGCAACAGGTGATCAAGCAGCGCTACGGCGACGCCTTCACCGAGGGCCCGCGCCGCTACAAGACCAAGAGCAGGGGCGCCCAGGAGGCGCACGAGGCGATCCGGCCGACCGAGCTCCGACGCACGCCGGAGGACGTCCGGCGCTTCCTCTCCGAGGACGAGCACCGCCTCTACGACCTGATCTGGAAGCGCACCGTCGCGAGCCAGATGTCCGAGGCGCGGCTGCGCCGCACGGCGGTCGAGATCGTCACTCCCGAGGCGGGGGAGGACGGTCCCGCCGGCGTCTTCGCGGCCAGCGGCACGCGGATCGAGTTCCCGGGGTTCCTGCGCGTCTACGTCGAGGGATCGGACGACCCGGCGGCGGATCTCGGCGACCGCGAGACCCTGCTGCCGCATCTCGAGGAGGGCGAGGAGGTCTCTCCCACCGAGGTCGCCGCCCAGCCCCACGAGACCCAGCCGCCGCCGCGCTACACCGAGGCGAGCCTCATCCAGCGCCTGGAAAAGGAGGGGATCGGGCGCCCCTCGACCTACGCCTCGATCCTCGACACCATCCAGCGCCGCGGCTACGTGGTGAAGCAGAAGAACGCCCTGGTGCCGACCTTCACCGCCTGGGCCGTGACCCAGCTGCTCGAGCAGCACTTCGGCGAGTACGTCGACCTCGCCTTCACCGCCCGCATGGAGGAGCAGCTCGACGACATCGCGGAGGGCGACCTCGACTGGCTCGAGCACCTGCGCTCCTTCTACTACGGCGAGGGGGGCGACGGGATCGGGCTCGAGCAGCGGATCGCCGCCGAGGAGCCGCGCATCGACTACCCGCGCCTGGCGCTCGGCGAGCATCCCGGCGACGGACGGCCGATCCAGGTGCGGGTGGGCCGCTACGGGCCCTACCTGCAGCACGGCGAGGGCGAGGAGAAGGTCTCGGCGTCGATCCCGGAGGACCTCCCGCCGGCCGACCTCACCCTCGAGAGGGCGGTCGAGCTGCTCGCCGGCGCCGGCGCGGGGGACCGCGTGATCGGGAGCCACCCCGAGAGCGGCGAGCCGATCCTGCTCAAGAGCGGGCGCTACGGCCCCTACGTGCAGCTCGGCGAGCCCGCGGGCAAGGAGAAGCCGAAGCGGGCCTCGCTGCCGCGCGGCTTCGCGGAGGAGGACGTCACCCTCGAGGGCGCCGTGCGCTGGCTCTCGATGCCGCGCGCCCTGGGCGAGGACCCGGAGAGCGGCGCCGAGGTGGTGGCCGCCGTCGGCCGCTTCGGCCCCTTCGTCAAGCGCGGCGACGACACCCGCTCGGTCCCCGCCGAGGACGACGTCTACACCCTGTCGCTCGAGCGCGCCCTCGAGCTGCTGGCGCAGCCCAAGAGCGGCGGCAAGCGCAGCGGCCGCACCGTGCTGAAGGAGCTCGGCGCCGACGCCGCGGGCGCCAGGATCCAGCTCCTCGAGGGCCGCTACGGGCCGTATCTCACCAACGGCTCCCTGAACGCCTCGCTGCCCAAGGGCGAGAGCCCCGACGCCCTCACCCCGGAACGCGCCGCGGCGCTCCTGGCCGAGCGCGGCAAGCCGCCGAAGGGGCGGCGCAAGAAGTCGAGCTAGCGGACGGCGGACGGCATGGGGCGCGGCACGCGGGTCCTGCAAGCGCTCGCCCTCACCCTCGGCGGCCTGCTGCTCCCGGTGCTCGTCCTGGAGCTCTGGCTCCGCGTCGCCGGCGCGCCCGCCGAGGTCGACCTCGGCCCCGACTTCGACCGCCCGGAGGTCCTCTACTCCTGGCAGCGCGGACGGGCCAATCCGTGGCTCGGCGCGGCGGAGGCCGGCGGCGAGGTCTTCCGGCTGGCGGTGATCGGCGACTCCTTCACCGCCGGGCAGGGGGTGCACTGGGACGATGCCTACCCCGCCCGGCTCGAGCGCTGGCTCAACTACAACGAGGGGGTCCCGCCGGTCGACGTCCTCGTCTACGCCCGGGAGGGCACCTCGACCCGCGAGCAGCTCCGCTTCCTCGATCGCGCGCTCGCCGCGGAGCCCGACCTGGTGCTGCTCGGCCTCTTCTTGAACGATCCCGAGCGCCCCGGCGACCCGGAGCTCGCCGCGTGGCGCGCCCGCCTGGTGCCGCAGCCCCCGACCGGCCTCACGGCGCGGCTCTGCCGCCTCTCCCGCGCCGCCGAGTGGATCCACGCCCGCTGGGAGCGCGTCCGCGCCACCCGCGCCGGCATGGCCTACTACCACTACCTCTACAGCTCGCGCAGCTCCGGCTGGCGGCCCTTCGTCGAGGCCCTCGAGATCTTCGCCGCCCGCTGCCGCCAGGAGAACGTCCCGTTCGGCATCGTCATCTTCCCCGGCATGGGCTACCTCGGCCCCGACTACCCCCACGACTTCGCCCACGAGGCCCTGCACGGCATCCTCGAGCCCCTCGGCGTCCCCACCCTCGACCTCCTCCCCACCTTCGCCGACAAGAACCCCACCCGCATGGCCACCCTCCCCGGCGTCGACCACCACCCCACCGAGATCGCCCACCGCCTCGCCGCCGAGACCATCCTCGACTGGCTCCTCGAGGAGGCCCTCCTCCCCGCCCGCTACCGCCCCGTCGAGAGCGAGGGCGGGCAGCACGAGGAGTGGAGGGAGCGCGTCGAGCGGCTGAGCGCGCCGCCGTGGGCGCTCGAACCGTGAGAAGGGAGGCTCGTGATGTCGCGTAGGCTCGTCGGGTTGTGCCTGGCCGGCGCCCTGGTCCCGGGCGCTCTTCTCGCCGCCGAGTGCGGCTGGCTCGTCACCGCGGAGCTCGATCGCCTCCTGCCGGACCAGGCGCCCTGGAGCGTGCTCACCGGCGGCGAGGTCGGCTCGTGCCAGTTCCTGAGTCGCTCGGGCGGGCCCCCCAGCATCTTCGGCGCCAACCAGATGGTGAGGGAATCGGCCGCCGCGGCAGCCGAGCTCGTGCAGGGGCTGCGCGCGGAGACCGAGAAGAGCTACCAGGTGGCCACCGAGCCGGCGCTGGGCGAGCAGGGGTTCGTCTACTGGCCCGGCGGGGACGCCGAGGCCGGGGACCGATCGATCTGGTACGTCGGTCACCGGGGGAGCGTCGCAGCCCTCGGCTCCCTCACCCTGCAGCACGCCGTGACCGCCGACGAGCGCGCGGCGGGGGTCGAGCTGATCCAGGCGGCCCTCGCGGTCGCGGACGACGAGACGGCGCTGGCGGCCGCGAGCGACTGCCCCTGGCTCGACGCCGGAGCGCTCGCGCCGATGCTGCCGGGCGGCGGCGTGACGCAGCAGACCTTCGGAGAGAACAGCTGCCTCGCGCAGGACGCCGCCGGCGCGGTCGTCATGGTGTCGGTTCAGGAGGCGATCCCGGCCCTGGTCGCGCGCCGGGGCGGCGGGTGCACCTGGGAGGCGGTCCCGACCCTGGGCGAGGACGCCGCTCTCGGGTACTCCTGCTCCGAGGGCAACCCGCGGGCGACGCTGCGCATGGTGGTCGGCGACCGGCTGATCGAGTACAACCTCGTCCCCGGAGCCGAACCGACCGAGGCGCAGCGCCGGGCACTGGTCGACATGGCCCAGCGGGTGCGGCAAGGCCGGCTCGCCGCGACGCATTGAGAGCCGGCCCCGTCTGAAGCCCGAAGCCGCGGGCGCGGCCATTACGCGATCCGGACGCGGGAGCCGCCAAGGCCCTTTCGGGCGTCAGGCGACCCGCACGACGCGGCTCAGAGCGCTCCGCCCTCACGCATCCAGGCCGGTATGTCCCGCACGCCGTGGAGCACGCGCCAGACGTCTACGTGACTCCGGCGCTCGACGTAGAAGACGAGGTGAGGAAAGCGACCGAGCGGCCAGGAGCGCAGGCCCGGGATGCCCAGCTCGTGGCCGTAGCGCGGGGATCCGGAGGCGGGATACCGGCCAATGTGGGCAAAGGCCTGCTCCAACGCCTCGACGAAACCGAGGGCGACCTCTGCACCGCCTTCCCCCAGGTGGTGCTCGACGGCCTCCTCGATGTCCCGGCAGGCCAGAGTGCGGGGGATGACCTGCTTGGCGCTCACCCGCGGGCGCGGTCGCGCAGGCCGTCGAAGTACTCGGCATCCGCGGGGGCCGCCGGCGGGGATGCAGCGCCTTCGAGCAACAGCTCGCGCAGACGGAGCCGATCCTGGTCTCGCCGGATCAACTCACGCACGTACTCGCTCGTGGTCCCGTAACCCTCCCGGGCAACCTGCTCGTCCACGAACGCCTTCAGGGCGTCGGGAAGGGAGATGTTCATCGTGCTCACAGCCGGCAGGCTAGCCGAGGTTGGCAAGAACTGGCAAGGACGCGTGCCCCCAGAGAGGTGCCCCCCAGAGAGGTGCCCCCCCAGAGAGGTGCCACCCGTTTCGCAGCGAGATTCCGCGCGCCGTTTCCGTCCTAGGAGGCATGGGACGACCTTTGCGCTACGTGCCTTCGGGCCAGCTGGTCGAGATCACCTGCACGACCGTCCAGCGTCGCTTCCTCCTGCGACCCTCCCGTGAACTGGTCGAGATCATCGACGGCATCCTCGCCCGCGCGGCCCGCCTCTGCGCCGTCGACGTCGTCGACTACGTCGTCCTCTCCAACCATCTCCACATACTCGCCTTAGCCAGGGACTCCGAGGCCCTCTCCGAGGAGAGAGCTTCCGCAAGTACGACCACGCCGAGGAAGAGAGCCTGAAGCTCGTGCCCCTCCCTTGCTGGGCGCACGTCTCACCCGAGCACTACCGCGCCCGGGTGCGCGACATGGTCAAGGAGATCGAGCGCGAGGCGCGGGCCACCCAGGCCCGCAGGGGCCGCGCTCCCCTGGGAAGTCGCCGCATCCTGCGCCAGCACCCCCACGAGCGACCGGCCCAGCCCGAGCGCTCCCCGGCTCCACGCTGCCACGCCGCCACCAGAGCCGCCCGCATCAACTTCCTCCGCGAGTACGCCGAGTTCCACGCCGCCTTCCGTCAGGCGGCCGAGGACCTCAAGAGCGGGATTCGCCGGCCCGAGTTCCCCGCCAGCTCCTTCCCACCCGGCCTCCCCTACGTCCGCAACCGGGCACCGTAGTCGGGAGACCGCGGTCGGCCGCCCCATCTGTCACCACAGCTCCGCCCTCCGCTCCGGACCTCTCTCAGGCCGAGCCGGGCGGAGCTTCGCAGTGAGCGGCACGACATGGGTGCCTTTCGCCTACCGTGCCGTCCGACGTGCTCGCAAAGAGTCATAACCTCACGCCCGCTGAAGGCGCAATGCCTTCTTGACGCCCTCCTCCGGTGCCCTGTTCTCCGAAAAGGGTGGCACCTCCCTTAGGGCAGTTCTCCGAAAAGGGTGGCACCTCCCTTAGGGGGGATGCTGGTCGTTGTGTCGAGGAGCGCGGAGGGTATCGACTCTACGAGTGCTTCGTCGACGCCACGCGGAACCCCCGCCCGTCGTCGAGCGGCGGACTCGCCACTATTCCGCCTCAATAGCTGACGAGTCGCTTCGAGGAAATGGCTGTACAAGGCAACTATGTGACCAACCCCTGCAAGAAGCTAGGGAGCGGCATCGAGCAGTCCAGTCGTGCAAAGACGTTGCCGGAGCCTCCCAGCAAGGCCCCTGCCAGACCGGGAGGAAGCCCGCGACAACGGGTGCGTCACATCGCCCGGGCGATGGTTCGCATCGCCCGGGCGGAGACGGAGGCGATCGGTCTTAGCACCCCAAGGCTCCGCACTACGGGTGCGAGAAGCGATGAACCGAGTTCGGGCCAACGACCGCTACCGAAAGGCCGGGCGGCGTCAGAGGCTCGATGCGATTGGCGAACGGGCTGCCGAGGGAAGGGCTCTCCCACAGGAGCTTGCCGTTGCGGAAGAGCCGGAGCTGATCATCGCCTCCGACCCAGAGAGCGTTCTGCGCCACGAGCAGGTCACGAACGGTCTCGTCCGTTAGCTGTTCAGTGGTGTCGGTCACCCAGGACCCGTCGACGAAGATCCACCGATCGACTCGGCCGTCTTCCGAGCCCAGCAGCAGGCCAGGCGGACTCGACGCGGAATCGGGCTCCAGACCAAACGCCGTGTAGCTGTCGTTCCATTCATGCTCCACGGCACCGCTCGCCCAATCGAGAGCCACCACGGACGGTGGCTGGCCGAAGACCTTCAAAGAGACGAGGACTTCGGCCTCGCCGTCTCGGTCGACATCCGAGGCGTCGATCTTGCTCGTGGTCCCGTAGGACGATTCCAACGCCTCACTGGCCCCGATCTCGGCACCCGTCGCACCGTCGAAGGCCCGGACTTGCGGTGCCAGGCCGGTTTCGGCAGCGATCACCTCGAGATTGCCGTCTCTATCGAGGTCGGCGCTCGCTAACGCCGAAAACGCGCGCGAACCCGGCGAGACCGGACTCGCCCAACGCTCCTCGAGTTCGCCTCCGATCACCTCGTAGGCGCGCGCTACCGCACCCTGTCCATCGAGGCCCGAGAAGCCGACCACCACCTCATCGGTGCCGTCGGCATCGACATCCGCAAGGGTGATGGCCACCGGTAGGCGGGAGTCCTCGAGAGGGAGCTCGAGCGTTGGCTCAAGGGACTGGGGCCTCAGGGCGACCACGACCGCCGATGCCGGAGCGCGACCTCGCCACGGAAGGAGCGTCACCAGCTCCGGTCCGCCACCGTCGACATCGCCGCGGACTGGGCCCACGAGCGGGGAGGCCACCGAAGGCCCCTGCCATCGCACCTCGCCCGTCGCACCGTCAACGACGAAGACGAAGAAGGGACCGGTGCCGTTCCAATTCGAGGAGAGGTAGACCACCTCGTCGACCGAGTCGCCGTCGAGATCGGCGACGTCGAGCCGGTGGAGTTGGCTCGATGGTGGCTGGTCGACGCGCCATTCGAGGTCGAGCGACTCTCCGTCCCTGCTCTCGACCGAAGCCATCGTGTGAGCCGCATTCAGCTGCTCGACAAGGATCTCCGTGCGGCCGTCACCGTCGACATCGCCCGCAGCGAAGCGACCCCACACGGGGAGCACCCACTTCTGTGCCTCCTCCTCCACGTCGAAGGCGCGCAGGCGGTTTTGGCACTGGACGAGATACTCCGCCCTCCCGTCCCCGTCCACGTCGTGGGCATTCACGTCCAGTGAGGAGGGTCCGCACCCCGTGAACCTCCACTGGATGCTCCGGCTGTCGACGTCCAGAACTCCACGGTAAACGACGATCTCGAGCGATGCATCGTCGTCCATCTGGGCGACTGTGGGGGATCCCTCCAAGCCGTTGATGACATCCTCGACGCCTTCCTTGCCGTAGATCCTGAGCTGGGGCCATGCCATGACCACGGCCTCGCCTTCGCCGTCGCGATCGACGTCCGCGAACGTGAAAGCGTACGCGCTCGAGTTCAGCGGCTCTAGATCGATCGTCTGCCGCAGCTTCCCGGTCTGGAGATCGAATATCCGAAGCTCCGAGAACCCCAGGATGCCGAGGACCGGACGATCCACCGAGCCGAACCGCCCCACGTCGTACCACCGCGATGCCCCGAGCGCCGGATGGACGCCCATGTTCTGCAACGCACCCTCGCGCCAGCCGAAGGTCCCCCAGGTCTCATCGCCGACGAGCAGGAGACGGTCTCGGTGACCCTCCCAGATGGCGACGAGGCTGCCGGAGGCGGGCATCCAGCCTTGGGCTCCTGCGGTTTCACCCGGCTGGGCGGCTGCCGGCCGGGTGGCCATCAGCGCGATGAGCCCCGAAACTCCTAGGCTCGCCAGGAGGACTGCTGCGGCGTTGCCTCGACGAAGGTCCATGGTCGCCTCCTTCCGCGACCGGTCCCTGGGGGGGCCGGCGTTGGATCTCATGACGTGCAAGAGCGTTGCCGGGCGGCCTGAGCAAAGGTGCTGCCAGGACGAAAGGAGCCAGTGTCGTACGGCCTTCCCGGGTGACAATTCGCGCGAGGCTTGCCCCCGCGGGGTGAGTTCGGTTGCGACGGCTGCGGCGGATAGCCCGGGAATCGATCCCACCCACGGTTGTGGCCCCCGGGAGCGCGTGACCGCGGCCAGGCGTCGACGGGGCGGCCCCCTGAGCCGCCGCGGCTTTCGACCGCCTCCCTATAATCCCCCCAATGACCGCACGCCCCGTGCACGTCGTAGGAGGAGGCCTCGCCGGGAGCGAGTGTGCCTGGCAGCTCGCCCGGCGCGGGGTGCCCGTGATCCTGCACGAGATGCGGCCGGTGCGGTCGACGCCGGCGCACCGGACGGGGGACCTGGCGGAGCTGGTGTGCTCGAACTCGTTGCGGTCGGACGATCCGCTGCACGCGGCGGGGTTGCTGAAGCGGGAGATGGAGGCCTTCGGATCGCTCGTGATCGGGGCGGCGCGGGCGGCGGCGGTGCCGGCGGGCGGGGCGCTGGCGGTGGATCGGGAGGCGTTCGCGCGGGGCGTGACGGCGGCGCTGGCGGGGGAGGAGCTCGTCGAGGTGCGGCGGGAGGAGGTGGAGGAGCTGCCGGAGGGCGACGTCGTGCTCGCCACCGGGCCGCTCACCTCGGCGGCGATGGCCTCGACCCTGGGCGCGCTGCTCGGGGACGGCTACCTCTACTTCTACGACTCGATCGCGCCCATCGTCGAGGCCGACAGCCTCGAACTGAGCCGGCTCTTCTGGGCCTCGCGCTACGGCAAGGGAGGCGGGGACGACTACCTGAACGTGCCGCTCGACCGGGCGGAGTACGAGGCGTTCCACCGGGAGATCGTCGCGGCCGAGGTGCTCCCCCTCCACGACTTCGAGGAGGCCCTCTTCTTCGAGGGGTGCCTGCCGATCGAGGAGCTGGCGCGGCGCGGCGTCGACACGCTGCGCTTCGGGCCGATGAAGCCGGTGGGGCTGCGGGCCCCGGACGGCCGGCGGCCGTGGGCGGTCGTGCAGCTGCGCCGCGAGAGCCTGGCCCACGACCAGATGAACCTGGTCGGCTTCCAGAGCCGCATGACCTGGGGCGAGCAGAAGCGGGTCTTCTCGACCCTGCCGGGGTTCGCCGCGGCGCGCTTCGTGCGCCTCGGGCAGGTGCACCGCAACACCTTCGTCAACGCGCCCACCCACCTCGACGCCTTCTACCGGCTCCGCGCCGAGCCCCGGGTGCGCCTGGCCGGCCAGATCACCGGCGTCGAGGGCTATCTCGAGTCGGCCGCCAGCGGGCTCGCCATCGCCCTCTACCTGGCGCTCGCGCGCGCCGGGCGCGAGCCCGAGCCGTTCCCGCCGACCACCGCCCTCGGCGCCCTCGCCCGCCACCTCACCGAGTCCGACCCGCGGCACTTCCAGCCCGCGAACGTCAACTACGGGCTCTTCGCGGAGCTGGAAGCACGGGTCCCCAAGCGCCACCGCCGGGCCGCCTTCGCGGAGCGGGCGCACGCCGCCCTGCTCGGGTGGGCGGCGCAGCAGGGGGTGGCGTGCGATGCGGGGGCGTTGGCGGGAGTGGAGGCGGTGGCCGCGGGGCGGGAGTAAGGGGTCGGGCGCGAGGCGCTCCTGCCCGGCTGGGGGGGCGGGTGAACGCCGGTGGCGGGGCAACGCGTTTCGGGCCCTGCCGGTAGACTGCCCGCGGTGGACCCCCTGCAGCGTCTGATCGACCGGTTCGTCGACTACCTGCGCCTCGAGCGCAACCTCTCCGAGCACACCGTGCGCGCCTACCGGCGCGACAACGAGGGGTTCGTCGCCTTCCTGGCCGCCGACTACCTCGGCAAGGAAGGGGCGGCGATCGGCATCGGGGAGGTCGACCCCCTGGCGGTGCGCGCCTACCTCGCCCAGATGGCGCGCCGGGGCGCCAGCCGGCAGACCCAGGCGCGCCGGCTCTCTTCCCTGCGCAGCCTCTTCCGCTTCGCCTGCCGCGAGGGAGCCGCCGACCACAACCCCGCCGCCGCCGTGCGCACGCCCAAGCAGGACCGCAAGCTGCCCCGCCACCTGCGCCCCGGCGAGCTCGAGGACCTGCTCGACGCGGTCGACGCCGAGGGACCGCTCGGCCTGCGCGACCGGGCGCTGCTGGAGCTCCTCTACGCCACCGGGCTGCGAGTGGGGGAGATGGTGAGCCTCGACTGGACGGCGCTCGACCTCTCCGGCCGGGTCCTGCGCGTGCTCGGCAAGGGCGGCAAGGAGCGGATGGTCCCGTTCGGCCGGCCCGCCGCCGCGGCCCTGCGGGCCTGGCTGGCGGTCTGGGGCGAGGCGCGGGCGGGGCACCGGGGCGGCGACGAGCTCGACGAGCCGGTCTTCCTCAACCACCGCGGCGGCCGCCTCACCGACCGCTCGGTGCGCCGCGTCCTCGACCGCACCGTCGAGCGCGCCGCCCTGGCCCGCGGCGTCCACCCGCACACCCTGCGCCACACCTTCGCCACCCACCTGCTCGAGTCCGGCGCCGACCTGCGGACGATCCAGGAGCTGCTCGGCCACAG
>Ga0302046_10005844_pt1 | contig 10787 bp, 11 predicted proteins | sample RVTome_11_FD_200261 | JGI IMG/M metagenome (GOLD analysis project Ga0302046, IMG submission 200261) | Soil microbial communities from uranium-contaminated site in the Upper Colorado River Basin, Wyoming, United States - RVT147D111 (version 2) ... | reverse complement strand
ACGTACAGACGCAGAATCACGGTTCCTTCCACGCCCGCGGTGAACGCCGCGGGCGGGTAGCGCACCGGCACGTCCGGGTTTGTGAGCACCGGCGGCTCGAAGCTGGTGGCCGCGTCCGGCCCGCCGCCGCCCGCCGACTGGTCCGAGGTGGCGCAGGCGGCGGCCAGCACGGCGGCCACGACGGCGGTCTGCCAGTTCGTCATGGGTCCTCCGCGCGCCGCTTGAGCTCGGCCAGTCGGGCCAGCGCGTCGAGCGGCGTCATGCGGTCTGGGTCCAGGTGGCGCAACGCCTCCAGCACCGGATGCGGACCCGGCGTGAAGAGTGGGAGCTGCGAACCGTCGGGCCGCGCGGGCGGCGTGCGCCCGGCTACGTGGTGCCCGGCCTCCAGCATGGCGAGCACCTCCTCGGCCCGGGCCACGACCTGCGGCGGCAGGCCCGCCAGGCGGCCCACGTGGATGCCGTAGGAGCGGTCGGCCCCGCCAGGCTCCAGGTGGTAGAGGAAAACGATCGCGTGGCCGTCTTCCCGCACGGCGACGTTGACGTTGCGTACGTGCGCCAGAGTTTCGCTGAGCTGGGTGAGCTCGTGGTAGTGCGTCGCGAACACGGTCTGGCACCCCACCCGGTCGTGGAGATGCTCCGTGACCGCCCACGCGATGGCGACGCCGTCGTAGGTGGCCGTCCCGCGGCCGATCTCGTCCAGCAGGACCAGGCTCCGCCCGGTCGCCGCGTGGAGAATGGCGCTGGTCTCGCTCATTTCCACCATGAACGTGGATTGGCCAAGCCCCAGGTTGTCGCTGGCTCCCACGCGCGTGAAGACGCGGTCCACGATCCCGATGGTGGCGGCGGACGCGGGCACGAAGGCGCCCGCCTGCGCGAGCACCACGCACAGGCCGAGCTGCCGGAGGATCGTGGACTTGCCCGCCATGTTGGGTCCCGTCAGGAGTATCACGCGCTGCCGCGCATCCAGCAGCACGTCGTTGGGGATGAACTTGCCGGCGGGCAGGCGGCGCTCCACCACCGGATGGCGGGACGCGCACAGGTTCAGCAGCGGTTCGTCCACGAGGTCCGGGCGCACGTAGCCGTCGCGTGCCGCGGTGTCCGCGAAGCTCCCGAGGACGTCGAGCGTGGCGAGGGCCCGCGCCATGCCCTGGAGCCGATCGAGGCGCCGCTGGATGTCGGCGCACAACGCTTCGACCAGCTCGCGTTCGCGCGCAAGCGCCAGGTCCTCCGCCCCGAGGACCCGGGCCTCGTACTCCTTCAGCTCCGGCGTCACGTACCGCTCCGCGCCGGTGAGCGTCTGGCGGCGCTCGTAGTGGGCCGGCACGTGATGCCGGTTGGTCTTGCTGACTTCCAGGTAGTAGCCGAACACGCGGTTGTAGCCGACCTTGAGCGACCCGATCCCCGTCTGCTGGCGCTCCCGGGCCTGCAAGCCGGCAATGAACGCTTTTCCGCCGTCCCGCAGGTCGCGCTGCTCGTCGAGCGTGGCGTCCACGCCCGGCCGGATCGTGTCGCCGTCGCCGAGGACGGCAGGCGGGCGGTCCACCAGGGCCGCGCCCAGCGCGTCCGTGAGATCCGCCAGCAGGTCGAAGTCCGCCACCGCGTGCTCGAGGTGGGCGCTGCGCTCCCGCCCGGCGAGCGCGGTGAGCGCGTTGAGGACGTCTGGCAGCCGACCCAGCGAATCCCGCAGCGCGGCGAGGTCCCGGGGCGTGGCCCGCCGCGTGGCCGCGCGGCCCGCCAGGCGCTCCAGGTCGCGGATGCCGTCCAGGGCATCGCGCAGCCGGTCGCGGCCCCGCGCGTCGTCCACGAGCACGGCCACCGCGTCGTGCCGCGCCCGGATGCGGGCGAGGTCGCGCAACGGGGCGAGCAGCCACTGTCGCAATAGCCGCATGCCCATGGGCGTCCGCGTCCGGTCCACGACCGCGAGCAGGGTCGCGTCCGGGTCGCCCGCGCGCATCGGCTCGACGAGTTCCAGATTGCGGCGCGTCATCTCGTCAATCACCATCGTGCTGGCGGCGCGCCGGACGCTTGGCCGGGCCAGTTGCGGCAGGCCCGCGGGTTGCAGCTCGCGCAGGTAGTGGAGCAGCGCGGCGGCGGCAGCCAACGCGGGGCCGTCGGCGTCGGTGATGTCGAGCCCGGCCAGGCCCTGGAGGCCGAACCAGTTGCAGATCTCGTCGCTCCCGAGCCGCGCGTCGAACTCCCACGCCTCGCGCTCGGTCCGCGTGGCGCCCTCGGGGAGCGCGGGCCCGACCGCGCCGGCGGCGGCGACGATCTCGCGAGGGTTGTACCGCGCGACTGCGGCCCCGAGGTCGGCCTCCGCGCCGGTTTCGAGCACGAACTCGCCCGTCGAGATGTCAATGGCGGCGAGGCCGGCGGTCCGCCCGCCCGCGACCGCGACGAGGAAATTGTTCCCGGCGCCCTCGAGGAGATCCTCGGCGAGCACCGCCCCCGGCGTGACGGTCTCCACGACTTCCCGGCGCACGATGCCCTTGGCCAGACGCGGGTCTTCGACCTGTTCGCAGATCGCGACGCGGTACCCGCGGCTCACCAGGCGTCGGACGTATGCGGTCGCGGCCTTCACCGGCACGCCGGCCAGCGGGACGTCCGCGGCCCCGCCGTTGTTCCGGGCCGTCAGCGTCAGGCCCAGCTCCCGCGCGGCCACCCGGGCGTCGTCGTGGAACATCTCGTAGAAATCGCCCATGCGGAAAAACAGGATCGCATCGGCGTGGCGCCGCTTGATCTCCAGATACTGCTGCATGAGAGGGGTGTCCGTCTCCCCTCCCGTTCTGCGGCTCACGGGGTTTCCTCGACGATGAACGGCGAGCCGCCGAGCTTGCGCCGCAGCTCCGCCTGCGCCTGCTGCGCCTCCTGACGCGACCCGTACCGCCCCACGCGCACCTTGAACAGCGCCCCATCGCGCGTCACCCGCGACGCGAATCCGGCCGCGTGCGCCTGGCGCATGACCTCGTCCGCCGCCTCGGCCGAGCCGACGGCGGCGATCTGGACCGCAAACCGGGGGCGCGTGGCCGGCGGTGGGGCGGGGGCGACGTCGGCGGGCTGGGGCGTGCCCGTGCAGCGCTGCAGGTAGTACCGGGCGCGGTTGGCCAGCTCGAGGTCTTCCCCGGCCTCGGCCTCCGTCTGGCGGAGGTAGGTACAGGCCTCGGTCACCTCACCCTGCTCGATCCGGACCCGGGCCGCCCAATAGGCGGCAGCCGCCCGGACGTCGCTCAGCGGGTAGTCGCTGAGCAGTCGGTCGGCGGCCCGCCGGGAAGACGCGAGATCGCGGGAGGCAAACGCGAGCTGGGCGGTGCGCAGCAGCGCGTCGTCGGCCCACCGGGAGTCCGAGTACTCGATGCCGACGCGCCGGAACGCCGCGAGCGCGCTGTCGAGGTGCTCGGCGACGAGTCCCGCGGTGAACAGGATTTCCGGATAGAGGCTATCGGTCCGCGGCGTCGCCGCGAGCCGGGCCCGCACCAGCGCCCGTGCCGAGTCGCCCTGACCCTCGGTGACGAACTGCACGGCCTTCCGGAGCGTCGAATCCGTGAATTGCTGCGCTACGGCGCGTGGGCCCGGAACCAGCGCGGCGACGGCCACTCCCAGCAGCACTCGCATCATGCGGCAGCCCTCGGCTCAGCCAGCGTGAGGAGCATCGTGACGAGGATGCCGCGCTCATCGCTGATCGTCGTGGATTTCAAACGCCGGTCCGCCTCCGCCGCGGCCGCGATGGCTTGGTCCAGCGCGTCGGGGGGCCAGGAGCGGGCGGCGTCCGCCCAGCGCTGGGCTTCGTCCCCCCACGCGCGCAGGCCCGCGGGCCGGGCGGCCCGGATCCGCTCGAACACGGCACCCTTGAGCCGGTTCCATCCCGTCCCGCTGTCGGCGAGCCCGCGCGCCAGACGGACACCGACCAGCGCGGTGCCGAGCGTCATGACCAGCTGTACCCCGGTGATGCCGCCCTGACGCAGCACTACGTCGAGCAGCTCGATCGCACGGACCGGCTCCCGGCCGAGCACCGCCTCCACCCAGTCGTGGACCGTTTCGCCGCGGCGCACCCCCACCAGGGTGCCGACGTCGGTCACGGTGACCGTCGCGCTTTCCGGCAGCGCGGCCGCGAGCTTGGCCAGCTCCTGCCGGAGGACGCCCAGGTCGCCGCGCACGCACGCCAGCAGGTGTTCCGCCGCGTCGGCCTCGAACGTGAGACCGAGCCGGCCGGCCTGGTGCTGGATCCACCGCGCCGCCAGCTCCGGCTTGAGCGGCCCGACGTCCACGTGAACCGTGCTCCGGGTCGCCCGCGCGTCCGGGGCGTCGTCGCCCGCATGGACCAGGACCAGGACCGTCGAGGGCGATGGCCGCTCGAGGTAGCGGGTCAGCACCGCCCAGCCCTTCGCGTTCTTCCGCCACTGCTCGAGCCCGCGGACCACCACCACCCGGCGCTCCGCGAGCATCGGCGGCGTCTCGACCAGGGCATGCAGGGCCTCGCCGTCGAGGTCGCCGGCCGACCGCACGTCCAGGTTGAAATCGCGGCTGCCGGGCTCCAGGACCGCGTCAACGATGGCGTCAACGAGCTCGTCCTTGAGCACGTCGGCCGGGCCGGACAGGCAGTACGCGGCGGCGATCTCCCCCTTCCGGAGACCGCCGTACGCCCGCTCGAGCGTGACGGGAGGCATGTCTGTGGAAGTTACCCGTCGCCGGGGACCAGAGAAAGTGAGTCTGCCGCGCGCCCTAGCGCCCGAACAGCACGTAGCTGCCGAGCGGAGCGTGCACGCCGTGGAACTCCAGGGTGGAGTGGGCAAAGGCGGGCAGGGTGACGTTGGAGAGGGCCGGATGGAAGGCGGGGGCCGGCGCGGCCGCTACGGGTGTCTCGGCCCCATCGGCGTCGCGAACCACCCCTTCGACCACCAACAGCCCCAGCGCCGTGGCCACGAGCAACGCCGCCGCGAGCCCCGCGTGCGTGGGTGCCAGTGGATCCCCGATGGCCACCTCGGCCCGCAGCCGGCCGGCGAGCCGGTCCCGGAACCGTTCCGACAGCTCCACGTCTTCCATGGTGCGCAGCAGGGCGAGCCCCCGGGTCAGGGTCTGCGCCAGCCGCCGGCAGCGGAGGCACTCGCCCAGGTGGGCCTCCACGGCCCGGTCTACGCCCGCGGCCCCCACGAGCCCGTCGCGGAAGTCCGCGTACGACTCCAGGAATTCAGCACAGGTCATGCGTCGGTCGGAAGGCACCGGGCAGTTGTACCGCCGGGGTGGGGGGGAGTTCCAGCCCGATTTGCGGGGGAGACCCTAATCCACGTACGGGCCCATGATCTGGGCGAACCGCGCGCGGGCCCGGTTGAGACGGCTTTTCACCGTTCCCAGGTTGCAGTCCGTGATCTCGGCGATCTCCTCGTACGTCTTTCCTTCCAGCTCCCGCAGCACGAACACGATGCGGTGATGCTCGGGCAGCTGGGCCACCGCCCACTCCACCAGCTCCCGCAGATGCCGCTTGCGGAAGAGGTCGTCCGGCCGCGAGTGCTTATCCTCGAACTGGAGCGGCCGCTGGTCCGCGTCGTCGTCCTTCCGGATGGCCTGGAACAGGACGAGCGGGTTCCGGCTGCGGTTGCGCAGCTCGTTCTTGGCCAGGTTGGAGGCGATCGTATAGATCCAGGTCGAGAACTTCTTGGACTGATCGAAGCGGTGTAGATGGCGGTGCACCCGGATGAAGACCTCCTGCACGAGGTCCTCGCCGCGCTCCCGGTCGCCGATGGTCCGGTAGACGAAGTTGAGCAGCCGGCGCTGGTATCGGTCCACCAGGACGTCGAACGCCCGGCGGTCGCCCGCGAGATACGCGGCAACCACCTCGGAATCCGACCGGGTGGTATCCGGCGCGAGCCGGAGTGAGGCAGCGGCGGCAACCGTCATCATGGCTCCTCGGGGACCCGCATTTCCCCCCATGGCGGTTCGACTTCAGGGCCGGCGCTAGGAACCGCCCTGACCCCGCAACGGGGCAACAACCATACCCTGCGCCCTGCTCCTACTGGATGGACGCCCGGGCCCGGCTAAACGTTTCACGGTCCGGGGCTTTGCCTGGCCGCCTCTCGGGGACGACCGTCTCTTCTGGGAAACCCGATGACCTCTCCAGGGGTTCCGCGGTGTCCCCTTTCGGGGACGCGTTGGTCTACCGGTTGAGCCGGAACCCTGCCACGAAAAGCAGCGCCACCACCGTCTTGCCATCCCGAATCGCCCCATCGCGGACCATCCCGAGGGCTTGGGACATCGGGACGGCGGCGGTCTCGATCAACTCATCGGCGTTGGGGGTGGCAGTCCCACCGCGAATTCCCGTGGCCAGGAAGATGTGGATCTGCTCGTCGGTAAACCCGGGGGTGGTGAAGACCGTGGTCAAGTGCTCAATCCGATCGGCCTCGGCACCGGTTTCCTCTCGCAGCTCGCGCCGGGCACAGGCTTCCGGTCCTTCCCCGGGTTCGAGGACGCCGGCCGGGACCTCCCACACCATGCCCCCGGCCGCATGGCGGTACTGCCGGATCAGGAGCACGGTGGGGTCGGCGGCATCCTCGCCGGACAGCAGCGGCACGACGGCGGCCGCCCCCGGGTGCCGGATCATCTCCAGCTCGAGCTCGGTGCCGTTCGGGGTCCGGATGCGGTCAATGTCTACCTGCAGGAGACGTCCGGTCCAGGCCCGCCGCGTGGCGAGCGTCCTGGTATCCGTCACGCGGCATCCCGCGAGAACACGACGACGGCGCGGGTGGGGGCGAGGGCGGTGATCGAGTGGAAAAGCCAGCCGCCGCGCGCGCGCTCGTTGAGCAGATCGGCCAGCGCCTCTTCGTCGGAGCGGGCGCGCGTCGTGAGCCGGAGAACCACCACGTCGTACTGTCGCATGAGAGAACTCACAGGGTGCCGAACAGCCGGTCACCGGCGTCGCCAAGGCCCGGACGGATGAAGCCGCGTTCGTCGAGGCCCCGGTCGAGGGCGGCGGTGTGGATGGGCACGTCGGGATGGGTTTCGAGCATGCGGCGCACGCCTTCGGGCGCCGCGATGAGGCAGATCAGCCGGACACGGGTGACGCCGGCGTGCTTGAGCGCGGACATGGCTTGGACGGCCGAGCCGCCGGTGGCGAGCATCGGGTCGAGCACGAGGAAGAGCCGGCCGTCTTCGGCGCCGGGGATCTTGAAGTAGTAGTCCACCGGCTCGAGCGTGCGCTCGTCCCGGTACATGCCGATGTGCCCGACGCGGGCGTGTGGCACGAGTTGGGTGATGCCGTCAACCATGCCGAGGCCGGCGCGAAGGATCGGCACGAGGGCCAGCTTCTTCCCGGCCAGGTGCGCGCCGACGGTGCGCTCGAGGGGAGTCTCCACCTCCACGGCGTCCAGCTCGAGGTCCTTCGTGGCCTCGTACGCCATGAGCATGGACAACTCGCTCACGAGCGCTTTGAAGTCCCGCGTGCCCGTGTGCCGGTCCCGGAGGCGCGTCAGCTTGTGGCGCACGAGCGGGTGATGGACCACGTGCAGGTTGGCGAAGTCGTGCGCGCTCATGGCCGCGACCCCGGAGGGAGGGGGACCGTGGGCACGGCGTCGCGGCCGTGCGCGATCAGTACCAGCTCGATCGAATCGGTGCCGCCCGCGCCCACGACGACCGAGCGGACCAGGGCGAACGGCACGGCCGGGGCCAGCCAGACATCTGCCGTGCGTCCATCGCGCTCGTACCGGACGTGCATGGCCCGCAGACGGCCCGCGGGCACGTCCAGGGTTTCCCACTCGACGGCCTGACCGGTCCGGCAGGCGTCGAGCACCGCCGTGGCCTGGGCGCGTTGCCGCATGGCCGCGAGCGCCGAGGCCGGCACCTCCACGGGATCCCCGCCCGGCGCCCGCAGGATGGCGCGACGGACCGTCGTGGGGTCGTAGGGATTGGCCGGGACCAGGGTCTGGATGACGGCTTCCCCGGCGGGCGTGGGGATGAGCGCCTCCTGCCACACGTGCGCGGCACCGCTCCACGAGGCGGCCCCCACGATGGCCAGCCGCGTTTCCGTGGAATCACCCGCGCCCCGCAGGCGGTACCGGGCCCAACCGCCGGCGGCGGGCTGCTCGACCGGCCGACACACGTCGGCCAGCGCCTGCGCGCGGGCGGGCGCGGCCGGCGCCAGCGCCGAGAGGAGCCCAAGGACGCAGCCGCGGAAGGTGGGGAAGGTCGTCATTCAGCGAGCAGTCGCCGCGCCGCGCCGCGGCCGGAGTCCAGGGCGGCATCGAGACCCTGGCCGTGATACGCGGTGCTGGCCAGCTCGATCCGGCCCAGCGCCCGGAGGCCCGTGCGCGCTTCGGCCACCAGGGACGCGTAGCGGTCGCCGAGCACCGGGATGGCGTCCGCCCACCGCGCCACCCAGACGGCGGCCGGCGGCTCCCCGAGTCCAAGGGCGGGGCTCAGGATCTCGTGCACGAGCTCGGCCCACCCCTCGTCCGTCGTCCCGATCAGCTCGCCCCGCCCCGGCCGCATGACGGTCCGCAGCAGCACCCAATCCGCGGGCGCCCGGCCCCGCAGCACGGACGACACGAACGCGCACCGCTCGATGCCAAAGCCGCCCTGCTCCTGCGGGACCGAGAACCCCGAGGCGGAGAGCGGATGACTGACGGTGGCGCGCGGGTACGCCGCGGAGACCGTGACGACGGGTCGCGTACCGAGCCCCGCCAGCGCCCGACCCGCGTCGGGCGACACCGGGTGCACCAGCCACGCGGCGGGCCGCGCGGGCAGGGCCAGCACCACCGCGTCCACGACCAGCGCCGCGCCCAGCTCCGGGTAGATGGTCCACCCGGGGCGCGTCCGCGTCACGGCCACGGCCGCGCTCCCGACCCGCAGATCCGCCTTGCGCTCGAGCCGCCTGGTCATGCGCTGGACGAGCGTCGCCATGCCGTGGCGGAGCGTCCGCGGCGAGACCGTAGGCGCCGGGGACGCACCGTCGCGGAGACGACCCGGAACGTCGAGCACCAGGCTCGGGAGCGACTCGGGCGCGATGATCTCGTCGTCCAGGCGCAGGTGGCGCAGCAGCGCCAGGACTCCGGGCTGCTCCGAGGTGAACCCGTCGGCCCCCTCCTCGATGAGGAACCCGCGCTCGCGCGTCGTGCGTACCTGCCCACCGAACCGGTCGCCGGCCTCGAGGAGGACGACGTCGGCCCCGGCCTCGGCGAGATCGAGGGCCGCGGCCAGTCCAGCCAGACCTCCGCCCACGACGACTACCCGCACGCGGGGGCCCGCGCCGGCAAGCGCTGTTGCATGTCCGTCATTCCGCCCGTAAATAAACGCGTCAGCCCTCACGCCGCGAGGACGAGGCCGGGATGTCTTCCTCTGACCGCTGGACCCAACCTGAAGCCATCGTCCGGGGCGTGTTTGCCACCGCGACCGTCGTGTTCGGCGCGCTGGGGCTCCTGACCCGCGAGGGACGGTTCCTGGTCGCGGCCGGGACGTTCGGCATCCTGTGGACGTTCTGGGACGTGCTCTGGAACCGGATCATCGGCCCGGGTGCGGCGTGGGGATTCCGGACGCTCACCGAGGGCACGGGCGAGGCGCCGCCCAACATCCGGCCGACACTCGACGACACGATCCGGTTGCTCGAGAGCCACCTGGCGCGAACCACGTCCCGCTCCGTGCACATCCAGGCGGCCCTGCGCCTCGAGGAGATCTACCGCACGATCCGCAAAGACCCCGCGCGAGCCCGCGCCGTCCTCGACGCCGCCCTGGCGCGCTACCCGGACGCGCCGGAACTCGCGGCCCGGCTGGCGGTGCCGGAGGCGTCGGATCCGCCGGCCCCCGCGTAAGGCGGCGCGCCCCACCCCCGGGAGACTGCCAGTCCCATCGCTCCGCGGTTATACTTTCGCACCCCCGGCCAGGTAGCTCAGATGGTAGAGCAGCGGACTGAAAATCCGCGTGTCGGCGGTTCGATTCCGTCCCTGGCCACTCGCTGAATCCTCCCCGTGCGGGCCGTCGCCCGGCACCCCCTAGAATCGCAACTCGGCAATCCGGAATCCCATGGCGGGTCGCCGGCCGACCCGCCCGTCCGGCGTCAGCGTGGGCAGGATGCGGGGTTCCGGGAGTGGCACCCCGATGCCGGCGTCGCGCCCGAGCTGGACCAGCGCGCCCCCGTCCACCGGTACGGACGCCTCGGTGCGGTCGAAGGTGCGGCGCGCCGTCAGAAGGGTGCCGGCGACGAGCCCAATCGCGGCTCCCACGGTGGGGATGGCCACGACCGCCTTCTCGTCATCCACGTCGCCGATCAGATCAATCCCGAGGCCAACGAGGCTCCCCGCGATTCCGGAAATCGTGATCAGACGCACCCGGCCGACCGAGGGGCGCCAGGCGCGCGCGAGGGGAATCGCGCCGAGCAGCATGCCGTTGCCGGCGGCCGCCATCCACCCGAACACCGCGTTGTCGCTCGGATCCCCATTCGGCGCGGTGAGAATGGAAAGCGCGCCCCCGAGGGCGGTTCCCCAGGCGGAGGCGTCCTGCACGAGGGCAACGTCGCCGGCGGGCAGGTTGAGGCGGGTGAGCGCGAGACCGGCGCCGATGCCCGCCGCGCCACCGGCCACGAGGGCCCCGAAGCGCGCGCCGGTGGACGTCTCATCATAGCAGGACACTCCGCCAGCCCCGTCCGGGAAACACGTCTCCCGTATGCCGATCCCGGTCAGCTCCTGCAGGAGATACGCCTGCCACGACAGCCAGATCAGGCTCCACCGGTACGCGGCGGTCTGGCCGCTGGTGATGGGGTAGGACTTGGTGTACATCAGGGACCCGAGCAGCCCGAGGCCCGGTCCCGCGAT
>Ga0302046_10005843_pt1 | contig 10787 bp, 10 predicted proteins | sample RVTome_11_FD_200261 | JGI IMG/M metagenome (GOLD analysis project Ga0302046, IMG submission 200261) | Soil microbial communities from uranium-contaminated site in the Upper Colorado River Basin, Wyoming, United States - RVT147D111 (version 2) ... | reverse complement strand
GCGCCACCTGCACCAGTTCTTCGAGGAACGGCCGCATCTCGGCGGAACCCAGCGCGCAGTTGAGGCCGACGCTCAAGAGGTTGGGTGCGTGGGCCACGGCGTGCCAGAACGCCTCGGGCGTCTGCCCAGACAGCGTACGCCCGCTCATGTCCACGATGGTACCGGAGATCATCACCGGGATTGAAAGGTTGCGCGCCCGAAAAATCTCAAAAAGGGCGTAGAGGGCGGCTTTGGCGTTGAGGGTGTCGAAGATGGTTTCGAGGAGGAGGAGGTCGACGCCGCCGTCGAGGAGGCCCCTGGCCTGTTCGTCGTAGGCAGCCGCCATCTCGTCGAAGGTAGCGGCGCGGTAGCCGGGGTTGTCGACATCGGGAGAGAGCGAGAGGGCTTTGTTGGTCGGCCCCAGGGCACCAGCCACGAAGCGTGGACGCTCCGGGGTCTGCCGGGTGTAGTCGGCAGCCGCTTCGCAAGCCAGACGGGCGGCGGCGTGGTTTATGTCGTACACGGCGGCCTCGGTCCCATAGTCGGCCTGCGAGATGGACGTGGCGTTGAACGTGTTGGTCTCGATGATGTCGGCGCCCGCCGCCAGGTAGGCGCGATGGATGTCCCGGAGGACGTCGGGCTGCGTCAGCGAGAGCAGGTCGTTGTTGCCCCTCAGGGGGTGAGGATGGTCGGCGAAGCGCCGGCCTCGAAAATCTGTTTCATCGAGATGGTATTCCTGGATCATGGTGCCCATGGCACCGTCGAGCACCAGGATCCGTTCGGCGAGGAGGCATCGCAGGGTACGAAGGGATACGGCCATTGCTTAATCGAAACGATTCAAGTTGCATCGGACCTCCAGCCTACTTCAACCTGCCCGTTTTGTTCAGGCACGGTCGCCCCGGCTCATCCCAGGCAAAAAACCGCCATTGTATTGTTCTGCTCGTCGGCTTCGCGCACTTCCTCGTTGAGATCGACCGTGATGGTAATGACCCTCCTGGGAGCACGCTCCGAGGTATTCGTCTAAGGAAGCGGTTGCGTTCCGATGCACGCATCGGGGTAGGCGACCCGGAAAAGAATCACTGTCGGGATTGAAACAGTTGGAGGCGAAGGGGACGGACAGGATCTTCAAAGACCTCGGCCAGATCCACTGCCACCGTCTCGCCCAGGCTCAGCACCCGGTCCGGGAGTTCGTTCACCACGAAGGGCGCACCGTTGGCGGCTACGGTGACGGGCAACGTGACAGCCCCCTGGGGCGATCCGATAATCAGCGAAGTGCTCCCCGCCTGGCTCGTGGTCCGCCTGACGATCACCGGCATCCGCTCCCCTGGGGTCACCTCCCCCGAGGGCGGACGCACGACGAGGCCCGGCGCCGCTTCGACGAACCAGGACAACGTATCCCGGCCCCCGTTACTGACCGTCATCACCTCCTCACCGAACGGATTGCGTGCAAGCGAAGGGGGACAGACCCAGAGCACGGGAGCCTGCGGCGTCACGGTGATCGTCATGCTCCGCTGGCCCTCAAACACCACGCTGTTTTCGAAGAGTAAGGCGCCGGTGTTGCTGTGGATCTCCGCCTGGATCACCTGCCCGTCCTCGACCTCGACCTGCCCGAAAAAGACATGGAGGGTATCGGAGGGGTCGAGTGTTTGCTGGGCGCGTACCGCCCCGTCGACGCGGAGAGTCGCCCGCTGCATGACCGTGACGCACGCGCCGGCCGCCCTGGCCGAGGCCGCCGGCGCAAGGGTGCTCAAATCAAGGCCGAAGCGAAGCTGCGCGGACGGATCGGCGTCGGTAACGAGGAGGCGGTCGCACCCCAGCCCGAGGATGCTGCCCACGACCGCAAAAGCAGAAAGAACGATAGCGCATCGCATAGCCTTGACACCTCTTAAGCACGGATTCCTAATTCGGGATGACCACGTCGATATCGACCGCGGAAGGCCCGCCCCCCGGCCCGTCTATGATGAGGTACAGAACGCCCGCGACCACCCCCGCGGCAGGGATGAAAAAGACCGGACGCTGCCACCAGACCTTTCGCCACACGGACGTATCGTTGTAGCGCGCCAGTTTCCGCCACTGCTTCTCCTCGCCGGGAAGGAAGTTGAGGAACGTAGGCCGCAAGCCGCTCTGTAACAGCCACGCCTGCCCGTCAAGAATGCGGATGTCCGGGTAATCGGGAAAAGACACGGATCCTTCTCGCAGGTACAGGATGCCCCGGGTGGTGTCTCTGTCTGCAACGAAGAGCACCTCCGTGCCATCGACGTGGGCGAGCGTACCGGCCGTGCGTACGGCCACGCCGCCCCGCAGCAACTCCAGCCACATCATACCCTTCGTCAGGATCAACGCAAGGCCCTTCAATTGCCTCGGGTCTTCGCGGATTTCGTAGATGCCCTCCTGGTCGAACGTGATGTCGCGGAGCCCGAGTTCGGGCATGGCGATGGTGCCGGCATCCGTCGCAAAGACCTGCCGACTTTCCAGGTCCGGCCGGTCGATGCGCAGGTCGAGGCGAAGGCCGGGGCGTAATCGCAAGAGTTCCTCGTAGTACACCCCCTCGCCCAGCACCGGGTAGCGCGGCGTCCGGGCCTGCCATATCGTGGCCCGCTGGGTGGTGGACACGTCCCTGCCCCGCTTGCCTTCCACCATGCGATAGACCGAGCCGGCACGCTGCTGCGCCCGGGCGCCGGAAACCGGCAGAACGCCCAGGATACTCGCCCCCATCAGGAGGGCCAGGCCGCGTCGATACATGGTCGGTACCTCGCTGGTCTATGCTCATCAATCATTAAGAATGCGGGCCATCCGGTGATGCTGCATGCTGCGCACGTCGCCGCGGAGCACGTACCAGACTTTTTTATCGGCCCGCGAATACAGGTAAAATCCGCTGCCCGTCTCATGCAGCAGGTAGAGATGGTCGTCGGGAGGGCGTTCCAGGGTACCCTCCGCCTCCGTGAACGCCACCGACACCTCGACGAACCGGTTGGTCGTCAGCAGTATGCCGTAGTTGATCGGCAGCAGCGTGATCTGGGTGGCGAGGAGTACCACGCTGGCGGCAAACCAGGTGGTCTGCCACGCATTCGGGGTCAACGCCTCGTCGCCGCGATACCGGCGGACCAGAAGGTAAAGCCCCAGCGCCGGCACCACCGTGACCAGAAACAGCCACCCCATGTACTGCGCCGAGTTCACATGGGTCCCCTGCATGATCCATGCTTGCAGCGTCTCCGTCTGGACGATAGAAAACTCCAGGTGCGGGACGAGTTGGGGCGAGCGCTCGGAGTCGAACAAGACGTTGCTAATCCCCAGGGCCTGCGTCATTTGATAGGCCGCGACGAACTGCGCGAGGAGAAAAAGACACAGCAACCCGCTGAAATTTCGTTGCACGAAGCCCTTGTGCGCCTTCGCTTCAGGCGAGGCATCGCTACCGGCCGGGGGTGCAGGCACCTTCTCACCCTGTTCCTCCTCACTCCGTGTCTCCTCACCGCGTGCTTTCCGCCTCGTGACAATCCACCACCCCACCCCGCCGGCCCCGGCCAGAAGGATCAGGATGCCACCGGGGAGCAGGTGCCCGACGAGCCAGTACGCCAGGTTGGACAGCACCCCGAGCACGGTATAGAAAAACGCCATCCCCAGATACAGCGGCAAAAAAGCCAGGAAGCGCGCGCCCGTCTCCAGATACTGCTGCAGATCGAACGTCGTGCTGGGCAGGCCGAGCATCGTCAGGCGAGCCCGCTCAGCCAGAAAGCCCGCTGCGGTGAACACCGCCGTAATGCCTGTCAGAGAAGCGCCGACAAAGCCGAGAAATTGCTGGAGCGGTTCGGAGAGCTTCCGGAGCATAGGCGCCTCTGTCCGCTTCATGGAATGATTGGATCGACGGGTACAGGCCCTGGATTATAAGGAATCTGTAGGTATAGACGTATTCCTCCTGCCAATCTAACCTCTCTCTCGCAGAAACATGGCCGATGCGCGATGGGCTTGCTATACCGAGACCCGGCTTCGAGGAAGCCCTCCCCCGATCCTGGAGTCCGCCACACACCCGGCCGCCTCATCCCTTACCGATCCAGAAAAGTCAGCACCGCCTCGGCGAAAGCGTCCGGCTTCTCGGCATGGATCCAGTGCCCGGCCCCTTCGATGGTGATGATGTCGGCTGCCGGGAAGAAACGGGTGATGGCTGTCTCATCTTCGTCGGCGATATAGGGGGAGGCACCGCCTCGCACGAAGAGGGCCGGCCCCGCAAACTGGCCGTCGACGCCCAATTCCCCGTTGATCCGGTCGTAGTTCCGGTAGATGCCTTCGAGGTTGATCTTCCAGAAATAGGTGCCGTCTTCCAACATCAGGTTCTTGAGCAAGAACTGCCGGACGGCGGCCTCCGGGAGTTGCCGGGCGAGGGCAGCGTCTATCTGGGCGCGGGTGCGGTAGGCGCCGAGGTCGAGGGCGCGGAGGGCTTCGAAAATCCTCGCATGGTGGGGCGGATAGGGCTTCGGCGCGATGTCGACGACGATGAGGTGATCCACAAGGGCCGGGTGGATGAGGGCGAAATGCATGGCGACTTTGCCTCCCATCGAGTGCCCCAGCACATGGGCCCGCTTCAGGCCGTGCGCATCCATGAACGCGACCAGGTCTTCGACCATCGCCGGATAGTCAAAGACATCGCTGTGCGGCGAGCGGCCGTGATTGCGGAGGTCGATGGTGAAAACCTCGTAGTGTTCGCTGAACGTGTTGCGGCTGAGCGTATGCCAGTTGTCGCCTGAACCCAGGAGGCCGTGCAGGATGAGGAGGGGTGGTCCTGCCCCGTAGCGTTGATAGGCCAGTTGCATGAAAGCTGAGATTAGCTTTTCGGCTTACGAATCACGGTCGTCCCGGCAATCCGGTCGTGGATACCCTGGCGGTTGTCATCCCAGAAGATCTGGAAGAAGCCGAGCAGGCCGGTCACGACGCCGGCTGCGTATCCGCCGAAGCGTTCGAAGGCAACCCGGAGCGTGATCGGCTGCCCGTTGAGACGCACGACCTGGAGCCCGAAGAGCCGTTTGGCGGGCGTCTGGCCGTGCCACCAGGCCAGGAAGAGCGTGAAGTAGAGACCGATCCATCCAATGGTAAGCCCGAAGTCGTCCGCCAGGGCCTGCCCGATGCGCTTGATGCCGGGGTTGGCAGCTACTTCGGCCAGGCGTTCATTGGCGGCCTCCAGCGCGTCGATGCGCTTGTCCTGCACCTGCACCTGTGCGCGAAGCCGCTCTATGGGCTTCGCAGCTACGAGGGTAACCGCACGGTCTTGCAGGCTGTCGAGGACGGCCCGGTCATTGTCGGCAAGCGCGGCGGCGTAGGTCTGCAACACGGCCACCGCCTCGGCACGTTCCTCCGGCCCCAGAGAATCCGGGACGGCCGCTCCGCCGCCCAGCGCCGCTCCCAGAACGTCTTCCAGGATGCCCATGGCATCGCCCAGGCCCGCGCTGTCCGTGGTCTGGGCGGCAGCCATCGTCCGGGCAAGACGCCGGTAGTCACCCTGTCCCATCGAGCTCCAGTCCACGGAAGCCCCGTCCGTTGCCGCTACGGTTTCCCGGTTCCGGTCCTCGTCGTCCTCATCGGATTCGACGACGGCGACGGCCGTGATGAAAAACACGAAGGCACCCATCAACGCGAAGCTGGCCCGGGCCCAACGCTTGAGCGGATGATCCAGTACGCGCCGCGTAGCTACCCGGAAGAAGACGACAGCCACCGCCAGCCCGATGAGGACTCCGCCTAGTTCGGCCAGGATGGAGGCCAGGGCCAGGTCGAGCAGCAGGGCAACGCCCCGGCGTGCGGGAGACGCCAGCGGCCTGCCCAGCAAGTCGGCCTCTACGTTAAATGCATCGGGGGTGATGACCGTGCGCGGGTCTATGCGCTGGGATTCCTTCACGACTCAGCCCCGGCCGGTTGTTGCGTCCTTTCGAGCAAGGCATCGACGGGGGGCAGCTCGTGGTACCAGTCGTGATGCGGAGACCATGCGCGGCACGCGAGGCACTGCGTGTTACGCCAGACCTTACCGCAGTGCGGACAGCGGCCCTGCGTGTCGAAGGTATTCCAGGCATGCGCGCAGGTACAGTGCCAGCGGGCCTCCGGCGTGGGCTCCCAGCGGCACTGCGGGCAATAGATTTTCATTGCAACGGCACCTCCATCGGGCTACAACAGTGAGGCAAAGACAAAAGGCCGGCGCACGGCAAGGCGCAAAGAAACCGAGAACAAGATACATAGAATCCGAGAGCGTATAAACCAATACGCGGGTCGTGCGTATCTTTGCAGCGATCCGGCCTTCGCATCGTGTGGTACCCTCCCTGCCGAACCCACAACGTGTCCACAACGCTCAGATGTCTAGCCCGTTGGGAAAGTTTTGGACCGTGGCTAATCTGCTCAGCATGCTCCGGGCGGCCCTGGCCATCCCGGTCACCTATCTCATCCTGACGAATGGCCCCATCCACTGGATCCTGGGGCTGATCCTGGCTGCCGTGTTGACCGACTGGTTCGACGGCCACCTGGCGCGCTGGTCCCATACGGTCTCCGACTGGGGCAAGGTGCTCGATCCCCTGGCCGACAAGATAGCCGCCCTGGCCGTGAGCGTGGCCCTCGTGATCCGGGGCAGCTTGCCGGCGTGGTTTATCGGCTTTGTCCTGGTACGGGACGTCGTCATCGTGCTCGGCGGCGTGCTCATCGCCCGGCGCACCGGGCAGGTGATGATGAGCATCTGGTGGGGCAAGCTCGGCGTAACCGCGCTGGCGATGACCATCCTCGCCGCGTTGCTGCAGGCCGATCCGCCGGTGCTGCGGTTCTGCATCTGGCTTACCTTCGTGCTGATGCTCTACGCCTTTGTGCGCTACGGGCTCCGCTTTCGCCGGGTCTGGAACGCCGGATGGACCCCCGCCCGCGGCGGGCCCGACCCGGAAAGCAGTTCTTCCGTCAGCACCCTCAAACAACAAACGGGATAACCAGATCACCTTATACACCCGAATATCGACTTTCGAAAACGGTGTACCCTTTCGCATTCCGATATCCGAAATTTGACTATTAATGGCCCTTTTTGATCGGTTAAAGACCACAGAACCTACGCCTGAGCAAGAACGGCTCGAAGCAGGGCTCGAAAAGACACGATCCAGCTTCTTCGGAAAACTCAACCGGCTCGTACGCGGCAAAGACACCGTGGACGAAGAGGTGCTCGACCAGCTCGAAGAAGTGCTCGTCACGAGCGACGTCGGGGTCAAGACGACGCTGGACATCATCGGCCTCGTGGAAGAGCGCGTCGCCCGAGACCGGTACGTCTCGACCAAAGAACTCCACGCGATCGTTCGCGACGAGGTCGGCCGGCTTTTACTCGACCACGCCCCCGAACGCCCGGTCGATTTCGGGGCCGTACTGCACCACAGGCCACACGTCATCATGATCGTCGGCGTCAACGGGGTAGGCAAGACGACCACCATCGGGAAGATGGCCTATCGTTACAGGCAGGCAGGCCGCAACGTCCTGCTGGGGGCGGCCGATACGTTCCGCGCCGCCGCCATCGAGCAGCTCGGCGTCTGGGCAGAGCGCGCCGCTGTGCCGCTGATCAAACAAAAGCACGGATCCGACCCGGCCGCAGTAGCCTTCGACACGCTCGACGCCGCCCGACGACGCGACGTCGATGTCGTGATCATCGACACGGCGGGCCGTTTGCACACCCAAGGCGGCCTGATGGATGAACTCTCCAAAATCAAACGCGTGATGGGGCGCCAGGTAGCCGAGGCTCCGCACGAAGTGCTGCTGGTGCTCGACGCCTCGACCGGCCAGAATGCCATTCGCCAGGCCGAAGAGTTCACAAAAAGCGTGGACGTGACCGGCCTCGTGCTGACCAAACTCGACGGAACCGCGAAAGGGGGCATTGTGATTGGCATTTCCAATGAGTTCCAAATACCCGTAAAATACATAGGCGTCGGCGAGCAGATTGAGGACTTGCAGGTGTTCGACCGAAAGCGCTTTGTGGAAGCCCTTTTCAGGTAATCGGCACCTCATTGCGTAGGCCGGCCTAGCCCGAGGGCGCCGGTAGCCCGGATCCTCACTTCGGCTCAGAAACGTCACACAACCGTTCGCTCTATGAAATCAACCAAACGCCCTCTGCTTGTGGCACAGCGCGCGTTGATTGAGCATATTGCGTACATTGCCGGATGCAACCCCGGCAATCTTGCGGAGAAGGGTTCCGTACGTACAATCGTCCAAAATGACGGCAACGCGCTCTTGAACGATTGACATGGGCTCGTATGTAGAGGTGGTTCTATGGTACATGGGTACAACATGCTCAGCACGAAGCTCCTTGGGTACGGCCTGCTGTTAGGGCTGCTCCTGGCAAGTTCATCCGACCTGCGAGCGCAAGCAGTCCCTGAATTTGCCGTAGACGTGGTCAGCGTGCGCGGCAATGCCTCGGCTGCGCAAACACGCCTCGACATTTATACCCAGATCCCGTACAACAACCTCAACTTCATCAGTACGGCCACCGGGTTTACGGCTTCCTACGAAGTGGTGGCGCAGATCTTCCAGCTCGACGACCGCAACCATCGCGAAGCCCTGGTCCAAACACCCATCTGGGATCACTCGGTCGTGGTGGCGTCTTTCGGGCTGACCCAATCCAACAACCAGTTCGACTATACCACGCATTCGCTCTCGCTGCCGCCCGGCCCCTATCTGATAGAATTTCAAGTCACCGACGAGAATTCGCAGGAGGCTTTCGTGCGCGAGTTGCCCGTCTGGGTGCGTGACCTCAGCGGCTCTCTCGCGCTGAGCGACCTGATCCTGGTCCAGGACTACGACGAGGCGAAGCAGACGATCTTTCCCCACGTCGGTAGCCAGATCGGGGCAAACGAGACATCGTTCGACGTTTTCTACGAGATCTATGCCGATCAACCCCGGCAGGTACGCGTCACGCGCGAGGTGGTCCCGATGCGCAAAGACGACGGGCGGCTGATCAAGTCCCTGCTGGGCATCCGAGACAAAACGGCGGACCCGACGGTTCTTTACTCGGATTCGGAGGTCACCTCGTTGAGCCGGGGGCGGCACCAGATCGTCTCTACGATACCGCTCAACGAACTTGAGGTGGGCGATTACCTGGCGCGTGTACGGCTTGAGGACGAAGCCGGTACCCTGCTCGCCGAAGCAGAGCATGCCTTCAGCGCACAATGGACCGGATTGGCCGCCCATCTGAACGACCTGGATGAAGCCATTGAGCAGTTGAACTATATCGGCAAGACCCGCGAGATACAGCCGATCAAGGATGCAACGACCCGCGAGGAGCGCCTGCGCCGCTTTGAAGCGTTCTGGAGCAAGCGCGACCCGACGCCGGGCACCCGGCGCAACGAGCGCATGGAAGAATATTACTACCGCATCGACTATGCCAACCGCAAGTACGGCAGCGTGACCCCCGGCTGGAAAACCGACCGAGGGCACGTTCTCATCCTCTTCGGGTATCCGGACCACATCGAACGGAGCACCTTCAGCTTCGACGCGGAACCCTGGGAGATCTGGTCCTATTACCGCATCGGCAGGCAACTCTACTTCGTCGACAAAACAGGCTTCGGCGACTACGAACTCGTCGTGCCGATCTATGACGAACGCAACCGCATCCGATAATTGCTGCGCACTTATTGAAACGAACGGCGGAGCACGGCAAGGTGCTCCGCCTATTTTTTTGTTTTGTCGCTTCTCAAAATCCGGCATTATCTTCTCGCCCACCGCCTGCGCCGCTACGAACCGACACGTCTACGACAACGAAAAGCGAAAAAACAATGCGCGTGGTGTTTATGGGTACGCCCGAGTTCGCCGTGCCGTCGCTTGAACGGCTGGCGACCCACGGGTATACACCGATTGCCGTCGTCACCGGACCGGATCGCCCTCGGGGACGCGGCCAGAAGTTGACGCCTACGCCGGTTAAAGAAGCCGCGCTTCGCCTGAACATCGCCCCGATCTTGCAGCCGGAGTCGGTCAAAGATCCGGCGTTTGCAGAGGCAGTCGCTGCGCTGGCGCCGGATGTGATCGTCGTCGTCGCCTTCAAGATTTTGCCGCCCGAGGTCTACACCCAGGCGAAGCAGGGCGCGTTCAACCTGCACGGCTCGCTGCTGCCGCGCTACCGGGGCGCGGCGCCCATCCACCGCGCCGTGATGGCGGGCGAGCCCGAGACGGGCGTAACTACGTTTTTCCTGAAGCAACAGGTCGATACCGGCGCGATGATCCTCCAATGGCCCCTCTCAATCGGGCCGGACGAGACGACGGGCGACGTCCACGACCGCATGATGGACCTCGGCGCCGACGCGGTGCTGGAAACGGTGCGGCGCATCGACGCAGGTACGGTACAAACGCAACCGCAGGACGACAGCCTGGCAACGCCGGCGCCGAAGATCTTTCCGGACGACGCGCGCATCCCGTGGGAGGCATCGGCCGAGGTCGTGCACAACCACGTCCGGGGCCTCTCTCCCTATCCGGGTGCCTGGACCCACCACGGCGACACGCTGCTCAAGATCTACCGCACGCGACGGGTGCCGGAGCACGGAACACCGGGCGCCGTGGTGGAGGCCGGCCCCCGGCTGGTGGTAGCGTGCGGCGAAGGAGCCGTCGAAGTGCTGGAGCTACAGCAAGAAGGCCGTCGCCGCTTGGAAGCCGCCGTCTTCCTCAACGGCTACGACTTCGCTGCAGAGGCGCACCTTGCCTAAGGCCGTTTCCTTAGCACCGAATACGCTTCTGCAATAAACCTGTTGCGCGATAAGGTGTGATTTCGGCGTGGGCATAGGTGCCCCTGCCTGGTTTCTTGACTAGATGCTCCAGCTCAGCAGATC
>Ga0302046_10005842_pt1 | contig 10788 bp, 6 predicted proteins | sample RVTome_11_FD_200261 | JGI IMG/M metagenome (GOLD analysis project Ga0302046, IMG submission 200261) | Soil microbial communities from uranium-contaminated site in the Upper Colorado River Basin, Wyoming, United States - RVT147D111 (version 2) ... | reverse complement strand
AGACCCGCTCCGACCAACAGCACGACGGCCAGCGCGACCTCCGCCGCAACGAGCGACGACCAGATCTTTGCGTGGCTCCGTGGACCGCTCGTGGTTCCCGACCGCAGGACGAGCGCGGCGTCACCGCGGCTGGCGTGAAGCGCGGGCCATAGGCCGAAGGCGAACACGGTGATCACCGTCGCCGCAGCGGCAAACCCCAATACCGTGGGATCGATCGAGACGTTCTCGAGTCGAGTCAGCGACGCCGGCGCAAGCACGAGGAGCGCCCGCAAAGCGAGCGCCGCCAATATGACCCCCGCGATCGCGCCGACCGCGCCCAGCACGATGCTCTCTGTCACCAGCTGCTGAACGATTCGCCCGCGGCGAGCGCCGAGTGCCGAGCGCATGACCAGTTCGCGGCGGCGCGTGGCCCCTCCGGCGAGCAGGGTGCTCGCGACATTGGTACAGGCAATGAGCAACAGCAGGCCTGCGGCTCCAAAGAGCAAGACGAGGGGGCGCCGAGTGGACCCGACGATCTCGTCCTGCAACGACTCGATCCCCACGGCAACGGTGGAGCTTTCTCCGAACTCTTCGCGTACCTGGAGCGCCACGTTTCGCATATCCACCGACGCGTCCGCGGGCGTGACGTCTGGCCGCAGGCGGCCGATTACCCGCAGCGCATACGTCGTGCGGAAGGGCGCGAGCGCCTGCCGCTCGGCCGGGAGCCAAATATCGCTGTCGCCCTGAAATCGAAAGTCCGGTGGCAGCACGCCGATCACCTGATACGTCGTACCGCCGATGTCCAGCGCATGGGCCGCGAGGTTCGAATCCGCGGAGAGCTGGTCCCGCCAAAACCGATGCGCAACAAGCACCGTGGGCTGGCCGCCCTGACCGTTCTCTTCGGGGAGAAAGTCGCGCCCGAGGGCCGGCTGCACCTGGAATACGCGCAAGAAGTCCCGTCCAACCTGCTCGACCCGTGCACGCACCGGGGAGATCCCACCCAACACCGTCTGCCATCCGGAGAAGAGGGAGAAGGACATGGTGGCGAAGGCGCTGTTCCGCTCGCGCCAATCGAAGAAGTTGGGCGGACTGACCTGCGTCGTGCGTCCTTGATCGTCCACCTCCCTCAACACCATGACCCTATCGGATTGGGGAAACGGCAGGGGGTCTAAGAGTACGCCGTTTACGACGCTGAAGATCGCCGTATTGGCCCCGATGCCCAGCGCCAGCGTGAGCACGGTGAGCAGCACCATTCCCGGCGCGCGCCGAAACGTGCGGAGCGCATAGCGCAGATCCTGTCGAATGGAATCCACCAACGTTCGTCTCCTCCGTGGTTGCGCTGCCTGCACCGCGCCCGTGGCTTTCGCCACGACCCGGCCCCAAACACGCCGTATGAGCGAAGCCCGCTGCTCGGTTGCATGCTGTAGCTGATCTGCAAGCTCGGCTACGCTGGATGGTCGCTCGCCGCGTTCCAATGCCGTCGCGCGGCGCACAACCGCGGCAACGTCTCGATGCACGTGCGGCGCGGCCCGAGCCAGCGTCGGCGCCTCGACGAATCGTTTGGCGACGATCTCCATGGTCGTGGTGCCCGTGAATGGTGGCCGGCCACTCAGCATCTCGAACACCATGCACCCCAGGCTGTAGACGTCCGAGCGCGCGTCCAGAGTCCGCTCGCCGCTCGCCTGCTCCGGGCTCACATAGGCCGGCGTGCCGGCAGACGAATCCAATTCGCTGCGCGAGTTCCACTCAAACACTTCGGCATGGATCGCGCGCGCGATGCCGAAGTCCGCCACGAACACGTGACGGCCGTGCAGCAAGACGTTTTCGGGCTTCACGTCGCAGTGCAGGACGTGGTTCTCATGCGCAAAGCTCAACCCCTCCGCCACGCCGCGCGCGATCTCCACCGTTCGAGCGAGCGGCAGCGCACCACGGTGCAGCAGTGCCCGCAAGGAACCTCCTCGAACGAACGGCATCACGTAGAAGGGGCAGCCGGCCGCTTCACCCGCATCGTAGAGGGGAAGGATATTCGGATGCTGCAGGCGTGACGTGTAGCGAATCTCTTTCAAGAACTGATTGGTGCCGATGCCGCTCACGGCTTCATCGGAGACAACCTTGACCGCCACCAGGCGCCCCAGCGCCACGTCTCGGGCAAGAAAGACGGTCCCCATGCCACCTTGCCCGATCTCCTCGTCGAGCAGGTATCGGTCCGCCACGGCCGCCTGGAACTCGGCATCGGCACCAGCGGCCCCTTCGTGCAGAAAGAGGTGGTCGAACTCGACCCCAAACGCCTCGAGCAGGCGATCCCGCGTTTTCTTGGATGGATACGGATGGCGACCGCGCACGATGTTCGACCAGTGCCCGCGCGAGAGGCCAAGGCGCAGGGCCCAGTGATTCTGGCTGATCTTGCTACGCGAGATCAGCTCCAGCAGCCGTTGGTGATTGAGTCGGATGCGCATTGGGTCAGTCGAGTCTCCATTGAGATAGGCCGGAGTCGACCCAGGGTTGCACGATCAGGCCAGGAAGTGTTTCAACAAGTTTTGTCAGGGCTTCGGACCCAACGGGTGCCGTGACTTCCCGGGTTTCGCGTCACGAGCCGCGGGCCGTCATCGCCGCTCGAAGCGCAGATTCTTGACCCGTCCCGCGTCCAGGAGAAACCGATCCACGCGGCCCCTGGGAAGGCGTAGCGTTACGAATCCGCCGGCCGCATTCAGGGTCGTGTCACTCACAGCGCGCAGACCCACGGTCCGTGGTCCCACCGTGAGGCGCAGGCCCCCTGCATGCGGGGCAATGGCATACTCGACGTCCAGTTCAGCACTGTAGAACGTTCCCACAATCTCCTGCACCCGGCGGGCTCCCAGGGCCACCGACGGGGGGTCGGCGTCGTCCGCAGCAGCCGGCCCGGGATCTCCCGCACGGGGAGCGGCGAACTGATCCGCCAGGATCAGATCGGCCACCGCACGCGCGTAGCCCCCCGGTTGCGCTTCGGCGAAATTGCAGAGGACGTAGATCGCCGCGCGTTGGTCGGGGAATCGCAACCCATGGCTGCGAAAGCCGACAAACGCCCCACCGTGATCGACGGTGCGCAGCCCGCGGTACGTGGTCACGCGCAGTCCGCCCGCGTAGTCGAGCGTATCGCCGTTCGTGAGCACTCCCGGCCGGAGCATCTCCGCCAGCCACGGCGCACCACCAACACGTGGTGCGAGCAGCTGACGTTCCCAGAGCACCAGGTCTTCAATGGACGTAAACACGCCTCCATCCCCGACCATGTCGAGCGTCGTCATATCGATGCGCCAGGTGCCGTCATCCCGCTGAGCGTAGCCTGAAGCGCGCTGGGCCACGGTCTCGGTGTGATCGTCATGGAAGTGGGTATGACTCATGCCAAGTGGCTGGAAGATGCGGTCGTGGGAAAAGCGACGCAAAGACGCGCCGGACGCGCGACGCACGATCTCGCCCAGCAGGAAGTATCCGGAGTTGCTGTAGAGAAACTCGTCGCCCGGCAGGAAGTTGGGTTCTTGTTGGCGGGCGACCATCTCGAGGACTTCTTCGTTGGTGTAGAAATCCTCGTCGCGCTTGCCGGCGAGGTACATCAGGGTCAGATAATCCCGAACGCCACTGGTGTGATTGACGAATTGTCGCACCGTCATGGGGCGCGCGTAGGCGGGGAGTTCGGTCAGGTAGTCCCGAACGTCGGCGTCCAGAGCGATAGTCCCGTCCAGGGCGAGCATGATGACGGCCCCCGCAGTGAACTGCTTCGATAAGGAGCCGGTCCGGAACACGGACTGCGGGGTGATGGCCACTCCAAGGTCGAGATTCGCCATGCCGTACCCGCGCGCGTACGTCAGATCACCATCGTGCAGCACCCCCAGGGCGCAACCCGGGCGGTCGACGCGGTCGAAGCGCTGGAAGACGGAGTCGATGGCCGCGCGTGGGACGTCGACCTGCGCAGCAAGGGAGGGTGCACACAGCAGCCCAGCGGTAAGGACCATCGAGAAGCTTCGCATTGTCGTCTCCTATGACATCACTGCAACGCATAGATCACAACGTTGTGTCATCGACCGGAACACGTCATGTGACGGTACGTCTTACGCCGAGCCACAAGACGCAGTCGTCAGAAGTATTGGAGCCGGATTTTGCCCTCAGACCTCACCAGGGCTCGCGCGCCGTATGACCCGGCCGGGCCGAGCACCGGTGGGAGTTTCCCCATCCCAGACCTGGACACCATTGACCCAAACGCCGCGGATACCGACGGAGGTTGCGTTGGGATCCTCCGGCGTTGCACGATCGGCAATCTCGTTACGATCGAACAGTACGAGATCCGCCGGTGCACCCTCGACGATCCGGCCGCGGGCAGGGATGCCTACGTTCTGGGCAGCCTGGGACGTCATACTGCGTATCGCCTCTTCGAGCGTCATCACGCCGCGCTCGCGCACCAGCTGCCGAATGACGCGTGGGAACGCGCCAAAGCCGCGAGGGTGCCGGCCGCGCAGTCCTCCATCCGTACAGACATTGCTGTGCGGCCAGGCAAGCAGGGTCGCAATATCGTCTTCGTGCATACTGCGCGCGATGACGCTCTCGGTGCCACGCCCCAACCGCTGCGCCATCGCCTGAGACTCCGCGATCAAGGCAAGATACGCCGCCGCCGGCTCCTGACCGCGCCGCTCGGCAACCTGGGCCAGCGTCATTCCCACGTACGCGGGGTCCGGATCGTACTGCGCGATGATCATGCCCTCCGGTGACGTCAACTCCGTCAACGCGAACTCGGCGGTGCGGCGGCTCTCAAAATCGCGATCCGGAAACAGCACCGTCATCGTCGACTGCCAGTATTCATAGGGATACACATCCGCGCTCACGCGCACCCCCTCCGCGCGGGCGGAGTCCAGGAGCGCGACGACGTCCGCGGCACGGCCAAAGAGACTGCGCATGGCAAGCTTCAAGTGCGAGATGTGCACCGGGACATCCGCCTCACGGCCGATCAGGATCGCTTCCTCCAGGGCCTCCTGCAAACGCCGATCCTCGCTGCGAAGGTGCGAGGCGTAGCGTGCTCCGGCGGCCGACGCCACCCGCGCCAGCGCAACGACCTCGTCCGTCGTGGCGTAGATGCCCGGGTCGTATTCCAGCCCCGTACTCAATCCCAACGCGCCGGCCGCGAGGTCGGCCTCGAGGAGAGCCCGCATCCGCTCGATCTCTTGATCGCCGGCCGCGCGACGAAAATCGTCCACCAGAACCCGATCCCGAAGCGTGTTGTGGCCGGAGAACGACGCCACGTTGATGGCCGCGGGAGTGGCCGTCAGCTGCGCAAAGAAGTCAGCAAGGGGGTGTGGCGACCCGCCGTCCTGACCCACGATAATCGTCGTGATCCCCTGGCTCACAACGGCAACGGCATCGGGAGCGTCCTCGAGTCCCCGATCGTGATGCGAGTGCGTATCGATGAATCCAGGGGCCAAAACCAAACCCCTCCCATCGATCACCGTGTCGCCGGACAGACCGTCACCAATCTGCGCGATCGTTCCGTCTCTGACGCCGACGTCCACGACGCGCGCGGAAGCCCCCGTTCCATCCACCACGGTGACCCCGTCGAACACGATGTCGTTTCGGGGAGTCGCGCACGCAACGGCCCACGAGGCCACCGAGCAGGACAGCAACGCGCGTCGCCACGACGCGGAGCACCATGGTCCGGATGCCACGTCAGTCCTCATGGTCACCCACCTCCACATGGTCTCTCCTCTCGTAATCGGTCTCGAAGGACACGAGATGACAGCATGGTCGGCGGCGAACGTAGCGTTTTCAACACTCTCATACGACTTGCGGAAGAGAAATGCTAACCCTAGGAGCCTGGACCAGGGAGTGGCGGACAACGACTTCGCGAAACGCCCCCACCATTCGATGCCTCGGCCGTACGCCCTTCGCCGTCCGGGCGGGGCCCCTGAGGGGTAGCCCCTCGACTCGGCAGCCGCGGCGAGCACCGTCTCGACATTCTCGCTCTTCACTTGCATTCTGGCCGTTCGAGCGCTATCTCATTAGCAGCGTCTCCGAAGCGTTAGTCGATGTCTCTCAATCTCGCTGTGCCGCAAGCGATCCTCGCGCGCACCCGCCAGTAGCGATCGGCGGGCGGTTCCCCCATGTCCCTCTTTATCGCATTCGGCACCCGCATAGGCAGCATCGGCCGCGGGGAGCGAATGTCCATGCCCGAGCGGGTCGATGAAGCCGATGCCTCACTCGCCAGCGGTACCAGCGGCGGGGCGCGGATCGTCAGTTGGTTCGGTCACACCGGTAATTTCGTGATCGACGCCAAACCGAAAGCAGTCCCAGCGCTCCGATCCGAGGTGCCGACGGCATTGGCGGCGCCCTGCTGCATCATTCCCCTGGAGCAGCTCCAGGACTACATCGTTTGGCTCGACGATCTGGGAGCGCCCAACGACCGATCCGGCACGCAGTGGACCCCGGGACTGGCATTCCTGATCGACGGTCAGCCATCGACCGTACAGATCGCCCGCGCCGATGAACTGCTCTTCGAGCGGCTGGCCCAGGACGTGGTCGGGGTCTGGAAGCGCCGGCATGCCAACGCGCAGAGCAAGGCGGATTTGACGATAAGCGGCGGTTGGGGGGAGATCTCTCGTATTCTGCATCAACAGCTAGGCGGGGTATGGACGGTGAGGAGTATTCGGTCCGTGCTCGGTGTTCTCAAGCGCGCCGCGTTGTACGCGGCCCAATCCGGCAACGCGTAGCGCACCAGCCAAAGGCAATCGGTTCACAAAGGTAGAGGTGGCGTCATTCTTCACGCCCGGCCCGAAACATCTCCCAAGCGACACCGGCAATACAGACGTCGGACCGTGAAGGTTGCCTGAACCATTCTAGAACAGACCTTTTTAGAAACGTCCGGCACATGTCGTCACGGCGATCCTATGCGAGAAAACTCCACCTTCCACACGCGTTCGGAGCTGATCGTGAAGCCATGGATGCGGCCCGCGCGATCCCTGGTAAAGTCGTAGAAGCCGTTCCCGCTGAAGCCGTCCCGATACGTAGGCGTGAGCGTCGCATCGGAGAGCTTCCGGTGTCGGCGCACCAGCGCCCCTTCGACGACGACCAATTCGTATTCCGTGCCGAGGTCGTGACTCACATAGACGCCCTGGTACTCCGTCAGCTGATTTGCATCGAGATCGACGGTGGGCCGCCAAACGTACCTGCTCGGATCCCCGGGGATCCGGAGCACCGGCACCTCGTCCCTTCCGTCTGGGGCGAGGGTTACGACCGTGGGGTCATCCCCTAAGCGAAAGCGCCCATCGCCAAGCGGCGTGAGGGCGGTTTCTCCTCCCACATCAGCCCAGAGCGCGTTGTCCCGGTAGGTCACGCGCCTCACCGCGTTCGTCATGCGACTGTGGTAGACTCCGGCCAATCGCTGCAGCGCATCCGGGGACATGTGGACGCCGGCGCCGCCGCGATCAGATTCCTCCGCCACCATCAGCCCCTCGAGATAGACTTCGGCAACCCGTTGGGCGAGACGGCCCGGATTACTCGTGGGGAAGTTGCACAGGACGGAGACGCCCAGCTTCTGTTCGGGGAATCGAAGGAACTGGCTTCGGTATCCGGCATCGGCTCCCCCATGCCCAACGGTGGGAAGACCTCGATACGAACCGTGGCCGATGCCAAGCGCGTAGTCGATGACCTCACCGTCGTTCAACACGCCACGGGTCTGGAGCGCCTGAAGGCCGTCGACGCCTCCCACCCGCGCGGTGAAGAAGTTGTGCTCCCACGCGCCCAGATCCTCCACCGTCGTGAAGAGGCTCGTGGCTCCGACCACGTCGAAATCGGGAATGCTGATGCGCCAGCCGCCGTCATCCCGCCGCGCATACGCATACGCGCGGTTGGGAACGATCATGTTATGGTCGTCGTGGAAATGTGTGCCGTCCATGCCCAGTGGCTGAAAGATGCGTTCCGCGGTGACCTCCCGGAAACTCTGCCCCGTAACGCGTTCGACGATGGCCGCGGCCACGGTGAAGCCCGTGTTGCTGTAGAGATACTGATCGCCCGGGTCGAAGTTCAACGCGGTCTGCCGTGACGTGATGTCGAGCACGTCTCCTTGCGTGATCACGTCCGCCTCGAAGCGCCATCCCGCCATTCCCAGCAACGACCACTGGTCACGCAGTCCGCTCGTGTGATGCAGGAGCTGGCGGATCGTGATACGATGACCGAAGTCCGGGACCTCCGGCACGTACGCGCGGACATCGTCATCGAGTGACAGGCGTCCTTCCGCGGCCAGGAGGACGAGCGCCATGCCCGTAAACTGCTTCGAGACCGAGGCGACGTGAAAGATGGATGACGGTGTGATAGGGATGCCGTACTCGAGGTTCGCCATCCCGTAACCGCGGCGATAGCTGATGGCCCCACTCTGCATCACCGACACGGCGCACCCGGGAGAATCGGGCCGATCCCATTCGGCGAACACCTCGTCAACCCGCGCGTGCCGATCCGCTTGGGCCGCGGCGGACGTCGATAGCGTCAGCGCCGCGATGCCCGCCATCAATCCGAATCTGAACACCATACCGAAGCCCATCCGAGAGAGGTCCCCGCATGATGACGCGCGCGTGCGCCGCCTGCAAGCAGTCGTCTGAGAAGGGGAAAGATGGATCGGGAATGCAACAGGGAAAGGCGTGGCGAGACGCCACGCCTTCACCTCCTCACCGTGGCCTTACCGTCGTCGCGCTCGGCCGCGACGCGCCAGAACCGACGGCCCGCTCTGTCGGACCGGGGTTCGCCGCTCGGAGGGTTGGACGGGGGCAACCGATGGTTCGAAGCCGGGCACGATTTCCCGCTGGAATGTGCGGCCCATCAGCTTCTCGACGTCCCGCATCATCAGCCATTCGTCCGGGGAGAGGAGCGTCAACGCCAACCCCTGCGCTCCGGCACGGGCGGTGCGCCCTACGCGGTGCACGTAGACCTCCGGATCGTTGGGCACATCGAAGTTGACGACCATGACGATGTTGTCGACGTCGATCCCGCGAGCCGCCACGTCGGTGGCCACCAGGATCGGCGAGCGACCGTCACGGAAGCGGTCCAGGGCTTCGTTGCGTTCGCGCTGGCTCTTCCCGCCGTGCAGCGTGGCGACCGCTTTGCCCGTACTGCGCAGATGACGACCCAACTTATCAGCACCATATTTGGTGCGGGTGAAGACGAGCGTCCGTCCCTCCGGCAGCTCCTCGAGGAGCTTGGCCAGCACCTGACGCTTGTTGGGTTTATCGACGGCCACCAGGAAATGCTCGACCCCTTCGGCCGCTTCGGCGCGCCGACCGATTTCGACGGCGGCGTGTCCCTGCATGGCGCGCTGAGACAATCGGTCGACGTCCTGGGATATGGTGGCGGAGAAGACCAGGGTCTGACGCTCCGACGGAACATGATCGAGGATCTTGTTGACTTCCCTCGCAAACCCCATGTCCAGCATGCGGTCGGCCTCGTCCAGCACGAGGATCTCGACCGTCGAGAGATCGACGTGGCGACGGTTCAGATGGTCCAAAAGTCGTCCGGGCGTGGCGATGACGATATTGACGCCCCGCCGCAGCGCCCGAGTTTGGGGTTCCATACCCACGCCCCCATACACCGCCGCGGCATCGACTTGCAGGTATCGGCCATACGCCACCGCGCGTTCGACGACCTGTTCGGCTAGCTCGCGCGTGGGAACCAACACGAGGGCGCGAACGCCCTTGCGTTTCTCAGCGGCGAGCTTTTGGAGGGTTGGCAGAAGAAAGGCGGCGGTTTTCCCGGTGCCCGTTTGGGCCGAACCTACGACGTCGCGACCGGCGAGGGCCAGGGGAATGGCCTCGATTTGAACGGGTGTCGGCACATCATATCCCTCTTCATCGAGGGCACGAAGGAGTTCCGGGGCAAGCCCCAATGAGGTGAAGCTGTTGGTAATAATAAGGAACTACTCACTTTCCAAAGTACAGCACGGACGCCCCTCCGAACTCGTTTCGGCAGGGAAGCACGGCTCATTGATGTCTGAACCTGAGGAGTGAGAAGTCGGAGCAAGAAGCGCCGGTACCCATCCTGAGCGGGGACCGTCTACCTGTGGGGAGAGATGCCAGCTCGCGGTTCGTAACCTACTGTGAGGATCGGTCACCCGACCTCGTAACATAAGGTAATGGCGGCCAAGTAGTTGCGCCAGCGGCCACCGAAACCCTCCCCGAGGGGGGCAGCCGCCCCGGCGGCGGCTGGCGCGGACCTGGCCCGAACGTTAGGTTGGAAGTCAGTATGAGCGCGTCCCACGGGGCGTGAGTACATGTACCAGCGATATCTGGGGGGCCCGGTACGCGCGGGTCCCTGTTCTTTTCAAGTGGTTTCGCCGGAGCGGAACTGAGGATTCCGGCAACCGAGGCGGGCGGCTGACCCGTCATCAGTGTGATGAACGCTCGGCAGGTACGGCATGACCGGACTCCGAGGACCATCAACACGAGGCTAGGGAGTTCGGCATGCGTACGAAGGGCACTGTCAAGTGGTTCAACGATCAGAAGGGTTTCGGCTTCATCTCGCGTGAGGACGGTGAGAAGGACTGCTTCGTCCACCACAGCGCGATTCAGGGCTCGGGCTTCAAGACCCTCCGAGAGGGTGAGCAGGTCGAGTTCGACGTCGTGCAGGGCGCGAAGGGACCAGCGGCCGAGAATGTGACCCGCTTGGAGGCCTGATCCTCGCGTAACGGGAGGGGCCACCCGATCGGATCATCTGATCGGGTGGCCCTCTGTTTTCACCAGCTGTTTGACCATGGTCACGAAAGGAAGCACATGCCGGAAGTAAGAATCTCCGAGGGCGAATCGGTACAGT
>Ga0302046_10005841_pt1 | contig 10791 bp, 10 predicted proteins | sample RVTome_11_FD_200261 | JGI IMG/M metagenome (GOLD analysis project Ga0302046, IMG submission 200261) | Soil microbial communities from uranium-contaminated site in the Upper Colorado River Basin, Wyoming, United States - RVT147D111 (version 2) ... | reverse complement strand
GCGGATCTCGTGTGGGTACGTCCCATGAGATTTACACGGATCATGCGTCAAACCCCCTCAGCGCCAGCCCCATCGCGACGGCGAGGGCCGGGCCCGTCTCCGCCACGTCGAAGCCAACGCCGCTCCCGACCCGGACAGCCTTGAGCGGATCGAGAATCTCGGTCGGTATCCCGAACGCCGCAGAAACCCGCTCGAGGAGCCCCGGCGCCCGCACGGCTCCTCCGGCGAGGTAAATTCGGGCGATGCTCTCTCCCGGGTAGGTCTCCCTGAAGAAGTCGAAAGTCTTCTGGACTTCCATCGTGAGCACATCCGTGATGGAATCCATCAGAGGCGCGACCATGTCGGGATCGTAGACGCCGACTTTCTTTCCGGACTTCAGATCTTCGGCTTCCTGCCAGGTAAGCTGGAGTTCCTTCTGCAGGATGTCGGTGTACTGATTGCCGCCGACCGACACGTCGCGGATGAACAGCGGCATCCCGGCCTTGACGATGTTGATGTTCGTCAGGGACGCGCCCACGTTGAGCAGCGCGATCGTCAGGCTGGGTGCGGGACTGTAGTTGATCTCGAAAGCGTTCTGAAGGGCAAATGCGTCGATGTCAACGATGGAAGGAGTCCGCCCGGCCATCGTCACGACGCCCGTCGTGTTCTGGATCTGGTCCTTCTTGGCAGCGACAAGCAGCACTTCCAGACCTTCGTCCGGCCCAGTCGCGACTCCGATCACGTGGTAGTCGAGGTTGACGTCGGAGATGTCGAAAGGGATGTACTGGTCTGCGTTGTGCTGGATCGCATCCGCCACCGCTTCGGGGGTGTCGACGGGGAGAACGATCCTCTTCACGATCACGGAATGACCTGCAACGCCGGTCGCGACCTGCCTGGCCTTGAACCTGCCCGCGCTGAAGACGATCCGGATGGCATTGGAAACTGCGGCGGAGTCGGTGATGGCTCCGTCCACGATAAGATCAGGCGCAAGCGAGGTCCGCGCAAACCCCGTGATCTCGAACCCGTTGCCCGCACGGGACAACTCGATCGCCTTGACCGAACTGGAGCCGATATCCAAACCGACAACGGGCTTATTCTTTCCAAACATTGCGAATAGTCCCCAGATAGACGTCGGGTTACGAGCCTTGTCCGCGACGAGGGCCGAGTGTGGATCGGCCGACGGCGCCACGTTCGCTCTTGCTCTCCATCCAGCGATCGAGCAAGTCCTTCTTGAAGCGCCAGCGGTTGCCCAGCTTGAAAGCGGGGATCTTGTCCTCGCCCAGGTACTTGTACAGCGTATCGGGTGAGATCCCCAGGTACTGTGAAGCTTCCCGCAGGGTCATCACTTCCTTTAATCGTTCCATTTGCGTGTTCGCCTCCGGCTTCGGGAAGAAATCCATTTCAACACCACATCCAGAAGGCCCGCGGGATCTCCGGACGCCGAATCTCCCCGGCATTCGCCTGCACTGGACACCAAAACCTGGGAAAGCGGAAGCTCTGCCCGGACCGTCATATGCTCCGGCCCTGTTTCTTGCCCGCTCTCCCCGGCGAGAATCACTCGCCTCACAAGACCGGTCGACGGTACCACGGGGACACGGCGATTCTCGCAAATCGACAAAAAGAACCGGGCGCGGCATGGAGACAGCCAACCCGCGCCTGAATCCACCTCCCTCACCGGCAACACCCATCGAAATCAAGGTTCCTGGCCGGCCAGGCCGAGCATCCTTCCCTGCCGCTCCGCCTCGAAGGCGGCGCGCGTGCATTTCCTCCTGAAGCACGGATGCTAACGCCCCGGAATCCCAGAATGGGACCTTCCCGGCAAGATTTCTCGGAAAAAAACGGGTAGGACCGGGCACGGAAGAGGGAAAGAAACGGAATTTCAGTGACGGCCGCCGGTCTCCCCAAAAACGCGCTCCCGATACTCTTCGAGAAGCAAGGACGTCAGGGGTCCGGGGACGCCGTATCCACGCTGGTCGACCGAACGCACCGGCCACACGCCAACCAGGCTGTTGGTCACGAACACCTCGCTGGCGTCGTCCAGAACGCCGGGAGGATACGCCGATTCCGCGATCCTGAGACCGCCCCGCGCGGCCAGCTCCAGAACGACGGCCCGGGTCACTCCCGGAAGGACTCCGAGCCCGAGCGCCGGCGTCCGGACGATCTCATCGCTGACGAAGAAGAAATTGGCGCCCGCGCACTCGGCCAGCATGCCGCCCGGTGTCAGCATCAGCGCCTCGTCGCAGTCCCGCTCGGAGGCTTCGGCGGCGGCCAGCACGGAATTGAGGTAGTTGCCGAGCTTGCCGTCGGGCGGCAGCGTCGAAGGATCGGGCCGCCGCGTGGAAACCGTACACAAGCGGGCGCCCCGCGACCGCCTGTCCCCGAGATCCTCCGGCAGCGGCCACGCCGCGACCACCCACGCCGGATCCGTCACCCCCCGGATCCCGGGTCCCCGCGCGCCTCGGCCGCGCGAGGCCTGAATCCGGACGACGGCGTCCTTGAGTCCGTTCCGGTCCAGGACGTTCCCGACATCCTCGCCGATCTGGCCGGACGAACGAGGCAACTCCATGCGGAGGGCGGCCGCCGTCCGCGCCATGCGCCCGAGGTGCGCTTCGAGACGGAAGGGACAGCCGTTGTAGACCCGGAAGGTCTCGAAGACGCTGTCGCCGTACATGAAGCCCCGGTCGAAGACCGAGACGCGCGCCTCGGCCTCGGGGACGATACGGTCGTCGAGCTGGACCCACACACCGGCAGTATATCGCTATGCACGGGAGGTCCCGGGGTGACCGGCGCAGGTCATGAGCGTCGCTCCCGGACCAGCCGGAAGGATGTCCCGGAAGCGCAAATAGTCAGTGCCCCCCCCGCGCCTTCCTTGGTAGTCTCCTATCGATGCCTCAGAATCCTGACGTCCGCTGGCGGCAACGATTTCAGAGCTTTCGAAAGGCCTTCGGCGTGTTGAAGGCCGCCGCCGATCTGGCGAGACAGAGGAAGCTGTCCGACCTGGAGCAGCAGGGGCTGATTCAGGCCTTCGAGTTCACGCACGAACTGGCGTGGAACACCCTGAAGGACTTTCGCGAATCGCGTGGCACGGCGAGCCTCTACGGTTCTAAGGACGCTACACGCGAAGCGTTTGCGAGGGGACTGATCGCGAATGGGGATGAATGGATGGCGATGATCGAGAGCCGTAACCGCAGCAGCCACACTTACAACCAGGAGACCGCCAACGAAAATGGCCGACGCGATCTTGTCGAGCTTCGTTGGGGAATTCGAAATCTTTTTCGTCAGATTCACCGACCTGGAGAGAAAGGAGCCATGACCGCCTGTCACGGTCTTTCAGAAAATACCGTGGCGCGGATCGCGGCGGTCCTGGAATGTTTCCCGGCGGTAGAGAGTGCTGTGCTCTTCGGTTCGCGCGCGAAGGGCACGCACAAGCCGGGCTCGGATATCGACCTCGCGCTCGTTGGAGCATCGCTCGACTGGCGAACCGTCGGCAAGATTTACGATGCGCTCGATGACCGGCTGATGCCGCATCGTTTCAGCTTGATCGTTTACGACGAGAAAACGGATCCTGCAGTCGCCGCGCACATCGGCCGGGTGGGAATTCCTCTCTTCCAGCGAGGGCATTCCTGTGAAGCGCTCAGCCGGACGTAGGAAGTCTCATGTCTGGATCGCGAGCGTCCTGGCCGTCCGCTGGAGGGCGAGGGTCCCGAATTGGGACTATGCTAAAGTTGCGAGGTGAGGGCGCACGGCCAGCACCGCCGCGCTCTCGAGGAGATCGAAGATCTGATGGGGGCCAGGCCCGGCACATCGGACGGCGATCGGCTGGACGTACGGGTCACGCTGGTCGAAGCCTGGGAAGCGAGACATTATCCCCTTAAGCTGCCCGATCCGGTCGACGCCATCAAGTACAAGCCGCCTGAGCGGCCCGCTATCCCTGAAAGAGCTTTCGGATGGGAGAGATACTCGGAATCGGGTTGTCGCACTACCCGCCGCTCTGCGGGCCGGACGAGAACATGTCCGGCCTGCTCCGCTGGACGCTCGGGGACCCGGCCATTCCGGCCCACGAGAAGGACCCGGCCCGCTGGCCCGAGGCGATGCGAAGGGAGTGGTCCGACGACCGCGGAACCCGGGCAGCCGCCGAACACCGGCGCGCGCTGGTCGCCCAGTTCGATCGCATCCGCGCCGCGCTCGACGACTTTCAGCCGGACGCCATCGTCATCTGGGGCGACGACCAGTACGAAAACTTCAGGGAAGACGTGATCCCGCCCTACACGGTCTGCGCGTACTCCGATCTGGAGGTCTTTCCCTGGCGCCATGCGGGAGAGTCGTCCGCGATGAAAGGCAAGCCCAATGTCTGGAACGAAGGCGGGGACACGGGCTTCACGATCCGCGGCCGGTCTGACGTCGCACGGGAGCTGGTCGGCGGCCTGTTCGGAGAAGGTATGGACCCGGCCTACGCTTACAGGCCGCTGCACCATCCCGGCCTGGCGCATGCGTTCGTCAACGCCGTGCTTTTCCTCGACTATCACCGAAGGGGATTCGACTTCCCGATCGTGGCGTTCCCGCTCAATTGCTACGGCCGGCGGGTCATCTCCTGCAAGGGGTTCATGACGCGGCTGGACGATAAGATCTCCTTCGATCCCCCGTCCCCGCCGCCGGATCGATTCATGGACCTCGGAAGGGCGACCGCGCGAGTCCTTCGCGCTTCGCCCTGGCGCGTCGTTCTGATGGCCTCCTCGAGCTGGTCGCACGCGTTCCTGTGCGACAAGACGTTCCGGCTGCGGCCGGACACGCCGGGCGACCGCCGCCTGTACGAGGCGCTCGTGGCACACGATTACGACACGTGGCGGCGCACCTCGCTCGAGGCCGTCGAAGACGCCGGACAACAGGAGGTATTGAACTGGTTCCCGCTGATGGGCGCGATGGAGGAGCTTGGGGCGCGTGTTCGGTGGAGCGAATGGGTCGGCACCGACGTCTTCAACTCCAACAAGGTTTTCGTCGTCTACGAGCCCGTCTGAGCGTCAGGCCGGCTGGTCCCACCCCCCGCTGAAGACGAACTCCCGCTGGGGCCGGCGAACCCGGGGCGCGACTTCCCGCTCCCTGAGCTCAGAGGGAAGCCGATCCGGCTCGCCCCGGTAACCCACCGCGATGACCGCGACCGGGTCGAAGCCGTCGGGAATCTGCCAGGTCCCGCGGGCGCGCTCGCGGTCGAACCCGGCCATCTGGTGGACGCCGAGGCCCTCGGCGGTCGCCTGCAGGACGAGCTGGGCGGTCGCCAGGCCGACGTCGTGGAACGCGTGAAGGTTCGGCTTGCCGTTTCGGGCGAACGTCCGGGCCGCGACCGAGAGGATCAGCGCGCCCGCCCCGGCGGCCCAGGCCTGGTTGCCCGGCGTCAGGCAATCCAGCATCCTTTGGAACGGATCCGGATCCTCCCGGCGGGCGACCAGAAAGCGCCACGGCTGCTCGTTGAAGCAGGACGGTGCCCACCGCGCGGCCTCGAACAGACTGTGAAGCTTCTCGGGCTCCACGGGTTTGTCGAGGAAAGATCTGGGGCTCCACCGCCTGCGAACGAGCTCGTGGACCCGGTGGTCCGTGACGGCCGGTTTCTCCATTCGGGGACTCCTTTCTCCGTTATCCTTACACAGGTCATGATACGGACGACCGAGTTCCGACTGGAGACCAAAGGCCACACGGATGTCCGCGACATCACGGCCGAACTGGAATCCGCGGTCAGAGAAACCGGGCTCGCTCAGGGACAGGTACTGGCCTTCGTTCCCGGATCGACGGCCGGGATCACGACCGTCGAGTTCGAGCCCGGCCTGGTTCGGGACCTCGAGGAGTTTTTCGAGACGCTCCTGCCGGAAGGCCGGGACTACCACCACCACGAGACGTGGGGCGACGACAACGGTTCCAGCCACGTCCGCGCCGCGCTGGTCGGGCCTTCCATCCTGATCCCGTTCAACGACCGGCGTCTGCTGCTGGGAACCTGGCAGCAGGTGGTCTTCGTCGACTTCGATACCCGCCCCCGGCGGCGAAGGGTCATCGTTCAGGTGGCTGGAGAGTAGCTCACAAACGGATGCAAGTCCGCGTCCAATCGCGTCCAATCGCGTCCAATCGCGTCCAATCCATGATAGCTTGGATGTTTCGTCATCAGTTCGGTTTTTGACCTTCAACGAAAGGAGTTTTTCGAATGCGTAACAGATTAGTTCTGTCGATGTTGGCCCTGATCCTCGGCCTGTCGGTGGGCGTCGAGCTTGCGTCGGCCCAGGCCCGGGGTGGGGGCCGGGGCGCAGGCGGACGCGGCGGCCTCAACATACCGCCTTTGACGATCACGACCCCGGCGTTCGAGGACGGGGGGATCGTTCCTGCCGAGTACGCCGGCCGGGGCGGCATCAGCCCGGCGCTCGGCTGGACGGGCGCGCCCGAAGGGACAGAGAGCTACGCGATCATCTTCCACGATATCGACGTTGCTTTCGGCGGCGGGACCGACGACGTCCTGCACTGGATGTTGTGGAATATTCCGGGCACCGCCACGGGGCTTCCCCAGGGCGGCGTGCCCGACGGCACGGTCCAGGGCACCAACATTACCGGGCAGAATGCCTATTTCGGACCCGGAGCACCGGCGGGCGAGCGCTATCATCATTACGTGTTCGAACTGTACGCGCTCAGCACGACGCTCGACCTGCCCCCGACGGCAAGCCGGCAGGAGCTGCTCGCGGCTATGAACGGCAACGTCGTCGCCAAGGCGGCGTACGTGGGCCGTTTTCACCAGTAGTGGTCAGAATCCGCGTGCTCGGGCTGGCGGGCTCCCCCAGATTCGGGCGACGACCCGTGGCCTGAGCGCGCGGTTCCACCACATCAGGACGCCTGTGGCGAACAGGACCGCAGGCACGAGTCCGAGGATCGTCCACGCGACCTTGATCCCGATCCCGCCAAACGTCCCGAAGTGAGCGCGTGCGATCCAGCGGAAGACCTGATCCCCGAGCCGCCGCTCGAAGACATAGTCATCGGGCAGGTTGTCGTAATCCGGGTAGGGCTCGACGTAGTCCACGAAGGCCCAGTATGGCGCAGGTATCGACACGATCACGCCCGTCACGGCCCACATCAGAACGAGCAGGAACATCCAGAAGCCCAGAGCGCTGTGCAGCTCCCAGTTGAACCGTTTCCAGCTCGTCCGCAGGCCCACGATCAGACTGCGCGCCCAGGCCGCCGCGCCGGGCCACCAAATGACGGCGCCGGTCAGGCACAAGACCGAAAGCGACAGGGCTCCCAGGCCATTCAGAAAACGGCCGGTTTCACCCGCCAGCAGGTTCACGTGCAGATCCAGCAACCATGATGTGACCTGAATCGGGATGGACACGCTCCGGCCCAGGTCCTCCCCGGTATACGGATCGAACAGGCGCTGGCGCTCGTCACCCTCGAGGGCCAGCCAGACCTCGACGGCCTGGTCCGGATTCCGCGCATCGAATACCGACCGGACCCGATAGCCGGGGTGCTGGGCCTCGGCCCGCCCTACCAGCGCTTCCCGCCCGAGCCGATCTCCGACAGGCGTGACGATGACTGGCGGTGTGTCCAGGTGAAGATAGATCTCGTTCCGGAATACGACCGCGCTGCCCGTCACGCTGGCGACAAGGATGTAGAGGCCTGCACCGATGCCTGTCCAGACGTGTATCTGGAACACTGCACGCCGCAGCCAGATTCCCTGAGGCTGCCGGAACCATTGTTGGAGGAGGGACATGACGATCGGCCATCCGGGCCGTCCGAGAATAGCTCCAAACCGGACCAGGTGCCACTATTTGTCACAGGGATGCAACGGTGTGGCGATGGCAGGGGCGTCCGGACTCGACGGAATTCAGGACAGAGCCCTGGGTCCTTCACAGGAAACTCCAGCCTTCGGGTGGCGAAAGGAAGCAGGGCTCGGTCCCGGAATTCCCAAAGTCGAATCAGGACACGGGCTCCTCACCCGGAACGTCTAGAAATCGTCTTCCAGCTCAGCATCATCGAGCGTAAGTTCGTCCAGTGGCTCATCATCCTCGGCCAGGCAATCGAAGACCGTAGTATCCATCCGGTCGATCTCTTCGTTCAGAAAGAACGCCTCTTCCTTGGTTAGTCCTTCCATTTGGTGCAGCCTCCTGCTCGGTCGATGTTCACCAGTCAACTGCCCGAAAAACTTTCCGGGCCGGGAAACCTACTGCAATTCGGAAACCAAAGGCGAGACCCTGCGGATGCCCGGGCTCCGCGCATCCACTGCGTTGAAGTGCCACAACCAACTCGATAGACATCGGGCGTGAAAAGCGCGCGATAGCGCTTTAGTTCCCCGCACTTAAGGCCCAGGGCTATAGTGGAAACCGGATTGCCATGTCGAAGGGAATAAGGAACACGAACCACGAACACGATCGAGGAACGGTACCGTGAACACCACAACACCATATCGGGTTAATCTGCGACGGCCCCTTTCACGATACTGGATCGTCGCGGGCGGCTGTCTCGTCGCCTGGTGGTGCTATCAGGCGGGTCAAACCGAACTCGCACTGGTGGCGCTGCTCTGGGGAGCGTCAGAATTTTGACCGGACACACTGCGATGACGGAACCGAGAAGAGCGATCCACCTCACGGGGTCATCCTTCAGGGAAAGCTGGGCTATCATGGCCGCGGTCGTGCGGATGAATGCGAGACCGGACGGAGAGGCGCCGTCGGTAGAGGCTGCTAAGCCTGCAAGACCTCGGCGTGATACTCCTGAAGGCTCCGAACGCCCAGCGCCTCTCTCTGAAGATCCCGAATCCCGTTGACGGCGGCGGACCCTCCGGAGAACGTCGTGATGCACGGAATGCGAAACTGCATCGCTGCGCGGCGAATCGCCTTTTCGTCGAAGAAGGACTCGCGTCCGAGAGGCGTGTTGACGACGAGGTCGACTTCCCCGCTCTTGATCTTGTCGACGATGTGGGGGCGGCCTTCGTTCACCTTGTAGACGCGTGTGGCCTCGATGCCCGCGGCTCGCAGGGCCGCGGCGGTACCCGCGGTGGCCATGATCCTGAAACCCATCTCCCGGAGCTGGCGCCCCATTTCGGGCAGGAACTTCTTATCCTGCTCGTTCACGCTCAGGAACGCTGTTCCGGAGCGCGGCAGAACGGTGCCCGCGCTGATCTGCGCTTTGATGTAAGCCTTGCCGAAGGAGTCGTCGATTCCCATGACCTCGCCCGTGGACTTCATCTCGGGCCCGAGAATGGGATCGACGCCCGCGAACCGGGCGAACGGGAATACGGGTGACTTCACGAAATACTGGTGCACGTCGAGTTCATCGGGCAGCCCGAATTCGTCCAGGCGGGCGCCTGTCATCAGGCGAGCTGCCACCTTGGCCAGAGGCACTCCGGTAGCCTTGCTCACGAACGGCACAGTTCGTGAGGCTCTCGGATTCACCTCGATGACGAACACGTTCTCACCCTGCACTGCAAACTGAACGTTCATCAGGCCCACCACGTTGAGCGCGCGACCCAGTTCTACGGTGTACCGTCGTATGGTCCGACGGCTGGCTTCGCTCAACTGATGCGCGGGAAGCACGCAGGAGCTGTCACCCGAGTGCACTCCGGCTTCTTCGATGTGTTGCATGATCCCGCCGATGACGACTCGCTCACCGTCGCACAGGGCGTCCACATCGACCTCCATCGCTGCCTCCAGGAACCGGTCGATCAGGATAGGACGCTCCCGCGATACCTCTACGGCCTCGTTCATATACCCGTCGAGGGCCCGCTCATCGTAAGCGATGACCATCGCCCGGCCGCCCAGCACGTAGGACGGTCGGACCAGGACCGGATAGCCGATGTCCTCGGCGACGCGGCGCGCCTCTTCCAGCGAGACCGCGGTACCATTGGGAGGCTGCGGAATGTCGAGGTCCGACAGCAGCTGCCCAAAGCGCTTGCGGTCCTCGGCAAGGTCGATCGACTGGGGCGAGGTTCCGATAATCGGCACTCCGGCTTCCTGCAATTCCAGCGCCAGGTTCAGCGGCGTCTGCCCTCCGAACTGGACTATGACGCCTTCCGGCTGTTCCGTCCGCACGATGTGCAGGACGTCTTCCAGCGTCAACGGTTCGAAGTACAGCCGGTCCGAGGTGTCGTAGTCGGTCGAGACCGTCTCGGGATTGCAGTTCACCATGATCGTCTCGTATCCGGCCTCTTTGAGGGCGAACGACGCGTGGCAGCAGCAATAGTCGAACTCGATCCCCTGCCCGATCCGGTTGGGCCCGCTCCCGAGGATCATGATCTTCCGGGTCGAAGTGGGATCCGCCTCGTCCTCGGCCTCGTAGGTGGAATACATATAAGGAGTGAACGACTCGAACTCGGCCGCGCAGGTATCGACCCTCTTGTATACGGGCCGGAGCCCCAGCTCCGAGCGCCTCGCCGCGACCTCGCCGGCCGACGTGCCGGTCAGGAGGCCGATCCGCTCGTCGGACAGTCCCGCGCGCTTCGCCTCCCTGAGCAGCTCCTCCGGGATCTTCCCTCCGTTCGCGGAGGCCACGCGCGCGGCGAGCTCGACGGTTTCCCGGAGCTCGTTCAGGAACCAGGGGTCGATGCCCGTCAGCTCTCCGATCTCGTCGACCGAAGTCCCTTCCGAGAGCGCGTGCATGATGTAGCTCAGACGGTCGGGATTCGGCGTGACCAGATGGTGCCTCACGTTCCCGAGATCGAGCTTCTCCGAGCCCGGGCGCCGTCCGGTTTCGAGCGACCGGACACCCTTCCAAAGCGCTTCCTTGAACGTGCGCCCGATCGCCATGACCTCGCCCACCGATTTCATCTGGGTTCCAAGGGTCGGTTGCGCCTCG
>Ga0302046_10005840_pt1 | contig 10792 bp, 11 predicted proteins | sample RVTome_11_FD_200261 | JGI IMG/M metagenome (GOLD analysis project Ga0302046, IMG submission 200261) | Soil microbial communities from uranium-contaminated site in the Upper Colorado River Basin, Wyoming, United States - RVT147D111 (version 2) ... | reverse complement strand
CGCCTCCGTGACGAAGATCCCCCACAGATTGGCACCCTCGATTCGTTGCACGAGGCGGTAGAGCTGTGCCCGATACCACTCGTCCAGGGGCATCACGCTCTCTTCCGGCGGGCCGAATCGGAATCGATTCACACTGTCGATGGCGACCGCGTACCATGGGCGAGGCGTGCCGGGGCGAAGCGCGCCGAGCGAATCGAGTACGTCGATGACCTCGTCGAGGCGGTCGATAAGGTTCACGTCGGGATCGCTTTGCAGGGTGGATGCGCGACCCGCGATGACCAGCACCCCCTTCGTCTTCTCCTGGGTCCGCATATGCTCGAACCTTGCGATCGTAAAGCGGTCGTCGTTCCTGAGGCCCAGCTTGGAGAGCTGCCGCTCGAGCCATTCGTAGGGCTGCTCGAGGCTGACGTAGACCGCCGTGCGTCCGCGGGCGGCCATGTCGGCCGTCAGGGCCAGGGCCAGGGCCGTCTTGCCCGCACCCGGGCGGCCACGGACGACGGTCACTCGTCCGTGGTCCGGCTCGGGCATGATTCCGCCGCGGAAGATGAAGCGGAGCCCCCGAATGCCGCTCATCGCGCCGTGCATGGAGTTCCTGACGTAGGTCGGGTCGAGGGGACGAACCAACGTCAGGGCCGGCTCCAATCTCTCGGACTCCTCTCCCGGACCTTTTTGCGCCACCCGCGCTGACTCGGCGACACGAATCCAGAGGAGCGTGAGCAGCAGCAAGCGCGCCTTCCCGTTACCGGGCTCCTCTCCCAGGCAGGCCTCGATGATCCTGATGAGTTCGGTCGCGCGCACGTACTTGATCGGCGAGCCTTGAACCCTTCCGGACGTCGGGTGGGCAACGTCGTAGTAGAGTCTGTTGATCTCACGGCAAACGTCGGAAAGCGGCCGAATGATCTCCTCGTGGGTCCAGGGAGTCAGCGGCCTCGGCCCGTCCTGCTTCTCACCCGAGATTGTGTGACGGAACCAATGCTGGATGTCGTGATCGACCCAGCGTCGAGCCGGGTCGGAGAGAGGACTGATGTTGCTGGCGAGGACAGCAAAGGGATTCCACTCGTCGAGACACACCCACGAGTCGGGGGGAGGCGACTCCCCCTTCCGTGGCTCCACCTGCGCACCATTCGCGGGTGGCTTCGCCTCATTCGCAGGCTCCTTCGCCTCCCCAGGCCGCGTCACCTCGTCCACGTGGGACGGGATTCGCGGCTGGCACAGGAGCGCGCAGTCGCGGCCGCGGCTCCAGATCGCCGGGAGGGCTAACCTCAATCTGAGGTGCCGATGTGCTTCGTTCGCGCCCTTCCCGTTGGTCGCTTCGCCGTGAGCCGAATCGCGCTCGTCGGACCTCATCGTCGCAGCGGCGTCGCTCTTGGCGCGGACGAGCTCCAGGACCTTGGCCCGTAGCCCCTCGAACCAATCTCCGATCTCGAAGCCGAGCCCGGAGAAGAACAGGGAAGCGTAGGGCGACAGCCCCTTCTTGAGAGCGTCCGCAGTTACAATATCATCGCGACACGGGCTCGCTTCCCACGAGCCCACATGCCCCAAGGCCTCCTTCGCGCACGCGACGTTCAGGTAGTCGACGACTAGGAGCAGCCTCCAGTACGCGTCGGGATAGACGGCCACGGTGCGATCGGTCATCGGACTCGGAATGCAAGTGCTGGTCGATCGGTCGAGACGACCGTCTGACCGTCCGGTGCCCCGCGCGACGCTCGATGCGGGGGTCGCCGTGACGACCTAGGTGCGCGGCCGGCCCAGACTTCGTCGGACACTAGAGGCAATTGGGTACGCCGATCAAGCGGAGAGTGAAACTTTTGGTCGGCGGCCGAGTCGATTTGGAACAGTCAGTTCCCCGCGAGGCCGGCCTTCGAACGACCGCTAGGATCCCACCTCGCCACCGGAGGCCCGATTTTTGCGGATGGTGTCCTCATGCTCGGAAGAACCGAACTTTCTTCACGATGAGCTGGTGGATACCCAGGAGCAGTTCCCTCGCTGAGGTTCTCCTGCCGCTCGACCAAGCCTTTGATTCGCTTCACCTGCTCGTCCCCGCGGTTCTTGTCTTCCGCAGTCAGGCCAAGCTTCGCCTTGAGATTGCCGATCTTGCGTGTGACTGCGAATCGCTCGGCGACGAGCAGGACCAGCATCTCGTCGAGTCGGTCGACCATCCGGCGGCATTGCACCGAGTTCCCGCTCGAGTTCCCGATCCATTCGATCCTCCAACAGCATGCCGCAAGCCCACTGGCTTGTGGGCGCACCGCGTCAAGCGTCCCCTGAGTCCTCGAATGCTCCGCAACCAGCGGCCCCCGAGGGCGGACGCCACCCGGACGCCCGCAGCGCAAGCGTCGACAACACGAGCGTGGCGGGGTGGGCGGGGCGAAGCTCGCGCGCCCTGACGCGGGCGACCTTCTAGTACGATGCCTCGATCGTGGCAACTCGCCGATCGGCGGCGGGGCGAGTCCTCGAGCTCGCCCTCCACGCGCACCGAACGTTCGTTCCTGCACGCCATTCTGCCTTGAGGTGGCGATCGTCAGGGTCGTGAAGGCGGTGGCCTGAGCGGGCCACCCCTACGGTGAGCGCGACACGGCCCACCGCGGCCTCGATGCCGGCGATTCCCTCTTGCGCCGCGACGACCCCGGCGTCGTCCAACACGGACTCCAGCCGGAGGCGATCGACGACGCGGCGCGCTTCGAGGCCCAGCAGCTCGCTCGCGTACGCCCGATCCCACTTGTCCCAGATTGCGAGTCGCGGCTCGTGTCCGAGAAGCACGCGCAACGCCGTGCTGGTATCGAGATAGACCGTGGCCGGCCTAGCGTTGGTCACGGCTCTCCCTGAGAACCCGAACGACGTCGACGCGACGGCGAACCGGTACGGGCTTCAGCTTGCGTAGATCGACGCTCGAGCGGGTGGCCGCGTCGATGCGGACGCCGTCGTTCGTCTCCTCCAAGGGCGCCAGGCGGGCCACCGGGGTCGAGCGGTCGCATACGATGATGGTCTCGCCTCCGGGGCCCTTGACTGCTCAGAGCATAGTCGAATAATTATTCGACTATGCCGTCAGCGGAGTTTCGGCTGGATTTCACCCGCTGCCGCGAGGCGCTCCGCCAGCGCATCGCCGAGTCCGCGCCGGTGCGGATCCAGCTCCTCACCGGACCCCGTCAGGTCGGCAAGACCACCTTGCTCCTCGATCTCGAACGCGAGCTCGGTGACCGTGCCATCTACGCCCCGGCGGACGGACCCGAGGCGGCACTGCCGGGCTTCTGGGAGCGGCTGTGGACCCGAGCCGAGGAGACCGCAAGGAGGCGCGATAGTGCCGTCCTTCTCATCGACGAGATCCAGCATGCTGCCGATTGGGCTGCACGCCTCAAGGCGGAGTGGGACCGGGTGCGGCGACGCCGCCTGCGTGTGCACGTGGTCGCCACGGGCTCGTCGGCGCTCAAGCTCGCGACCGGATCGAAGGAGAGCCTGGCGGGGCGGTTCGAGCAACTGACGCTCGTCCACTGGTCTGCCCTGGCGCGACATCCTTGCGCTTGCCACGGTCCGGCGTCCCGCGCTCCTCAAGCAGGTGTTCGCGGTGGCCGCGAGCTCGCCCGCACATATCGTCTCGCTCCAAAAGCTCCAGGGGCAGCTTCAGGATCGGGGCGCCCTCGAGACCATTGCGCACTATCTCCACCTGCTCGAGGACGCCTATCTGGTGGCGTCGCTGCACAAGCACGCGAACCGTCCGGCCCGCCGCCGTGCCGCGCCTCCAAAGCTCGTTACGCTGAACAACGCGCTCTGTGCGGTGGTCGACCCGCGTGGCATCCCCGACCGGACCCGCGATCCCGAGCGATTCGGCGCCTGGGTCGAGAACGCGTGCCTGGCCTTCGCATGGAATTCGGGACAGCGCCTCGCCTACTGGCGTGAAGAGCCGCTGGAGGTGGACGGTGTGCTCGACGGGAGCTGGGGCTCGTGGGCCATCGAGGTGAAGACCGGCCCCTTTGGACAGGCGGACGTCCGTGGTCTGTTCGAGTTCACGCGCCGATTCTCGCGCTACCGGCCGCTGGTGGTCTGCGATCCGGAAGAGCTCGTGGCGGCACGACGATTGGGAGCGGATGCCGTCACCTGGCAGCAGTTCTTGCTCCACGGACCGCACCCTGATTGAGCGTAACGCGGCAAGCGATCACGAAGCACCTCGAGGTCCTTTCGCGCGCCGGTCTGGTCAAGAGCCGTCGTCACGGTCGCGAGCGCATCTGGGAGCTCACGCCGGAGCGCTTCATCGACGCGCGCGACTACCTCGACCACGTCTCGCGGCAATGGGACGGCGCCTTGCACCGCCTCAAGGCGTTCGTCGAAGAGTAGCCTCGCTCTCGTCACCTCCTGAGGGCGAAGGCCCTGCGTGTCGTCATCTCGCGCTCCCGAGCGCGTCGAGACCCCACCCGAGCCGAGGGCTCGCGGCCGGGGCTACGCTTCGTCTGGAATCTCCGCTTCGACGAGGTGTGCCAGCAGCGAGAGCGACTCCTGCCACCCCAGGTAGCAGCCGTCCACGGGAATCGCGGCGGGCAGCCCTTCGTGCACGATCTCGACCTCGGTGCCGCAGGCGACCTCCCGCAGCGTGATCGCGACGTGCATCTCACCCGGCATGCTCGGATCCTCGAACTTGTCCGTGTAGCGGATGCGCGCGTGGGGCGTGAGCTCGGTGTACGTGCCGCCGAAGGCGTGACTCCTGCCGCTGGCGAAGTTGGTGAACGACATCCGATAGCCGCCTCCGACGCGGGCGTCCATCTCGTGGACCTTGCCGGTGAAGCCGTGCGGCGGGAGCCATTTGACCATCGCCTCGGGATCGAGGAACGCTCGATAGACCCGCTCGGCGGGCGCGCGCAGCACCCGGTGGAGTCGGATGGTGTTCGTGGAGCTGGACATCATGTGACCTCCCTTCAAGCTCGTTTTCGATCGCTCGGCCGAGGAGGCCACGGCGGACCGCGGCGCATCCCGGCCTTCACCTACTCTGACGCGCGAGCCCGGTCGAATTCGACAGGGCGGCCACGGGAGGGAGCGGGAAGACGCAGGACGGCGCGAGCGGCCCGAGGCCGTCCGCGCCGTCGTGCTGCGCGAGCGGGAGGACGCGTCAGCGGATGATCCTGCCGACGAGGGGGTTGAGCTCCGCGACCTCGTCGAGGGAGACCTCGACGAACGCCGGGGTCGGATCGGTCAGGTCGGCGAAGGTGATCGCGCCGCCGGCCTGGCTCGTGCAGAATACCTGCTCGACCTCGGCGGTCCGCACGGTGACCGCGAGGTTGCCGGTGGCGCGGACGAAGAAACGGACCAGGAACTCGTAGCCGAGGCCGAGACCGCGCACGTCCTCGAGCGTGCAGAACCCGCCCTGGCCGGTGACGTCGGCGGTGGGCAGCCCGGTCTTCTTGTGCCGGCCCGTCGCCGGGCTGAGGATCGGCACGTTGTCGCCGTCGCGGTCGATGTTGCCGAACACCTGGGCGTCGCGGCCGCGGCCGCCGATGAAGGCGTCGCTGCCGTCGCCGCCGCGCCACAGGCTCACGTCGTTGCCGTCGTCCCCGAACATGACGTCGCTGTTCGGCTGCGAGCCCTGCTCGGTGCCGCCGATGATGACGTCGTTGCCCTTGCCGCCGCGGATCGTGTCGCTGCCGAGGAGGCCGATCAGGACATCGTCGCCGTTCCGGCCGTCGATGGCGTCGGCGTCGTTGAGGCTTTGGTTGACGGCGCCGTCGGGCTGGATCACCGGATTGTCGACGTTGTCGTCGTCGGCCCCGAAGATCGCGTCGTCGCCGTTGGTGCCGGGCAGGTAGGCGGCGGTCGCCGGTGAGGCGGCGGCCGCCGTGAGTACGAGGGCGGCCATGGCTGTCCGGAACGCGCTCCACTCTCGATTGCTGGAACCCATGGTAGTTCTCTCCTTCCGTGTGCCTGCCGCATCCGCGGCCAGGGTTCGTGTGATCGGCGAGCCCGATCACGTCCTCCCTACGCGCGACCCGGTCCGACGGATGCACCGCCCGGGATGGGTCGTGGTGGCGGGCGCCTTGTCCGGGGCAGGCTGCCGGATGTATTGGGCACGTGGCCGTGCGCTTCGTCTCCGTGACCGCCGTGCTTCTCGCCGCGCTTACCCCCCCGGTTGCGGCTCACACGCTCGTCGCCCTCACCGCGGATGGCGCCCTGGTCGTCTTTCGGACCGATCGCCCCGCGGCCACCTCGACGGTGGAGCCGCGCGGGCTTTCGGGCCGGCTCATCGGCATCGACACGCGTCCCGCCGGCGGCCGCCTCTACGGCGTCACGACCACCAACGACGTCTACCGCCTCGACGCGACGAGCGGCGAAGCGACGCTCGTGAGTACGCTCACCGTCCCCTTCGACGGCGCCGAGCGCTCCGGCGTCGACTTCACGCCGCAGGCCGATCGGCTGCGCCTGCTGAGCGCCGACGGCCAGAACCTTCGCGTCAACGTCGACCTGGGCGCGACGGCGACCGACGGCGCGCTCGTCTACGCGGCCGGGGATGCGAACGCGGGCCGGCGCCCCCGCATCACCGCCGCCGCGTACACGAACGCCGTGGCCGGCGCGGCGACCACCATCCTCTTCGAGATCGACGCCGCGCTCGACGTCCTCGCGGTCCAGGAGCCCCCGAACGACGGCGTCCTCCGGACGGTCGGGCCGCTCGGCGTCGACTTCGGCCCGCACGGCGGCTTCGACATCGTCACCGAGGCGGGGGGAGACCGGGCGTATGCCGCCTCGGGTGCCACGCTGTACGCCATGGACCTGACGACGGGCGCGGCGAGGTCCCTCGGGACGATCGGCGACGGGTCGGCGAGCGTCGTCTCGCTCGCGGTGTCGGCCGCGGTCGCCGTGCCCGGACCGTGACCGCATCCGGGCGGCGCTCCCGGGCGTAGACAAGGCGACACTGGCATTCCGCCCAGAATGTGGATAGCGAACCTTGGACGCTTGCGCGCAACGACTCGCGACTGGTCGACCGAGCCGGACGAGCGCCTGGTGGCGGCGCTGGCGGACGATGCCGCCCCCCTCGGGCCGCTGTACGATCGGTACGCGCGGCTCGTCTACGGCCTGGCGCTCACCATCCTCGGGAGCGCGATGGACGCCGAGGACCTCACCCAGGAGGTGTTCCTCACCCTGTGCACGCGAGACGGCTACGACCCCGCTCGGGGATCGGTCGGAGCGTACTTGACGACGCTCACGCGCTCGCGGGCGATCGATCGAATCCGGCGGCGCGTCCGGACGTCGCGCGTCCTGCGTGTCAGCTTGCAGACGGCGCCGCCCCCCGAGGCGCCGCCGACGCCGCACGACGACGCCGCCCGCGCCGAGCGCGCCGCGCGCGTACGCGACGCGCTCGCGGAGCTCGGATCGAACGAGCGCCGGACGCTCGAGATGGCCTACTATCAGGGTCTGACGCAGCAGGAGATCGCTGAACGCCTGGAGACGCCGATCGGGACCGTCAAGAGCTGGTGCCGTCGCGGGTTGCTCGACTTGCGGGCGGCGCTCGGGGGGCTCTGGGAGAGCACATGAGTCGGCATCCGGACCGCGAGGACCTCGCGCTGCGCTACGTGCTCGGCGACCTCGGGCCCGCCGAGGCGCGGGAGCTCGAGCGCCGGCTGGACGAGGACGACGACCTGGCGGCCGAGGTGCGTCGGCTGCGCCAGGCGATGGGCGCGCTGCCGCTCGCCACCGCGACCGAGCCCCCGCCCGGCCTGCGCGCGCGCGTGCTCGCGGCGGCGGAGCGCAAGACGCACGCCGGCCGGGTGCGGCCGCCCCGCCGCATCGTGTGGAGTCGTTTCGCCGCCGCTGCCGCCGCCGCGCTCGCCCTGGCGCTCGGCCTCGATGCCTATCGGGTGCGCCGCGAGCTGGCGCTCCAACAGCAGGTGACCTCGGTGCTGCTCGAGCCGAACGTGGTCCGCTCGTTCACGCTGACAGGCGCGAGCGGCGCGTACGGGCGCGTCACCCTGGATCTCGACGCCAAGCGGGGCGCCGTGGTGCTCGCGAGCCTGCCGCCGGTCCCGGCCGGGCGGATCTACCGGCTGTGGGCGGAGGTTGGCGAGAAGACCGTGCCGTGCGGGGACTTCCGGGCGCGGCCCGACGGCTCCGTGGTCGCGCAGTTCCCGGTGCCGATCGAGAGCTACACCGCGCCGCTCGGGAACCTCTTCGTCACGGTGGAGGCTCCGGCCCCGGGCGAGGTCCCGACCGGTCCGCGGGTGATGGAGAGCGTCTAGCGCCGGTAGGTCAGCTCGACGAAGCCATAGTCCGCGTCCCGCCCGGCGAACGAGCGGCCCACCACGCTGCCGCCGAAGGCGTGTCCGTAGTACGCCTGGAGTGCGAGCTGGTAGGGCAGCGTGACGCTGACGGACACGTCGACCAGGTGTGCCAGCTCGCGGCGGCCGCCGGCGGGAGCCCCGGAGAAGCCGAAGATGTCGTCGTTGGACGCGCCGCCGCCCGCGTACCAGAGGTCGCGCGGCTCCGTGACCCGGAGCCAGTGCCAATCCGTGCGCAGCGTGACGCGTGCGTGCGGCCGCAGGATGAGCTGCGCGAAGAGATCCTCGGAGTTCATGAGGTTGAAGAAGGGGAGCTGCGCGTAGATGCGTGGGGTCGGCAGCAACTGAAAGAACGTCTCGTGGACGTCGTCGTCCGGGTCGTCGTCCCCGGAGGAGCGGTTGTAGCCGACCCGGAGCCACGGGGCGGCGGGCAGCCGGGGAAGCTGGTATCCGCCCTCGACCGCCCAGGCCCACGCCTGATGGTCCTGCGCGCCCCAGGTCCCGGCCTGCAGGGCCATCCAGCCGAGGAGGTCGAGCAGACCCGGGCCCGCGTCCACCACGGTGACCGCGTGTCCGCCGGCGGAATGCACCGCGATCGCGTCGCCGTCGTCCATACGAGCGGCGAGCGGCCGGTTGTCGACCTTGAGGGGCGCATCGCGGCGGTCGTCGTAGTACAGATAGAAGGCGCGGGCGTCGGCGGGCGGGGCATGCGGCAGCCGCTTGAGGGTCGCCGAGAGGCCGGCGAGCGTCACCTCGAGCTCGCGGTTGGCGCTCACCTCGAAGCCGCCGTGGGTCGGCCGGGTCCCGAAGGCGGTGACGTTCCAGCCCGGCCGGTCCCAGGCCACGCGGAGGCCGTCGAAGCTGCGCGTGACGTGCGTGAAGTCGAAGGGGCCGACCAGCCGCTCCGCGATGCGCGTGCGCTTCAGCTGGGCCAGGGTGGCGTCGCCCGGCACCGTCTCGAGTCCGTCCCGGATCTCGAAGCGGCCGGCGGTGGCGAAGAGACCGCCCCGCCTGAGGGTCACGAACCCCTGCTTCAGGAACGGTTCACCCTGGTCGGACCGGCGCGTGTGCGCGAAGTAGGTGGCGCCGGTGCCGAGGTTGCCCGCGGGCGGAGCGAGGCTGGCGTCGTCCGGCAGGTTCACGAGCCGGGTGTCCTGGACGTCGACCTGCAGCTGCGCGTGCGGCAGGACGACGCGGATCCCGGCGCGGAGCTGGCTGGCGACGAAGTCGTAGCGTTCGGCGCCCGCGCGCGCCGTGCCGGCGCGCGGGCGGAACCAGTCGACGAACTCGCCGCGCACGCGCTCGCTCAACGTGAAGGTGACCCGCTCGCCCCAACGGTCGACGAGGTCGCCGGCCGCGGCTTCAGGGGACGCGAGGAGGCAGGCGAGCAGGACGGCGCGGCGGAGCGGCCGCGGGGCCCGGATCCCGCGCCGCGCCCTCAGCGGGCCACGTGAGTCTCGCCCCACTTGCACATCGCTCCGAGCACCTTCGCGTCCGTACGCGCCTCTGGCACCGCGTCGTGAGTACGACCATCCGTCGGCTCGCGGATGAAATCAAGCGACCTACGGCCCGCCTGGGCCCATTCGGGGGCGGAGCCGAATGGGCCCAGGCGCGGGGCCCGTGACCCGGCTCGTGACGACTACATGGCGCCCGTGACGGCCGCGATGCACGTGCCGCCACTCTCACGGACGCAGAGCGTCACCCGTGCCCGGCGCTTGGAGATGCCGGAGACGCGGCAGTACCCGACGCCCGGGCTGTCGGCCGTCAGCGTCGACTGCGTCCAGCCGGCGAAGACGGCGGTCGGACCATTCGAGGCCAGGACGACGCCGGTGTCGTCGACGATCTCGATCAACACGGTGGCGTCCTGGTTGCCGGCGTTGACCAGGCGGCACTGAAGGTCGTTCGTTCCCGTCGCCATGAGCGCGGGCGTGACGATGGGGCCGGCGGCGTGAGCGGTCGTCGCTGCCGCGAGGGCCAGGGTGATTCCGAACGCAACGGATCGAATCTTCATGGGGGAGCCTCCTTCTGATCCTCAGGCGTTCAGACGGACTGAACGTCGTTCAACGGAGGCCCGCGAGGCTCCGGGCCCCGGGCGGCCCGGACTCTCGCTTGTCTGGTCGAAGAGGATCGCCTCAGGTGTCGTGGTCCTGGTCCGCCGCGACGCCGAAGCGGGCGAAGTACCCGAACCGCGGGCCCGTGCGGCGCTCCAGGATGAAGCCCGCCCGTCGCGCCGCCTCGCGGAGCGCCGGCAGCCGGACGGCGTCCGGATCGGCGACGAGCATCTCGCCCACGACGAGGCGGCCGTCCGGCTTGAGGATGCGTCTGACCTCGCGGAGCGCCAGGGACGGATCCGGAACCTCGCCGAGGACGCTGACGAGGTAGGCCGCGTCGAAGCTGGCGTCGGCGTAGGGGAGGCACTGCGCGTCGCCCTCGGTGGCGACGAGGTTCGTCACCCCGGCGGCCCGCGTGCGCCGGCCGAGCGCGGCCAGCATCTCGGCCTGGACGTCGAGCGCCTCGAGGGCGCCGTTCGCTCCCAGCGCGGC
>Ga0302046_10005839_pt1 | contig 10795 bp, 7 predicted proteins | sample RVTome_11_FD_200261 | JGI IMG/M metagenome (GOLD analysis project Ga0302046, IMG submission 200261) | Soil microbial communities from uranium-contaminated site in the Upper Colorado River Basin, Wyoming, United States - RVT147D111 (version 2) ... | reverse complement strand
TTCCGGGACGTATCGGCAGTGAGAATGGGCAAAGCCCTGACGTTCGAGCTGGACCGGTCAGACCAGGGTGCGGCCGAAACGGACGCGCGGGCGATGTGCGACCAACTGCTGGCCAATCCGGTCACCGAGGATTTCACCGTCACGGTGGGAGAGGATTTGTGACGCTGGTCGCAGTCGTGAGGTTTCCGGGGTCCAATTGTGACATGGATACCGTTCGGGCCGTGCAGGCAGCCGGCAGTGAGGCCGAGCTAGTGTGGCATCGCGACTCCGAGCTCGGGCGGGCTGACGTGGTGATCCTCCCGGGCGGGTTTGCCTATGGGGACTATCTGCGCGCGGGCGCGATCGCCCGCTTCAGCCCCATCATGTCCGCCGTCCTACGGCACGCGAACTCCGGAGGCCCCGTCCTTGGCATCTGCAATGGGTTTCAGGTGCTGTGTGAAGCCGGCCTTTTGCCGGGCGCGTTGCTCCGGAATGCCGGTCAGCGATTCATCTCGCGGCCGGTCACGGTGCGGGTCGAGAACACGACCACCCCGTTTACCACGGCGTACCAGCAGGGTGATACGTTAGTGGTGCCGGTGGCCAACGGAGAGGGCCGGTACGTCGCGCCGGACGACGTGCTACGCCGGCTCGAAGACGAAGGACGGGTCGTGTTGCGGTACCTCGAAAACCCGAACGGATCTGCTCAGGACATCGCCGCCGTCGCGAATGCGACGGGCAACGTCGTAGGCATGATGCCCCACCCCGAACGCGCGGTGGACCGCCAAGCCGGTCTCACAGACGGCCTCTTGGTATTCGAATCCATCGCGTCGGGCGCGGGGCTGATCACAGGAGGGACACGATGAACGCTCGCTTCACCACCAGCCTGCTCTTACTCACCGCTTTCGCGGCGGGGTGCGACCGCATTCCCTTCCTGGGTGGCGGGTCCGATACCGCGCAGGCAGACTCGGCCGCGCAGGACACCATGGCCGCTCCCGCACCGGCCGGTGCGGATGCCGCCATGGATGCCGTGGAGGATACGTCGGGGCCATCGGCCCCTGCCACCGCGCAACAGCAGGCACAGCCACCCGAGCGCCAAGCACCGCGACCCACGCCCCAGGCGGCCCGTCCCGTCGCCCAGGCGGACGAGGTGCCCTGGACCCCGGAACGCACCGGTACGGTAAGCCCCGGTATGACGTCCGAAGACGTGCGTGGTGTATGGGGTGACCCGGTCGTCGAGCGCTCCAGCGGCGAGTGGACCTTCATGTATTACCGCAACGGCTGCGAGCGTACGTGCGGGACTTTTGATGTGGTATTCCTCCAGGGTGGCCAGGTAGTGGACGCCATCGTGCGCGGGATGGGTCACGACTATGCAGGGGTCTCCTCTTCCCCGGCCGATCGACCCGCTTCCTTCACGCCGCCCTCGGACAACATGCAACCCGACACACTCAGGATCAGGGGATGACGGATCGTCCGAGCAAGAACGAAGAAGAATACTTCGCGCAACGAGAAGCAGAGCTGCGTAAAGAACGCCAAACGCTGGCAGACGTGGCACGCCGCGACGAGGAGCGGCGCAGCCATTTCATGAAGTGTCCCAAGTGCGGGGCGGACCTCATCGTCGAGGAGTATCACGGCATCGAGATCGACCGCTGCCCCGAATGCCACGGCATCTGGTTCGACGCCGGTGAAGCGGAGCTGCTGATCGACAAGGAGTCCGCGGGCTTCGGGTCGATCTTCCAAGCCGTCGTGAAGGGCGTCCGCGGCAAGAAGACGTCGTCCCGCTAACTCCGGGATGACCACCGCCACCCCACACGCCATTGCCGGTGACCCGCCGGTTACCGACACGTTGATCAAAGAGCATGGGATCAACGACATCGAGTATGCGCGCATCCGCGAGATCCTGGGTCGAGACCCCACGTTTACCGAACTCGGGATTTTCTCGGCGCTCTGGAGCGAACACTGCGCGTATAAGCACTCCAAACCCATCCTCAAGCGCTTCCCGACCACGGGACCCCGTGTCCTGCAAGGCCCCGGCGAGAACGCCGGCGTGCTCAGGCTCGAGGATGGTTGGGCGGTCGCCTTCAAGATCGAGTCCCACAACCACCCGACCGCGGTTGAGCCCTATCAGGGGGCGGCCACCGGTGTCGGCGGTATTCTCCGCGACGTGTTCACGATGGGGGCGCGTCCGGTGGCGCTGCTCAACAGCCTGAGGTTCGGCCCGCTGGACCATTCGCGGAACCGGTACTTGTTGGCCGGCGCCGTGCGTGGCATCGGCGACTACGGCAACTGCGTCGGCATTCCCACGCTCGGGGGCGAAGTGGCGTTTGCGCCGTGCTACACGGGCAATCCGCTCATCAACGCCATGTGTGTCGGCGTCCTTCGCGAAGAGCAGCTGATGCGGGCGGTCGCCAGCGGCGTGGGCAACGTGCTCCTGGGGGTGGGGGCCCGCACCGGCCGCGACGGCATTCACGGCGCCTCGTTCGCGTCCGAGGAGTTGACGGCGAAGAGCGAAGCGCGGCGCCCGCAGGTGCAGGTCGGCGATCCGTTCACCGAAAAGCTGCTGATGGAAGCGAGTCTGGAGCTGATCGCATCAGGCCACATCGTCGCGATCCAAGACATGGGCGCCGCGGGGCTCACCTCTTCATCAGCGGAAATGGCGGCACGCGGAGGGGTCGGCGTCGAGATCGACACGTCCCTCGTCCCCACCCGCGAACCGGACATGAGTCCCTACGAGATCCTGCTCTCGGAATCCCAAGAGCGAATGCTCGTCGTCGCGCGGCCCGACAGCGTCGGCGAGGTTCGCCGGATCACCGAGAAGTGGGAATTAGCGGCGACCGTAATCGGCCACGTGACGGACGACGGGATGTTTCGCGTGACTCACGACGGCGTCACCGTGGCGGAGATCCCCGGCCAGCGCCTGGTAGACGACTGCCCGATCTACGAACCCGACGCCCGGGAGGGACAGGCGGTCGTCGCCGCCCGGTCTCGTGTCCCGGACGCCTCCGAGCCCGCCCCGCTGAACGCGCTGGAGCAGCTGCTGCGGACTCCCACTCTCGCCAGTAAGCGGTGGGTGTTCGAGCAGTACGATTCTACCGTGCAGGCATCAACGGTCGTGGGCTTGGGAGGAGACGGCGGCGTACTCCGTGTCCCCGATACCGACATCGGCCTAGCCGTCGCCACGGACGGCAACGCCCGATACGTCTACCTCGACCCGTACGAGGGAGGCAAGGCGGCAGTCGCGGAGGCGGCCAGAAACGTCGCGGTGACCGGTGCGCGTCCCATTGGCATCACCAACTGCCTGAACTTCGGAAGCCCCGAACGCCCAGAGGTGTTCTTCCAGTTCAGGGAAGCGTGCCGCGGGATGGCTGACGCGTGCCGGGCCTTTGACACGCCGGTCACCGGAGGAAATGTCTCGTTCTATAATGAGAGCCCGACCGGCGCCATCGATCCCACCCCCGTGGTCGGTATGGTGGGAATGCTGCAGGACGTGTCACACGCCGTACGCGCACACTTCCAGGAGCCAGGCGACCTGATCGTGACCTTTGGGAAGACCACCGGACACCTCGGCGGCTCGAGCTATTGGGCGCACGTGTTGGGCGCAGTGGCCGGCTCGCCGCCGCCGGTGGACCTGGAGGCCGAACGCCGCCTCATTGACCTACTGGTATCTCTGGCTCAGAGACGCCTGCTCCGGAGTTGTCACGATGTCAGCGACGGCGGCCTGGCCCTCGCCATCGCGGAGGCCTGCTTCGGGCCGCCATACGCCCCTGACCCGTTGGGCGCGGCGATAGACCTCGGGTCGGCGGGAGACGGACTGACGCCGGCACAGATGTTTTTTGGTGAGGACCACGGGCGAGCCGTCGCTTCGGTCAAACCCGGCGATCTCGATGCCGTACTCGTGGAAGCCGGCCGACTCGAAGTGCCGGCTCACCCCGTGGGTGCCGTGGGTGGTTACAATTCCCTATTGGCGATCACGTATGGGGAGACCGCCCTCCGCGCCGAGGCGCGGGTGTTGCGGAACGCGTACCTCGAGACAATCCCTCAGCGAATGATCGCTGTGACGCAACCATCCGGGAGCTGACATGTGTGGTGTGTTCGGCGTTCGAGGCATCCCCGAGGCGGCCCAACTCGTCTACCTCGGCCTCTACGCGTTACAGCACCGCGGGCAGGAATCCGCCGGGATCGTGTCGGTGGACGCCAGCGGCCAGACCCACACACAACGCCACATGGGTCTGGTTCAGGAGATCTTTTCGCCTGAGCGGCTGATCAACCTGCCGGGCGATCTGGCCATTGGGCATACGCGGTATTCCACCACCGGCAGCTCCGCCATCAGCAACGCCCAGCCCTGCCTGGTGAACTACCACGCCGGCCCGCTCGCACTCGCGCATAACGGCAACCTCACCAACGCGGCCGAGCTGCGCGAAGATCTGGTACGCACGGGCTCGATCTTCCAGAGCACGTCGGACTCCGAGGTGCTCGTGCATCTCATCGCCCGCTCCGAAGCGCGGCGCCCGGAAGATCAGGTGCTGGACGCACTCGAGCGCGTCGAAGGTGCATATTCGCTGGTCATGACCATCGGCCGGGCGCTTTACGCCGTCGTGGATCCGCGGGGCTTCCGCCCGCTCTTCCTCGGTCGTCTGGGAGACGGCTTCATCGTGGCCTCCGAGACGTGCGCATTCGACATCATCGGCGCCACGGTGGTCCGGGAGCTGGAGCCGGGAGAGTGGCTGCGTATCGATGACGACGGCATCTTCGAGTTCCCCCGTCTCGCGGAGCGACCGCATCGACGCTGCGTGTTCGAGTTGATCTATTTCTCGCGGCCCGACAGCGTCATTTTTGGGCAAAGTGTCGATCGAGCCCGCCGCGATTTGGGGCGCCGGCTGGCGGTGGAGCATCCCGCGCCCGGCGCCGATTGTGTCTTTTCGGTGCCGGACTCCGCCAATGCGATGGCCCTGGGCTACGCAGAGGAGAGCGGCGTCAAGCTCGAGCACGGCCTCATCCGCAACCACTACGTGGGACGCACATTCATCAGTCCGGGCCAATCCACCCGCACCGAGAAAGCACGCATCAAGTTCAATCCGGTAAAAGACGTCGTCGTCGGCAAGAGCGTCGTGATCGTTGACGACTCGCTGGTGCGCGGCACGACCTCTCGCAGCCTGATTCGCATGATTCGGCAGGCGGGCGCGCGGAAGATTCACCTGCGTATCGCCTCGCCACCGATTACGGGGCCCTGCTATTACGGAATCGACACGCCCACGCGGGCGGAGCTGATTGCCGCGAGCCACTCCGTGGGGGAGATCCAGGCCCATCTCGAAGTAGACAGTCTGGGCTATCTTTCGCTCGACGGCGTCTATGAGGCTGTCTCTGGCGGGCGGTCCGGTTTTTGCGACGCCTGTTTTTCCGGTGATTACCCCACTCAGATCCCGGAGCGAGATCGTGCCCACGAGCCCAGCGAGATATCCGTCGTCGGAGCCCGTTGAAATTGCCGAGAAGCTGGTCTATTCGTTTGGCGACGGTCAGGCGGAGGGCGGCTCTCATCTAAAGGAATTGCTAGGCGGCAAGGGCGCCAACCTCGCCGAGATGAGCCGCCTCGGTATCCCCGTCCCCCCGGGGTTCACGATCTCGACCCACCTCTGCGTTCGATACCTCAAAGAAGGCCAATTGACAGACGCCCTCCGCGAGCAGGTTCGGGAGGCCATCGAGGTGCTCGAGAAGAGCACCGGACGCGGGTTCGGCGATCCGGACAACCCCTTGTTGGTCTCCGTCCGGTCCGGTGCCAAAGTGTCGATGCCGGGAATGATGGACACCGTCCTGAATCTCGGCCTCAACGAAGACACGGCCGCCGGCCTGGCCGCCCAATCGGGCAACGATCAGTTCGCGTACGACTCGTATCGTCGATTCGTGGCCATGTACGGCGACGTCGTGTTTGGCGCTCGCGGATCCAACGGCAACGACCCCTTCGAAGAACGCCTGCATGCGCTGAAACAGGAACGCCGCGTGGAGCGCGACATCGACCTATCGGCTCGTGACCTGCAGCAACTCGCCGCTGATTTTCGACAGATCGTGGTCGAGCACACGGACCGCGAGTTTCCGGCGGATCCGTGGGAGCAGCTGTGGGGCGCCGTTGAGGCAGTCTTCCGCAGCTGGAATACCAAGCGGGCCATCGACTATCGCCGCGTCCACAAGATCGCGGACGATTTCGGTACGGCGGTGAACGTCGTGGCCATGGTGTACGGCAACATAGGGGAGGATTCCGGGACCGGTGTCGCGTTCACGCGGAATCCTTCAACCGGCGCCTCCGGCGTCTTCGGTGAGTTCCTGGTGAACGCGCAAGGCGAGGACGTGGTTGCGGGCATTCGTGATCCGGAACCGATCGCCGCCATGCAGACCCAAATGCCTGGCGCTTATGAGGAACTCTTGGAGACCTGTTCCAAGCTCGAGCAGCACTTTCGGGATATGCAGGACGTCGAGTTCACCGTCGAGCGCGGCCGGCTCTACATGCTCCAGACGCGCACGGCCAAACGGACGGCCCAAGCCGCCGTCCGCGTGGCGGCCGAGATGGTGTACGGTGGGCTCATCGACTCCAACGAAGCAGTGCGCCGTGTGACGCCGGAGCAGTTGGATCGGTTGCTCCATCCCACGATCGACCCCGAAGCCGCCGTCACCGTCCTGGCGACCGGCCTGCCCGCTTCGCCCGGCGCGGCCATCGGTCGGGCGGTCTTCGACGCGGATCGCGCCGCCGAAATGGGGGCCAACGGGGAAGACGTGATCCTGATCCGGCGCGAGACGAGTCCCGATGACTTCCACGGCATGGTCGCGGCCAAGGCCATCCTGACGCAGCGGGGCGGTATGACGAGCCACGCCGCCGTCGTGGCACGCGGGATGGGCAAGTGTTGCGTCGCGGGCTGTAAGACCATCGACGTGGACGAGGCCGCCCGCAGGTTCAGGATCAACGGCCATGAGATCCACGAGGGCGACTGGCTCACGATCGACGGATCAGAGGGCCGCGTCATCGAGGGCAAGGTACCCCTGGTGGATCCGGGCCTGGACGAACATTTCGAGCAGCTGATGCGCTGGTCCGACGAGGTTCGCCTGCTTCGCGTTCGTGCCAACGCGGATACCGGGCCCGACGCCCGCCGCGCACGGGAATTCGGTGCAGAGGGGATCGGTCTCTGCCGTACCGAGCACATGTTCTTTGAAGGAGACCGCATCCATGTCATGCGCGAGATGATCGTCGCGCGTGACGAGGCGGGACGCCGCAAGGCGCTCGATAAGCTGCTTCCGTGGCAGCGCCAAGACTTCACGGAGATCTTCATCGCTATGGACGGGCTACCGGTCACCATCCGGCTCCTCGATCCCCCGTTGCACGAGTTCCTTCCCAAGACGGATGAGGAGATCGCTGGGCTCGCCAAAGAGCTGGGAGTCACGACGGAGCGGATGCGCCACGTGGTAGACGTGCTCACCGAAGTCAACCCGATGCTGGGACACCGGGGCTGCCGGCTGGGCATGACCTACCCGGAGATCACGGAAATGCAGGCCCGCGCCATCTTCGAGGCGGCGTGCGACGCCGCCGCTGCTGGGCACGAAGTGCACCCGGAAATCATGGTTCCGCTGGTCGCACACGTGGATGAACTGCGAAACCAAGAAACCATCGTGCGCCGCACCGCCGAAGAGGTGTTTGCGGAAAAAGGCCGGCACGTGGAGTACCTGGTCGGTACCATGATCGAACTGCCGCGTGCCGCCCTGACCGCCGACGAAATCGCCGAGGTGGCGGAGTTCTTCTCGTTCGGCACGAACGATCTGACCCAAACGACCTTCGGCCTCTCGCGCGACGACGCCGGCAACTTCCTGCCTCAGTACATCGAGGCAGAGATCCTGCCTCGCGATCCGTTCGAAAGCCTCGACGTCAAAGGTGTCGGCAAGCTCATCGAACTCGGCGTGCAGTTGGGAAGGCGCACCAAGGGCAACCTCAAGATCGGCATCTGCGGCGAACACGGCGGGGATCCCGCCTCCATCGACTTCTGTCACACGACCGAACTCAACTACGTATCCTGTTCACCGTTCCGCGTTCCCATCGCGCGACTCGCCGCCGCCCAGTCAGCCCTGTCGCATCAGTAACGGCGCTCGCCCAGACGGTTGCGAAGCGACGCGTGGAGCTTGCGATATCGCGTAGGCCAAACGCGTCCGCTCGAAACGGCTGCATCCGACTGTCGTTTCTCCGCCACCAGACGGGTCTTGCTTTCGGCTGACCTCCCACACACCGTTCATCGTATCCATTCGACTCGTGCAATGCGGCCCTGACCGTCGCGCTACGTCGCATGGTCAGGCGCCGGGAGGAGATACCTATGTCTCGATTCCTGCGTGCGCCCGCTGTCTGGGCGGCGCTGACCGGCATCGCGCTGGTCTCCGCCTGCCAAGACCTCACAGATCCCCTCGACACGACCCCCACCGACGGACGCGACACGACTGAAGTAATTCAGTTCTCAGAAGACATGAGCGTCTCAAAGACCTCGGACGTCATGTCGTCGAAGAGCGCCCGGGTCAACGTCATGCTGGTAGACGGCGAAGGCCTGGTCGCCGGCCAGGTGGTCTTCGAGTGGCCCAATCTCCAGATGGATGATGAGGTCGTTCGCTCGGCCATCATCGCGATGGACGAAGAGGCGGAAACGATTACGCTCGCCGCGGGTGACATGGTCATCGACTTCAGCGCCGCGGAGGAGTTCCTCGAAAGCAACGAGTCGGCACTGACGCGCGAAGCGTTCATCGAAGCCGTGCGCACAGCCCTGGACAATGACGAGGAACCGGGCGTTCACGTGCAGCGGCCGGCGCCCGGCACGCCGCAGGATCCCGAAGACGCGACCTTCATGGCATCCTCCCTACGCTTGGACGAGGTCGATGCCAATGTCCTGGAGCTCAACGTCGATCGAGACAATCTCGCGCGCAACGATGCTCCCCCACCGGCCGGTTGGCTCACTGTCTTGGGGCTCGCCATTGAACTGCGCGTGACCGAAGGGATCACGCAAATACGCGTCGAACGTCCGGATCTCGATGTTCGCCGGTTCAGCGGCACCGTGACCGGAGTGGATCTCGACGCCAGGACGTTCACTATCGATGACGGCACGGTGATCGAAGTACGCGACCGCACCCGTCTCGCACCCTATTTCTGGGCGGGTCACCGGCGGCTCCGCACGCTCGAGAGCGTGCAAGACGCCATCGACGCCGGCTTCGATGTCTCGGCGCGCGGTCGCGGCGTCGTCACGTCGGAAAGCCCCCTCACCCTCGTCGCCATACATGTGCGGTTCCGGCTGGATCGAGTGCACTTCGAGAAGTTCCGCGGCGAAGTAACCGCGGTCGATGTCGAAGCGTCCACGGTCACGTTGGCGGACGAAACGGTCGTACAGTTCACCGACCACAGCGTCATCTTCATCGAGCGGGGCAAGCCGCGGAAAGGATCGCTCGAGGGCGTCGCCGAAGCCCTGGAGGCCGGCCAGGCCGTAACGGTCAAGGGATTCGGCTTTTCGAACGGTGCGGACGGCAGCCCGATCTATGCCGTGTTCGCCTGGTTCATGGTGTCGGACGCGAACGTCCGAGTCTTCTCGGGCGCCGTAACCTCCGTCGACCTGGAATCGTCATCCTTCGTTGTCGGCGAGGAGTTGACCGTCCTCGTCACGGAAGACACGGACATCAGGATGTATCACCACGACGTGCACGGACTCCGGAGCCTGGAGGCGGTGCAGCGCGCCATCCAGGCCGGTTTCGACGTCGTAGCCGAAGGCGCCGGTATCCCTAACGAAGAGGCGGAGACGCCGACCATAACGGCGCTCGAGGTACGCTTCGAGTTGCACCTCGAAGATCCGATACGGTTCGAAGGCATGGTGACTGGCGTAGATGTGGAGGCCGGGACGGCAACGCTCGACGATGGAACCGTCATCGGCATCACCGAAGTCACTCGCCTGGGAGCGTCAATCGACAAACACCACGACGCAATTACGCTGGAGTTCATCGCGCGCGTGTTGGAGGCGGAACTTCCGGTGTCAGCGCACGGCAAAGGGATGCTCGTGAATGAAGACCCCCGCACCATCCTTGCCCTGACCGTGGAGTTCAGAGTCGACTGGAGCGCGGTACGCGAATTCAAGGGTATCGTGCGTGAAGTCGACCTCGAGAACAATATCGTCGTTCTCGATGACGATGTCGTCATTCACCTCGTCGAAGGCACGGAAGTCGCATTCGGCGAGGGGCTGGAATCGCTCGAGGACGTCGCCAATGCCGTCACCGCGGGGGAGATTGATGTGAGGGCGAGCGGGAAAGGCGTCCTCCGCGAGGGCGACGGTCAAGCCACAACGCTGATCGCGTTGAGCGTTCGCTTCACGATAGACTGACCTTCTCATGCTGAGGCCGCCTTGAACGGAGGGCGGCCTCCGCTTTCTCTAATTCCACCAACTCACATCTTCAACGTCCGCGGCGTCAGTTCTTGCATTTCCTCTTCTTCGGTTTATATTCGGTATCCAAGCTGGCTTCTGGCCGTTGCGCCGCGCCAAGGGCTCCCAGCAAACGCCGCTTGGATTGGACACATTCGGCCAGCTTTTCTTTGAGCACGGGTGCGTCGTTCAAAAGGGATTGCACATATACCGCCGCAGCACATCAGCGGCGGGAGTGGCCCCTGGCTCGGGAAGGCCGGCAGTCATCCGCTGATGGCTGACGGAGGCCGCCGCTCCCGCCGCTATTTTTGAAGGGCGTGCTGCATGGCAGTTTCGATCGCGGCGTGTTCAAATCGAAAGCCGCTGCCCAGCAGGCGCCCACTCGACACCCGCTGGCTCGCCGT
>Ga0302046_10005838_pt1 | contig 10795 bp, 8 predicted proteins | sample RVTome_11_FD_200261 | JGI IMG/M metagenome (GOLD analysis project Ga0302046, IMG submission 200261) | Soil microbial communities from uranium-contaminated site in the Upper Colorado River Basin, Wyoming, United States - RVT147D111 (version 2) ... | reverse complement strand
TGGATCAAGCGGGCGGGGGAAGGCGTGCTGCAGGGCATCATCGGCGACACGCTCGCCGCCGCCGGTCGCGTGGAGGTGTCCTCCGTGTCGCGCGTGACCGAAGGGGAGGCGTACGCCTCCCCTCCGGGCGTGCTCGAGGAGCTCGTCGACCCCACGAGCGCCATCGCGGGGCAGGGGATCGAGTTCAACGAGAGGTCGCTCGGGATCCGCTTCGAGGACGTGCCGGCGGCGGGCCGCGCGGAGGTCTACCACCGCTTTCCGCAACGGCCGCGCAACTTCCTCTCCTACCGCGAGGCGAGGCTGTGGGTGGTGGCGCGCTCGGGCGACTTCGGTCCCGGCCGGCCGCAGCGCTTCTTCGTCAAGATCGGCAGCGACTCGGAGAACTTCTACCTGTACCGTACGCCGCTCGGCGCGCCGACGGGCGCCTCCGGGGTGACGCAGGCGGATTGGCTGCCCGAGATCCGCATCGACTTCGACCGCTGGTTCGACCTGCGGCGACAGGCCGAGGAGATGCTGTCCATCACCCCTTCCGCCCCCGGCGCACCACCCGTGACCGTGTGGTCGGCGGACTCGACCTACGCCGTGGTCCTGCGCGACCGCGGCCGCGCGCCCAACCTCGCGGCGGTCCGGGAGCTGTCGATGGGCGTCTGGAACGACGGGCCGGCGCCCGCGTCCGGCGAGGTGTGGGTGGACGAGCTGCGGCTGGGCGGACCCGTGCGGGACGCGGGGCTCGCGGGCTCGGTCGACATCGCGCTCGACGGAGCCGGCGTCGTGACGTCCCGGCTGAGCATGAGCAACCGGGGGGCGTTCTTCCGCCAGCTCAGGGACGATCCCACGTACCAGACCGATCGCACGTTGGACTTCACGTCCGCGCTGGCCCTGGATCGCTGGATGCCGACGAGCTGGGGGCTCGACATGCCCGTGACGCTCGAGCTGGGACGGGCGAGCCAGGCGCCGCGCTTCCTGGCCGGCTCGGACGTGCGGGCGGACCGGCTCGCGGACCTGCGCCCGACAGAGTCCCGCCAGACCAGGGTGGGCGTAGCGCTCAGGAAGCGCACGCCCTCGCCCAACCCCTGGGTCGGCTTCGTCGTCGACGGGCTCGACGCGCGGGCCGGCTACACCTGGGCCGGTGGGTCGACCGTGACCACCCGGTACGACTCCGACGCGCTCGACGTGGGCGTCGGATGGATACGTGAGCCCGATGCGCTCGACGTCGACGTCGTTCCCGACTTCGCCGAGGGGCTCGTGCGCGCGGTCCTGCCGGGGTTCGTGGAGGACGACGTGGCGGACGCGCGGCTGCGTCTCACCCCGGAGCGCGTCTCCGTCGGCTCGTCTTACTTCCGACAGGACAGCCGCATCTTCCGCTTCGAGACCATCGTGCGGCGCGACGACGATGTCCTCACAGTGCCGACGTCCGTGCCGCGGGAGACCGTGCAGACGGCGGCGGACGTGCGCCTGCACCCGCTCCCGCCCCTGACCGCCGACGTCGCGCTGCTGACGGTGCGCGACCTCCTGCGGCCGGAAGAGGCGGTCGGAGATCCGCGCGTCCAGGGGCTGCTCCGCGCGGAGCGCGCCTCACCGGCGGGTGTGGACCTCGGCTGGGAGACCAACCGCGCGCTCCGTACCAACGTCGCGTTCCGGCCCAGCATCGTCTCGTGGCTGCGCAACGACTTCGACTGGACGACCGTGTATCAGTCCGATCGCAACGCCAGCTTCCTCGAGCGCACCCCGTCCGGCGCGGATACGGTGCTGGCACTCGCCCGCAACGCACGTGGCCAGCGCGACTGGCGCGCCACCATCGCGCTCGACCCCGGCGCGCTCGCATTGGCCTGGCTGGGCGAGCCGGCGCCCGCGGAGAGTCCGGACGTCGGTCAGCTTCGCTCCATGATGTCGGCGGTACGGCCGCTGTCGATGACGTACCAGGACGGTATCACCTCGCGCTTCAATCGGGATCCGGTCGATCCGGGGCTCGCCTACCAGCTCGGCTGGGGGGACGACCGCTCGTTCCGTACCATCCGTGGGGACACCGCCGTCGCCACCACCGACCGCACCAGCTGGACGCTCGGCTCCGGTCTCAGCCTCCCGGGCGGCGCGGGCGTACAGGTCGGATACCAGTGGGCCGCCGCGACCACGCTCGATACGCGCAGCGACCGCAGGACCGTGCAGCGCGTATGGCCGAACGTGCAGGCGCGGCTACCCACGATCAGCCCGCCCGGCTTCACGGGCATCCAGAGCGTCACGCTCGCGGCGGGCGTGGCGCGCACGCGCCGGACGCTCGAGCTCGGGGGTCGCGCCCAGCAGGAGCGCTTCGACCAGGACCTGCGCGTTCCGCTCGACGTCTCCATCACGTGGCTGCGAAACCTGGTGACGAGCTACCAGGGGGCGCTGCGCACGGGTCGCGGCGAGGACCCGACCGGCGAGACCGAGCGCGACGAGCAGACCCACCGGGTCTCGCTCAACGGTCAGATCCTCCCAGCGGGCATCCTGGCGAGCGCGCTCGATCGGCCCGTGCACCTCGCGCTTCTCGCCGCCTACACGTCCGAGAGTCGATGCCGCACCACGGCCGCGGGCGACGAGTGCGTCACCTTCCTCGACCAGGTGAGCCGCACGGTGAACCTCTCGCTGGACACGAGCGTGGGTGGCTTCCAGTTCGGCGTGCAGCTCAGCTTCGACGACAGGCAGTCGTTCGTCGGGCAGCGCACGGGCTCGACGCAGTTCCAGGTCGGCCTCTTCGGGCAGCTCGAGCTGTCGGCCGGCTCGCTGCCGGTCGGGTAGAGGGCGTCGGAGCACCGGGCCGGCCCGAGGCCCGGTCCCATCCGTCCATCCCGTTGCCCGCGCCGCGGGGCGACCCTCCTCGGCATGCACGATGCGGAGACGAGGGCGCTGAGAAGGGCGGCGCTTCTGCTCATCCTGGTCAGCGCCGTTCGGTGGGGCTGGTCCCGGTGGAACGACCCCCCGGCAGCCGACGGTGGGACCGTCCTGCCGGAGCTGCTGTCGGCCAGCCGCGAGGCGAGCCGGGAGGAGCGGCAGCGGGCCCGACCCCTCGCCGACGGCGAGCGCATCGACCCGAACCGCGCCGACGCGATCGAGCTCGATCGCCTGCCGGGCGTGGGCGCGACCACGGCGGGGGCGATCATTGCGGCGCGCGACAGCGGCGCCGTGTTCCGCCAGCCCGACGATCTCCTGGCGGTACGCGGCATCGGTCCGGCCACGCTCGCGCGCATGCGGGACGCGCTCGACCTCCGGAGTCCGCCCGTCTCCCGCCGCCCGTCGCGCCCGGCGGCCGAGCGACACGCACCCGGCGGGGCGGGGGCGGGGTGGCGGTCTCCCGCCGCCACCCGGGACGGCGACGCACGCGCGGGCGGCGCCCCGGCGGCGTGGCCCGTGGACCTGAACCGCGCGGGCGTCGAGGAGCTGAAGGAGCTGCCCGGCGTGGGCCCGGCGCTCGCCGCGCGCATCGTCGCGGCCCGGAGAGAACGCCTGTTTACGTCCCTCGACGACCTGGTGCGGGTACCGGGCATCGGGCCGGCGACGCTCGACAAACTGCGCGCCTACGCGACGATCGGGCAGGGCCGCTGACTCCATGTGCGTGGTGCGCGCCCGAGCGGAGGGACGGAAATCTTGTAACCGGGAGGGGCCTGCCCGTATTCTTGAGGCGTCTGCGGCACCCGACGCCCCCCCGATGTCTGCCCAAGGATCACTCGCCGATGGCAGTGAAGGTCGCTCAAGAAGTCCGCCTCGGAGATCTCTTCGTCAAAGAAGGGCTCATCAACGAGCAGCAGCTCAGGGAGGGGCTGGCCGAAGCCAGGTCGTCCGGGACGCGCATCGGGTACGCGTTGGTGCACCTCGGCTTCGTGGCCGAGGAGGAGCTCACGCGGATGCTCGCCAAGCAGTACCGCGTTCCGGCGGTGGACCTGTCGAAGGTCTCGGTCGACCCCAAGATCCTGAAGCTGATCCCGCCGCAGGTGGCACAGAAGCACCTCGTGCTCCCGCTCCGCCGGGTCGGTCGCATGCTCACGGTCGCGATGACCAACCCGACCGACTTCTCCGCCATCGACGACCTGAAGTTCATCTCCAAGCTGGAGATCGAGCCGGTCATCGTGGGCGAGTACACGCTCCGCAAGCACCTGGAGAACTACTATGGGGCGGGCGTCGAAGAGGCGCAGATGGCCGACCTCCTGTCCGAGTTCGGGGACGAGGACGTCGAGCTCCTCGAGAGCCAGGAGGAGGACGACTACTCGGCGCTGGCCGCCGAGATCGACTCGGCCCCCGTGGTCAAGTTCATCAACGGCCTGCTCACCGACGCGGTGCTCAAGGGCGTCTCCGACATCCACATCGAGCCCTACGAGAAGGAGGTCCGCGTACGGTACCGGATCGACGGCGCGTTGCAGGAGATCATGAAGCCGCCCATGAAGATGAAGGCGGCGCTGACCTCCCGCATCAAGATCCTGGCCGACCTCAACATCGCCGAGCGACGGGTGCCGCAGGACGGGCGCATCAAGCTGAAGCTGAAGAACCGGGTGGTCGACTTCCGCGTCTCGACGCTGCCCGTGATCTTCGGCGAGAAGATCGTTCTGCGTATCCTGGACAAGGGCAACCTGACCTTCGACCTCAGCACGTTCGGCTTCGAGCCCAAGGCCGAGAAGGACTTCATGTGGGCCATCTCACGGCCCTACGGCATGGTGCTGGTGACGGGCCCGACGGGTTCCGGCAAGACGACCACCCTGTACTCCGCGCTGTCGCAGATCAACACGATCGACACCAACATCATGACGGCGGAAGACCCCGTCGAGTACAACCTGCACGGGATCAACCAGGTGCAGGTCCGCCCCGAGATCGGCATGGACTTCGCGGCCGCGCTGAAGGCATTCCTGCGGCAGGACCCCAACATCATCATGGTGGGTGAGGTCCGGGACCTGTCGACCGGGGGCATCGCCATCAAGGCGGCACTCACCGGCCACCTCGTGCTGTCCACGCTGCACACCAACGACTGCCCGGGCACCATCACCCGTCTGATCGACATGGGCCTGGAGCCGTTCAACGTCGCCTCCGCGCTCAACCTACTGACCGCTCAGCGCCTCGCCCGCCGCATCTGCAAGAACTGCAAGGTGGAGGCCACCTACGAGGAGGAGTACCTGCGCTCGGCCAAGGTGGATCTGGACTGGGTGAGCCGTAACACCCTCTACAAGGGCCGGGGCTGCGATCAGTGCGGCGGAACGGGCTACAAGGGCCGCTGCGGGTTCTACGAGGTCATGATCATGTCCCCGGCGCTCCGGAAGGCCATCATGGCCGAGGCGAGTACCGACGACCTGCGCGACCTGGCCTGTTCGGAAGGCATGCTCACACTGCGCGAGGACGGCCTGAAGAAGGTGGAGAGGGGCATCACGAGCATGGAAGAAGTCATCAAGGAGACGACGGTCGCCGAGTAGGCGCTCCGCTGCCACGCTGAACGGATCGGCAATGAACCAACCGGCTGCCCAGGCACCACCCAAGCAGGAGCTCAACCTGCGCGCGCTCCTGCAGGAGATGATCCAGCGGGGTGCGTCGGACCTGCACATCACGGTGGGTAACCCGCCGAAGGTGCGCGTGGACGGTGACCTCACGACCTCGAGGATCACGCAGGTCCTCGCGCCGAAGGACACGCTGGCGCTGGCCTACTCGATCCTGACCGACAACCAGAAGAAGCGGTTCGAGACCGAGGACGAGCTCGACTTCTCGTTCGGGGTGCAGAACCTGTCGCGCTTTCGTGGCAACGTGTACAAGCAGCGTGGCTGCGTCGCCATGGCCATCCGGCAGATCCCGTACGAGATCATCTCGGTCGAGAAGCTCGGTCTGCCGCCCATCGTCAACAAGCTCGCGGAGCGTCCGCGGGGACTCGTGCTGGTCACGGGCCCGACCGGCTCGGGCAAGTCGACCACGCTCGCGGCGATGGTCGACAAGGTGAACCGGGAGCGCAAGGGCCACATCATCACCATCGAGGACCCCATCGAGTTCATCCACCGCCACCAGAGCTGCATGATCAACCAGCGGGAGGTGGGCGCGGACACGCAGAGCTTCGGCGCGGCCCTCAAGTACGCGCTGCGGCAGGATCCCGACGTGATCCTGGTGGGCGAGATGCGCGACCTGGAGACGATCTCCGCCGCGCTGACCATCGCCGAGACGGGTCACCTGGTCTTCGCCACGCTGCACACGAACTCGGCGGCCGAGTCCATCAACCGCATCATCGACGCGTTTCCGGGCTACCAGCAGGGACAGGTCCGGGCGCAGCTGGCGTTCGTGCTCGAAGGCGTCGTGACGCAGACGCTCCTGCCGCGCGCGAAGGGGAGGGGCCGCGTCGTGGCGGCCGAGATCATGATGTGCACCGCGGCCGTCCGGGCGGTCATCCGCGACGAGAAGATCCATCAGATCTACTCGCTCATGCAGGCCGGCAAGAAGCACGGCATGCAGACCATGAACGACGCGCTGCAGATGCTCTACATCAAGGGAGACGTGACACTGGAGGAGGCGCTCAAGCGCTCCAGCGATCCGAACGAGCTTCTACGGGCTGTGGGTGAGCCCGCCTCCGGTGAGTAAGCCGACGACCACTGACCCAGGTTAGGCGCAATGCCCACGTTTTCGTACAGTGCCAGGCCCGCCACGGGCGGAGAGATCCAGACGGGCGAGCTCGAGCTGCCCACCAAGGACGAGGTCCTAGCGCACCTCCACCGGCAGCGGTTGATTCCGGTTTCGGTCCGCGAGAAGCCGAAGGAGATCAACATCACCTTCGGCACGGGCGTGAGCACGCGCGACATCGTCATCTTCACGCGCCAGTTCGCGACCATGATCAACTCGGGCCTGCCACTCGTGCAGAGTCTCGACATCCTTGCCGAGCAGACCGAGAACCAGGCGCTGCGCAAGACGATCTCGGAGGTGCTCTACGACGTCGAGTCGGGAAACACGCTGGCCGATGCCATGGGCAAGCACCCGAAGATCTTCACCGAGCTCTTCGTCAATATGGTCGCGGCCGGCGAGGCCGGCGGTATCCTCGACACGATCCTGCTGCGTCTGGCCACGTTCCTCGAGAAGAACGACGCTCTGATCCGCAAGATCAAGGGCGCGATGATCTACCCGAGTGTCATCTTCTCGGTGGCGGGCGGCGCGATCATCATCCTGCTGGTGTTCGTGATTCCGACCTTCCAGCAGATGTTCGAGTCGGCGGGTATCCCGCTGCCGCTCCCGACGCAGATCGTGATCGCGATGTCCGCCTTCCTCCAGGCGTACTGGTGGGCCGTCGGCGTGGCCGTCATCGGCGCGGTCGTCGGCATTCGTCAGTTCTACAGGACCGACGGGGGCGAGCTGCTCATCGACAGGCTGCTCTTGGCGATGCCCATCCTGGGCGACCTCCAGCGCAAGGCAGCGGTCGCGCGCTTCACGCGCACGCTCGGGACCCTCGTGTCCTCCGGCGTGTCGATCCTGGAGGGCCTCGAGATCACCGCGAAGACCGCGGGCAACCGGGTCATCCACGACGCGGTAATGGGCTCACGGGCTTCGATCGCCGGCGGTGAGACGATCGCCGGCCCGCTGAAGGAGTCGGGCGTGTTCCCGCCCATGGTCGTGCAGATGATCAACGTCGGCGAGCAGACCGGCGGGCTCGACGAGATGCTCAGCAAGATCGCCGACTTCTACGACGAGGAGGTCGACGCGGCGGTCGAGGCGCTGCTTGCCGCCATGGAGCCGATCATGATCGTGGTGCTGGGTGTGGTCGTGGGCGGCATGATCGTGGCGATGTACCTGCCGATCTTCGACATGATCAACGCGGTGGAGTAGCGCCTCTGGTGGGTGCGGGCGCGCGGGGGACCCTCTTGCGGGGCCCGCTCGCCTTCCAGACCGGTTTCTTGATTCGGGGCTCGCTTAGCGACGCGGCGCTTCGCGTTGCTCGCGGCGGCCGCCGTACTCCGCTGCGCCGCGTCGATGACCCCTCCAGAGGGTCCCCCGCGCGCTCTCGTGACCGGGGGGTTCACGCGCCGTGAGCGGGTCGGGTCGGCGAGGGTTGGGGGGGCCAAAAGCGGGGACGCAGGAGCTTGCCTCAGCTTGATGTTCTGTGAGAAGCTCCTTCGTCATGAGGCGATGAAAGGCCACCACAGGGTCAGAGTGGCACCCATCAGCTCCATCAATCCTGTGTGTCCTCGTGATGCTCCTGCTGTTGCGCTTAACGTTCAGAGGTCGCCGACGCACGGGGGTACAGCGACCCACGTACTCCCGAGCGAGCGAGGCGGAGACCGCATTCTTAGCTGACGTGCGCCGGCTACTCGAAGACCAACTCGTACTTACGTATACGATTGTCGATTGCTGGCCTCGTGCCCTCCAGGACATTGATGATGTGCCGGCAAGTCTCTGGGTTCTCGAGGGCCCCCGATTGGTACGTGATTCGATTCCGGTCGTCCTTGTCTAGCGCGCAATAGATTACCTGTTCAGCGTCGCAAACGACGGCGAGGTTGGGGTTGTGCGTCACAATGATGATCTGGCGCCGCTCCTGTGCTTCCTTAATGCATGACACAAGAAGCTCATAGACCGTTTGGTTTTGGTAACCCTCATCGAACTCCCAGCATGGCCTTCGTCCTCTACGTGGACAACCAGGCCGTCGTGAAATGGTGCCGGAGCGATGGGTTCGGTCTTGCGCCTACTTCGTCCACCGCCGCTTGTAGTGAGACCAGCTGGTTCCCGCACCCCCTTGCAACCGCGAAGCGGACGGAGGCATGGTCAGGTGAACAGATCGCCCACAGGCCTTCGATGCGTCCGCTGAGCGCGTAAGCGAACAGGTCGCGTTCTCCCAGGTCGAGGGCGGCGGCGCCCTCATAGAGCACGATGGCGGACACCTCCGAGGGGTCAACGGTGTGCACCGCGGACAGGCGGCCCAGGTCGCCATCGGACACCGACACGTAGGCGCCAGCGAGCGTGTCGCCCCGGCGGCACTCCTGCGCGCATTCGTCCACCGTCTCGATGATGAGCCCACCCACCATCGCCCTCCAGACGCCGGTTCGCACTGCCTCGATGATCGCGTTGGCGTCGAAGAGGTAGATGCTCGACGGCGCCAACGTCGCTTGCTCACAGCTCGTAGGAGAGCGTGCGCCCGAAGGATCGAAACAGGTCGGCAAGGCCGGCCGAGTCGGTCCCCACGATCCGCGCGGCCTTTCGGACGGAGAGGTCGCCCTCCTCGACGGCACGGTGCAGGCGGCTGATGAAGCGTGCGTTGAAGAGGGGTGGCGTGACTCGCAGCCGCTCATCGCTCGTCTCGACGTTGCGGACGTCCGAGTCGCTGGGCAGGTCGCGCGGTGGCAGCCAACCCATGTTGTAGAGGCGCCACTTCATGGCCGGCCCGGTAACACCCAGCTCCGCGGCCATGCTGCGAATGCGCTCCGTGATCGTGAGCTTCTCGTGCTCGCGCCATGACTCAGCGATCCGGTCCTGCGGCATCAGGAGCGCGGCCGCGAAGTTTTCAGCCAACTCTTCCATCCTCTTCGCATCGCGGCTGGGAACCTCGGAGTCGATCCGCTCCGGAGGCATCGCATCCCATGTGAGGAGGTGAAAGAGCTCGTGGGCGAGATCGTAGTTCCGGCGCCCGCGCGGCTCATTGCGGTTGATCAGGATGGCCTGAACGCCCTCCAGCCTGGATGCGGCTCCCGAGACGCCAGGGGGAGCGTCAACGTGCAGGACGAGAACTCCCCAAACCCGATCGAGTGCCTCCTCCAACTCCAAGGAGGGGGTCCTGCCGAGTCCCAACTTCTGACCGGTCTCCTCGCCCGCCCGCTGTGCATCCTCGTAGGAGCTACGGGGTGAGAGCAGCAGGGACTGCGTGACCAGGGAAGGCTTCGCGAGCGTCCGGTAGGTCGCGAGCCAGCGACCCGCGCGCTCCTCGAACTCACTCAGCAGCTCGCCCCGCTCCGCCTTCGCGCGGAACGAGAAGCTCGCCTCGCCGGCGGCCGAGTACGGGTCGGTGAAGAAGTCGACTGGCACCTCAAGCGCGCGGGAGGCGGCAGCGAGCTCGTCGGGCTGGATCTTCCGCTCGCCACTCTCGATCGTACCAAGCGTCTGGCGGTGGTTGAGCCCCATCCGCCGGGCCAGCTCATCCTGAGTGAGGCCCAACCGCTCACGTCGAGCCTTCAGCCGGCTTCCAATTCTGATCCCCAGGGATCGGTCCATGCTCATAGCGTACCTTGCACCGCGTCTGAATGCAAGATGCTGAGTCCGTCTTGAGCTATGAGATTCTTGCGTGCAGCCACTTCGAAAGGACACGGCAGTCAGCCTTCCGGCGTTGTCGGGCGGGGTGGCAGTCGCGCGCGGCGTCCCTTGCCCATGCCATCCCCGCATGATTAGGTTGCACCAACCCCATTATGAAGAGAAGCTCTCTCCGGCTGACGTGACGGAACGATGGCAGACCGAACCTTTCTCGGCGAGTTCGAGCACCTGGTCCTCGCGACCGCCTTGCGCCTCGAGTCCGGCTACGGCGCCGAGCTCGTGCGGGACCTCGAGGAGCGGACGGGCCGGCAGGTGCAGGGCGGCGCGCTCTACGTCACGCTCGACCGCCTGGAGCGCAAGGGCTATCTGGTCAGCCGGATGGGGGAGCCGGACGCCCGACGGGGCGGGCGGCCCAAGCGATTCGTCGCGGTGACGCCGGAAGGCGTGCGCGCGCTCACCGAGCACCGGGAGGCGCTGCTCCGCGTCTGGGAGGGGCTCGAGAGCAGGCTCGGGGACGCGTGAGATCCGCTCCTCCGCGCCTGATGCGTCGGCTCCTGCACGGGCTGCTCCCGCCCGGTCG
>Ga0302046_10005837_pt1 | contig 10795 bp, 6 predicted proteins | sample RVTome_11_FD_200261 | JGI IMG/M metagenome (GOLD analysis project Ga0302046, IMG submission 200261) | Soil microbial communities from uranium-contaminated site in the Upper Colorado River Basin, Wyoming, United States - RVT147D111 (version 2) ... | reverse complement strand
GGGAATCCGCATCGACGCGCGCGCAGATTTCTGGGAGCTCAATGCCGACATGAGAATCATGGGGGTGACCGCCGATGCTGCCGGCGACTTCGAGCTGCCGGGGCTCTATCCCGGCACGTGGTCGGTTCGCGCCTACGGGCCGGAGGTGCGGACGACGGAGCTGGACGGCATCGAGGTCGCGCACGGCCAAGCCACATCGATTGTTGTTCCGGTGCGGCGATGGGTTCCGCCGGGCCGTGGTCACCCGGTCGATGCCCGCGTTGAGGATCCTTCGGGCCGCCCGCTCAGCGGCATCGAGCTGAGCTTGGAGGCACTCGACGCGGAGATAGAACCCTCACCCTCCCGCTACCGCTTTCGGACGAGCGGCGCCGACGGGCGCGCCCGCTTCGATGACGTCCCGCCCGGACGCTATCTGTTGCAAGCTCACACCGACGTCGCGCGGTTCGGGAATCGCACCGCCTACGCGTACGTTGAGGTGCACGTCGGCCCGGAGCTTCAAACCACGCTGCTGCGTCTTACCCCCGAGCGCGTATCGACGCGAATACTTGCGGGTCGCGTCGACGACGACCGCGGCCAGCCGATCGCGGGCGCGCGGGTGATGGCCTGGCTCCTCGAAGAAGGCAGTCGGCGGCGTGTGTTTGTTGGCGGGCGGTTCCTCACGACGTCCGATGGGTCGGGAAGCTTCCGCTTCGAACAGCTCCCAGCGGGGCGATACGCCCTGAGCGCCTCCCGCAACGGCTACGCAACCACGCACCAGGACGTCGACCTCTCCGCCTCACCGGAAGGCGCGCGCGCCGGACTCTCCGAGATCACCGTGACCTTGAACCGCGGAGCCACAGTCACCGGAACGTTGCGTGGCCTGGTCGAAGACGAGATCCGCGGCACGACGATCAGTACGGAGCGGGCTTTTGCCGATCGCACCGGGCCGCCCCTGGTCCGGGACGACGGGACGTTCGAGATCTCGAACCTGGGCCCCGGGGAATGGGTCGTCCACGCTACGACCCGCAGCGGGCGGACTACCCGCGCCTCAATCGATGTGCCGCTGGAGGTCGAAACGATCGATCTGCCCCTGGATTTCACCCCCGGTCACACGATGAGCGGACGCGTGACGTACAACGGTCGGCCGGTACGCGAAGCACGCGTGTCGGTGACCGGCTCGCAGCGATTCGCGACCACGCGGCGCGTCACGACCGCGGGCGACGGGTCCTACCTCATGCACGGCCTGCCAGCCGACCGGTACCAAGCGTTCGTTTGGGCGAACCGCACCACCTATGTGGAAGCGCTCGAAATCGGCAGCGATCTCGAGGTCGACTTCGACGTGCGCGGCGCGTTTCTTGGTGGCCAGCTCGTCGACGCGATGACGGGCACGGGGGTGACCCCAGGCTCCCTGGAAGTCGAACCGCTGCCGGGCGGCAACGCCGGTACCTACAACCCGGGGAACGGACCCTACCTGTCTTCCGACGGGCGTTTCCGCATCGGCCCTCTCCACAGCGGCCGCTGGCGGCTGCGAGCCGACGTTCCAGGCCACGCAACCACCTTCGTAACCGTCGAGATAGGCGACGAGGATGTCGACGGTGTAGAGATTCGACTCGAGCGGACGGCTGGCCTGGCGCTCAACATCCGTACCGAACGTCGTCCGCCTTCGGGCGTGGCGCCGGAGAACGTGTACCTGTCGTGGCAGAGCGTCGACGGCGACCGAACCGTCACCCATGCGGTCGTCTGGAGCTCTCTCATCGAAACGCGCTGGGACAACATCCCGAACGGCCCGGGGATCCTCACGCTGTATCGACCCCGGGGCAATCTCGCCGCCCGCCTGCGCATCGACAACCAGGGCGAGCCCATAGACGTAGAGCTCGCGCCCGCCGGCTCTGTCTTGATCACGGTTGAAGGGCTCACCAACGATCCGCAGGCGCGTCTCGTGATCCGTGACCAGGACGGCATCCCCGTCGTGGGCTGGGGCAGACTCGGCGGCTCCTTCGACGGCGACGGGATCGCGATTCGACGCGGCCGGCGAAGGGTACTGCTGCCGGCAGGCGCATACCAAGCCATTGTGACCGCCGGCGACGGTCGCGAATGGCGAGCGGGTTTCCGGATCTACCGGGGTTCCTTCGGCGCGCGGCTCACCCTGCGCTAGGTTCTTCCCTCCGTCGCGATGATTGCCCACAATCGACGAGGTCGCGACAAACAGCATCGCCGTGGATCGGTCCTGCTGCAAGTAGTCAGAGTCAGTGAAAGTCACGACTCTGCATCGGCGCCGGCCGCGCATGCTCGCGCGGGTCCCAGAGCTTGTCGACGACCACGTGCACCACGCCGTCGGCGGCCTGCACCTTGCCGCTGACGCCCAGAAACGACAGCGTACGCGCCGGCACGGCGTACTGCTCGTACACGCTCGGCCACAGGATGGCGTTGACGAAACCAGTCTCGTCCTCGAGCGTCATGAACACCACGCCCGAGGCGGTGCCCGGCCGCTGCCGGCAGATCACGATGCCGGCGTAATCGACCCGCCGGCCGTCGCGCATTCGCGCCACGGCGCGCGCCTCGGGCAGCCCCTTGGCGGAAAGCTCGCGACGGAACGGCTCCAGCAGGTGGCTGCGGGCCGAATGCTGCATGGTGCGAAAGTCCCAGGCCACCGTCTCGATGTCCGAGAGCGAGGCGAAGCCGGGCGTCGCCTCGCCGAGCGGCAGGTCGGGCTCGGCCACGTGGCCGGCGAAGGACGGTGCCGTACCCGCCGGCGCGATTCGACCTGAGATAAACGCGCCCTCCGGGTCGATCCGACCCGAATCTGCGCCTGCCGGTCCTCCCAGGTCCGAATCCCTCCCCGCCGGCCTGCCCCAGCCTGCGCTCTCGCCCGCCGATCCGCCGCCGGCGGCCAGCCCCGAGCGTGGGGACGGATGCCTCTTCATCCCGTGCACCTGCCAGAGCGCCGCCCTCCGGTTGTCCTTCAGGCTGTCGAAGGCGCCGGCCTCGGCGAGCAGGCGCATGGCGCGGTTGGAAATGCCGGTGCGCGCGGCGAAGTTTTCGATCGACGAGAACGGGGCCCCGCCGGCGCCCGCACCTGCCTGCCGAGACGAACTGACCTCAACCGGTGCGTGATGTTCACCTGTCCCTCCATCGACGCCGGCCTGTCGAGCGCGCGCTCCGGCCGCCCGCACCGCCGCCTCGATCTTCTCGCCCTCGTCGGCGCGCAGCCCCTTCACGTAGCGCAGGCCCATGCGCACGGCAAAGGGATGCTGGCCGGCCGACGCCGTGGCGGCGTCGAAGTACGGCAGCGGCTCCAGCGTGCAGTCCCAGACGCTGTGCAGCACGTCGACCGGCCGCACCACCAGGCCGTGGCGCTTGCCGTCCTGCACCACCGTGGCCGGCGTATAGAAGCCCATCGGCCACGAGTTCAGCAGCGCGCAGGTGAACTCCGGCAGGTAATGGCACTTCAGATAGGCGGTAGCGTAGGCGATCAACGCGAAGCTAGCCCCGTGACTTTCGGGAAAACCGTATTCGCCGAAGCCGCGGATCTGCTCGAAGACGCGCTCGGCGAACTCTTCCTTGATGCCCTTGGCCATCATGCGGGAGATCAAGCGGCCGCGGTGGCGCTCGAGGCGGCCGGTCTTGCGCCAGGCGGCCATGTCGCGGCGGAGCTGGTCGGCCTCGCCGGGGCTGTAGTCGGCGGCGACCACCGCCAGCCTCATGACCTGCTCCTGGAAGAGCGGCACGCCGAGGGTCTTTTCGAGCACCGGCCGCAGGCACTCGTGCGGGTACTCGACCGGCTCCTCACCCGCCCGCCTGCGCAGGTAGGGGTGCACCATGCCGCCGGTGATCGGCCCCGGCCGCACGATGCTCACCTGGACGACGAGGTCGTAGAACTCGCGCGGCTTCAGGCGCGGCAGCATCGCCATCTGGGCGCGCGACTCGATCTGGAAGGCGCCGACGGTATCGGCCTTGCAGCACATGTCGAAGGTGGCCGTGTCGTCGGCCGGGATGGTGGCCATGCCCAGGTCGACGTCGCGATGGCGGCGCAGTAGGTCGAAGGCCCGGTGCAGCTGCGACAGCGCTCCCAGTCCCAGCAGGTCGACCTTGAACAGGCCGAGCTCCTCGACGTCGTCCTTCTCCCACTGGATGACGGTGCGGTCTTCCATGGCGCCGTTCTCGATCGGCACGAGGTCGTGCACCGGCTCGTGGCCGAGCAGGAAGCCGCCGGGGTGGATCGACAGGTGGCGCGGGAAGCCCTGCACGGCGTTGGCCAGCCGCACCAGGTGGCGGTGGACGTTGCTTTCCGGATCGAGCCCGGCGTGGGCCAGGGCCTTGTCGTCGACGCCGTCGTAGCGGCTCAGGAACTTGGCGAGCCGATCGAGCGAGGTCTCGGCGATACCCAGCGCCTTGCCGACGTCGCGCACCGCCGACTTGGGCCGGTAGCGGATGATCACCGCCACCATGGCGGCGTAATCGCGGCCGTGCTTCTCGTAGACGTGCTGGATCGCCTCCTCGCGGCGATCGTGCTCGATGTCGAGGTCGATGTCGGGCGGCTCGGCGCGCTCGCGCGAGATGAACCTCTCGAACAGCAGGCCCATGCGCACCGGATCGATCGCCGTCACCCCGAGGCAGTAGCAGACCGCCGAGTTGGCGGCCGAGCCGCGCCCCTGGCAGAGGATCCCCCGCTCCTCGCAGAAACGCACCAGCTCCCACATGGTCAGGAAGTAGCCGGCGTAGTCGAGCTCCTCGATGAGGGCGAGCTCCTTGTTGAGCTGGTCGACCACGTCGAGGGGGATCGCGGGGCGGGTTGGCGCGCCGACGGCACTCTCTGTGCCCGTGCCGGCGCCCACGTGATAGCGCCGCCTTGCCCCCTCGAAGGTCAGGTAGCGGAGCCACTCGTCGGTGGTCGTGCCGTCGGGGAGGCGCTCGGCCGGGTAGCGGTAGCGCAGCTCGCTCATCGAGAAGGTGCAGCGCTCGGCGATCTCGCAGGTTCGGGCGATGGCCGCCGGCTCGTCGGCGAAGCGGCGCACGAAGGCGTCGGGGGGCAGCAGCGAGTGCTCGGCGTTGGCGCGGATGCGGCGGCCGGCGTCGGCGAGCTTGATCCCGTGGCGGATGCAGCTCAAGACGTCCTGCACGTCGCGGCGGGCCGGCGAGTGGTAGAGCACCTCGACGGCGGCGACCAGCGGCAGCCCCCACCGGCGAGCCCGATCGCGCAGCAGCCACTCCTGGCGCACCTCGTCGGCGCGGCGATGGCGAGCAACGAGCACGTAGAGGCGATCGCCGAAGGCTTCTTTCAGGATGGGCGCGACGACCTCGGCAGGGTGCGCTGCGGGCGTATGGCGCGCGTCCGGATATGGCGCGTCCGGCCGCGCCAGCAGGCTGCGCTCGCCACCCCACAGGGCGATCAGGCCGCCAGCGTGCTCACCGATCTCTCGCCAGCTCACGACGCTGGCGCCCTTGGCGCAGCGGCGGCGGCCGCCGGTGATCAAACGGCAGAGGTTCTTGTACCCGTCGCGGCTCTCGGCGAGCAGGACGAGCGTCGATATGTCGGGACGTTCGAACTGCGCCCCGGGCCTGGCCGTCGGCAGGCTACCGGCTCGGATCCGGCCCGGCAGCTCGACGCCGGGATCGGCGATCGTCATCTCGGCGCCGACGATCAGATGCAACCCCGCCCGCCGCGCCGCGGTGTGGGCCTGAACGATGCCGTACAGCCCGTCGCGATCGGTGACCGCGATCGAGCGCAACTCCAGGTGTGCGGCCTGCTCGATCAGCTCGGCAGGATCGCTCGCCCCCTCCAGGAACGAAAAGTTGCTCTTGCACCACAACGGCGCATACACCTGCCCCAACTCATGCCTCTCCTCGCGCGCCGCACATTTCGTTCTTCTCACCCAACGATTTCCTGGCCTTCGGTGCCGTCCGGCCCGATGCCTGCGCGCGATCGGTAGACAGCAGAAACAGAACGTCCGCGATCCATTTGCCGGCGCCAAGGAAATGCACGGACCTACTCTCCATCAATCGATCTGCCCCTGAAGCATCCAGCTCCGTCGCTGCCGGTCGTAGTAGATCCACAGCACGTCGCCCCGCTGGGTCTCGACGAAGTAGTACTCCCGATGCACCTCGCGCACCCACCAGCCGCCCGACACCACGTAAGGGCCGCGCAGCCGCACCGCCGGCCCCTGCTCGAGGCCGCGGATGAGCCAGCCGTCGGGCTCGCGGCGCTCGCGGCCCGGCAGCTGGACGGCCTTGTCGAAGACGCGGCGCACCAGCGGGCGCATCAACCGATCGGCGATGCGAACAGAACCCGGTGATCGCGAAGCAGACCTCGTGACTTCGTTCTTCTTGCGCTCGCGCTTCGCCTCATCCCTCGCGTCGCCGGCGGTGGCGACGACGACCGGATCGGGGGTGCTTGCCTGCGCCTCGTCGCGCGCGCCTGGCGGCTTGATACGGGCCAACGGCTCCCAGGCGAAGCTGGCCTCGGGAAGGTGGGCATCGCGCAGCCTGGCCCGGACCACCGCCTCGCGGCCGAACTCGGCGCGGACGCGGGCCAGGGCGCGGTCGGCGGCGGCGACATCGCGCTTGGGCTGGCTGCGGAACAGCGACAGCTGTCCGGGGCTGATCCGCTTGCCGTGCGCCGTGACGGTCATCTCGGCGACCCCGGCGGTGACGTCGGTGGCACCGAGGCGCAGGCGAGCCAGATCGAGGATGATGCCCGCGACCAGCGTCGCGTCGGCCGGCCGCACGCTCTTGACCACCCGGTTGCCGTCGTCGAGCCGCATCTCGATGACCAGGTCGGTCAGCCCCTGGTGCCAGGCGGCCAGCTGCTCGAGCAACGCCGGCAGCATCCTCTTCAAGTAGAAGAGCAGCCGGGTGGCATCGGCCTCGGGATACTCGAACTCCGCGACCGTCTGTACCGGGATCGGCAGCGGCGCCGGCTCGAGTGGCTTTCGCGTCTCGCCGCCGGCTTCCCTGTAGAAAGCGACCACCTCGGGGCCGAAGCGCTTCCCCAGGCCGTCGGGCGGCAGCTGCAGGAACTGCTCGACGGTGCGAACGCCGAGCTTGTCGAGCGAATCGCGCAACCGCGGCTCGATGTGCAATCGATCGAGGCGCACCGCCAGCGCCGCCCGGCGCTCCGCCGTGGCGCTGTCGAACACGACGATGTCGCGGGTCACCCGCGCCGTCGCATAGGTGGCGAAGCGCGAGAAGCCCACCGCCACGCGCGCCGTGAAGCCATCGCGCTCGAGCTCGGCGCGCAGGCGCCGGGCCCAGCCGGCCAGCGACGGCTCGATACGCCCGAGCCCCGACGCATCGAGCCAGAAGACCCCCGGCTCTTCGCTGCTGGGCTCGGCGGCGGGGCTGAAGCGCCACAGCAGCTCGAGGAGCCGCCGCACCCCCTTGTCGATCTGCTCCCCGGTGACCTCGCCGGCACAAAGCCGGCGGCACAGCGACAGGCCGGCGGCGTAGCGCATGCCGGGCAGGACCCGCGCGCGATAGGCCTTTTCGTTGACCCACAGCACCTTGCCCTGCGGCTTGTCCTCGTCGACCACCGCCACAGGTCGCTCGGCCCACTCGGGATGGCGCCGCACCAGGAGCTGCAGCGGCAGCGCCGGCACGTAGATGCAAGCGAGGCGCTCGAACGCCGTCCCGGGTGGCCATCGAGGCGAGGCCGGGTCACGGCGCGCCAATGCCGGTTGCGACCCTTCGGGCTGCGGGTGAAGGGGCATAGTGTTTGTCCTCAATACATGCCGTCAGGGCCTTTACATACCTCCCGATGCGCCCATCCCGGCCCGCGATGCTTGTCCTTGAGCACGCGCAGCTCGCAGGCGAAACGATCGTCGCCCAACCTGCGGATGCGGGCTTCGCCGCGCAACGACACCAGCGAGCTCAGCGACGATGCGCTGCCCTTTTTCTCCGTCAGACAGACGATCGCGGCGTCGTGCTTGTCGGCCAGGCTGCGCAAGCGTGCCAGCAGCGCCGGCGGTACTCGCGGCCTGGAACCGAGGTCGAGGACCAGCAATCCGAAGGCACCCGAACGCGCCAGCCTGTCGGCGGCGCATGCGACGGCCGGCGCGTCGGGCACCCGGATCACGGTCAAGGCTTCCAGGTCGACGCCGCTGCCGGCGACGTCGCCCGGAAAGAAAGAGCTGTCGTTGCCGGTGATCCAGGCCACCGTCTCCGCCTGACGCTGGGCGTCGAGCACGAGCGTGGTGGCCAGGGTCAAGCAGGCGCTGCCCCCCAGGCCGGAGAGCTCGATGAGCCGGCCGGAGATCTCCTGCAAGTCCCAGCGGGGAGCCAGCGGTATGGGGCTCGGGCGCACGGGGCGCGGCGCCAGAGCGTTCGCTCCCCGCGTCACCCCCTCGGGCAGCGAGTCCATGACCACTGCTTGGGCGATCACCTCAAAGGCCTCCTTCCAGATGCGCCTCGCATGACCTCAAAGGCCTCCTTCTAGATAGCGTCGTACTTCAATGACCTTGCCGAGGATCTGCAGCTCATCGGGATCGGGAACGATGGGCTCGTAGTCGGGGTTCGCCGGGCGCAGCTCGATGCGGCCGCGAGAGCCGGCGGGCGTCCCGCCGGCGGCGTCGGGCCCGTCTTCCGTCCCCGTTCCGTTTCTGATGTGGAGCGTCTTTACGGTCGCCTCGTCGCCCACCAGCGCCACGACGATCGATCCCGAGCTGGCGGTGGGCTGGCGGCGGACGATCACCAGGTCGCCGTCCATGATGCCGGCGTCGCGCATGCTGTCGCCGCGCACCCGCAGGGCGAACAGCTCGTCGTTACTGCCGGAGCGCGAGGGCAGGTAGGCCTCGACCTCCTCGATCGCCAGGTCGAGGGGACCGGCCGGCACCCGGCCGAGCAAGGGCACGAGACGGGGCACCCCGCCCTGCCCCGAGCTCTCGGGCAACGTGTAGCCGCGCGCCTTGCCCGGCCTCTGGGCCAGCCGCCCTTCCTCCACCAGGGCCGCCAGATGGGCGCGCGCCGACTCCACGGCGCGGAAGCCCATGGCGTCGCGCACCTCGCGCAGCGTCGGCGGCCGGCCGTCGAGCAGGCGGTCGCGCATGAAGCGGAAAACGCGCTCTCTGGTCTGTCCTGGAGGAGTGTGTGCCATCGGTCTTTCGTCTCCGAATCGATACATCGAAGTAAAGCAGACATTTGTCTGTTTTGCAAGAGAAAAGTTCCAGGCGCGTGGGAGACGGAACCTACATCGTACCCACCTGGCGAAGCTGTGGGTGCTTCGCGGGCGGGTGGGGGATCTGCGGAGGATCTTGTAGATGACGCCGCCGGGGCCGTTCCCCGCGCCGGACGGTAGGACGCGTTACGATGGGACGCCATGAGCTCGCTGCCACGTCCCGCCATCTTCTCGTTCGGCACCAAGAAGAAGCTCAACCTCAAGCGCTGCCTGGTGCCCGAGGGACCGTTCATGATGGGCACCAAGGGCGACAGCTTCGACGAGTCCCCGGCGCACCGCGTGTACGTGTCGGCCTTCGAGATGGCCCAGATGCCGGTGCTCAACCACGACTACGCCATCTTCTTGAAGGAGAACAAAGACGTCGATCCGCCGCAGTGGTGGGACGATCCCGACTTCAACGACCCCCGCCAGCCGGTGGTCGGCGTCAACTGGTACGAGGCCAAGGAGTACTGCACCTGGCTGGGCCACAAGTCGGGCATGAACATGCGGCTGCCGACGGAGGCCGAGTTCGAGAAAGCGGCCCGCTCCGGCCTGCAGGGCATGGAATATCCCTGGGGCAACGACATCGCCCGGTCAGCCTACAAGCTGACCGGCGGCCCCCTCCCGGGCCCCTACAAGCCCGGTGTCAATTCGCCCAACTCCTACGGCCTCTTCGACATGGTCAGCAACGTCTTCCAGTGGTGCCTGGACCGCTACGACCCGATCTACTACTCCGAATCGGAGGGGCGGAACCCGATGGGATCGCGGCGCACCGGCCAGCGCGCGGCGCGCGGCGGCAGTTGGAAGCACGAGACCCTGATGAACCGCTGTGCGGCTCGCGCCAGCCTGGCGCCCTACTTCCGCTGCAACGACTTCGGCTTTCGCTGGGTGAGCAGCTTCAAGGTCGACGTCTAGGCCGGCGGCTCCGGCGGCAGCCGCAGCTCGACGATCAGGCCGCCGTCCTCGGCGTTGGCCGCCTGCACGCTGCCGCCGTGCAGCCGGATGGCCCTGCGGGTGATGGCCAGCCCCAATCCGGTGCCGCCGCTCTCCCGGTCGCGCGCGTCGGCGAGGCGGTAGAAGGGCTCGAACATGGCGTCGAGGTGTTCCTCGGCGACCCCCGGGCCGTGATCGCGGACCGTCACCACGACGCCGCCAGCGGCTGGCGCCATCCCGATCTCGACGCCGGTCCCGCGGGCCGTGTATCGGACGGCGTTGCGGACCACGTTCTCGAAGGCGCTGCGCAGCAGCGGCTCGCTGCCCAGCACCCGACACGGCTCGGCCGCCGAGAAGGTCACGGTGCAGTCCTTGGCCCGGGCCTCGAAGTCGGCGTCGGCGGCGATGTCCTCGAGCAGGCGGCCGAGGTCCACCGGGGCGCGCTCCGCCGGCGCGGCGCCGCTCTCCAGGCGGGCCAGCTCCAGCACCCGGCCGATCAAGGCGTTGAGCTGCTCGGCCTCGGCTTCGATACGATCGAGCGGCGCCGCCGCCTCCGGCCCCGAGCGCTGCCGGGCCAGGGCGAGGGCGACGTTCAACCGCGCCAGCGGCGAGCGCAGCTCGTGGGAGACGTCGCTGAGCAGTTGGCGCTGGGTGGTGAGCAGCGACTCGATGCGCGCCGCCATGAGGTCGAAGTCGTGGCCGAGCTGGGCGAGCTCGTCCTTACGATTGCCGACC
>Ga0302046_10005835_pt1 | contig 10798 bp, 8 predicted proteins | sample RVTome_11_FD_200261 | JGI IMG/M metagenome (GOLD analysis project Ga0302046, IMG submission 200261) | Soil microbial communities from uranium-contaminated site in the Upper Colorado River Basin, Wyoming, United States - RVT147D111 (version 2) ... | reverse complement strand
GACCGCGGCGTGCTCGCAGAACTCCTCGTGCCGCCGTTGGAGGCCCTGTCGCGCACGCTCCCGGTCCTCGAGCTGGAGCCGATCCAGGTCGTTCGGCCGCTGCTGCACGGCGGCACGCTTGCCGAGCGGGGAATCGACGGTCCCTACGCTGTCGCCCACGCTGGACGCCTCGTCGGCGTCTGGTCCGACCGCGATGGTGTCGGCCGCGCCGAGGTGGTCATGATGCGTCCCGAGGACCTGGATTCGTGACAGAACCCGTGCGCGTGGCGCAATCCATCGACGACGTCCCAGCAGCGCCGTCGGTCGTCACGATCGGCGTGTTCGACGGCGTCCACCGTGGCCACGCCTCGATCGTCGGCCGTGCGACCGCTGCCGCCGAGGACGCCGGGGTTCGCTCGATCGCCGTGACCTTCGACCGCCACCCGATCGAGATCGTCCGGCCCGGCACCGTCCCGAAGTACCTCCAGACGCTCGACGGCAAGGTCACTGCGCTGCTCGCTGAGGGCATCGACCTGGTCTATGTCATCGAGTTCACGCACGAGTTCAGCCGGCGCTCTGCGCTCGACTTCATCGACCACACGCTGTGCGGCCCCATCGACGCCAAGCGGGTCGTGGTCGGGGAGAACTTCCGGTTCGGGCACCACGCGACTGGCGACGCCGAGGTGCTCGCCGAGCAGGGCGCCAGTCACGGCTTCGACGTCGAGGCCGTCACGCTGCTCGAGGAGGAGGGGACCCCGATCTCGTCGTCCGTCATCCGCGAGCACCTGTTGGACGGCCAGGTCGAGTGGGCCGCCCGGGCCCTGGGCCGCCCGCACGTCCTGGAGGGCCCCGTCGTCCGCGGGGACGAGCGCGGCCGCGCCATCGGGTTTCCGACCGCCAACCTCGAGGTCGACGACCGGATGTGCATCCCCGCCGACGGCGTGTACGCCGGGCACGCCACCGTGGTCGGCGACGGCACGATCTGGCAAGCGGCCATCAGCATCGGCACGAACCCGACCTTCGGTGGCACCAGGCGAACGGTCGAGGCCTACGTCCTCGACGTCGACCTGGACGTCTACGGCCGCCACATGGCACTGTCGTTCGAGCACCGGATCCGCGGCCAGGTCGCATTCGACAGCGTCAAGACGCTGGTGGCCGCGATCGACGATGACGTCGCCCGCACCCGGAAGCTGCTCACGCGCTGAGCCGCTAGCCGAGATTGAGACTGGCGGCGACGCGAGCGATGCCGAAGACCAGCGCGATGCCGAGGCCGACCCACACGAGCCAGTGCGTCCGTGGGACGTCGGCAAGTGGGCGAACGCGATCCTCGGGGCCGCCGATCGCGTGTTCGCCCGAGTCGAGCTCGGCCAGGAAGTCACGGGCGGCATCGACGTCGTGCTCTGCAACCATCAGGCGGTGACCTTGGGGCGTCCCGTACGCCAGCGCGGGGTCAAGACCACCGGCATCATCCGACGACACGCGCGCCGGGATGCCTGCGTCCTCGAGGGCGGCGCGTTTCAGCTCGGCCTCCATCGGCGACCCGCACGTCGCCACCGGGACGACCGGCACGTGCGCGGCAGGATCGAGGGCATCCATGCAACGATCCTACGAACTCCCGCGGCGCGCGGGCTCGCACGGGCACGCCCGGGTGTCGGGATCCTTCGACACCCGGTACGCTCCGCACGGCAGCGACAGCTGCATTCGTGCCCGCTCGGGCGTTGGGACGTTCCCACAGGTGGATCCCCGCATTGTGCGGTCGGTCCGGTCCGGCGAGGCAGGTCTTCAAGGAGAAAGTTGTGGCCGCAGTTCTGCCCGACGACAAGTCAGCGATCATCAGCAAGTTCGCCCAACACGAGGGCGACACCGGTTCCCCCGAGGTCCAGGTCGCGCTGCTCACCCAGCGCATCGGCCACCTCACGGAGCACTTGCAGAACCACACGCACGATCACCATTCGCGACGTGGCCTGCTGATGCTCGTCGGCAAGCGGCGGCGGCTGCTCAACTACCTCAAGAAGAAGGACATCGAGCGCTACCGAGCGCTCATCGCGGAGCTGGAGCTCCGCCGCTGAACATCTGGCCGGGACCACGCGTCCCGGCCCGTGTCTGCGGTAGCAGGCACGAACCCAAGGAGCCAGACCGGTCGTCAGTGGAGACCCGTCGAGTCACAACGAACGCGACGTGCCCTCACTGGCAACCGACCCACCGGCTCCTTGCAGACAACAAGGAGGCCCATTGTGGGCGCACTCGGAAACATCGAAACATCCGTCGAGATCGACGGCAAGACCATCACCTTCGAGGGCGGCAAGCTCGCTGCCCAGGCCGGCGGCGCGGTCGTCACCGGCATCGGGGACACCAAGGTCCTCACCACCACCACCGCATCTTCGAAGCCGAAGGACAACCTCGACTTCTTCCCGCTCACGATCGACGTCGAGGAGCGGATGTACGCGGTGGGGCGGATCCCCGGCAGCTTCTTCAAGCGTGAGGGCCGTCCGTCGACCAATGCGGTTCTGACCTGCCGGCTCACCGACCGGCCGCTGCGCCCAACCTTCGTGGACGGCCTGCGCAACGAGATCCAGGTCGTCAACACCGTCCTCCAGACCACGCAGTTCGACCCCTACGACGTCGCCGCCATGAACGGATCGTCGGTCGCGACGATGCTGGCCGGCGTTCCGTTCCACGGTCCCGTCGCTGCCACCCGCTGGGCAATGATGCGTGACGGCACCTGGCACGCCTTTCCGTCCTTCGAGGAGCTCGAGGAGGAAGGCGTCTTCAACATGGTCGTCGCAGGCCGGGTCACTGACGACGGCGAGGTCGCGATCCTCATGATCGAGGCCGACGCCACCCCCGACGCGGCCATCAAGATCGAGATGGGCGCGCCCAAGCCGACCGAAGAGGTCATCGGCAAGGCCATCGAGGACGTCAAGGACGTCATCCGTCAGCTGTGCGACGCCCAGCAGGAGTTCGTCGACAAGGTCGGTCGCCGTGATGCCGGCGAGTTCCCCATCTTCACCGACTACGACGACGACGTCTTCGCCGCGGTCGATGCCGCCGGTGCCGCCGGCGTCGAGGAGATCTACCGGAAGGCCGACTGGAAGAAGGAGCAGAAGGGCGACGCGCTGTCCGAGCTCAAGGCCACGACCATCGACACGGTGGTCGCCAACGGCGTCGGCGACTTGGAGGAGGGCGAGCTGCGCAGCCAGGCCGGCAAGGCGTTCCGCACCCTGGAGAAGAAGGTCGTTCGCAAGCTGATCGTCGACGAGGGCATCCGCATCGACGGACGCAAGGTGGACGAGATCCGCCCCCTTTCGGCCGAGGTCGCCGTTCTGCCCAGGACCCACGGCACGGGCCTGTTCCAGCGCGGCGAGACGCAGGTGCTGTCGGTTCTCGCCCTGGGGACGATGCGTGACAACCAGCGGTTGGACACCGTCGACCCGGAGGAAGAGAAGTACTACATGCACCACTACAACTTTCCGCCGTACTCGACCGGCGAGACCGGCCGTGTTGGCTCGCCGAAGCGGCGGGAGATCGGCCACGGGATGCTGGCCGAGCGCGCACTGATCCCCGTCCTGCCCCCGCTGGACGAGTGGCCCTACGCCATGCGGATCGTCTCGGACGTCCTGTCCTCGAACGGCTCGACGTCGATGGCGTCGGTGTGCGGCTCGTCGCTGGCCCTCATGGATGGCGGCGTGCCGATCCACGCACCGGTCGCCGGCATTGCCATGGGCCTGATCCACGAGAACGGCAAGTACACGACACTGACCGACATCCAGGGCACCGAGGACTTCTTCGGCGACATGGACTTCAAGGTGGCAGGCACCGCCGAGTTCGTCACCGCCCTGCAACTCGACACGAAGTTGTCGGGCATCCCTGCCGACGTGCTCGGGGCCGCGCTGCTCCAGGCCCGCGAGGCCCGCAGCACGATCCTCGAGGTCATGGCGAAGGCCATCGACCGGCCGCGCGACGAGGTCGCGGCCGGAGCGCCACGCGTCGAAATCGTCTACATCCCGCAGGACAAGATCGGCGAGATCATTGGCCCGCGCGGCAAGATCATCAAGGAGATGACCGAGGAGACCGGCGCCAACATCGACGTCGACGAGGAGGACGGCCGCGGCGTCGTGCGCATCTACGCCAACAACCGCGAGGCCGCCCAGGCTGCCCTCGACCGGGTCAACGCGATCGCGAACCCGGTCCTGCCCGAAGTTGGGGAGCGCTACAACGCGCCGGTCGTCAAGACGGTCGACTTCGGCGCGTTCGTGTCGCTCACGCCCGGCACGGACGGCCTGGTCCACATCTCGGAGCTGTCCAAGATCGCCGGCAAGCGCCTCGAGCACTCGGAGGAAGCCGTGTCCGTGGGCGACACCGTGCTGGTGGAGGTCAAGGAGGTTCTCGACGGCGGCCGCAAGTTCAAGCTCGAGTACGTCGGCGAGAAGGCCGAGTGGACGGGCGGGGATCGCGACCGTGGTGGCGACCGTGGTGGCGACCGTGGTGGCGACCGTGGCCGTGGGGGCGACCGTGGCCGTGGTGGCGACCGTGGCCGTGGTGGCGACCGTGACCGTGGTGGGGACCGTGACCGTGGCGGGGACCGTGGCCGTGGCGCGGACCGTGACCGTGGCGGCGACCGTGACCGTGGCGGGGACCGTGCCCGGGGCGGCGAGCGTGATCCTGACCGCGGTCGCGACCGTGACCACGTCGCAGACGGCGATGGCGACCAGGACACGGATGGCGGCGATGGCGGCCGTCGGCGCGCCCGCACCCGCTCCCGCGAACGCGAGTGACGCACGAGCTGACGACCCTTTCGTCCGGGGGGGTCCGCGTCGTCACCGAGAGCGTCTCCACCGTCCGGTCGGTGGCGCTCGGCATGTGGGTGGGTGTCGGTTCGCGTGACGAGCACGACCACCAGCTCGGGTGCTCCCATTTCCTCGAACACCTGCTGTTCAAGGGCACGGCAACCCGATCGGCCCAGGACATCGCCGAGGCCATCGATGCCGTCGGCGGCGAGATGAACGCGTTCACGACCAAGGAAGTCACCTGCTTCTGGGCGCGCGTGCTCGACACCGACGTGGCGCTGGCGGCCGACCTGCTCGGCGACATGCTCACGGCATCCACCAACGCCCCCGAGGACGTCGAGGCCGAACGACAGGTCGTCCTCGAAGAGATCAACATCCACTTCGACTCGCCGGACGACCTCGCCCACAGCGACCTGTGCACTGCGGTGCTCGGTGACCACGCCCTCGCGCTCGAGACCCTCGGGTCACGAGATTCGATCACGACGATGGACCGCGCGACCATCCACGCCTATTGGGAAGAGCACTACCGGCCCGCGAACGTCGTCGTCGCCGCCGCCGGCAACGTCAGCCACGACACGATCGTCCAGCTGGTCGAACGTCACGTCGGAGACCTGGGCCGGCCCGGCGGCGACCGGCCCGAACGGTCAGGGCCGAGCCTCGATGGCGGACGCGCCAGCGTGCGGCACCGCCCGACCGAGCAGGCACACGTCGTGATCGGTGGCCCGGCCGTTTCGGCGGTCGACGAGCGCCGCTGGGCCTTCCGGGTGCTCCAGGATGCGCTTGGCGGCGGCATGTCGAGCCGTTTGTTCCAGGAGATCAGGGAACGTCGCGGCCTGGCCTATTCGACCTACTCATACGGCGTCGAGCACGCTGACATCGGCTACCACGGTGCGTATGCCGGGACGGCCCCGAAGCACGTCGACGAGGTCATCGAGGTCCTTCGCGACGAGCTCGACCGGGTGGTCGACGACCTGGCCGCCGAGGAGGTCGATCGGTCCAAGGGCTCGCTGAAGGGCGGGTTGGTGCTCGGCTCCGAGGACACCGGTGCCCGCATGCACCGGCTGGGACGCCAGGCCATCGGCGATCGCCAGATCCTGTCGATCGACGACGCAATCGAAGCCGTCGATGCCGTCGACCTCGACGAGGTCCGAACCGTGGCCAAGGACATTCTCGGCCAGGCCAGGTCGCTGTCGGTCGTCGGCCCCTTCGACGAGGACGACGACCGTTTCGCGGCACTGCTGGCCGGCTGAGACCCCGTCGCGGCGTACGGTTCGACTGGACCACAGGAGACCCGCATGCGCGTAGCCGTGACGGGCGCCGCCGGGCGCATGGGCATCGAGGTCTGCCGCACCATCGACGCGACTGACGACCTCGAGCTCGTCGCCGCGGTTGACCCCCAGGCCGCTGGCAGCGCACTGGCCGAGGTGGCCGGCATCGACACCCCGATCACGATCGCCGGAGACCTCGAAGCGATCGCCGACGCCGGGGCCGACGTCGCCGTCGACTTCACCCACCCGAGTGTGGTGGGTGCCAACCTGCTGTGGCTGCTCGACCACGGCATCCACGCGGTCGTGGGGACCACCGGGATCGCCGACGACGACCTCCAGGCCGCCCGGCAACGGGCCGCCGACGGCGCGGCGAACGCCGTGGTCGCCCCGAACTTTGCGATCGGCGCTGTCCTCATGATGCAGTTCTCCGCCCAGGCCGCCCGGCACCTGCCCAGCGTCGAGATCGTCGAGCTCCACCACGACCGCAAGGCCGACGCACCATCCGGGACGGCCCTGCGCACTGCCGAGCTGATCGCGGGCAGCCGCACGGACGATGTCACCCCGGTCGGCGGCGACGACGACCACCCGGGCGCGCGGGGGACGAACGAGCACGGCGTGCCCATCCACTCGGTCCGGCTGCCCGGCCTCGTCGCCCACCAGCAGGTCCAGTTCGGCGGCCAGGGCGAGACGCTGACCATCCGGCACGACTCGCTCGACCGCTCCAGCTTCATGCCCGGCGTGCTGGCCGCGATCCGGGGTGTCAGCGGGCTCGACGGGCTGGTCGTCGGCCTCGAGCACGTCCTGTAGCCCACCAGTAGCGTCGGTCCTCCCAGCGATGGTCGCTGCGGACGTCGTGCGCACGGTCGAGCGCACAGGGAGCCGCCTGACGTGTCCGAATCCCTCGAAGCCCCCGCCACCACGCACGACGCCCCCGAAGCCCCTCCGCCGCCCGACGACAAGTACGCCGACGCGCTGCGCCGGTTCTCCAGCGACCTGCGAATGACCGGGCAGGTCTACCAGTCCATGCTGGATCGCGGCGTCGTGCTCCAGCGCCACCACTACGACCGACTGCTCAAGACCTTCCTCGACCACGGCGACGTCATCGGGGTCAAGAAGCTGCTCGACCGGATGGCCGTCGAGGGCCACGAGACCGACCCGGCGCTGCGCTGGCGCATCGCGGTTGCCACGGCCCGCTCGGGCGCGCGCACGGCCGCCCTGGCGCAGATCGACGACCTCCGGGCGGCCGGCGTCGAGCCACCTGACGAGCTTGGGCCAGCGATCGCCGGCCTCCACGTCCAGGCGGGCAACCTGGCGGCCGCTCGTGCCGTCCTCCGCGACCTGGCGGCCAAGGGGATCGCCGGCACCGACCAGGACTTCCGCACGCTGCTCGGCGACGCGATCCGGCGACGCGCCATCAACGATTCGTTGGATCTCGTCAACACCATGAAGGCCGTCGGTCGGGTCCCCGACGCCGAACAGGCCAGCGCACTCGTGACCGCAATCGCGCGGGGCGGCAACCCCGACCGGGCAGCCGAGGTTCGAGACGCCCTCGTCGCCGCCGGCGCCGCGATCCTCGCAGACGCGTGGGAGGCCATCTCGCTCGGCCACCTCAAGCTGAACCAGGTCCGTCAGGCACGGCTCGAGTTCGAGCAGATGGAGAAGGCCGGCCACCACGGCACCAGCCACCATCGCAATGTCCTGGCGCTTGCCCGGATCAACAGCCTCGACGCCGACAAGGCCTGGCAGGTCGTCGAGGAGCTCGAGGCGCTGCCCAGCTCCGCCGTCCTCGACGCGCTGCTCGCCAAGACGATCAACGCCCACAACGTCCGTCGCGCGCTGGGCATCATCGACTGGATGCTCATCCTCGGGGCACCCGTGCCCGTCGACGCGGCCGGCAAGGTCGTCGACGGCCTGCTTGCAACCGACCTCGACGCGGCCGTGGCGCTGCTCACCGATCTGCGCCGCCACGACGTCCCGGCCGACCGCCGCTCGGCCCGGCACCTGCTCGACGGGCTCGTCAAGGCCCGGCACCTCGACGAGGCCGTGAGCCTGCTCGACGATCTGCGGGCAGCCAAGTCGCTGACCCGTGCCGGCGACCACGCCGGTGTGTTCGCCGGTCTCGTCCGTGCCAAGCGGATCGACGACGCCATGGCCCTGTTCGAGCGCATGCTCGCCGACGGCGTCCGCCCCAGGTCCGCCGAGGCCAGCCGCTTCGTCGACGAGCTCGTCCGGGTGCGGCAGTTCGACCGTGCCCGCGGCATCCTTGACGTGCTCCAGGACGCCAGGATCACCGTCGACGAGCCGACCTACCGCGCGCTGCTGTGGGCGTTTGCGCAGGCCAACGACGCCGCGGCCGCACAGGCGGTCCACGACCGGATGGTCGCGGCCGGCATCACGCCCGACGACCGTCACACCAAGGCCCTGGCGTGGGCCAGCGGCGACGTGCGCCGCAAGCTCTCCGACAAGGAGATCGAGGAAGCCGAGGAGCGATTGCGGGCGGAGATCGAGGCCGAGCCGGCTCCGCAGGGCGCTGTTGAGGAACACGCGGCAACGGAATCGGCAGCAGCCGAAGCGTCGGCGGTCACGACGCCGCCCATGGCAGCCGGCGAACCGAACGACGCTGCCCCGGCCGCCGACCCGAAACCCGACGCGAGCTGAGCGTGGGCCGGATCCCCAGCGACGCGCTCGTCGTCCTGATCGGTCCGACCGGATCCGGCAAGTCCACGTGGGCCGCCGCACACGCACGACCGGAGCAAGTCGTGTCCTCGGACGCGCTTCGCGGGACCGTTGGGCTGCACCCGACGGACCAGAAGGCCAGCGCCGACGCGTTCGCCGTCCTGGACCGGATCGTGGAGGCCCGACTGCGGCGGGGGCTGTTCACGGTCATCGACGCCACCTCGCTCCAGGCCGACTCCCGCGCCGGCTGGCGGCAGCTGGCCCGTGCCGCGGGCCGCCCGTGCCACGCCGTCCTGTTCGACACGCCCGCGGCCGCGTGCCGCAAGCGCAACAAGGACCGTGACCGCCCGGTTCCCGCGCGGGTCCTCACCGGCCAGGTCAAGGCGTTCGAAGCCCTGCTCGAGACCATCGACAGCGAGGGCTTCGACGGCGCCCACCGGCACCACGACGACCTGCGGATCGTCCCGCCCGCCTTCGTCCGCGCAGACGCCGCACACGCCCGACAACAGGAGCAGCCCATGACGCTCGACTTCGGCCTCCAGATCCCCTCCTTCACGTGGGAAGGGGGCCCCGAACAGATCGGGCCGACGCTGACGCGGATTGCCGCGGATGGTGAGGCCGCCGGCTTCTCCAGCCTGTGGGTCATGGACCACTTCTTCCAGATCCCGCAGGTCGGTCCGGCCTGGCACGACATGCTCGACAGCTGGACGACGCTCGCGTTCCTGGCCAACGCCACGTCGACGGTTCGCCTCGGCACGCTGGTCACGGGCGTGACCTATCGCAACGTCGGCCATCTCGGCAAGATCGTTGCGACGCTCGACGTGCTGTCGGGCGGCCGGGCCGTCTGCGGCATCGGCGCCGCATGGTTCGAGCAGGAGCACCGGGCCTACGGGTGGGAGTTCCCGCCGCTGCCCGAGCGGTACGAGCTGCTCGAGGATGCGCTGCGTGCGCTGCCGCTGCTGTGGGGGCCTGGGTCGCGGTCGTTCGAAGGAACGCGCGTCTCGATCCCCGACGCGACCTGTTACCCGCGGCCGCTCCAGGAGCGGATCCCGATCCTCGTCGGTGGCTCCGGCGAGCGCAGGACGCTTCGGCTCGTTGCCCAGTACGCCGACGCCTGCAACCTCTTCGGCGATCCGGCCACGATCGCCCACAAGGTCGAGGTCCTGCACGGCCACTGCACCGATCTCGGGCGCGACCCGTCCGAGATCGAGGTCACGTCGCTGTCGACCGTGCTGGTGGGGGAGTCCGACGAGGAGGTGGCCGCGACCGCCGCCCGGCTCGCGCCGGACAACATGAGCCCCGAGCAGTACGCCGCGCGCGTCAACGCCGGGACGGCCGACGACCTGGTCGGCCGGTTCCGGCAGTTCGCCGAGGCCGGCCTCACCACGGCCATCGTCAACATTCCCAACGTGTCCGAACCGGACGTGCTCGCGCGCTTCGCGCCCGTCATCGAGGCGTTCCGCCGCCCGTGACTGCGGACGACGGCCCGCCGTGCTTCACTGGCGCCACCAGGAGGAAGGAGGTGGTCCGTTGAGCTGTAGCAAATTCGTCGGGACCCTGGAGGTGCCCGGCCGCTAGCCAACGGCGTTGGTTGGCTGGCGAATACCAGCCGGTCACCGGCCTGCTCGCCGGATCGGGATTCGTCCCTCCGACGTGCCTTCCTCCTCCGACGTGACGTGTCACGCCGGGCGGCGGATGGCGACGGCCAGCCGGTTCCACCAACGCGACCTTGACGCGGGGAGTCTCCTCGGGCGTGAGCTTGCGATTCCGCAGGCCGCCGGGAGGCTCCCCGCGTCCTCGCGTTCAGCGGTGGCCCTGGCCGCACTCGGCGAGGACGGCGACGATGGCCTCGAGGGCCGCGACCGTGGTCGTCTCGTGGTTGGTGTGGTAGTCGAAGGTGGGGACCTGGACCGTCGTTCCCGTCAACGCGCCCCGGGTCAGCTCGATGATGCGGCCCAGTTCCGTGCGGCCCAGGCCCGCGACGTGTTCACCAGCCGCCACTCGGGCACGGTTCTGCTCGGCGATCCAATCGTCCTTGAACACGGTCTCGATGCCCAGGCGCTGCGCGGCGAGCCGGACCCGGTCGGT
>Ga0302046_10005834_pt1 | contig 10799 bp, 6 predicted proteins | sample RVTome_11_FD_200261 | JGI IMG/M metagenome (GOLD analysis project Ga0302046, IMG submission 200261) | Soil microbial communities from uranium-contaminated site in the Upper Colorado River Basin, Wyoming, United States - RVT147D111 (version 2) ... | reverse complement strand
CTCGTCGGGGATCCGCACGCGGAACAGGAGTGCGGCCGACAACCCGAACGAGAGTGCGTTGAATACGTAGGCGAGATCCTCGCCGAGGGTCGCCACGAGGAACCCACCGATCACGGGCCCGATCATCACCGCGACGTTGAAGGTCGCCCCGACGAGCGCGTTGGCGGCAACGATCCGCTCCTTGGGCACGACGTTGGGGAGCGACGCCTGGAGGCTGGGCTGGAACAGGGCACCGAAGAGCCCGAGCGCGGCGGCCACCATGTACAGGTGCGCGAGCGACGGCTTGCCGGCGAGCAGGAGCGAGGCGACCGCGGCGCAGCGCAGCAGATCGGCGGAGACCATCAGCGCCTTGCGTGGGAACCGATCGACCAGCGGCCCTCCCAGCGCCCCGGCCACGGCGGAGGGGCCCACCTGCACGATCAGCAGGATCGCGAGCGCATGCGCGCCCACGTCGCGGCGCGCGATCGTGGCCACGACGGCGAGCGCGTAGATCCAGTCACCGATGTTCGATACGCCCTGCGCCGCCCACAGGCGCATGAAGTCGCGGTGGCGCGTGAGCTCGCGGAACTGCCCGGAGCCCGAGGGGACGAGACGCGACCCTGTGAGCCGGTGGAGCATGAGGGCGGCGCCGAGAGCGATCGTGAGGTCGCCGATGCTGAAGACGTTGTGGAGCGGGAAGGACTCGGGGACCGCGAAGATGTCGCCCAGCCACCGCAGCTGCGGATCGGCGACGGCGATGGAGTTTGAGAATCCCCCGGGGTGCGGATTCAGCCCCGCGGCGGCGAGCGCCGAGGGGTCGGCGGGCATCACGCCGCCATTGGCCATGATCGCCACCAGGTTGAGCGCGCCACCCAGCGCGACGAGCCACAGGCCCGGGACCCTCCGATTGACCCAGAAGAATGCTCCGGCCACGAGGTACGACGCGATGTGCAGCCACGCCTGAACCTGGACCGGCCCGTCCATCAGGGCGATGGTCACCTGGATCCCCGCCGCGGCGAACAGGATCCACAGGTGGCGGAACCGCAAGGAGGCGAGCGTGGCGAGGCTGCCGCGGAACAGCGGCACCGACACGATCGCCACCACGATGAATCCGAGTAGGAGCATCCCTGAGGTCCCTCCCTCTTCCCTCTCTCTATCGGTGGCAGGGGCCGCGTTCCTTAGCCCCGAACCACGATCGCTGCCCCCCAGAAGGGCTACGACAGGGCTCAAGGATGTAGGCCGCGCGGCCGATACTCCAGGGCATACCTTCCGAAAGGTAGGTTCGGCAGGAGAAGAGAGGAGGTGGCTATGAAGGCCCGACTGTTTCGTGTGATGGTCACGCTGAGCTCCCTCACCGTTCTGGTGCTGGTGCTCGGGGCTGAGCGTAAGTGGTAGGAGCGACTTGAAACGGCGCCCCGGTTCCGCCTCCCCGGGGCGCCGAGTCGCGCCCGGAGTCCGGAGAGTCCTTATGAAGATGATGCGCGTCACGATCAACCGCTACGTGGCCGTGATCACGGTCGCGGGGCTCATGTTCTTCGGCCTGTTCATGGCGGCCGGCGGGACACACGGGATCGTGGACGCCTTCTACCGGTTCTGGCCGTTCACCGCCTTCGTCGTCATAGGGCAGCTCCTGCCCGTGCGCATCCCTCACCGCGGCGAGGAGGAGGAGATCACGACCTCCTCGACCTTCGCGTTCGCGCTCCTGCTCGGCGCCGGGGTCGCGCCGGCGGCAGTCGCCTTCGCGGTCGCCTCGGTGATCTCGGACCTTTGGAACCGCAAACCCCTTTGGAAGGCCGCGTTCAACGTGGCCCAGTACTCGCTCTCGCTCGCCGCCGGGTGGGCTGTGCTGGTCGCGTTCGACATCCCGCCCAGCTTCCTGGCGACCTCGACGTTCGACGGCGTGGAGCTGCTCGTGGTGCTGCTCTCCGCCACCGCCTACTTCATGGTCAACAACACCGTGACCGGCGCCGCCCTCGCACTCGCACAGGGCATGCGCGTGGTCCCCTATCTGCGGAGAGACTTCAGCATCCAGGCAGGGACCGCAGGCGTGCTGCTGGCACTGGCGCCGATCGTGGTCGTCGCCGCCAACCACAGCCTCTGGATGGTCCCGCTCCTCGGCCTCCCGATGTTCACCGTCTACCAGGCGGCCCGCGTGTGGCTCGAGAAGGAGACCCAGGAGCACCACGCCACCCACGACAACCTGACCGCCCTCCCGAACCGCGCCCTCTACTACGCCCAGGTGCAGGAGGCGCTGGAAGACGGCGAGGCGGGCACGGCCTTCGCGATCATGATCATCGACCTCGATCGCTTCAAGGAGATCAACGACACCCTCGGCCATTACGCCGGCGACCAGCTCCTCCGGCAGATCGGCCCCCGGATCAACGACGTGCTCCGCGACGTCGACACGATCGCGCGCCTCGGCGGCGACGAGTTCGCCGTCCTCGTGCCCGATATCAAGAACGAGGTGGCCGCGCTCCAGGTCGCGGAGCGGATCCAGGAGGCCCTAGAGGTGCCGTTCACGGTCGAGGGCCTGGCGCTCGACGTCGACGCGAGCATCGGCATCGCGCTCTACCCCGACCACGGTGTGAGCCTCGACGACCTGGTCCGCCGGGCCGACGTGGCGATGTACATGGCGAAGGAGGCCCACACCGGATACGAGATGTACGCGCCGGAGCGCGACCAGCACAGCCTCGGGCGGCTCACCCTCCTCGGCGAGCTGCGCCGGGCGATCGACAACGGCGAGCTGGTGCTCCACTATCAGCCGAAGGCCGACCTGAACACCAACCGGATCGTGGCGGCCGAGGCGCTCGTGCGCTGGGAACACCCACGCGAGGGGCTCCTCGCACCCGACAAGTTCATCCCCCTGGCCGAGCGCACGGGGATGATGCGCCCGCTGACCCTGTTCGTGTTGAACTCGGCCCTGCGCCAGTGCCGCGAGTGGCACGCGGCGGGCCAGCCCCTCGGCGTGGCCGTGAACCTGTCGGCGCGCAACCTCCTGGACCTGCGCTTCCCCGATGAGGTGCAGCGCCTGCTCACCACGTGGCAGGTTGCCCCGGCGTGGCTGGAGCTCGAGATCACGGAGAGCGCGGTCATGGTCGATCCTTCGCGGGCGATGCACGTGCTGGCGCGGCTCTCCGAGATGGGCGTCGGCGTCTCGCTCGACGACTTCGGCACGGGCTACTCATCGCTGATCTACCTGAAGCGCCTCCCGGTGAACGAGGTGAAGATCGACAAGTCGTTCATCACCCACATGACCGAGGAGGAGAACGACGCGCTGATCGTGGAGTCGACCATCGACCTCGCGCGCAGCCTCGGCCTCCGCGTGGTGGCGGAGGGCGTCGAGACCGAGGACGTGCTCCAGCTCCTCGGCAACCTTGGGTGCGACATGGCCCAGGGCTATTTCCTCGGCAGGCCGATGCCGGCGGCCGATCTCACCAACTGGCTCGAGGGCGCGCAGCCGCAGGGCGGCGGCGGGCTCACCGTCGCGAGCTAGCGCGGAACGCGCGCAGCAGCTTCCGAAGCTCGGGCGCGAGCGGCTCGGGCGGCCCGAAGGCCCCCGCGTCGAGCGCCTCGAGGAACCCACCGGTCGAAGCGGGGTCCGTGAAGCTCGCCGAGGATGCTCCCCAGGCGCGCGCCGGCGCGCGCGAAGGACCGGACGCTCGCGCGAACGTGTCGCCCGGGTCGCGACGGCCCAGCACGAGCACGGCCGACGACACGGGGCGCTGCTTGCCGCCGGAGGGCCGGTTCACGATCTTCTCCCCCACGACCATCGTCGAGGACCCGCCCCCGTCGAGATTCATCGCGAACGCCGCTCCGAGCTTCTTCATCTCCTTCGCGAAGCGCACGAGCGTCATGCCCTTGGACCACTTCTTCTGGCGGCCGTCGACTACGACCATCAGCACCTTGCCCTTGCGGGTGATCCCGATCCCCGTGCGCGGATGGCGCTTGCAGAGCGACTCCGAGCACTTGCCCACCACGATCTGGCGGTTCGCGACGAGCAGCGGGTACCCACCGATGCCCTCCAGCACCCCGCTCCAGCCGAAGGACCAGGTGAGGGAGACCGGCTCGCCGGGCTCCAGCGTCCTGATCAGGAACGCCTCCGGGCTGCCGCTCCATGCCGTGAGCACCACGTCGTCCCCGCTCGCCGGCAGGCCCCACGGGAAGCAACCACGCTCCTGCACCGTGTAGCCCCGGAGGACCCCCTGCTTCGCCGGCGCCCACTGGCGGGCGCCCGTAGGGGAGAGCCGCGCCTGGCACTCGTATCCGGTCGGCTGGTCCACGCCGGCCCCGGAGGCCGTGTAGCCGGCGATCTCGCCGAACACCGGCGGGCCGTTGTTCCATCGATCAACCGGGAGCACGTCGCCCGACGCGGTCTCGACCGCCGTGACCGCGGGCGTGGCGTCGGCGACGAACCCGGCCTTCTGGTTCTTATTCATCGCGAAGGTCGGGCCCGACATGAACGAGGTCTGCTTCAGGTCGCCGTCCTCGGCGAACGCGTGCGACGGCCGTCCGCCCAAGAGCGCGAAATCGCCGTTGATCCCCGCGATCGCGCCGTTCTTCCGCGCGATCCCCTTCGTCTTCTGGAGCCCGCGGAGCCGGCCGCGAGCGAGCGCCACGTCGATCGCCGGGCGCTTCTTAGGGTTCACGCGGAGCGCGAACACCTGCACCGGGCCCGCTCGCCGGAGCATCAGGAGCCGGACCCCAGGAGCCACCTTCTCCACGACCTTCCTCTTCGGCTTCTTCACGTGCTTCCCGGCCCAGCGCCTCGCCGGCGCGGCCTGATAGCCGGCGGTCCCGCCCTCTGGCATCGCCATCGGCCCAGGGGCGGGAGACACCGAGCTCCAGTCGGGCGAGAGATCGGCCCGCGGGTCGTCGGTGAGGCGCGTCCTGAGCAGCGTGGCCCGATCGATGGTCCAGATGTCGCGGTCGCCCCCGGCCGACGGCGCCTGCGCGTACGCGATGTGGGTGGGTGGCGCCGAGGGGCTAGGCGAGGGTTGGGGGACCGGGGCCGAGTACGACGGATCGGATTCGTCGAGTGCGGGATCGGCCAGGAGAGGCGCGGCGGCGCCACCGGCGGCCGGCATCTCGTAGATGTCGGCGGCCCCGCCCGCGGGACAGCAGAAGTCGAACGCGATCCTCGGCGCGCCCTCGTCGTCGGTCCAGTCGGGGTGCGCGTGGATCGCGTTCGGGTCCGCGGTGAGCGGGACCGGCGTGCCGCCGGTTCCCGGCAGCGAGAAGAGCTGCGGCCACCCGCCCGCCCGGTCGCTCGGGAACGCGAGGGAGTTCGGGCCGAACGGGTGGGTCCACACGGGGCTCCCGTAGAGGCCGTCGTCGGGGGAGCCGTTCGGCCCGCCGGTGAGCTGCTGGAGCCCGCCGCCTCCCTTGTTGATCCGCCAGACCTGTGACTTGCCGAGGGGCGGGAGGGACCGCACGAAGGCGATCACGTTCCCGTTCCCCGTCCACGCGGGCGCGCGATCGGCGGCGGCGCTCGGGGTCAATCGCGTGATCGACCCGTCGGCCGCCCACCGGATGAAGATCGACGGGACGGTCTCCCCCGCCGGGACCGCGGAGAAGGCGATGTCCCCCGAGCTCGAGATCGATGCCTCGAGCTTGCGCTCGGGGGTGGCCGTGAGCGGCGTGGCTCCCCCGCCGGTCGCGGGGACCAGGAACAGGTCGTCGTTCCCGGTTCGCAGCGACCGGAACGCGATCTGGTCGGCGGTCTGGGTCGGGGCGGCCTGCGCCGAGAACAGCAGGGCGAGTGCCGTCGCCACGACGATGATCGGTTGTTTGCGGGAGGATCGCACGAGGTCCCTTCCTGTGCGGCTGAGATCCAAGGGTACCGAAGGTTCCGCGTGTGTGCTTGCTTCTCGGCCCGAGTTTCTGCCGACGAAGGTAGGCTGGGGCGGATGCCAGCCACGACGCTCGGGCAGCTTCGGGCGGCCGGCCATGCCGACCGCACGGTGAAGGAGGAGCTCCGCGAGAACCTCCTCGCGCGGCTGCGCACCGGCGAGGAGCTCTTCCCGTCGATCGTGGGGTTCGGCGACTCCGTGCTCCCCGCGCTCGAGCGCGGGATCCTCGCCGGCCACGACCTGATCCTGCTCGGCGAGCGCGGCCAAGCGAAGACCAGGCTGATCCGCCACCTCGTGGAGCTCCTCGACGAGCGGACCCCGGTGATCGAGGGCTGCGAGATCAACGACCACCCGCAGCACCCGATCTGCGCGCGCTGCCGGGCCCTCGCCGCCGAGGCGGGTGACGACCTTCCCGTGGCCTGGATCGGGCGTGACGCGCGCTACGCGGAGAAGCTGGCGACCCCCGACACGAGCGTCGCCGACCTGATCGGCGACGTGGACCCGATCCGCGTGGCCGAGGGACGGTACCTGTCCGACGAGCTCACGATCCACTACGGCCTCGTGCCACGGACGAACCGCGGGGTCGTGGCGATCAACGAGCTTCCCGACCTCCCCGAACGGATCCAGGTGGCCCTGTTCAACATCCTCGAGGAGCGCGACGTGCAGATCCGCGGGTACCGGGTGCGGTTGCCGCTCGACCTGCTGCTCGTGGCCACCGCGAACCCCGAGGACTACACGCACCGGGGCCGGATCGTCTCCCCGCTGAAGGACCGGTTCGGCACCCAGGTCCGCACGCACTACCCGGAGTCGCCCAGCGACGAGATCCGCATCATGGAGGCCGAGGCGCGCCCACCCGCCGGCGAGCTTCCGGCGCGCGCGCCGATCTTCATGAAAGAGGTTCTGGCGGCGCTCACCGCCGAGCTGCGCCGCTCCCCCCACGTGAACCAGCGCTCCGGCGTGTCGGTGCGGTTCTCGATCGGCAACCTCGAGTCGCTCTTGGCGTCGGCGGTCCGGCGGGCGGCGCGCGCGGGCGAGGCCGAGGCCGTGCCACGCATCGTGGATCTGCCCGCCGCGGTCGACTCCTCGCTCGGCCGCGTGGAGCTCGACACCGTGGAGGAGGGGCGCGAGGATGAGATCCTGGCGCGCGCGCTCGCCGGTGCGATCCTGTCGGTGTTCCGGCGGCGCCTCGGCGGCTTCGACTTCGGACCGATCCTGGAGCGGTTCGCGGAAGGGCTCGTCGCCGAGACCTCCGATCTCACGCCGGCCGCGGATTTCCTGGAGGGGTGGGGCGACGTGCCCGGCCTCGCCAAGCTCCTGTCCCGCCTGGGGGTGGAGGAGGAGAGCCCGGGGGCAGCCGCCTCGGCGCTCGAGCTGGCGCTCGAGGGGCTCCATCTCTCGCGACGGCTCAACAAGGACCTCTACGCGTCTGGGGGGGCCGCCTACGGGGGCCTAGGCGACGAGGCATGAGGCCGACGCGGTACTCGCGCTGGGACGGCACGCAGGACCCCCTCGGCCCGGACCTGCCGGCGGGGGAGCTGCTCGACCGGCTCTCCGAGGACCTCCTGGACGGCGCCGGGGCCGACCAGGCGCTGCGCAACCTCCTGCGCCGGGGGATGCGTGGACGATTCAGCGGCACCGAGGCGCTGCGGCGGCGCGTCGCCGACGCCCGCCGGCGGCAGCAGGAGGCACTCGACCTCGAGGGCCCCCTCGCCGAGATGCAGGCGGAGCTGGGGGAGATCCTCGAGCTCGAGCGCAGCACTCTCTCGCTCACCGAGGGCGACGACGCGCGCGCCCGCGAGGCGTTCCTCGACAGCCTGCCGCCCGACCTGCCCGGCGCCCTGCGGGAGCTCCGCGACTACGGGTTCACCGACGCCCACGCCCGCGGGCGCTTCGACGAGCTGATGCAGCGGCTCTCGGAGCAGGTCCTCGGCGCCCACTTCCGCGGGCTCTCGCAAGGCCTGCGCGACATCTCGCCCGAGCAGCTCGCGCGGGTGAAGGACATGCTCGCGGAGCTCAACGCGCTGATCGAGGCCCGCGAGCGCGGCGAAGCATACGACTTCGAGGGCTTCATGGAGCGCTACGGCGACCTGTTCCCCGACCGGCCACGCACGCTCGAGGAGCTCCTGGAGAACATGGCCCGGCGCATGGCGGCGATGAGCCGGCTGCTGGCCTCGCTCTCGCCCGACCAGCAGCGCGAGCTCCGCGAGCTGGCCGAGCAGGTGCTCGGCGACCTCGACCTCGCGTTCGAGACCGACCGCCTCGGGTCGCACCTCGCCAACCTGTTCCCCGGCCTCCCCTGGGGCGAGCCATCGCCCGGGGGCGGCGGCGAGCCGGCCGGGCTCTCGGCCACCGTCGACGCGCTCGAGTCTCTGCACGACACCCAAGCGCTCGAGCGAGCCCTCCGCGGCGGATACCCGGGCGCCTCGATCGAGGACGTGGACGAGGACGCCCTGCGACGCACGCTCGGCGAGGACGCCGTGGGCGACCTCCGCTCGCTCCGGCGGATCGAGCGGGTGCTCGAGGAGGCCGGGCTGCTGGCGCGGCGCGGCGGGCGGCTCGAGGTCACCCCGCGCGGCGCCCGCCGGCTCGGCGAGCGCGCGCTGACGCGCGTCTTCGAGCAGCTCCGCCGCGACCGCGAGGGGGCGCACGAGGCCCGCGACCCGGGCGGGCTGGCCGAGCCCACCGGCGCCACCCGGCCGTGGCGTTTCGGCGACACCGGCCGTATCGACGTGCAGCGAACGGTGTTCAACGCGGTGGTCCGCCAGGGGCCCGGGGAGAGCGTCACGCTCCACCCCGACGACTTCGAGCTCGCCGAGGCCGAGACGCGCACCGAGACCGCGACGGCTCTCCTGCTCGACCTCTCGTTCTCGATGCCCCTGCGCGGGCACTTCGTCCCGGCGAAGCGCATGGCCCTGGCCCTGCACGCCCTGATCGAGGGCCGGTACCCCCACGACACGCTGTACCTGATCGGGTTCAGCGACTACGCGCGCCGCCTCCAGCCCGAGGACCTCACCGCGCCGGGGTTCGAGCGCGTGTACGGCACGAACATGCACCACGCCTTCCACCTCGCGGGCCGCCTGCTGTCGCAGCATCCGCGGGCCGCGCGCCAGGTGCTGATGGTGACCGACGGCGAACCGACCGCCCACCTCGAGGACGGCGGGTCGTTCTTCGCCTGGCCGCCGGTGCGCGAGACGATCGAGCGCACGCTCGCCGAGGCGATCCGCCTCGCGCGCTCCGGCGTGACCCTGAACGTCTTCATGCTCGAGGAGTCGCCGGGCCTCGCGAGCTTCATGGAGCGCCTCGCCCGCCTCACCTCCGGGCGCGTGTTCCTGATGTCGTCGGCCTCGCTCGGCGACTTCGTCCTCCGCGACTTCGTCACCCGCCACGCGGGGCCCGTCTAGACCGGGGGCCAGGGGACGGCGCGGCCGGGGCCCGGCTCGGGGAAGCGGCCGGTCTCTGCGAGGCGGTCCGCACGGATCGCGGTCGCCTCGACCTCAGCGGGCGCGAGGAGGTCGCCGAGGAGAGCGGGGATCTCTCGCGCGACGCGACGGAGATCGTCGCGGAGCTCCGGGGCGACGGGCTCGCCGGCGAACTCCCAGATCACGGTCCGGAGCTTCGGCTCGGCGTGGAAGCACAGCCCGTGGTCGATCGCCCACAGCGTGCCGCCGGCGTCCACCAACACGTGCCCGCCCTTGCGGTCGGCGTTGTTCGCCACGACGTCGAAGGCCGCGACCGTTCGGAACTCGGCGAGGCGCCGGTCGCGGAGCGTGAAGAAGTGCTCGCGGGGATCGTGCTCGACGAAGAGCTGCACCGCGCCCGGGCCCATCGGGCCGTCGCGCAGGGCGGTCGGTGGGACGGCGGGCCAGCCGAGGGCGTCGGCGAGCCTGTAGGCGGCGACCTCGCGGGCGGCGAGCGTGCCGTCGGGGAAGTCCCACAGGGGGGCCTCGCCCGCGATCGGCTTGTAGACGACGGCCACGCCGTCGATCGAGCCGAGGAGGGTGCCGTTCGAGGCGCCCGGCAGCAGGCCGGCCACCGTGAGCGCGCCGTCTCCGAGCCGGTCGGGGGCGAACCGCATCAGGCCTCCGAGCCGTGCCCGTTCATCGCGGGGCACACGTGCCCCTCGGGGTCGAGGGGGTTGCCGCAGTACCGGCACTCGGGCCTTCCCGCCGCGGCGACGGCGGCGCCGTGGCGCGCCAGCGAGAGCATCTGGGCGCGCGTCGCCCAGAACCGGATCTGGTCGCCCTCGTCCCCGCCCTCCTCGGAGACGAGCTCCTCGACCTCGAGCAGCACCAGGTCGCGATCCTCCTCGTAGCCCACCGCCAGCCGCCCGGCGCGCCACTCGGGGAGCACCGGCTCCTCGAGGTCCATCTCGTCGTCGACCTCCTCGACCTCGGTCCCGAGCCGGGACAGCACGTCGACGAGCGTCGCCGCCAGAAGCTGCACCTGTTGCTTCTCCACGATCAGCGTCACGAGCTGGTCGCCGCGCCGGGCCTGAAGGTAGAACACCCGCTCCCCCGGTTCGCCCACGGCCCCGATCGTGATCCGGTCCACAGGGTCGAGCTCGGCCATCGCCCCTATCTTCCCATCAGGCCGGTCAGGTCACCCGTGTCGTTCACGCGCAGGATGCGCGGGCCGTCGTCGCCGATCGCCACGGCGCTCACCGAGGCGGGCGCGATCTCGATCCGCTGGAACAGGTCCATGTGCACACCGGCGTACTGAGCCACGGCGAGTCGCACGACGTCGCCGTGCGACACCACGGCGATCGTCCCGCGCGGGTGGCGCCCGGCGAGCGCATCGAGGCTCGCGACCGCCCGACGCTGCACCTCCACCAGGGCCTCTCCCGATGGGAACCGCACGCGCGACGGCGCCGATCGCACCCGGGCCCACATCTTGGTGCGCCGGAGGGCGGGGAGGGAACGGCCGGTCCAGTCGCCGTAGTCCACCTCGTTCAGCTCGCGGACCACACGGGGG
>Ga0302046_10005833_pt1 | contig 10799 bp, 9 predicted proteins | sample RVTome_11_FD_200261 | JGI IMG/M metagenome (GOLD analysis project Ga0302046, IMG submission 200261) | Soil microbial communities from uranium-contaminated site in the Upper Colorado River Basin, Wyoming, United States - RVT147D111 (version 2) ... | reverse complement strand
CCGGAGCCGGGCGAGCCGGTGATCAGCACGCGGCTGTCGGTCGGAGAGACTTTCTCCAGCGCCTGGCGCAGGTGAACGATCGCCGGCGAGTTGCCGGTCAGGTCGACGATCGGGCCGCCGACCTGCTCCTTGAGCGCGCGGTTCTCCTGCCGCAGCCGATGGTCCTCAAGGGCGCGCGCGATGGTGTGGAGCAGAACGTCCGACTTGAACGGCTTGGTCAGGAAGTCGTAGGCGCCCATCTTGGTCGCGCGCACCGCCATGTCGAATGTCGCGTGCCCACTGATCATGACGACCTGCTGGCCGGGGCTGTCGCGGCGGATCATCTCCAGCATCTGCAGCCCGTCGTACTGGCTGTTCTGCAGCCAGACGTCGAGGATGATCAGGTTGGGCTGGCGCATCTGGATGGCGCTCAGCGCTTCCGCGCTGCTGCCCGCCTCGCGCGTCGCATAGCCCTCGTCCTGCAGGATACCCGCGATGATCTTGCGGATGTCCGCCTCGTCGTCGACGATCAGGATATCGGTCGCCATTACGCCCGTCCTCCCGGCGCTAGCGCGATGCCGTCAACTTGTCCCCTCAATTCCGCGCGTACCTCCTCGTGGCTGACCGGATCGCCCGGCAGCTCCAGCCGCACCCGCGCGCCGCCCGACGGCGAATCGTCGAGCCGCAAGCGGCCTGCGTGGTCTTCCATGATTTTCTTCACGATGGCAAGGCCGAGACCGGTCCCTTTGCGCCGCGTCGTGAAATAAGGCTCGGTCAGGCGCTCGCGCGCCTCCTGCGGCAGCCCCTTGCCGTTGTCCTCGACTTCGATCGCCGTGACGCCGCCTCCGGCGATCAGCCGCATGACGATCCGGCCCTTGGGCAGGTCCGCGCCTTCGCGCCCTTCGATCGCCTCGGCGGCGTTGAGCACCAGGTTGGTCAGCGCCTGGCTGAGCTGGCGGCCGTCGCAGCGGTAGTAGACCGCCTCGTCCGGCAGCTCGGACTCGATCGCGATGTCCCCGTGGGCGGTGCGCTGCAGGAAGATCGTCTGGCGGCACAGGTCGGTGAGGTTTTCCAGCCGCATGACCGGCGCCGGCACGCGCGCGAAGCTGGAGAACTCGTCGACCATGCGGCCGATGTCGCCGACATGGCGGACGATGGTATCGGTGCAGGCGACGAAGGTCTCCGGATCGCTCGTGATCTCGCCCAGGTATTTGCGCTTCAGCCGCTCGGCGGAAAGCTGGATCGGCGTCAGCGGATTGCGGATCTCGTGCGCGATGCGGCGCGCGACGTCGGCCCACGCCGCCTTGCGCTGCGCGGCGATCAGTTCGGAGACGTCGTCGAAGGTGACGACGTAGCCCTTGATCTCCTCGCCGTCGCGCTCGACGGCGACGCGGACCAGCAGGGTGCGCGTCTCCTTGTCCCGCTGCACCCGCACCTCGGCCTCGATCGGCCGGCCGCTGCGCAGCCGCTGCGCACCGCGCAACAGCACGTCCATCTCCGGCACCAGCACATCGAGCGGCTGGCCGACCATGCGGTCGGGCGTCAGGCCGAGCAGCTCGGACGCGGACGCATTCGGCAGGTTGATCCGGAACCGCTCGTCGAGGCCGATCACGCCGGCGGACACGCCTTCGAGCACGGCCTCCGTGAAGCGCCGGCGCTGGTCGAGCTGCCGGTTGGCCTCGAGCAGCTCGCGGCGGTTCTGCTCGAGGTCGTTGGTCATCCGGTTGAAGGCGCGGCTCAGCGAGCCGATCTCGTCCGGCGCGCCCTGCTCCGGCACGCGCGCGCTGAGGTCGCCCGCCCGCACCCGCTCGGTCGCGGCGATCAGCACGCCGAGCGGCCGCGAGAGCTGCGACGCCATCAGCAGGCCTACCCAGGAGGCCGTCAGCAGCAGGACCAGCGCGATGCCGGCGAACACCAGCGCGAAGCTGATCTGCATGTCGGCGCGGTGGAACTCCAGACGCTCGAACCGCTCGACCGCGCCGCGCGTCCGCGTGGTATGCGCCACCACCTTCTGGTCGACCACCCGGCCGATATAGAGATACATGTCGAGGAAGCCGTCGAGGCGGACCAGCGCGCGCACGCGGTCGTCGTCGACGCCGGCGATGATCGCCACTTCGCCCTTGCGCGCCTGCTCCAGCGCGTACGGAGCGATCGGATCGATCTCCAGCATGTAGGAGAAGCCCGACCGCGCCCGCACCGCGCCGCTGCCGTCGAACACGACGGCTTCCGACAGCTCGCGCACGCGGGTCTGGAAGTCGACGACGCGGTTGAACAGCGTCGGGTTGTTCTCCAGCGCGACGACGTCGCGGCTGAGGTCCTGCGCCATCGCCAGCGCGTCGGCGCGGATGTTCTGCTTGTGCTCGTGGAGATAGGCCTCGGCGACGGCGACGGACTCCTCCAGCACCGTGCGGACCTGCGTGCTCAGCCAGGACTGCAGGCCGAAATTGAAGAACATCACGGAGGCCAGCGCGACGATGATCGCCGGCACGACCGAGACGAAACCGAACAGCCGCACCATGCGGACGTGCAGCCGAGAGCCGGCCGACCCGCGCCGCCGCTCGACCCACAGCGCGACCACCCGCCAGGCGATAACGACGGAAAGCAGCAGCAGCACGACCAGGTCGGCGTAGAGCCAGAGCAGCACTTGGCTCGGCTCCGACCCGAAGGGCGGGAAACCGCGAATCGCCGCGAAGGTTCCGGAGACGGCGATCACCGCCGCCGCCGCCAGCGCGATCGCCAGGATGCGGCCGACGTGGAAGCCGGCCGCCCACGCCGCAAGCCGGTCCATCCGGCGTGCTGCGCTCGGCGTCTGCTGCTCTGACGCGCTCATGGGCCGGTCAGCGTCGTGTCGTTGATATGGATTTGGGCCTGCTGCAATGCGTGTCCGCGCGCCCCATACGCCGTCGGGCGTCGACCGTTGTCACCAAGAGCCGCCTATTGGGCCCCTCGGATCACCGCAATGTCAAGGTCCCGGATTTTCTTGCGGAGCGTGTTCCGGTTGAGGCCGAGGAGCTGCGCTGCGCGTACCTGGTTGCCGCGGGTCGCCCCGAGGCTGAGCCTTATCAACGGTCGCTCAACCTCGCGCAGCACCCGGTCGTAGAGCCCCGAGGCCGGCAGCTCGCCTTCATGCGCGTCGAAATACGTCCGGAGGTGGCGCTCGACCGCTTCGGTCAGGCTTTCCTCCTCGCTCGCCGCATTGGCGACGTTCGCCGGGCCGACGTCGGCCAACTCCGCCTCGACGACGTCGGCGGTGATCGTCTCCTGCGAATAGAGCGCGGCGAAGCGGCGGACGACGTTCTCCAGCTCGCGGACGTTGCCGGGCCAGCGGTGGCGCTTGAGGCGCTCCATTGCCGGATTGTCGAGCGCCTTCGCCGGCAGCCCTTCGGCGGTCGCCGCCATCAGGAAATGGCGTACCAGGTCGGGGATATCGTCGGTGCGCTCGCGCAGCGGCGGCAGGCGCAGCGGCACCACGTTGAGGCGGTAGTAGAGGTCCTCGCGGAACAAGCCCTGGGCGACCAGCCGGCCGAGGTCGCGGTGGGTCGCGGCGACGATGCGCACGTTGGCGCGGATCGGCGTGCGCCCGCCGACGGTGGTGAACTCGCCCTCCTGCAGGACGCGCAGCAGCCGTGTCTGCGCGTCGATCGGCATGTCGCCGATCTCGTCCAGGAACAGCGTACCGCCGTCGGCCTGCTCGAAGCGGCCGGCATAGCGCGAGTTGGCGCCGGTGAAGGCGCCCTTCTCATGGCCGAACAGCTCGCTCTCGATCAGCTCGCGCGGGATCGCCGCCATGTTGATGGCGACGAACGGCCCGTTGCGCCGCTTGCCGTATTCGTGCAGCGCGCGGGCGACCAGCTCCTTGCCGGTGCCCGACTCGCCCGAGATCAGCACCGTCAGGTCGGTCGACATCAGCCGGGCGAGGACGCGATAGATCTCCTGCATCGCCGGCGATCGGCCGATCAGCGGCAGCTTCTCCTGCGCTTCCGGCTCGGCCGCGTGCGACGCCGGCGCCGCCGAGGCCACCGACAGCGCGCGGTCGACGGTGCTCAGCAGCTCGTTCAGGTCGAACGGCTTCGGGAGGTATTCGAAAGCGCCACGCTCGGCCGCCTTGACGGCGGTCAGAAGCGTGTTCTGCGCGCTCATCGCGATCACCCGGAGGTCCGGCCGGCGCTTGCGGATCTGCGGGATCAGGTCGAGCCCGTTGCCGTCGGGCATCAGCACGTCGGTGATCACGAGGTCGCCCTCGCCGTCGGAGATCCAGCGCCACAGCGTCGCCGCATGGCCGGTCGTGCGGACATGGTGCCCGGCGCGGCCGAGGGCCTGCGACAGCACCGTCCGGATCGCCCGGTCGTCGTCCGCGACGAGAATCACCGAATCAACCATCCTGGTTCTCCCTGTGCTTCATGACCGGCAGCATGACGCGGAACAAAGTGCGGCGGGCGCGGCTCTCGACATCGATCACGCCGCCATGCTCGCCGACCAGCTTGGCGACGAGCGCAAGGCCGAGCCCCGAGCCGCCCATCTTGGTGGTGATGAAGGGATCGAAGATCTGCCGGCGAAGGTTGTCCGGGATACCGTCGCCGTTGTCCTGTACGCCGACCACCAGCGGCAGGTCGACCTGGCTTTCCGCACCCGGCACGGCGAGGCGGAAGCCCTGCTGGTAGGCGGTGCTGACGACGACCTCGCCGCCATCGGCCGGCGCGGCCTCGACCGCGTTCTTGACGAGATTGAGGAAAATTTGAATCAGCTCGTCGCGGCTGCCGTAGACCGGCGGCAGCGACGGGTCGTAGAGCTCCTTGATGTGCACGCCGGCGCCGAAGCCGGTGCGCGCGAGCCGGATGACATGCTCCAGCACCTCGTGGATGTTGACCGCGTCGCGCTCGATCGGCGGACGGTCGGAGAACACCTCGAAGCGGTCGACCAGCTTACAGATCCGGTCGACCTCGTCGATGATGAGCTGGGTCAGCTCGCGGCTGTGGCCGTTGCCCTCCTGCTCGAGGAGCTGCGCCGCGCCGCGCACGCCCGACAGCGGGTTCTTGATCTCATGCGCCAGGACCGCGGCCATGGCTGTCACCGACCGCGCGGCGTCGCGGTGGATCAGCGACTGGTCGATGCGCCCGGCCATCGAGCGCTCGTGCAGGGTCAGCAGGACCGAGCCCCGCTCGTCGCCGAGCGGCGCCGAATCGATCGCCACCGTGTGGCTGCCGATGCGCGGCGTCGACAGCCGGATGCCGAATTCCGACATGCTGTAGCCGCGGCGGCGCGTCTTGTGCACCAGCGCGAAGACCGGGCTGTCGTGCGGGATGATGTCCTGCAGGTTGACGCCGGAGAGTGTCGCCAGGCTGCCCTGGAAGAACTGCTCCGCCGCCGGGTTGAGGTAGACGATATTGTCGTTGCGGTCGACGGCGAACACCGGCAGCGGCAGCGACGCCATGATCGAATTCTCGGTCGAGAAGTAGGACGACGGCACGGGGGCCGCCGGAATCTTGCGCTTCACCTGTGTCATGCGGCGATCCTTTCGGCGGTCGCGTCGTAAAAGTCGGCGATCCGACGCGCCACCTCTGTTGGCCGTTCTATTCGGTTTACTTCCGCCCGGAACGCCCCCGAGCCGGGCAATGCCTTCGAGTACCAGCAGATATGCTTGCGCGCGATGCGGGCGCCGTGCTCCGACCCGTAATGGCTCAGCATCGCGTCGTAGTGCTCGAGGACGACCGCCTTCTGCGCCGCAAGGCTCGGCTCGGCCGCCTCATTTTTCCCTTCAATAAAATTGTGCAGCTTGTTGATAATCCACGGATTGCCCTGCACCGCGCGACCGACCATCACGCCGTCGGCGCCGGACTCGGCTAGGCAGCGCCGGGCATCCTCGGCACTCAGGATGTCGCCGTTGGCGACCACCGGGATCGTCACCGCATCCTTGACCTGGCGGATGAAGCGCCAGTCGGCCGCGCCCTTGTAGAACTGGCAGCGGGTGCGGCCGTGTACGGTGATCATCTGCACGCCGCACTGCTCGGCGATGCGGGCGACTGCCGGCGCATTCCGGCTGTGCTCGTCCCAGCCGGTGCGCATCTTGAGGGTGACGGGCACGGAGACCGCGTTGACGGTGGCCTCGATCAGCCGGGCGGCCAGCGCCTCGTCGCGCAGGATCGCCGAGCCGGACAGCTTGTTCACCACCTTCTTCGCCGGGCAGCCGAAATTGATGTCGATGATCGCCGCGCCGCGGTCGACGTTGAGGCGCGCCGCCTCGGCCATCGCCTCCGGCTCGCAGCCGGCGAGCTGGACCGCCATCGGATACTCCTCGGCGCAGTCGGTCGAGGTCTTGCGCAGCTCGGCGCGCACCGCCCGGATCATCGCGTCGCTGGCGATCATTTCGGACACGACCATGCGCGCGCCCAGCCGGCGGGCCAGGCGCCGGAAGGGCGCATCCGTCACGCCCGACATGGGCGCGAGCAAGACTTTGGTTCCAATGTCGATCGGGCCGATCTTAATGCCCACGTTTTAGGCACCGGGGAAATTGATTACAATATAGGCATGATACACTGATTTCGCATTTGCACAAGGGAATGCTGCACTACAACAAAGAGCCCGTACCGAAGAATTAGGTCGACTTCTCAGGCTGGATCAATCTGCAATCAGGTGTTTCCACCTGATTGCAGATAAATTGATCCATTTTAAAAGGTTATAGCAACTTATCTGCGTCCGATTAGGACGCAGGTTGCTATAGCAGAATATCAGTAACGAACTTCACGCCGGGGTAGCCGAGGGTGACCAGGAGATACCCCGCGAGCGCGACCCGCGCCGCGCGCCGGCCGCGCAATCCGACCCGGTAATGCGCCACAAGTAGCGCGCCGATCACGAGAAATGCGCCGATCGTCAGGACCGTCTTGTGCTCGAAGGTCAATATGGCGCCGCTGCTGAAATACTGCATCGCCATGCCGCTGAGAATGCCGACGCCGAGCACCGCCTCGGCGGCGAGCAGCAGGCCGAGCTCGAGGCGCTCCGCATCGGCGACCGACGGCAGCCGTTCCGTCAGCCGATAGCGCTTTTTGCGGCGAAGTGCCCGTTCCTGCAGCAACACCGCCATTCCTGCGATAGCGGCCAGCGTCAGCAGGACATAGGTGATCACGGATGCGGCGATGTGCAGCACGATCCAGGCCGGCGGCGCCTGGCCGATCAGCGGCCGCGGCGGCGCATGGCTCCAGATCGTCGCCAGCAGCGCGAGCAGCACCAGGTAGGGCAGCAGGATCGGCGACAACCGCCAAGCATGGCGCAGCAGCGCCGCGAGCAGCAGGAAGATCAGCAGCGCGCCAGCGACCGTCACCCAGATCGCTTCGGCGAAGCCGGTCTCCCACCCTGCCCGCGCCTGCACCGCGGCCCAGGCCGTGGCGCCGACGGCGCCGGCGCCGGCCAGCGCCCAGAAGCGCCCGTCGCGGGCGAACGGTCCCCACAGGGACGCCGCCGCCGCCGGCACCATGCTGAGCGCCGCGGCAAGACTGAAAACGGTCGCGCTGGCCATGCCGGCCTGTATAACACCGAACATGCCGCACCGCACCGTCGCGCTTGGCAACGGCCGGCCGAGAGGCCAATATGCCGCTCCTTCGTTCAGCGAGACGGGAATCCTAAAGCTATGGAACGCACGGTCGCCCTGGTCCTGGCCGGCGGGCGCGGCATACGCGCCGGCGGCGGCGTGCCGAAGCAGTACCGCCCGATCGCCGGCGTGCCGATGATGCGCCGCACGCTGGAAGCCTTCGCCCGGCACCCGCGCATCGCCGCGGTGCGCGCGGTGATCCACCCGGACGACCAGGACGCCTTTGCCGAGACCTGCGGCGACCTCGGCCTCGACGCGCCGTTGCTCGGCGGCGCGACGCGGCAGGAATCCTCGCTCAACGGCCTGAAAGGCATCGATTCCCTGGCGCCGGACAACGTCCTGATCCAGGACGCCGCCCGGCCCTTCACGGACGCCGGCACGATCGACCGGGTGATCGACGCACTGGCCGCCGCGCCGGCCGCGGTCGCCGCCGTGCCGGTGGTCGACACGATCAAGCGGGGCGACGCCGCCGGCCGGGTCGCCGCCACCGTCGACCGCGCGGCGCTCTGGCGCGCGCAGACGCCGCAGGGCTTCCGTTACCGGCCGATCCTCGCCGCCTTCGCCGCGGCGGGCGGCCGCAATCACACGGACGACGCCGCGGTCGCGGAGGCCGCCGGCCTGGGGGTGGCGCTGGTCATGGGCAGCGAAGACAACATCAAGATCACGACCGAGCGCGACTTCGCCCGCGCCGAGCAGATCCTGCGCGAGCGCAGCGGCGGAAATGCAGGAGAAATGCGCGTCGGCACCGGATTCGACGTCCACCGTTTCGAGCCGGGCGATCACGTGACCCTGTGCGGCGTCCGGGTGCCGCATACCGCCGGACTCAAGGGGCATTCGGACGCCGACGCCGGGCTGCACGCGATCACCGACGCCCTGTTCGGGGCGATCGGCAGCGGCGACATCGGCGACCACTTCCCGCCGACCGACCCGCAATGGCGCGCCGCCGATTCGGCGATCTTCCTCGCCAAGGCGGTGGCCGATCTGCGCGCCCGCGGCGGCGAGATTTGCAACATCGACGTCACGTTGATCTGCGAGCGGCCGAAGATCGGCCCGCACCGCGACGCCATGCGGGCCCGCATCGCCGAGATCTGCGCCATCGATCCCGCCCGGGTGAACGTCAAGGCGACGACGACCGAGGAGCTCGGCTTCACCGGGCGGCGCGAAGGCATCGCCGCGCAGGCGGTCGCCACGGTGCGGCTATGAGGCGCCGCCTGTCCTACTGGCACCCGGCCAGCCTGATCGCGACCGGCTTCGGCATCGGCAACGTGCCGATCGCCTCGGGGAGCTGGGCGTCGCTCGCCGTCCTCCCGGTCGCCTGGCTGATCGCCGGCCGCTTCGGCGGCCTGTGGCTGATTGCCGCTGCCGCATTGGCGCTGCTGGCCGGGCTCTGGGCCTCAGCGCGGTACTGTGCGGCCAGCGGCGAGAAGGACCCCAGCCGCATCGTGATCGACGAGATCGCCGGCCAGTTCCTGGCCCTGGCGCCGATCGCCGTCCCCGACCCGGTGCTTTACGGGATCGGCTTTTTCGCCTTCCGCATCTTCGACATCTTCAAGCCCTGGCCGGCCGGCTGGTGCGACCGCGAGCTCGAAGGCGCGCCCGGCGTCATGTTCGACGACATCGCCGCCGGGCTGTATGCTGCCCTGGTCGTCTACGGCGTGATTTTCCTCGATTCTATATACGGTTTTCTTCCATGATTACCCGAGAGTTGAAAGATAAATCTAAGAAATTACTTGAACTTTGCGAGCGGAAGAAGCTGCTGCTGGCGACGGTCGAATCCTGCACCGGCGGGCTGCTCGCCGGCTGCCTGACCGCGGTGCCCGGCTCCTCGGCCGTCGTCGAGCGCGGCTACGTCACCTATTCGAACCAAGCGAAGATCGAGGAAGTCGGCGTCGACCCGGCGCTGATCGACCGCCACGGCGCGGTCAGCCGCGAGGTCGCGGCGGCGATGGCGGCGGGCGCGCTGCGCCACGCCCCGGTCGACCTCGCCGCGGGCATCACCGGCGTCGCCGGGCCCGGCGGCGGCACGGCCGAGAAGCCGGTCGGGCTGGTCTTCGTCTCGGCCGCAGCCCGGAACAAAGCGCCGGAAGTGCGGGAATGCCGCTTCCCCGGCGACCGGGACGCAATCCGCGAGGCGTCGGTCGATGCGGCGCTCGATATGCTGCTCAGCCTTGCCAAGCGGCATTGACCGGCGGCGTATCGAACAGCGCGACCAGATCCCGCATCGGGTGGCCTTCCCGCTCCGCCATCCGCTTGACCCGGCCGTCCCAGTCGTCGAACACGTTGAAGAAGTCGGCCGGATGCCGGAACGGCAGCCAGGCAAGGCCACGCAGCCGCCCCACCACCTCCGGCAGGTCGCCCGCGGTGGTGTCGTCAAGCACCTGCTCGAGGTAGTAGAGCGCCTCGCGGTGGAAGCTGAAAGCCCAGAGCAGGATCGCGGCGACTTCCGCGGCCCGACCGGCATTGGCGACGCTGAACTGCACCTGGTCGAACAGCACCGCGCGGTTATGTCCTTCGATCAGCAGGCAAATCCTGGGCGCCTCATCGCTCTGCGCTCCTTCGCGGGGCCGGCGGGCGAACAGCAGCACCTGGGTGACCGGGGTCAGCGCCTGGCGGCCGAGCAGCTCCAGCACCCGCTGGCTGGCGAACAGCGTCTCGTAGGCAGTCGGCCGGTCGAGCCGGCGCAGGCGCACGCTCTCGCTCACCGGATCGCCGGAAAACTCGATGCCGGCCCCGGTGAGCGCCCGCTCGATCGCCTCCAGCGTGCTCGCGCGCGGGTCGCCGACGCCGCGCTCGATGTTGTTCAGCGTGGCGAGCGAGATCCCCGCCCCGCGCGCCAGGTCGGACTGCTTGATGCCGATGAGCGACCGCGCCGCCCGTATCTGTGCTGGACTGACCATCAACACCCGGGAAAATCGAGAAATCCGATGCGGTGCGCAACGAATTACTTATGGTGCCTAATATACTGGGGATTTCGCGCGGCGCCACCCCGCGCGAAATCCACATCTTGTGGACTGGCGCTCCACACGCACAAGTTGTTGATGCAGCCTGCGGAGGAATCCGGATCCGTTTCGGCTGTGAAACGGTGTGGCTGCGCTTGAAGTAGCGCCATGGATGCCACGGACAAGCCGTGGCATGACGGTCAACTATTTGAAATTAAAGAAAAACCGTCACTCCCCGGCTTGTTGTACGGCCCGGAGACATGGTTGACAGGTGTTCGGGGACATAGCTGACACATTGA
>Ga0302046_10005831_pt1 | contig 10803 bp, 14 predicted proteins | sample RVTome_11_FD_200261 | JGI IMG/M metagenome (GOLD analysis project Ga0302046, IMG submission 200261) | Soil microbial communities from uranium-contaminated site in the Upper Colorado River Basin, Wyoming, United States - RVT147D111 (version 2) ... | reverse complement strand
CGCCCGCGTAGCCCCCGAGACCGTCGCGCAACGCATGCAGGAGCCCATCGCCGACCAGCCGATCTATACCTACCCGGACCAACTCCGAGGGGAGGGGCTGGGCTTCCTCGCCTACCGCAAGCCGGGCGCGGGCCTCATCCTGCTCCGCGAATACATCCTGGGCCCCGAACGCTTCGACCCCGCCTTTCGCGAATACATCCAGCGGTGGGCCTTCAAACATCCGCAACCCGCCGACTTTTTCCGCACCATCGAAGACGGGGCCGGAGAAGACCTGGACTGGTTCTGGCGCGGCTGGTTCTTCGGCACCGACAGGCTCGACCAGGCCATCGCCGGTGTGACGGCCGATGACGACGGCACCACCATCGAAGTGACCCATCGGGAAGGACTGTTGATGCCCGCCGAACTGGAACTGCGCTACGCCGACGGCACCGCCGAGCGACTCCGCCTGCCCGTCGAAGCCTTCTTCACCGAGCCGTCGCACGGCGTCCGCATCGGGCGCAGCGACCTCGTCGGGGTGACGATCGACCCGGACGGGCTGCTGCCGGACGCCGACCGCGAGAACAACGCCTGGCAACGCGACGCAACGATGGTGCCGCCTAAACCGAAGGGATAGGTGCGCTCACTTCGTTCGCGTCATTGGTCATTACGCTCGCCTTCGGCTCGCTGTCATTACGGTCGCTGCGCTCCCTGTCATTGGTCATTAGTTCTTGGTTCTTAGTGGCTTCGTCCTGACCCATGACCAGTGACCCATGACCAGTGACCGACATCATCCCACCTGCGGCAGGGCAACGGCGGTCGAGCGCGGAGAGGCATCGGCTTGATCGCGCCATTTCAGGGAATAGCCGGCGTAGGCATAGCGGGTGAAGCGCCGATCGATAGATACTTCGGGGACGTATTCGTAATGCACTTCGGCGAGCGGCCGAATCATCTGGTCTCGGTCGCGGATCGTCGGATCGAAGAGATAGGTAGTACGGTTATGCCGGAAGATGACCCAGGTGTGCCCGAGGCCGGTCCTGGAACACCCCGGATGCACGCATCGGCCCGCAACGAACTCGGCATCGTATCCCAGCCGGATCAGCTTACGCCATACCCAGAGCGAAAAGTCTTCGCAGTCTCCCCTTCGTAGCTGCTCGAACGAACAGGGGTGCTGCCAGTAATCGGCTTCCTGAAAGAGATCGGGGTCGCTGGCGTATTCACAGCCGAGCAACCATTCCGTCATCTCTTCCAGCGAGCGGACCCCCACGGTACTCTCGCCCTCGAAATACCAGCGGAAATCATGCCGGGCACCCAGGCCGTACACCCCCATGGGGACGGGCGAGACGAAGCGCTCCCACGGGCTCTCGAAAGATACCGTGCGGAGCAACCATCGCGAGATCGGCCGGGCCAGATACGTGACGATGATGCGTAACATCCTGGAGGGGGTAACCGGGTGAGGAGAAGAGGGTGCTCAACGCACCGGCTGGCGCTGCTTCGCTTCCGAGGTCTCGGTCCTATAGCCGTCGCTCCCTTCCAGCAAGTCGCGCCGGCCGGAGCGCCGAGGCTCGGATACCGCGAGGTGCTCTTCCAGGTCACCGACGCGCTCGGCAAGCGGCTCGGTAGCCTCAACGACGGCTTCTTGAATCAACGTGCGCAACTCGCTGGCCGTCAGGCCGGCTCCTGTCTGCTGAGCCTGGGACTTCGTGCCCAGATACCGAAAGATGCTTTTTACAACGCTGGCAAACGTGAGCGTACCGAAGACGATCGCGGTGAGAGCGATGATAAAGATTTCTTCGGGCATGGAGGGACCTCTGTGTGAAGGCGTCAGGATATGCGCTGCCGACGCGGATGCGGCACCGCCTCGGCTTCATACTCGTCGAGCGACCCGTCCAGCAAAGAGGGCGGCGCGTCGAGGCGTGTTTCGAGGGCTTCGAGGCGGGCCAGCAGCGGGGTGTTGGCCTCGTCTACCGCCTCCTGAATCATCACTTGCAACTCACTCACGCGCAGGCTGTTGTCGGCACCGGAACCGCCCCGCTCAAATTCTTTCTTCCACTTGCTGTGTTCGAGGCCCCGGTGAACGATAAAGGCGATGATGATGAAAAACGTGATCGGAATCAGAATACCCATAGCGTTCGTGCGGCAGGCATGAGGGAAAAAGACGATCCGGTATCGTACGGTCGGCGGAGCCTCAAGTTACGCCGCGACGTTTGGAGGGGGCAGGCGCTTCCTGTTGTTCTTGCTGGAGTTCTTCGAGCAACGGGTCTTGCTTGGCGGGCCCCAGGCGCGGCGCCGTGGCCTGGCGTAGCAGCGCTTCCATGAGTTCTATCCGTTCGAGGAGCGGATCGTTGGACTCCGCGACAGCTTCGCGCATCATCTCTTTGAGTTCACTCAGGCTCAGGCTGCCGTCGGTATCCTGCTGATTCTCCTGGCGGTGTTGGAGTTTCCACTTGCGATAATTCAGGATCATCCACACCAGGCTGAGGATGAAGGAAAAAACGATGATGGGGATGACGATATCTTCATCCATGAGCAACCTCCCAGGGACAGATGTACGTGAAATGGAGCCTGTCAGGCACGCCCTACGCGAATCCCGCCCTCCGGGTTACGACGCCGCCCCCTCCGGCTCCACGAGGGCCCCGTCGCCGGCGGCTCTCGGAGCGGGCGGCTCGGGGAGGTCGTCGCCGCGCGGCACGAAGGCCTGGATGCCGGTGATCTCGCGCCCCAGGATGAGGCCGTGGATGTCGTAGGTGCCTTCGTAGGTGTTGACGCTCTCCAGGTTAACCATGTGATGGATCACCCGGAAGTCGCCCGTGATGCCGTTGCCGCCGAGCATGTCGCGCGCTATGCGGGCGATCTCCAGCGCCGTGCCGCAGTTGTTGCGCTTGGCCAGCGACACCATCGGCGGGATCCCCTTGCCCTGATCCATCAGCGTCCCCAGCCGCCAGGCCAGGAGTTGCATCTGCGTGATCTGGGTGAGCATGTTGGCCAGCCGGGTCTGCACGAGCTGCATCGCCCCCAGGGGATAGCCGAACTGATGGCGTTCCAGTACGTAGCGACGCACACGTTGATAGCAGTCCTCCGCCGCGCCCAGCGCCCCCCATACGATGCCGTACCGGGCGCTGTTCAGGCAGGTAAACGGCCCTTTCAACCCCCGCACCTCGGGAAAAATGTTGGCATCAGGCACAAAGACGTCGCGCAGCACGATCTCCCCCGTGATCGAGGCGCGTAGCGACATCTTGTTGTGCGTCTTGGGCGCCGTAAAGCCGTCGAACCCTTTTTCGACGAGGAAGCCTCGGATGACGCCGGGGTCGCCGGGTTGCTCCCTGGCTTTGGCCCAGACGACGGCGACGTCCGCGATGGGCGAGTTGGTGATCCACATCTTGGCGCCGTTGAGCACCCAGCCCCCGTCAACCCGGAGCGCCGTCGTCTCCATCGAGCCGGGGTCGGAGCCGTGGTTGGGCTCCGTCAGCCCGAAGCATCCGATCAGCTCCGCCGAGGCGAGCTTCGGCAAAAAGCGCTGCCGTTGCTCCTCCGTGCCGAACTTCCAGATGGGCAACATCACCAGGGACGTCTGCACGGACATCAACGAACGATAGGCCGAGTCGACCCGCTCCAGCTCGCGGGCGACGAGCCCGTAGGACGTATAACTCACGCCGGCCCCCCCGTACACTTCCGGGATGAAGGACCCCAACAAGCCCAACGCCCCCATCTCGCGCGGGATGGCTTCGTGAAAAACCTCGTCCTGGTTGCCTTCAAGCGCGCGCGGCTCCAGCTTCTCCTGCGCATACTTGCGCGCAGTCTGCATGATCAGATTCTCCTCTTCGCCGAGCATCGACTCGAAGAGGTAGGCGTCGTCCGGGTTGAAGGAAAAAGCGGCCATGACAAGCTAGGGTTCAACCATCGAGGGTCGCGGCGAAATCATGCCATCGTGTACATCCTGGGAAGATACGCGTTATCCGTGTCTCCGTTCACGCCGCACTGGAAATTAAAAAACTGCTTTTTACCAGCGTCTACATGACTGGCTATACACGGTAAAAAATGCGGAACCGGGGGTTAGATTTCGGTACGGCTCCCGTCTTTATTGATAACAAGGCCTAGGATGACAAGGCGCTGCACCGGCGTTCTGCTCTTCACAAAGGTAGGGTTATGCATTGTCCGGCATTTTCATCCAGGGCACGTTGTATCACGCCGTGCCATGCATCTCCAACCAAAACAAGGTAAGAGGATAATATCATGGGTATGACCAAGTTAAACATCTATGTATCCGGCCTCGACGATCCCTGCAAAGTCGATCAGCGGACCTGGTATGTGACCATCTTCAACTGCGACGGCACCGTGCTCGAACACTGCGGGAAACGATTCGTCGTGCTGCCGGCGCGTTGCGGCCATCTCGAAGTGGATGTACCGCCCGGGTGTTACTACATCAAAGCCGTCTGGAGCTTCGTCGTCGTCACGCCGGGGCTCGTCTATCGCGCCAACCACTTCACCGATGCGGCCATCGTCACGGCCTGCTGCGGCGAGCACGTATGCGTCAAACTCTTCAACCCGAGCGTCCACCGCTGCGGCTACATCTACGCACGGGCCCTGCGCGACCTGGCCGCTCAGGGTGTGATCGAAACGAACCTGGCCGCCCGGGCCCAACGCCTCGTCGATACGGTCGCCGAACTGGACGAAGCGCGTCCCCAGCTCAAGTTCGAAGTGCTCATCGAAGACGAGATCGAACGCCGGCTGAAAGAACTGGCCGAGCAGGACAAGAAAAAAGGGGGTGAGACGGGGGCCTAGCCGACGGAAAGCAGGCGCCTTCCGGCGTTGGTGTACGCTCCCTACCTGATGCCACCGCCCAACCCCACGGCAACTGCCGTGCCGCCCGGATGCCTGCTTTCGTCCGTTACAGGGTCACGACGGGGTTGCTCCTGCACATCGCATCATGCGCGGGGAGCAACCCCGTCGCTATTATGAAATGTTGGTATCGGGCCAAACGAAACGGCACGTAACGCGTACGCGGGGCAGCGGCGTTACTTCCGCATCGTTCATCCCGTCCTACACAGGAACGCTACGGCACAACAGACCTCTTGAAACGGCCCTAAAAACCCTCACCGTAATCCATGACGTTGTATAAACGCCTGCTCCTCTTCGTAACGCTCTTTGGCATGGGATGGATGCTCTCGCCGGCGCACGAGGCAACCGCCCAGCAGCCCCTGCGGCCCCGCTTCGGCCTCGGCTTCAACACGACGCTCACGACGGCTGAAGGCGTGCTCGGGCTCGGCCTCCGGGCCCGCACCTCCGCCCCCGTCAACACCGACCTGTCCTTTGCCGTCGACCTGGGCGTGACGGGCTTTATCCTCCGCGGACGCGACGACGCCACGTACGTCTTCGACCCGCAACTCTCGGCCATCGTGACGCTCAACGCCGGGCAACAGCGTACGCCCTACATCCTCGGCGGCATCGGCGCGTACGTCCCCTTCGGCGGCGACGACGAGGAAGAGAGCGGCCCGACGCTCCACGGCGGCTTCGGCTGGGTGCAGGCACTCAGCAACACGACGCTCTTCTACGAGATCGACCCGGCCCTCATCATCGGAGAAACCGCCGTCGACCTCGTCCTTCCCTTCCGCATCGGGGTTATTTTCTAAACGCGCCTTGCGCTATCACAGGACGCGCCGGAGGATGGACTGGAGGCGTTCATGGTCGTCGTTGAGGAGGCGGCTGAGTGCCCGCCCGGCGGACACCAGTTCGTCCGTACCGCCGTGACGCCCCCCATGCGCCTCGTAGACGCCTGCCATCACCGCGACGATGAGGTCATCGACCGGGACGGACGGGTCGGGGCTGCGAACGAGGGTGCGCAGGTAGTCGTAGGGTTGGCCGAGGCTGCGGACGTCCTCCTGCGTGCAGGGATAGACGAAGTCGTGGATGCCGGCGGGATGCGGCGGGAGCGTCTGCCGGATCCGGTCGCGGGCGTCGCGGTAGGCGATGACCTGGGCCCGGAAGGTAGTGCGCAGCAACTCCATCACATGCGGCATCTCTTGCCGTAACTCCTCGGACGTCTTGCCGAAAGCAACGGCGCGCCGATGCGGGTCGTACGACGCCTGCTCGACGTGGCTGACGAGGCCGTAGAGCACCGGGCCGTCTTGCAGCCGCACCTGCACCCATCGCCCGAAAACGGGCGGCGACGCCTCGCGGTACACTTCGGCCAGAAAGACCCTTGTGTTCGATTCGATGACCTCCGCTATACGATCGCTCACGCGTTGCCGCCTCCGAGCCCGGTTGTAGGAATTTATAAGGGATGGCGCAAGATAAGCACCCCGCAAGGAGTTTTTCCCCGTACCTTTAGGGATGAATTGCCCGTGGACCTTCGATCAGCCGAGCCCATGAACCGAGAGCGGAACCGTCCGCAACGCCCCTCCGAGGAACGCTTCGACGACGAAAGCATCCTTCAGGACTACCTGACCCGCCTGATGACCCTGCAAGATCAGCGCGAAGACTGGCTGGAAAAAACCGACCTGGACGACGCAGCCCGGGACCTGGGCCTGACCGGTGAAGACCTGGAACGGTTGAAAGCCACGACCGACGCCCACCGCACACGCGGGCGCAGCTTCGCCGAACGCGAACTCTGGGATGAAGCCGTCGAGGAATTTCGCCAGGCCGCCGCCCTGCAGCCGTTCGACGCTGCGTTGACCCACCACCTGGCCCTGGCTTACCTGGGACGGTGGCGCTATACCGGCGAAGACCAGGACCGGGCCGATGCCGAGCGCTATGCCCACCGCACCCTGCAACTCGACCCCGAGCACACTGCCTCGTACGAAGTCCTGCAAGAACTCAAACGGCGTCCTACGAGAACCGCCGGACCGTCGCAGGCCCAGATCCGCATGTCGTCCGGCCTGCTCTTCGGCACCATGGCCCTCGGGATGCTATTGATCCTGCTCGCCCTCTTCTTCCTGTTCTGACCTTCCTGTTCTGACCTTCCTGTTCTGACTGCTCCGGCATGATGGCGCCCGAACGCAGGTACCTGCTCCTTATCCTGAGCCTTGGCCTCCTACTTGGGGGTTGTATGCACCGCCCGCCCTCCTCCACCGAGACGGCTGCCGGAACGCCGCCGTCCCTCCTCCTCGGAGATTTCGAGGACGACTACGGCATCCGTTACACCATCACGCTGCAAACATGGCGCCAGCATCCGGCCACGACGTTTCACCTCGTGCGATGGGAGCCCGAGGGCCGGTACCTCATCGCCCGGAACGATGCGGACAACCCCGGCGACGGCGGCCTGTGGACCCGTATCGACTGGGTCGAGCTATCCGGCATGCCCCCCTATCGCTGGGCTTTCTGCCTGAGTGCCTACGACGCGCCCACCGCCGCCGAGGCGGAAGCAACGACGCTCGCGGTGCGCGAGACGCCCCGAACCGGCTGCAACGGCTACCCGTTCTCCCGGATGCGCCCCAGCGACCGGGAAAACCGATGAGCATGACGTAAACCTGTCGAGACACGAGCGAAGCGACGGACCGCAGGTACATCGCCCCTTCACAAGCAGCTAACGCGCGGGAGATCGCTGCGCTCGGGCGAGAGGACGATCCCTTTTTTGTCGTGTACTGTGGATTCAAGACCTGCCTTGAGTTGATTTCAAGGGGTGCGAAAGTTGAGTATGTAGACAACGCTCTGATCAGTAGCAGGCAGGACTGCACCACTCACGGGTGCCGCTCATACCTTCGGCTGCCGCTTCGACGCCTGCTTACGCGAACCGGTGTGGCGTAGCCCGGCGACGCTCATCTCGCGTTCGAGCATCCCGTAAAACAGGTCTCGTTCACGGGCGCGGATGACGGCGCGTTCGTGCGCCTCGGCCAGGATCATCGGGTACCCGTCTCCCTTCTCGCATTCGCTCAGGACGGTCGCGTGCACCAGGTCGAGCAATCCTGCGTCGGCCGCCACCCACGTGGGCACCTCGACGCGCCCCACCTCCGGCTCGCCGCGCCGCGCCGCGATGTGGATGTAGAAATAACAGATGCGGTCGCGCACACCGTACTCGCGCTGGATGTGCGAGGCCGACTCGAAGACGGCCGAGCGCTCTCCGGGTTCGAGGAGCCGCTCGAAGAGCCAGCGGTCCAGCACCCCGTCCAGCGTGGTCTCGGGATCCGGCGCCTCATCCCGCTCGCCGCGATGCACGCGCAGCAGGTTGACGACCTCCGTATTGCCCGGCATGCTGACATACGAACAGAGCGGGATGCGTTCTTGCTGGAAAGCGGCCAGGATGCCGGCGTACCGCTCGATGAGTTCCTGTTCGAGGGCATAGTTGCGCATGCGGCGCAGCATCCATCGGATGAGCGTCCCGTCCGCCATCGCCAGGATAGGCCGCTCCGGGATGCGCGCTCCCCGCGCCACGTCAAGCAAGGCGTTGAGTTCGAACTCGTCGCGCAGGGCCGATACCACCTCGTCCGTCGCGTTGCCGAGGAGCTGGTCGAACTGGTCGTTGAGGTCGTCCTGCCGATACTTGAAATGCGGCATCGACTCGATCAGCGGGCGTTCGAACGTGCCGTACTGGAAGGCGATCTGGCTGATGTTGAGCAGGTAGCAATGCGGCTCGACGTGCCGATCCGGATAGACCTGCGAGCCGTCGGTGGCGACGACGGTAAGAGGCGTGGGGCGCTCCCCGGGTGCCCACCGCTGCGTCGGGTCCTCGCGGAGCCCGGCCACGAGCCAGCGCTGCGTCGCGGCCTCGGCCTGCGCCCGAAGATCCTCCCAGCGCGGGCCGCATTCCGCCAGGGTTTCGAGGGCGCGCAGGAGCCGGTCGTTCATGCGCGCCTGCTCGTCCGACTGGAACGCGCTGAAGCCGGCAAACTGTTCGCGAAGCCGCTGAAGGTCAAGCACAGACGCAAAGGTTCAATGACGAATTTCGCAGGACGAATGGGTGACCGAGGGATCACGCGAAAAAGATAATCATTCGACTTTCCATATTCGACCCTTCCCACTCGACCTACCCCCTCCTTTTGGCCGGCTTCTACCTCCATATTCCCTTTTGCACCCAGCGTTGCGTCTACTGCGATTTTTACTTCGTCACGACGAAGCACGGGTACGCCTCCTACGTACAGGCCCTGTGCGCCGAGATCGAACACTACGCCCTGGACTACGGCGACGAGCCCATCGAGACGATCTACTTCGGCGGCGGGACGCCCTCCCTCCTGCACCTCGATGCCCTCCGGCACATCCTCAAGACGATCCACACGCACTACGACGCCGAGGACGTACGCGAGGTGACGCTCGAACTCAATCCGGAGGACGTAGACCTGGACTACCTGCGCGGGCTGCGGGCGCTGGGCATCGACCGGCTCAGCATCGGGATTCAGTCGTTCTTCGCCGAAGACCTCGCCTTCATGAACCGCAGCCACAACGCGGCTCAAGCCGAGGCCATCATCCCCCTCGCCCGCCGGGCCGGGTTTGACAACTTCTCGGTTGACCTGATCTTCGGGCTACCCGACCAGCCTCCCGAATACTGGGCCGCCAACCTGGAAAAGGTCGTCCAACGGGAAGTACCGCACCTTTCCACGTACAACCTCACCGTCGAAGCGCGCACACCGCTCCACAAGCAGGTCGAACGCGGCCTCGTGACGCCGCAAGACGACGAGACCCTCGCCGCCCGTTATCAGTTCACCATGGAATACCTCCGCGCGCAGGGCTACGAACACTACGAGATCTCGAGCTTCTGCCGCCCCGGCTTCCGCGCCGAACACAACCAGCACTACTGGGACCATACGAACTATCTCGGCTTCGGCCCCTCGGCACACTCGTTCTGGTGGAAGTCGCTGCCCTCCCCCGCGGCGGTCCGCTGGGCCAACGTGCGTAACCTGAAACGGTACGAAGCCCTCGTGCACCAACGCCAGGCCCCGCTGGAATCCCGAGAGATGCTTTCCTACGACATGCTGGCCGACGAACATATCATGCTGCGCCTCCGCACCGCCGACGGCCTTGACCTCGACCTGCTCGAATCGAAATACGGCGTTGACCTGCTCTTCGAAAAGATCGACGAACTGGCTTTGTTGGAAACCGAGGGATACATCGAACCCATCCGGAACAGCCGCGTCCGCCTGACCGACCGGGGCCGGCTGCTCTGCGACGCCGTCACGGCGAAGCTTCTGGGCCAAGAACCTTGATCGCGTTTAGCTCGTTTGCACGATGAGAAAGCCCGTACCTGACCGTGGCTGAACCGCACCGACCATCGCCCGGATTCATGCGACCTCTGCTCCTGATCGGCCTGCTCCTGCTGGCCGCCTGTGCGTCCAAAGAAGAAACCCCGCCGAACGCGGACGGCCCCTTCCGCGTCGACGGCACGCTGGCGTTTGTTCGACCCGACGGCTCGGTCATCCGCGCCATCGAAATCGAAATCGCCGAGGATGAGAAAGCGCGGCAAACCGGCCTGATGTACCGGCGCAAGATGACGCTGGGCCAGGGTATGCTCTTCCTCTTCGACGAGGAAGAGATCCGTCGCTTCTGGATGGCCAACACGCCGATCCCCCTGGACATCATGTTCGTCGGGGCCGACTCGCAGGTCGTCAGCATTGCCCGGCGTACGCGGCCGCTGTCGCAGGAAAACGTCGTCTCTACCAGCCCGGCGCAGTACGTCGTCGAGGTGCGCGGCGGCTTCAGTGAACGCTACGGCATCGATGAAAACACCCGGATCCGCTGGCAGCGCAACCCGTGAGTGTTTGGGAGCTATGGTGTTTCAGGGTTACCGTGCTCGGGTAAAAAATTGAACTACCACCGCCAGAGGCGGTGGATTCTTTGACAGCATGACCCTGGAAGGGCCTACTCCCCAGAGAACAGGTCGAAGTTGCGCCGCTGGCGTTC
>Ga0302046_10005830_pt1 | contig 10805 bp, 7 predicted proteins | sample RVTome_11_FD_200261 | JGI IMG/M metagenome (GOLD analysis project Ga0302046, IMG submission 200261) | Soil microbial communities from uranium-contaminated site in the Upper Colorado River Basin, Wyoming, United States - RVT147D111 (version 2) ... | reverse complement strand
ACTCCGCCGCGGCGCGTTGCGGGCGGAAGCGCTCGGGCAGGCTCGCCAGCAGGCGCTGGCGCGGCATGATGCGCGCGTGGCCGCCGGTCTGGCCGTCGGGAATCCGCGCGGCAGCGTCGGCGACCTCGAGATACGCCGCGAGGTCGATACCGGTGTCGATGCCCATGCGGTGGAAGAGGTAGACCAGGTCCTCGGTGGCGACGTTGCCGGTGGCGCCCGGCGCAAAGGGGCAGCCGCCGAGGCCGGCCACCGAGCCGTCGAAGACGCGCAGGCCGGCCTCGTAGGCGGCGAGCACGTTGGCGACGCAGAATCCGGCGGTGTCGTGGCCGTGGAAGCCGAAGCTGGCGCGGTCGCCGAACTGCCGCACCGCCTCGCCGGCCAGGCCCTTGACGTGATCCGGCGTCGCCATGCCGGTGGTGTCGCTCAGCACCAGCTCCATGCCCGGGCGGATGCCGACGACGCGCTCGATGTTCCGCAGCACGTCGGCCTCGGCGACGCGGCCGTCGAAGGGGCAGTCGAAGGAGGTGGCGAGGCCGATACGCATCTTCAGCCGGCCCTCGGCGTCGACCTCCTTCAGTAGCATCTCCAGGTCGTCCAGCGACTGCGCGATCGGGCGGCGTACGTTGGACTGGTTGTGCGCCTCCGACATCGAGACGACGAAGATGATCTCGTCGATGCCGGCGGCGATGGCGCGCGCGGCACCGCGGCTGTTCGGGATCAGCGCCATCTTGCGCACGCCCGGATGTTCGCCGAGGCCGGCCACCACGTCCTCGGCGTCCTGCATCTGCGGGATCGCCTTCGGGCTGATGAAGGAGGTGACCTCGAGGCGGCGGACCCCGGCGCCGATCAGGGCCTCGACCAGCGCAATCTTGCTCTCGGTCGCGATCCAGGTGGGCACCGACTGCACGCCGTCGCGCGGTCCCACCTCGACGATTTCCACCCGGTCCATGACTCTCTGCTCCCGTTCGGAACGCTCCACTCTAGACCACATCTTAACATGCGGCGGTGCTCTTGCGAGCCCGGCCGCCTGACCCTAGGGTCCGCCCCGTGGTTGCTTTTCTGTTGGGGGAGTTCGATGCCCGACGCGGTGAAACGGGTGCTGTTCTTCGAGCGCATGCAGGATCCGATCTGGACCGAGATGCTGACGGCGCACAACGACGTGATCATCGACAAGCGCAGCTTTTCCGAGCCCGAGGCCGAGAGCTACGCGGCGTTGGCGCAGGCGCACGCTTACCAGGTCACCAGCACGCGCGACGAGGTGCCGCAGAGCTTCCAGGTGCACGACGATCTGCTGCGGCGCTGCCCCAAGCTGCTGGTGGTCTGCACCTATGGCGCCGGCTACGACACCGTCGACCTGGAGGCCTGCACGCGTGCCGGGGTGGTGGCCGTGAACCAGGCCGGCGCCAACAAGGAGGCGGTCGCCGAGCACGCGCTGTCGATGATGATCGCCCTCTACAAGCGCATCGGCGAACAGGATCGCGTCATGCGGCGCACGCACGACTTCACCCGCGCCGGCCTGATGGGGCGTAACATCCAGGGCAAGACCCTCGGTATCATCGGCCTGGGCCATATCGGCACGCGCATGGCGGAGCTCTGCGGCAAGCTCTTCGGCATGCCGGTGCTGGCTTACGACCCCTATATTAGCGACGAGCAGTTTCATGAGCGCGGCGGCCGCAAGGTATCGCTGCAGCGGTTGCTGAGGGAATCGGACATCGTCTCGATCCACTGCCCGCTGTCGCACGAGACCCGCGGCATGCTCGGCGCCCGCGAGTTCGAGATGATGAAGCAGGACAGCATTTTGATCGCCACCTCGCGCGGCGGCATCCACGACGAGGCGGCGCTGGACGCGGCGCTCGAAAGCGGTCATCTGGCAGGCGCCGGGCTCGACGTCTGGGAGCGCGAACCGCCGCCGCTCGACCATCCCCTGCTGGCCCGCGACAACGTCATCGCCAGTCCGCACACGGCCGGCGTGACGCGGGAGTCGCGCCGCGAGACCGCTCGCTTCGCCGCCGAACAGATATTGATGGTATTTCGCGGCCAGAGGCCGCCCAGGCTGTTGAATCCGGAGGTCTGGCCGCGGTTCGCCGAGCGCTATGAGGCGATCCTCGGCGGCGCCGTCAACGCGGCGGATTGAGTGGTGGGACGGGGCCCGTCAACAGGGGAGCGACGGGCCCCGGTCCGCCTCAGGCGACCAGAGAGGCCGCCGCCACAACCCCGATCACGAGCACAAGCGGCAAAGCCAGCACGTATTTCATCGCTGTGCGCCCCAACGCCCGCATGTCCTTGTCGTTCGACACCTGCGTCACCACCAGCGGCAGCGCGGCACCCAGAAGCGGCATCCCAACGATCAATGAATTCGACATCTTTCAAGCCCTCTCGCCATCCCTCGAACCGACAGTCGACAGTGTTGCGGATGTCTCCGTTCCTGCCTTTCTTTCGCTTCTTGCGCGGCACCCAAAGACAGTTCGACGCGACTGATATATAGTCGGCGGGTGCCGTTTCCAGAGCAAAAATGCACGCCATGGACGATTTTTCTGCTGCACGGGTTCAATAAAATTGTATGGAACTTTTATGCGAAATCTCGAAATTCTGCCGTTTAGAGCGGGCGAGCGATACAACCAAACGATTTATAAGGCGAATCGATGACTGAATCCCCCGCATCGGCAACGACGCCCCGTCCGGGCACGGGCCTGTCAGGGCTCACCGTCGTCGTGCCCGCATACAACGAGGAGCACGGCATCGCCGGCGTCGTCGAAGGATTGCGGCGGGACTTGGGCCCGGATGTCACCATCATCGTCGTCGACGACGGCTCCACCGACGGCACCGCGCACGCCCTCGCCAGGGTTGCCGATAAGGTGACGGTAGTCGGTCATGCCGCCAACCACGGCTACGGTGCGGCGCTGAAGACCGGCATCCTGGCGGCCGAGACCGAGCTGGTATGCACGACCGATGCCGACGGCACCTACCCGAGCGGGCGGATCGCCGAGCTCTGCCGCATTCTGCGCGACGAGCAGCACGACATGGTGGTGGGCGCGCGCACCGGCGACGAGGTCGCGCAGCCCCTGGTCCGCAAGCCGGCGAAGTGGGTGATCGCGCGCATGGTGGATTTCGTCGCCCGGCGTCGTATCCCCGATTTCAACTCCGGCCTGCGCGTTATCAAGCGTGACGCCATTTTGCCGTTCCTGCCGCTGCTGCCGGACGGCTTCTCCTTCACCACCACGATCACCCTGGCGATGGCGGTGAACGGCTACAGCCTCGCCTACCTGCCGATCGACTATCATGCCCGCATCGGCCGCTCGAAGATCTCGCCGATCCGCGACACGCTGCGCTTTCTCGCCCTGGTGATCATGATCGGGCTCATATTCGCGCCACTGCGCGTCTTTATGCCGTTCGCCGGCTGTCTTGCCCTGCTGTCGGTGGGCTGGGGCCTGTTCAGCCTGCTGGCGATGGGCCAGCTCGCCGACGTGACGACGCTGGTGATCTTCATGACCGCGGTGCAGGTGGCAAGCCTCGGCCTCCTGGCCGAGCTGATCAACTGCCGGCTCAGCAATGCGCTTCGCCGCGAGCCGCGGCGGCGCCAGATCGAGAATAAGATTTGTAATGACCGGGGCAAACCCCTAGATAATGACGGCTGATTCACGCCGGCCGAGAGGGCGGGCCGGCTTGTGACGACGGTTACTGGCCATAGGCTGCCGGCACGCCATATGGAAGCGTGCGGCGGCCGGTGCCGGCCGGACATCGAAAGGCCTGCTCCGTGAAGGTACTGCTGATCAACCCGCCCCGCTTCAACGAACTCATCGGCAAGAATCCCGCCATCGTCGAGAAGCATCGCGGCTTCAACCCGCCGCTGGGCATCCTCTCGCTGGCGGGCTACCTGGAGCAGTACACCGACCACCAGGTCAAGGTGATCGACGCGCAGCCGCCCGGCTGGAGCTACGACGAGCTTGAGACCGTGCTGGCGGACGAGAGCTTCGAAGTCTGCGGCATCACCGCCATGACCTTCACGCTGATCGACGTGATCATGACCTGCCGGGTGGTGCGCAAGGTGGCGCCCCGGGCCAAGATCATCCTCGGCGGCCCGCACGTGCACCTGTTCCCCGACGAGACCATCGCCCTGCCCGAGGTCGACTTCCTGTTGCAGGGCGAGGGCGAAATTGCCTTCAAGGCCTTCCTGGACAAGCTGCGCGCGCCTGCCGAGTGGTTCACGGTGCCAGGCCTGGTCTACCAGGACGAGAGCGGCCGAGTGATCAACAACGGCATCGCGCCCTCGACCGACGACCTCGACTCGCTCGGCGTGCCGGCACGGCACCTGCTCGACACCTCGATGTACACCTCGCTGCTCGGGCGCGACAATGTCATCACCACCATGTTCACCAGCCGGGGCTGCCCGTTCCGCTGCACCTTCTGCGACCGGCCGTTCTCGCCGGTCCTGTCGGGCTTCCGCTGGCGCTCGCCTGGCCATATCGCCGACGAGATCGAACGGTGCATCGGCCTCGGCATCAACGAGGCCTTCATCTACGACGACACCTTCACGGTCAGGAAGGACCGCGTGCACGAGCTCTGCGACGAGCTGATCCGCCGCAAGCTGAAGTTCCGCTGGGACGTGCGCGCGCATGTCAACACGGTGACGCCGGAACTGCTGAAGCACATGGCCGAGGCCGGCTGCGACCGCATCCACTACGGCGTCGAGTCGGGCAACGACCGCATGCTCAAGGTGATCCGCAAGAACACCAACGTCGCCAAGGTGAAGCAGGCCGTCGGCTGGACCAAGGACGTCGGCATGGAGGTGCTGACCTATTTCATCATCGGCCAGCAGACCGAGACCGCCGACGACATCGAGGACACCGTCCGGCTTGCCCGCGAGCTGGATCCGAACTACGTGCACTTCACCATCTTCTGCCCCTATCCGGGCACCGAGATCTACGCCAAGGGCCTGGAGAGCGGCATCATCAAGGAAGACGTCTGGCGCAAGTTCGCACAAGATCCGAGGCCCGATTACGAGCTGCCGGTGTGGGAAGAGAACTTTACCCGCCAGGAACTGCGCGAGATGCTGGTGAAGTGCTACAAGGGTTTCTATCTGCGCCCCGGCTACGTGATGCGCAACCTGGCGCGTATCCGCACCGCCGGCGAGTTCCGGCGCAAGGTCAAGGCTGGGCTCGCGGTGCTCACCATGACACCGGACCAGAAGGTCTACGGCAAGGGCATCCGCGCCCGGGCGCGCGACATCGTGCCCGGTGCTCCGATCGAGGTGCACACCGGCTGAGCTGCGCGCTCGACGGCCTCCAGTTGGCGTCTTAGCATGAGCACCCTCGCGGCTGGGCCGCGGATGCGTGTGCGAGGCGTCACAGCATGAAATTCGGTGTAGGGGAGCCCGTCAGCCGGATCGAGGACCGGCGCCTGTTGCGCGGTGGGGGCCGCTATAGCGACGACGTCAACCTGCCCGGCCAGGCGCGCGGCTACATCCTGCGCTCGCCCTACGCGCATGCCTCGGTCCGCAGCATCGGTACCGCCGCCGCGCTGGCGGCGCCCGGCGTCCTCGCGGTCTACATCGGTGCCGATCTGGTGGCCGCGGGCTTGGGCGGCCTGCCCTGCCTGGCCTCGCGTCTGATGCCGCTGCGACGGCCTGACGGCAGCCCCATTTACGAGCCGTTCTACGCCGTGCTGGCGCGGGACAAGGTGGCCTACGTGGGCGATGCGGTGGCCTTCGTAGTCGCCGAAACCCAGGCCCAGGCACAGGACGCGGCCGAACTGATCGAGGTCGACTACGAGCCGCTGCCGGCCGTGACCGGGCCGCGCGAAGCCGTGGCCGAAGGCGCGCCAAAGGTCTGGGAGGACTGCCCCGACAACGTCAGTTTCGAGTTCCGGGCCGGCGACGCGGCGGCGGTCGAGGCCGCTTTCGATAAGGCCGCGCACGTCGCCCGCGTCGAAGTGCCGATCAGCCGCGTCGCGGTGACGCCGATGGAGCCCCGCGCGGCGATTGGCTCATACGATGCCTTCGAGGATCGCTACACGCTGATCTCCGGCACCCAGTTCCCGCACGATCTCAGGACTTGGCTCGCCGAGCACGTGTTGGGTGTGGCCGAGAGCCGGCTGCGCATCGTCAGTCCCGACATGGGCGGATCGTTCGGCCTGCGCAGCACCGTCTTCCCCGAGCTGCCACTTGTGCTCTGGGCGGCGCGCCGGCTCGGCCGTCCGGTGAAATGGGTGAACAGCCGATCCGATGCCTTCCTCGACGAGCCGGCGCGCGACCTCGTCATGCAGGTGGCGTTGGCGCTCGACGGCGAGGGCCGTTTCCTGGCGCTGAAGGTGGAAAGCATCAACAATCTCGGCGCCTATCTCTCAATTTTTGGGCCGTTGCCGACCTTCTCCAACCTCGGCGGGCTCGCCGGGCCCTACACCTTCGAGGCGATCCACGTCCGTGCCCGCGGCGTCTTCACCAACACCGGCCCGGTCGTGCCCTATCGCGGTGCCGGTCGGCCCGAGGCGACACTGGCGCTCGAGCAGGTCATAGACCGGGCGGCCCGGAAGCTTGGACGCGACCGCGCCGCATTGCGCCGGCAAAACCTCGTGCCGCCCGAGGCCATGCCTTACAAGACCGCGCTCACTTTCACTTACGACTGCGGCGAGTTCGACGCGGTGATGGGCCGCGCACTGGCGCTCGCCGACTACGCGGGCTTCGAGGCGCGCCTCGCCGAGGCGGAGGCCCGGGGTCGGCTGCGCGGCATCGGAATTGCCTACGCCATCGAGCAAGCGGCTGGGCTTTGGGACGAGGGCGCCGAACTCCGGTTCGACAAGAATGGCGAGGTCACCCTGCTGATGGGCACGCACAGCCACGGTCAGGGTCACGAGACGGCGATGCGCCAGGTGCTGGTGGAGCGCCTGGGCCTAGCATTCGAACGCATCCGCTATGTCCAGGGTGACAGCGACGTCGTGCCCTACGGCCACGGCACCGGTGGCAGCCGGGTTTCGGGGCTTGGCTCGGCCGCGATCCTTCGGGCCGCCGACAAGATCGTCGAGAAGGGCCGGCTGATCGCCGCCGACCGCCTCGAAGCGGCGGTCGACGACATCGAGTTCGCGGATTGCAACTTTCGTATCGCCGGCACCGACCGCGGCCTGTCGTTAAACGAAATCGCCGCGATCGCGCTCACGCCCGGTGCGCTGCCCGACGGCATGGACAGCGGCCTCGCCGCCTTCGCCACCTTCCGACCGTCGGGCCCGACCTTCCCGAACGCCTGCCATCTGGCGGAAATTGAGATCGAACGCGAGACTGGCGGCATCGAGATCGTCCGCTACGTCGCCGTCGACGACGTCGGTACGGTGCTGAACCCGCTGCTGCTGGAGGGTCAACTCCACGGCGGAATCGTGCAGGGCCTGGGCCAGGTTCTGGGTGAAGTGCTGGTGTTCGACGAGGCCGGCCAGCCGATCAGCGGCTCGTTCATGGACTACGCCATGCCGCGCGCCGACCAAATGCCGCGCTTCGAAATCGAGACCCACGAGGTGCCGACGGCGATCAACCCTCTCGGCATCAAGGGCGCCGGCGAGGCCGGCACCGTCGGCGCCATGGCCTGCCTGGTCAGCGCGATCCTGGACGCACTCGCCCCGTTGGGCGTCGACGATCTGCCGATGCCGGCGACGGCGGAGCGGGTCTGGCGGGCGATCCGCGACGCCCGAGCGGCCTAGGCCGGTGGCCGACGCCGGCCGGGAGGCGGGTCGCGACAGATCGTTGCTGGCGCTGGCCGGCTGGCGCGGCCGGCTCAGTCGGGTGAAAGGCCTGATACTGGCCCTGGCCACGTTGGCACTTCTGGCCTTCCTGCTGTCCCGTATCGATTACCGCCAGGTTGCCGCGGCCTTCGCGCGCATCCCGCCGACGGCCTGGTTCGCCGCCGGCCTGATCGCCTTGGCGCTGCCGCTGAACCTGGCGACGCGTTGGTGGTTCGTGCTCGGGCAAATCGGCCTCGGTATACCCTGGCGGCGCTGCCTGCTGGTGCTGCTCGGCGTGCACCCGCTCTCCGTCGCTTCGCCCTCCCGTGTCGCCGACGCGCTCAGGGCCTACGCTTTTCGCCGTCAAGGCATCGTCGCACCGGTCCTGGGCGGCATCCTGGCCGAACGGCTGCTCGATGTCCTGGTGCTGGCGTCGGCGGCGGCGGTCTCGGCGGCATGGCTCGGCCGCGGCCAGCTGGCGTTGGCGGCCGGCGCCGGCACGTTCGCCGTGCTGCTGGGGCTGCTGTTGACGCCATGGCTCGCGCGGCTGCCGCGGCGATCGAGCTGGATCGGCACGCTGGAACGCTTCGCCGCGGCGGTGGCGGTGTTCCGGCACCGCCCCGCCGCCTTCGCCGGTGCCGGATCGTTGACACTGCTGCATTGGGGCCTGACCGCGCTGATGGTGCTGCTGCTGCTGCGCGGCACCGGGGCCGAGATCGGCTATTTGCAGGTCTCGACGGTGCTGCCCCTCGCCGTCTTCGTCGGCCTGCTGCCGGTCACCTTCGGTGGCATCGGTACCCGCGATGCGGCCTTCGTGGCGCTGCTGGCGGGTACGGTCGAGGCGCCGGAGTGCCTGGCGGTGAGCCTGCTGTACACGATTTTCACCTATCTGCCGTCGGCTCTGGTCGGGCTACCGTTGACCCGGCGCGCACTTGATCTCTGAGGCTGGCTGCAGCCGGTAGAGCCGGAACGGGCCCGGTTGCGCCACCGTCTCCACCTGCCGGTATTCCATCGCCAGGCAAGCCTTCAGGTTGTCGATGGCATGGACCTCGGATGCCTCGAGCCGGCCCAGCAGCAGCACCCAGTCCACCCGGCGACCCGGCAGCTCGTTGTAGAGGCCGAGATCGGTCAGGCGGTGCAGGGCCGGATTGCCGCCCGGCCGCGGCGGCACGCGGAAGTCGAAGGGGTCCATGCCTGGGCGATAGCGGATCGGGAAGACATCCGTGTGCAGTTGGTAGAGTCCGATCACCGTCGCCCGCCGCGCGGCTGCCGGATAGGCCATCAGGTGATGCAGCGGGTGATTGCGCCAATCCGGTGCAGGCGTGCCGTCGGGCGCCAGCATCGGTCCGACGATCAGCGCCATCACCGTATCCTCGGCCTCGATCCCGTCGAGAAGCTTCAGATAGGCCTCGCGGAAGCGGGCCACCTGGTCGAGCTGCGGCAGGCGCCAGAGGCAGATGCCGAGCGTGAACAACAGCAGTGCGACGGAGAGCGCCTGGCGGAAGCGCGATCGCATCGCCCGGCTGCCGAGCCAGAGCGCGAAGGCGAGGTAGAGATAGGGCTGCAGCCGGTGCAGCATCCAGCCGCCGCCGCCGGCCGCGGCGGGCACCGCGAGGAACAGCAGCGTCAACGCCAGCGCCACGGCCAGCGGCGCGTGGTCGCCGGGCTCGGCCCGCTCTCGCCGCACCCTTAGGTGGTGATAGAGGCCGAGCATCAAGAGCGCCAGCAGGCCGGCGCCCCAGTACGCGTCGGTACTGCCGAGCGACCAGAGGAAGCCCGAGAACGACAGCAGCAGCAGCCGGTAGACGAGGCTGTCGTCGTCCAGCAGAGGGCTCGGCGGCGTGGTGTTGGTGGCTGCGAAGTGCAGCACCAGGAGTGCCGTCGCCAGCAGCACGACGGCAGGGGGCAGCAGTCGCTGCTTGCCCGCCTGCAGCATGTTGTCGCCTCGACGCACGGCCACGGCGGCGTGCCAGAGGGCGGCGGCGCCGACCATGGCCAGCAGCGCCAGGGCGGCGAAGATATGGGTGAAGAAGGCGGCGAGGCCGAGGAGCCCGAGCGCCAGGAAGCGCCCGGTGCCGGGCGCCGCCGCGGCGCGAAGGTAGAGGCCGAAGCCGACGCAGACCACTAGCAGGCCATAGGCGTAGTTGTAGAAGCCCAGCATCAGGGGCAGCGCCAAGGCCAACGGCCAGGCGAGAAGGACGGCAAGCCATGGCGTCGGCGTCAGCGCGCCGGCGGCGTAACGCACGGCCAAGGGCAGCGCCAGCACATAGCCGCTCACCAGCAGTTTTTCCGCCGCCGCCGGCGGCACCGCCTGCATCAGGCCATAGAGCAGCCCGTAGATCAGCAGGTTCGGGTGCGGTCCCGGATTGAGCTCGAAATACTGCCGCAGCGTCGCCGCCGCCGGCTCCTGCCAGGCCGCCAGCACCGCGGCGACGTAGACGTGCACCGGCCCGTCCAGGCTGGCCAAATAGTCCTGCCGCCAGATCACGGCGAGATGCGCCAGGCCGAGCACGGCGTAGGCGGCCCAGCCGATGCGGGCGTCGCTGGCGTCGACCCGGCTTGGCGCCATCGCTGAGCTCCCCGCTCTCGGCCCGGCCGGCGGCGAATCGCCGGCCGGTGGCGATTATCCCCGGCCCTGCCCGGCCGGACAACGCGGCTGGGGCGGGGCGCGGCTCATCGGAGTCCGGCGAATCGGTTAGACTCGGCCGCCATGCCCGCTTCGAACACGTCCCCGCAGCCACCTGCCGAACGGCCGCTCTGGTTCAGCATCATGTGCCTCTTGCTGGTATTGGTGCTGGCGCTGGTCATCGGTTACCGCGCCGCGCCGGCCTCACTGAATGCCCTCGAGGCAGTGGAGTTGCGCGTGACGACCGCGGGCGCCGCGCCGACCCTGCAGTTGATCGCCCTGGCCGACCGGTATACGGGCGAACGCCACGCCTTGCCGGCCGGGCGTCACTGGCTGATCGAGAAACGGCCGGTGACGGCGCTCGGCCTGCTGCTGCCGGCGGACTGGCGCCGATGGCTGGAGACGGTCGAGGTGCGGATCGGCAGCCGGGTGCAACGCTACGATACCGACGCGCTGGCCGTGCGCTGGCAGCAGGGCG